>Ga0153924_1001219_pt1 | contig 13580 bp, 16 predicted proteins | sample TSNJ008MetaG_FD_104709 | JGI IMG/M metagenome (GOLD analysis project Ga0153924, IMG submission 104709) | Attine ant fungus gardens microbial communities from New Jersey, USA - TSNJ008 MetaG | ecosystem: Host-associated > Fungi > Mycelium > Unclassified | place: USA: New Jersey, Wharton State...
TATCTTTTTCTGCTCGGGCAACTATAATCTTCCAGAGACAAACATCTTGATGTCGCTGCCCTATACTTCAGATATGAAATTGATCTCTTCCAAAATTGACCGTTCTTGAAGAGTGATGACAGGTGCTATCATACATCGAAGACCTTACTCTCCTCTCAGACTCGTACCAGTTCGTCGTTCCCAGGGATCTTGATAGAACTTAGGCAGCACATGTCCTCGCTCATGGTACTTCCAAGGGAATGGACCTGTACAATGAGGCCTTTACAGGATCAGTGCGAGCCAACAATGTATGAGGATGTCCAGAGACATTTCCAAGATGACACGGATGTAAAGAGTTCTTCGACGAGTTTGATCCAAGCCCTATTGGTGTTACAAACCTGGCGCAGGTACATGTCACTAAGCAAAAGTTGAGTGAAAAATATGTCGCTGTGAATGTAAAGGGCGTACTACGTTGTTGTCTTGGTCAAAGTTCGAGTTTTTCTTTCCTATAATCGGGGTTACAACATCTTGCAGAGTTCTGCGACATCGATATGAAGATGGTTGAGATTACGTTGAGTGTGTACTAGTCAATCCCATTCCAAAACAACCTCACTCATCGCCCTTGACATCCAGCCACCCAAAAGGCAACCTTTGCTAATGTTTCTATATCTATTTCTACATCTGTCATTGTCCAGTGGATCATGCCGATGGCCGAGTGTGACTGACTGAGGAGGGATATGAGGAAAAATGTGGCAACAGCAGGATGGATCAGCTATTCGCCAAACTTGGGTGGTAATGACTGGCGAAGCTGTGAACAAGTCGCTCAGTTAGCGGCTATATCAAAGGCAGCCGGGTTATCTCGTCTTCAAATACAAGAGCGCTGCCTTGGGATCAGGCCACTCAAGATCCTCCTCTTGGCATTTTGCACGAGTATGGCTCTCGACGGATCCAGATCATGGCCACCTCCTGCGCTAACCATGGGCTCCACGATAATGAGTGACAAAAATGGGAAATTTTGTTGCAGTCTTTGCAGCAGCAATTTGCTACAAATGATTTGTCAAACAGTTCCGATGATGGGCAGGTTCCTCCCCCTCCGCAAACTCACAGTGAATTCGCGCCTAGAGTGTCCCAGTCCAACCAACTTCCTCTTATTGAAATCAATCCAAAATACTCTCGGCGCATTCTGCAAGAAACGATGGGTTGCCATTTCATGCAAGAACTCACGATCATATGCCAACACTTTCCTTTCCAGTACCTCCCAATTCAATACCCCCGCATGACCATGATTGGGGCAATCGACTGCCCAAACCTCTCAAATCTTCACTCTTGCCGAGTCGTTCGTTTCTTTCAAAACTTGAGAGAGGGCTTCCAGTGTCGGTTCTCATATCTCTTTGTGAAAGTTTGTCGAATGAAGGGCAAGCATCGGGATACCATTCGCATCATTCTTCTCCGACGCTCGCATACTGTCGTGATAGATAGAAAATAATAATATCCTGTCCTCCGCTCACTCCTACCTGAAGCCGGTATATCGGGTGGCAGTGTAAACGACTCTTCTAGTAGCTTTATCGCGACCATGATGAGTTGCACAGCCAATGGCTGAACAGGAGGTGCTGGCAAAGTCAAGATGCCAACGGTGCTCAGGAGACTTGTTGAACGACTGGAGCAGGCATAGGGCGATCCTACTTTTCCCATACTAGGGATGAGAGGATTGTAGTTTGAGCCATCAAGCGTCCGATAAGCATAATGAACAAGCCCTGGGCTCTTGGGAAGAGACGAACAACCATCTTTGTAAACTACAAAAGGTGGGCCACAAACGGTTCATTTGGTAAGCAAGAGGGCACACATGAAGACTGATTATGACTTGCTGTGTTGTGGTTTCAAGGACCGGGGAGAAGTCTTCAGAGCGCGCCAATTTAGTCAACACAGCCTCTAACTAGCAACAGGTCAAAGTAATTAGAGGAGGGTGTGGGTGCCACGAAGCGGCAACTTACTACTAGTTTGCGGTCGTCAGCTGATTCGTCATGCTCAACGAAATCTCTGAATGCCCGTTGCGCTTGTCTCAGTACAGGAAAAGAACAGAGAAATTGGACTTACCAAATCCTCGTAGGTTAATGGTTTGGACATCTTGATGTAATTCAGCTCCAGAGAGACACTCACACCCTTGCCGTCCTGATTATCCGTGTTGGTGGCGTTTGCTCGCTGTTGCAAGAATGTCAGTTAATGATGGTTAAGCCGTGTTGAACCATGTACCTATCGCTTCCTAGATGGCATAATTACGGTGATCAGATCATTTTCACCCATACGTTTGACAGATGGCTTTTCGGACAATTTGGGAGGGTCATTCACAACTTCCGAGTCTTCTTAACACAAGCAAACAAAAGAGATTGGGACGCTGTTCGACTTCAAGGGGATTGGGGTGCGGATAGTTCTGATAGTATTTGGAAGGGAAAATAGATTATCCATGTCTTGCCATAAATTGGTCTGTGATGAAAAATAAACGAGTTTTAATATAATAACGACACTTCATTTTAATGAGTCAGCGAGGAACCTGACTGACAGAATCTGTGCGCTGTGGAATATTAAATAGGGCCCGAGGATTTGCCTGCTTCGACTCTGATTCAGCTGGCACTAACGAATTGCGCGTGAGGTCGAGTATTGTCAACAAGTCCCCTACAACTTGCAGTTGGGTGGTAGGCTTGGACCAAGGATAGCTCTAGATCTTCTATCCTCGCCAAAAATTGTGGCATCCCGCTGAGTAGCAATCTCAGAAGGTTCGCGTTTTTATTACGCATCGAACCCACCCTCCTGATATCATTGTCTTTCTCTACCGCTGCCTACTCAGAAGAATCTTTGCATCTCGCAGCAGAATAGTTACAACATATTTCTCGATATCAGACTATCCACATTGATGAGCATATGAAAACAATCAAAGGGGAATCATACTAGAGTCCTGGTTCGATATCGCTCTTGGAATGTCCGTTGCTTGTCAAGCATCTCCTCTATCAACTCCTTCACTTGTGCTTCCAAATTTAATATAGCCGATTTCACCATTTGATTGTTCTTTTAATCCTATAAGAACTTCATCAGGAGCAGAGATCATATACCATCATCACGATTTCGCCCTCACTCAAATCTTTTGCCATTTTAACACCTCGTGAACCGCTTACTCCCTCATCCTTCCGGTAGACAAAGTAACCAGATCATGCCTGGCTGACGATGGATAACGCCTACATTCATCGTCTACCTCTTTTCCCTCAAAAATTCTGAGGCTGTTCAAGTGGGCCATTCATAGAAGCAACAGGGGACAGACGTATGCACACTATAGACATGAGTTCAAGAGGTGGGTACGTGTCTGTCCTGTTAATGAACCAATAAGACACAGAATATGCATCGATGGAATCTTTACGGTTCCTTTAGAACTAGAATCAATAAGAGAATCCACGAGATTAAAACTTGATCTCCGAACCACAAATTTGCTCCCTCTTCCCCACCTAGATTGTGGAAGCAAGGTGATTCTGAAAGTGTATCTTGTGGAGAGTTTTATCGTTTAGGAATGGTCTTGGTCTTGATAAAGTCCTCGGAGAATTCAACTTCGAGAGTAAAAATTTGAAGTTGTCTGTTGTTGGACCGCATCATTATTAGGTAATCACCTATCACTTCGATTGTAGTGTCCCGAGGCCGGACGCACATCAACTTTTGAATCTCGTTTAGACAGGGGAGTCCTGCTACAGCTACAAAACCACATTTCTCTCCGACTCGGATTGGACGCAAGGTAATAGACAGGTGATTCAATCATATTTACTTCTCCGATTCTCACGTTGTTGAAATTATCAATAACAATTCTATAGCATCACGTCCGATGAATTAAGCTCGGTTTTCGAGCATAATGACTCTGATGATATCATGACCCGGAGATCAGGGTTTGAGCTCACCAGCACCATGCTCACCATCTCAGGACTTGTGCTCAAGAGATATATTCATCATGTAGCAACTTTAGCCCTAGACTATCATCACCTTCAGACTGATATCGATGAAAGGTTTACGATAGATGTATCCTTCGTTTTTGCCAGCACTTGTTTCTCTATCGTCTGAGTCTTAATCAGTCTTATCAGATGCAGGGTGATCGTCGCTTGCAGTCAGAATCTAATCGACGATTTAGAGGTCCGAGGATTTTCAAAACCCTTGTTCGGGAAGTGATTGCCCTCCGCCCCTGGCGGATCTGACGCTGGCTCGATATCCGCCCACCAGATGATCTTACCCTTATCACCATCATCACTTATCTTTGTAAAGTTTTCCCTTGCCCATCAAACCTGCACAATATTTTTCAGAAAAAGTTGTTGAACTTCGAGGCGTTCTGAGACTCTACATCGTGGGCATCACAGGATATACAAAGATATTCTCGGAAAAAGAGTCGTCATAGACACCTGGTTGACGTCTACTTAAAAGTATGAGTTGACTGAGAAACGATGTGATCAGGGTCCCGAGGACTATGAATGAAGTGGGCCTCATGGCAATCACACGATTACGGTTCTTGGCGTCCGTCCCGCGGGAACACGTGAAACGTAATGATCTAAGAATACAATTCTAGATCTGTTGTTCCCCAACTCGCTTCAGCTAAAGACCGGGCTTTGTTTAAGGAACAAGTTGGTGGAAACGTCAAAAGGTGTTGTGATTTTTTTCCAAGAGACAAGAAAGGAGGATTTTCAAAGAAGCACCGGTGCTCGACGATTTTGGAATTCCCGAGAAAGTAACCCCAACAGGAAACATCAGAAAACGTGAAGTGTCTGGACAGGAGTACATCAGGACAGTTCAATGAGGTAGAGTAACTCAACCCTCGATCTTTCTATGATTTCTTTGCACATCGTGCTTTTGTCATGTGAGAGAGGAGCTCAGAGTGATGATATGCGATCAAAGAAAATCATTGTGTAACAAGTTGAATAGCAATCCTCTTGGCAAATGACATGATGTCCGAGTGGAAAGAGCCGATCCATTTATCACGTATCTTGGACACCGGGGGTGATGAGGGCCATTACCAGACCGATGCTGATCCAAAGGGGAAAAGATATGATAGTTTGTTCCCGAAATGACAAATATCATTGTCCTTCGGACCAGTCTAGGAAGAGCAAGAGAGATGAGGACGTCATGGTGATTCCAAGTGTCAATAACTTGATGATGATCAGTTAGTAGCCAAGAAGAATGTACACATGAATCACCTTTGCGTTGGACTGTCCACCCGATCGCGGAGAAATTGACCTGACAATCAAGAGAAAAAGCACCCCGGGAGTGAACCCTGTATTACTTTTCTTCTGTATGATTGAAAAAAATTTGGTGGCACAAATAGCGGCTTTGAACATTGGTCACATTTGTCACGCACTCAGTTAATATCGTAAGTATGAGCGTTATCTAATGTAATGAATGTAATGATCATTACCGGTTTAAAGCAGACTAAATAATCATTTGGAAGGATGAAATGGCAAAGACTCCATACCACGTGGGGGTGCTGTTGCGACACTCAATGGTTTAAGACTAAAAAGTTCTGTTATCAAAATGGAAGTTCGTGCATCACATAGAGGATAAGATGAGGGTGAGTGCGATACAGCCTTGGTTGAGTGATGTACATTAGGCGGAGATTGAAGACACGTAGTCTTGTTTATCAGTTTCACATACTCGAGGATAACATGTGAATTATTACATGACGGGATGATGGTTATCAGGGGGGGTTAGACTGAATGAACGAGTATGCTGCTTAGTACGACTGGCTGTTACAAATGGTGGGCATTGACGAGGAATTTGAACCAAGATGTCTTAAAATAGAATTGTGGTACCTGATCCAGAAAAATTGGTTCCTCGAAACGTGCAGTGGAGATTGGAATTGAAATTTGAAATTGCTGAAACACGAAGTAGTTGTTTAGTGTGGGATCGACACGGAGGGACATGAATCTCCTGAAAAAAGATCGGACGGGGTTCCGGCGGCATTCCTGGTGATGTTCCACTGTCGTATGATGGATAGCGTAAGTGAACACGCCTGTGGATGGAATTTATGTAGATATTGCTTCTTGGAACTAAAGTAGTGTGAATGCCAAATGGATCACGTGTTGGATGAGGATGGTCCCGAGTCGGGAGAGAGTGTGAGAAAAAAAAAAAGCACCGGAGTTGAAGAAGGAAACCGCCGGTGGAACTCGAAAGGGATAAGCGGGGCGTGACCTGTGACAGACGGAGATCTGGGAGATCTAGATATGATACGTAAGAGAAGGGAGACCAAAAGGAGCATTGGTGTGCGCGAAAACCCTTCTTAACGAGCCCGCCTATTTTTGAGTTGAGCCCCAGGACTTTCTTCTTCTACCATGCCTCGAGCTGAATCCGCGAAAATCAACACCCAGTTTTACTCTTCTGCTCCTACTCCTCCCGCTCCGCCTCCCAAGAAAAAACACGTCTGCCCTACCTGTGAACGCGGCTTCACCACCAGTGGTCACCTTGCTCGCCACACTCGCATTCATACCGGAGAGCGCAACCACAAATGCCCCTTCCCCGGTTGTGAGACCCGCTGCTCCCGCCAGGACAATCTCCAGCAACAGTGAGTCTCTCGTTGTTGTCTCCAAGTCTGTCTCACTGACGCGTTTTTCAGTTATCGCATTCATCTTTCTCCGGGATCGCGTAGAAACTCACGCCGGCCGGGTGGTGCCAAGCGTGCCGCTGCTGCCGAGCGACCCATTGACCGCCCACCTCCTACTTTAGAAGATGTCAGTGTCTATGCGCATCATCTCACGCCTCCGGAATCGCCGGACCCGCTTGTGCAGCCGATAGTTCCAGTTGCTGGCCCATCTCCTCCTCCGTTGCCATCGACACCGGAGCAGGCATACTATGGGCTGTCTGAGTCGCCGTATGTGCCATATTCGTATCGCAATGCAACGACAACGTACCAGGAGCAGGGGCAGGGGAGTGGATTCACGTATATCCACACTACTCCGCTCACTTCGGCCTCGCACGACGGTTCGCGTCACTCAATCTCACACATCATGAGCTACCCAGTTTCCCCGGCGTCTTCCAACTCGGCCTCCTCTCACGGCTCCGGCCCTCCGACTCCGACTTATATCTACGACGAGGCGCATACCCGCTACAACACTGCCACCACGTTCGATCACAGTAATCACCAGATCTATTCTGCCGATGACCGTTTTCAGTCCCCACCTCCGATTCTGGCCCCGATTCATGACCGTCGTGACCATTTTCTCCCCGCGTATCTATACCGCAATTGTCCTCGCCCAATAGTTTAGTCTTGTACTTTGTCTTGTATATATCGTATATCGGAATTGATGGATAAGATACCCTTTTGTCTCACACCACCATCATGCCCAGTGAACTTGACAAGTAGTCGACTTTCCTGCCTCTGCACAGGCCATTTGCTCACATGTCTTGTCAGTGACATTGCCCAGCTTCTCCGATGTGAGCCCATTTCAGAGGAACACGTCAAGCGTCTCTGCCTCAAAGCACGCGAGATCCTGCTTGAAGAAGGCAACGTCCAAGTCGTCGATGCACCCGTCACCGTTAGCAGCTTCTCAGCCCTACCCAGCTCCTTTCTCATCAGCCATCTAGATATGTGGCGACATTCACGGCCAATTCTTCGATATGATGGAGCTTTTCAGAGTCGGTGGCTTTTGCCCACAGACAAACTATCTCTTCATGGGTATATTCATTTTTCTTCTCTCTTCTTTTATTCATCCTTTTTCAGGCGACTTTGTCGATCGTGGTTTTTACTCTGTCGAAACATTTTTGCTTCTTCTCGCTCTCAAAGTTCGATATCCAGATCGTATCACTCTCATACGCGGTAACCACGAATCTAGACAAATCACGCAAGTCTATGGGTTTTACGACGAATGTCAGAGGAAATATGGAAGTAGTCACGTCTGGAGATGGTGTTGCGAAGTCTTTGATTACCTCGCTCTCGCAGCTATTGTAGATGGGAGAGTCTTTTGTGTTCATGGAGGTTTGAGTCCCAATTTACAGAGTATCGACCAGGTGAGGTGATTTCACACAATCACCTGTCTTACTGATCATTGTACAAGATTCGAGCTATCGACAGAAAACAGGAAGTCCCTCACGACGGAGCCATGTGCGATCTTTTATGGTCCGACCCCGACGGTACGCACGCACGCAAAATAGCTTCTCCACCCATAATTTCTCACACACCCAAGATATTCCTGGATGGGGTCTCTCTCCTCGCGGTGCTGGGTTTCTGTTTGGCGCTGACATCACAAAAGGCTTCGCATACAACAATGCTATCGACCTCATCGCCCGAGCACATCAACTTGCCATGGATGGATTCAAGCTTATGTTTGATCAAACAATTGTCACAGTTTGGAGTGCTCCTAATTATTGCTACCGGTGAGCTTCTTCTTTCTATTCGGTTCCACCATTAACTGTTCACAATTGACAGGTGTGGTAATGTGGCCTCCATCCTTGAACTTGATGAACACTTGGGCCAGGAATATAAAGTGTTTCAGCATGCACCAATTGTATGTATTCATTTGTTACATGTCGGAACAGGAACAAAAGAATGTACAATGGGTTGCCCAGCGCAACACATGTGATGAATGAATGATTTCATGTGTTACACTAGGCAACTCATTCTGTTATTCCTGTTCAGACTGAATTTCTACGTAAAAGCAGCTTTTTACAACTGAATCTCCTGTTGTAGGATGTCAGATCGGTACCAGCAAAGCGGCCTCCAGCTGATTACTTTCTCTAGACGGCTCAATATTATTGCCTGACTCTTAGATTCATCGGAACAAGTTTCCCATCAATAGCTGACATCCATGAAAATTTCTGCGCATTTCAGGTCTTCCTATTGGCTCGCCTCATTGTAATGCATTGATAGAAATTTTAATTAAAGTTAGGTACTAGGCCGAAATAAGCCATGGCATTCTGTCTGATTACCGGACACTAGACTACGTCTACGTCTTTCCTTTTGGTGCTGTCTTTGAAAACAGCTTAGCTTTCTCAATAGCAGCATAACCTTTTAAACCAGATGAGCAGATATCAAATATATACCATTTTGACTTACTTTGCTTGATGAGATTCCTTTTGTAGCCGACAATGTCGATCTCTTGTTTCGTCAGGTTATGAATCGTCTTGTCAGCAACTTCCCACAGTTCTTCAGCTACTTGACCAATAAGACCTATACACCCCAACAAAACGCATGAGAGAGGAGAGAGAAGAGCAAGACAACGTACGGAAATCATGTGACACAATAACAACGCCTCCTTCGAATTCTTTAATTGCCTTAGCTAAAGCGTCAATAGAGCCCATATCCAGGTGATTAGTTGGTTCATCTTAGAAAATACAGTCATCATCAAAGAACAGGGATGCATTATCATAACTCACCGAGTAGAAGAATGTGCGGATGTTCCATGGCAAGCTGTGCAAACACGACACTTATCAAAGTCTAATTAGTCATAATTCGCGGAGTCAAGGCAGACTCACCGATTCCGAAGACCATCAGAGAGCTGTCTAATAGGAGCAACTTGATGAGCACCAGAAAGTCCAAATCTACCAAGTTGTGCGCGCCACGCTTGCACGTCCTTGTCGGGGTATTTTTCAGAGAATAACGCCTGGAAATATTCGATCGGGCTTTTGTCATAGGGAAGCTGATCAGCGGAGTGTTGTGAGTATTTTGCAAGTTTTAGGGATATGTGTTTGGAGATAGTGCCCTCGCATGGTTGGAGGACACCGGTAACGAGGTTGAGAAGGGTGGACTTGCCGGTACCATTGGCACCAAGAATAGCGATACGGGAGTCCATGCTGTAAAAGTGGAAGCTGTTATAGTTATTCAAATGAGATTCTGGACTGCGCACTCGATACCGAAAGAAAGATGCTGGTACAAAAAGTCCTCTTTTCTACCTGAGTAAGAAAAGGCAACATCATCGAAAGCAACAATCGGCGGTGGAAGTCGGCCAATATCCTCAAAGTTGAATCTGTAAAAACAAAAATGTCAAGTCGAGCAGATATTTGAAAAAACGCATACCGCAAGGGTCTTGGGGCCTCAACCTTCTCAATAAGCCCAGCAGCTTCCATTTTGTCGATGATTTTTTGTTTGGATTTTGCCTGACGGACGAGATTCGAGAACGTGCCTGCACTACGGATGAAGCTATGCGGGGCGATCAGCAACAGGTACTTGCAAAGAGAAAGTCACCTACCTGTTGATATGTGCAATCTCTTCTTGCTGTTTGTGGTATGCCTTCATCTGGTTGATTTCATTCTCCTGTTTCGTCTTGACGTACGTGGTGTAATTACCGCCGTAGTAAACCAGCTTCTTCTTTGGGGTGAGATCCATGATGTGAGTACAGACAGAGTCCATGAAATCCTGCGAGTGAGAAGTTATAACGAGGATGTGATTGTAGGTGGAAAGGTAGGCCTCAAGCCAGACGACTGCGCCAAGGTCGAGATGGTTGGTGGGCTCATCCAGAAGGAGTAGATGAGGCTTGACAAAGAGGGCACGGGCGAGTGCAACACGCATTCGCCAACCACCGGACATGTCCTTTGTAGGTTTTTTCATCATCTCCTGGCTGAAACCGAGACCATGGAGAATGCTCCCCGCCTTAGTCTCAAAAGTGCTCGCATCAAGTTCCTCTAGTTCTTGGTAAGCAGCATCAAGGGCGAGTTCGTCAACATCTTCAGCCACGGAAAGCTCTTCTATCCGAGCCTCGAGCTTGGCCACCTTTGCCTTTGCAGATGTGACGATGAAATCAGTGGCATTCACGTCAGACGGTTCTGCCTCTCCCCGGACAAGGTAAATGTCGATATGCGGAGGGATCTCGATGTCGCGTTCAGCAATAGATTGGAGGAAAGTTGACTAAGATCATCAGCGGATTCGCGAATCTGATCTCAGGAACAAGGCAAACCTTTCCGGACCCATTCTCTCCCAGAAGGCCATATCGATTTCCGTAATTGAATGAGATTTCAGCACCTTCAATGAGAAGTCGGCCATGGAATGAGAGTGTATACGCATCGATCTTTATATCACGACCCTTGACATCAGAAACAAGGACACCGGCTGCACTTCTGCTCGTACAATCAGTACAGAAACAAGGCAGCTGTATGAAACTGTACCTTTCTGTTGCTATGTTGAGCTTGGCCATGGACAAGAGATCCTCTTGACTGTTGGTTTTACTAGGGATGCCGCTGTTACTGGTCAAGGGTGTACTACGGCCATTTACCGAGCCTGTGGGCGTTGAGGGATTAGTACTGGAAGCCCCTGCGGCCTTTTTTGCGGCCCTTTCCTGCAGCCGCTTTTGCCTCGATGCAGAGGGAGCCATGATCGGTGGTGTAGATAGATTTCGAGATTCAAAAATTCATTAATCAATCAATCGTCGGAGTTTCAACCCATGATGGGGGTGATTATATTTATATTCCAGTAGCTGCTAGGACTAAATACCCTAGCACTTTCTCAACAGAATGGACCCAATCAAGTACTATAGTAAGCAAAAACTGCCTTTGGTACGGCGAAGAAACCTTAAAACGCGACTATGATACTCAAAGCTCCCGCAACTGCTACCCACCCCACATTCCCAATGGCATATCCAACAGTCAAAGCATCATTTGGCAAAGTGGTTGAAATTGGCACAATCTGACTTGTTGAACTCGCTGTACTTGAGGCTGCCGCTATGATAGTGCGCATTAGAAACCAGGAGATAAAGGAAAGAATCAGTCATGTACCAGTAGTACATTGATTTTCTTGGAGTAAAGCAGCGGAGGCTTGGTCCAATGACGAACAATTTGACTGGAGACATGTTCTACCCGCTTGCTGAAACGATGCACTGGTACATGCACAAGTCTTGCTCATTCTATAAATAACCACAGGGGTTCACGCAACTGTCAAACCTCAAAAATCGATTCAGACATACGTTTCACAACCAGCAACTTGGGCGGACTGAGTCAGACACTGTAGTACGCATGGGGGGATATTCGAATTCTGTGTATCCGTTGAAATTCCAATAGGAAGCGATAGAGAATTTGTAGGCATCGAGCCTTGAGCAGTTGTCTGGATTAGCAGAAATGCAAGACCGAAAAAGAGATGGCACTGCATGAATAATGACGACGTTGAGTTAAACAGAACAAAAACCAGAGACAACCTTATGAGACTTGGACCAGCCAGCCACCGCGTCTGCGGTTGACCCAATAATTCAGTTCATCATTAACTCATTCAGTATGACGTCAGATTCAGATGAAGGCTGATGGGCATGGGCATTGGTATCTCTGAGCACGGTTTAGAAGACTGAATCCCACTCCCCCCATCAAGAACAATGTGCCTTTAACAGCTTCGTCTGCTGATAATTGAGCTTGACTGTCAACGTCTGATCATTGAATATTAACTAGTCAACTAGTCAAAAAGACGACAACATAGTCCACATATCCAAAAATTCTAAAGAAAAATAGCCAAGTGTAAGAGGTTAATGTCCATTACAGAATCGTCAGCACACCTGATCCAAGCAATATTCACATATATAATAAATCCAGTATGCAAAAAGATACTATATGTGTAAGTGAGAGTCACCATAACGTGATTGACAACATGATACGCAGTCTGCAGGAATCCCTACAGTTACAAGTAAAAGCCTGAAGCCAAGCGCTCGGAAATCGCTGTATCACCTTAGCACAAAACAGACAAGGCGAAAGGACTGGAACTAATTTCCAAGACATGACGACCAGAGTCAATTTCAAGCAAGGAACAAAGAAACAAAGACAATGCCGAAGACCGAGATACTGGAAATAGCCAATGTTTCTGCGCCACTAGTGTTGCTGACACTTGCAGCTGATCCAGAGCGAGTCGCACTACCACCACTCGTAGCGATAACCCCAGAGGGCGAAGTGGAAGTTGGAGGGAGGGTGGGGGAAGGAAGAGCAGTGTAAAGGTCAGTACTGGCGCGGGGAACACAGTTCGACGAGGCGGGGATAGTAGGAGTATAAGGAATGCTAGTGATCGGACCGAGATCTTCCGGTGGTTGAGTGTAAGTCACAACAGCACCATTAGTAGTGTAAACACCAGGAAACTCTCCACTATCGCCATCACAAGACTCGAAAGTTCCATTTTGAACGTTGCTAGGAGCGTTGTAGGCGCAACCAATACGATCGAGGGTGTTTCGACACCAGTCAGCAGCACGGGCTCCTCGAGGATCACAAACCTTCAAGCAGAATTGATTACCACCCATGAAACTAAGAAGGGGAGTTGGTCAATGATACATTACAGTACCCACTGGTGATGTGAAGCCTTACTTGTTCCACTCAGTAACCTGCAGGAATTGACCACTGAAAATTGTGGAGAAGGCGAGACCACCAATGGGGTTTCCACGCTGAGAGCAATTAGCTACATAAGAAAAAAGGTATCAAGAGATAAAAACAAACCAAGTCCTGACCATGAGGGTCCATTTCACCACCAAAATCATCTGGATTCAAGTTGATAAGCTCTTGGTTGATGAACCCGCTGAGGACGGCATAATCAGGAGTTTTCCTGTACTGGACACCGTAAAGGGCGCCAGCAGGAATAAGCCGGGTCCCGTATCCGGGTTTGGAGCACCAGGCCACCATCTCGCCTTCCTGGTCACCGA
>Ga0153924_1001224_pt1 | contig 13522 bp, 11 predicted proteins | sample TSNJ008MetaG_FD_104709 | JGI IMG/M metagenome (GOLD analysis project Ga0153924, IMG submission 104709) | Attine ant fungus gardens microbial communities from New Jersey, USA - TSNJ008 MetaG | ecosystem: Host-associated > Fungi > Mycelium > Unclassified | place: USA: New Jersey, Wharton State...
CCGCCAAAGTCTCGAATTGCGGTCCCAAGAATTGGGAGCAGGGGCAAAGAGCTCTCCAAAATTAGCCCAGTTCCTGGGCAGAACCCAAGGCCGCCAAAGTCTCGAATTGCGGTCCCAAGAATTGGGAGCAGGGGCAAAGAGCTCTCCAAAATTAGCCCAGTTCCTGGGCAGAACCCAAGGCCGCCAAAGTCTCGAATTGCGGTCCCAAGAACTGGGAGCAGGGGGCAAAGAGCTCTCCAAAATCAGCCCAGTTCCTGGGCGGTTCGCAGGGGAAAAATTGTTAAAATGAACCGCTGCCGTTTTTTCCCAGCCCTCCGGCATATTCGACACAGTCGTATTTTTACAATCGGCAAGAGGTAGGGTTGAATGGAGAGTATGAGAAAAACAATTGGGGTGATTTTACTGCCTGCGGAAATAAAAAATCTTCCTCAGTGCGATTTAAGTGAAACAGCGTGTGTGGTTTTTGATGTTTTGCGTGCGACGAGCACGATAGTGACTGCGCTCGCCAATGGCGCTCAAGGAGTCCTTCCCGTCAGGGAAATTTCGGATGCTCTGACTATAAAGCAACAGCGGCCGGAAGTTCTATTAGCTGGAGAGCGCAATGGAGTACGCATTGGAGAAGAACTGGCGGGGAGTATTTCTTTCGATCTTGGAAATTCCCCGAGAGAATTCGTTCGTTCCAAGGTAGAGGAAAAGATTATAGTGATGACAACGACAAACGGCACTCGTGCATTATGTGCGTGTTCGGGAGCCGGACGGATCCTTATTGGGTCTTTCCTGAATTTTCACGTTACTGTCGAGCATATCCAACGGGGCGATTTTTCTCAAATTTTACTGATCTGTGCAGGAACGGAAGAAAATGTCGCATATGAAGATGTCCTCTGTGCCGGAGCGTTTATTGATTTATTAGCATCTCAGAACGGTGAAAAAAATGTGGATGATGCCGCCCAACTCGCCAGGGCGGCTTACCTGCAAGAACAAAGAAATCTTTTTGCTGGTTTTTCAAAAGGGAGCAATGCCCAACGTCTTCTTTCGCTTCCTAGCTTATGTGAAGATGTGGCTTTTTGTGCTCAACGGGATGTCCTGCATATTGTCGCAGAGGTGGCATCCCATGGAATGATTCGGAAGGTTTAAAAATGATGAATTTGAGAGAGCTTCTACTCCACCGTCACGCTTTTTGCTAGATTGCGGGGTTTATCTACGTCGCAACCTAGCTCTACGGCGGTATGATAAGCGAGCATCTGGAGAGGGATGACTGCTAGGATAGGAGTGAGGTAATCCGAGGCTTCAGGAATGAGGACAACGTCATCTGCGATTCGGGCGAGAGACTGATTTCCTTCGGTGCCAATGGCGACTACGGGTCCACGGCGTGCCTTTACTTCTTCGATATTGTTGAGGTTTTTTTCAAAAACAGCATCATTGGGAGCGATGAAGATAGAAGGGACTTCGGGAGAAACTAAGGCGATGATGCCATGTTTCAATTCGGCGCTGGGATGCCCTGAAGCTGCAATGTAGGAGGTTTCTTTGAGTTTGAGTGCGCCTTCGAGCGCAACGGGATAGTTGAATTGACGTCCCAAAAACAGAAAAGATTTCGCATGTGCATATTTGCAAGCAATGCGTTTCATCTGATCATTGAGCTCCAGTGTCTTAGCTACGAGATCGGGTAGTTTTTCGAGTTCTGAAATGAGACGCAATCCATCGGTGTGGGAAAGGTTGTGAATGCGACCGAGGAGGAGGGCGATGAGATTGAGGATGACAAGTTGGGAGGTAAAAGATTTCGTGGCAGCAACTCCAATCTCGGGGCCGGCATGCATATAGACACCACCATCACTTTCTCGTGCGATAGAGCTGGCTACGTTATTGCAAATACCGAGGGTTCTATGGCCCTTCCTGCGACTTTCTCGCAAGGCTGCAAGGGTATCGGCAGTTTCGCCACTTTGGGTAATGACAAAAACAAGCGTGTCGCGAGTCATTGGAAGGTTCCGATAGCGAAATTCGCTGGCGAACTCACATTCCGTGGGTATATGAGCCATGCTTTCGACAAGATACTCTCCAACCATACCTGCATGGAGGGCGGTGCCGCAGCCGCTGAACACCAGGCGCTCAACACTTCGCAACTCGGAATTACTCATTTCAAGTCCTCCCAATTTTGCCGTTGCTTCTTCACGGGAGAGGCGACCGCGCATAGCGTCTCGCACGCTATTTGGTTGTTCGAAAATTTCTTTGAGCATGTAGTGAGGGTAGTCACCCTTACTGATATCTTCTGCGGTAAACTCGACTTTCGTAATTTGATAATCGGCTCCGGATCCGGCGAGGGTATCTATCTCGAAGTTCTGATCTTGGAGGGATACAATGTCGTAGTCATTGAGGTAGATGACGTCGTGTGTATGAGGGACAATGGCGCTGACATCGCTGGCCAGAAAGTTTTCTCCATTTCCGAGGCCGAGCACGAGTGGGCTACCATGGCGTGCTCCGACAATTACGCCGGGAACGTCGGCATGGATGAGAGCGATTCCATAGGTGCCGATGACCTGTCGAAGGGCGTGGCGAACGGCTTCGATGAGGCCTGTTCGATCTCGTTTGCCATTTTTGTCAAAAATATGGCCCACTAAATGGGCGAGGACTGCAGTGTCCGTTTGGGAGCAAAATTTTTCTCCTATTTTTTCGAGATCTCCTCGCAGCTGTTGATAATTTTCGATCACTCCATTGTGCACGAGGGCGAGACGTCCGCTTTGATCAAAATGAGGATGAGCATTTTCTTTGGTGACCGCACCATGGGTAGCCCAGCGAGTGTGGCTAATACCGATCGAACCCCCCAAGGGTTCCTGAGCAAGAAAGGCTTGGAGATCGGTAATGCGGCCCACGGTTTTTCTAACATTTAAAGTGTGGTCACTCAGAGTCGCAATTCCGGCGGAATCGTAGCCACGATATTCCAGTTTACGAAGACCTTCGATTAAAATGGGCGTGGCAGCCGATTTACCAACGTAGCCTACTATTCCACACATAGATTTCTAATCGTGACAAATTACATGCGATCGTGCAAGATGAGACACTGTTTGTCCTGTGTGCCTTGAATTGCTGCGCCATGAAATCCGGCTTAAATCTTCTACCCACTCATAAAACGCTTGCTGTGATTATGGGGGGAGGTGCGGGTACACGCCTCTTCCCTTTGACCAAAGAACGCGCGAAGCCTGCTGTGCCTCTTGGGGGGAAGTACCGCCTGGTAGACATTCCCATCAGTAATTGTCTGAACTCCAGCATTCGAAGTATCTATATACTCACTCAATTTAATAGCACGTCGCTACACCGACACATTAACGCGAGCTATAAATTCGACAATTTTACACCTAGCTTTGCGGAGATTTTAGCTGCACAGCAAACTCCGCAGAGTTCCAAATGGTATCAAGGCACTGCAGATGCGGTTCGGCAAAATCTTCGCTATTTTCTAGAGCAGCCCTATGAATATTTTATTATTCTCAGCGGCGATCAGCTTTACCGAATGGATTACCGCACCATTCTTCGTCAGCATGTGGAGAGTGCCGCCCAAATCACGATAGCGACGACGCCCGTGAGTCGGGAATCTGTATCGGATTTTGGGATTATGCAGACGGACGAAAATCGTCGCATTTCTCATTTTGTAGAAAAGCCAAAAAATCCTACTGCTCTGGATACCTTAAAAATCCCTGTGGATCTGCTTCAAGCCGTTGGTTGTGCCAAAGACGCTGATCTTTACCTGGCTTCCATGGGAATCTATGTTTTCAATCGATCGGTTCTGTGTGAATGCCTGGATAACGAATTGGAAGATTTCGGAAAGAATATTATTCCCAATGCCATTCAAAACTACGTTGTCAATGCGTATATCTTCCAAGGCTATTGGCAGGATATTGGAACTATCCATGCTTTTTTCGAAGCCAATTTAAAACTCACCGATGAATCCCCCCCTTATAGTTTTTATGAAGCAGGTGCTCCGCTTTACACCCATCCCCGGTTTTTGCCGGCAAGTGTTATTCGTGCTGCCTCAGTAGATCGGGCCATTATTTCGGATGGCTGCATTATTGAGCGATCTACTATTGAGCGCTGTGTCATTGGCATCCGAAGCATTATCAAACCAGGCACTACCATTAGGAACAGCATTGTGATGGGAGCGGACTATTATGAAGCGGAGCTTCCTGTTGCTTCCGGAGATTTGCCTCCTATCGGCATTGGCCAGGGGTGTACGATTGACCGCGCGATCATCGACAAAAATGCGCGTATTGGGGACGGAGTTACAATCACCCCGCATGGGAAATCTCAAGATTTGGATGGGGATGGATTCTATATCCGCGATGGAATTGTCGTGGTACCCAAAAATAGTGTCATCCCTTCCGGGACCAGAATATAAAGGGGCATGCAACGCATTATCGTTTGTTGTATCAGTTTCTTAGTAAGCGGCTTGTTCCTGCTTCTACAAAGCTGTTCCACTTTGACAGCAGTGCCATCTCGTTCCATGGACACTTGGCTTCTGGGGGTTTGGAAGTACACCGACCATCAAGGGAACCGTTATCGCGTAGGAATATTTCCATTGGATAGCGCACATTACTCAGTTGAAATCAAGCCCCTGTCTGGCCCTGCCAGCCGTTTGGGGGCCCGGTATTTTAAAGCGTTTATTTCTCGGGTGGATCAGATGTCCTTTCTCAATCTGGTCGGCACTTCACGCAATCTCCATTCGATTGCACCGATGCAGGCTGGCAGACTCGGTTGGCCTTTTGGCGAAACTGATACGGTTCTCTTTGCACACTACCAATTGGAAAGTCCCATGGAAATGGTAATTACGCCGTTGCACCTGTCAGTGTCCGGTAGGCCTTTCTCGTGGAAGTTGCGCCGTGAAATTCGTATTTTGGCCAAGGCAGGGCTTCTTTTACCACCTCAAAATAGTCTGCTCTGGCTGAAGATTTCGGAGGTTTATTGGCAAAAAAATGCTTCTTTGGAATCGCAGCCTTACCAACCGCTGCGCATTCCTATTCCAAATCCGAAGTTGCCTCCGCAAGATGAGTCATTGCAGGTAGGTCCTACCAAGGGATTCCGCGTAGGTTCATAAATTGACGAATTTTACATCACTCTTCTGAAGAGCCGCAGGAAAAATTTTATGGTCAACGAAGGGTTCTTCTCATTTAATTCCTCTTTACATGAGCTCATCCGTAATATCGCCCGAATTGCGTCCTCTTTTTGAAAAAGTGGAAGATGGGGTTCGTATTTCTAATGAGGATGCTTTGTTTTTGTATAATAGCCAAGATTTAAATGGGTTAGGGAGTATCGCCAATATACTCCGAGAGCGGAAAAACGGAAATTTTGCAACCTACATTAACAACCGTTATATAAACTATTCCAACCTTTGCATCCTTTCGTGTCAATTTTGTGCATTTGGTGCCAGAAAACGAGATGCTCATGCCTTTGAATTGAGTATTCCTGAAATTATACAAACCGTTCGGGATGCTTTGCCGCATGGGATTACTGAAGTGCACATGGTGGGGGGGCTGCATCCAACACTGAAAGGGGATTGGTACCTGGAGTTGCTATCCAGCCTAAAAAGTCTCAATAATAGCCTCCATATCAAGGCATTTACGGCAATTGAAATTCGTCATCTTGCGGAGCGAGTGTTTCGTCTCTCCATTCGGGAGACACTGGAGCTTTTGCGTGAGCATGGGCTGGGTTCCATCACGGGGGGAGGGGCGGAAATTTTTGATGCCGAAGTCCGTGATCAGATTTGTCGTGGAAAAGAAAGTGCTGAGGAATGGCTGGAAGTGCATAAGACCTGGCATCAAATGGGGCAACGGAGCACCAGCACCATGCTTTATGGACATATTGAAACCCATGCACAGCGCGTGGAGCATCTTCACAGACTCCGAACACTACAAGACGAGACCCGTGGATTCACTGGTTTTATTCCTTTTGCCTTTGTTCCGGAGACTACTGCTCTGGCGCATATTCGTCCAGCATCAGCAATTGAAGAATTAAAGAACCTTGCGGTTGCTCGAATCTACTTGGACAATTTTGATCATATTACCGCCTATTGGATCAGTTTAGGACTTCCGCTGGCACAAGTTTCACTCAATTACGGAGTGGATGATTTACACGGTACTATTATTGAGGAAAAAATCTTTCACATGGCGGGAGCCACCACCCCTCAACGACAAAGTGCGAAGGCGTTGGAAAATGCGATTCGTGAGGCGGGTCGCATCCCAGTACAACGGGATAGTCTCTATCGGCATCTGACGCCATCATTGGAGTCAGCAGTGGAACCAATGCTGGCTTCGGTTTCACGGGAATGAAAAACGTTCCAACTTTGCCTGATGGTGTGCGCATCGGCACGGTACCTTATTTGAATGCATTGCCGTTAGTTTCCTTTATTCCGGGAAAAATACAATCCGCAGTGCCCTCGGAACTGGCAGTACATTATGAAGCGGGAGCCTTGGACGCGGCGCTTCTTCCTATTTATCAATTACTGCAGGATGCCTCTCCTCAAATAGCGGAAGGAATATGTATTAGTTCTCATGGAGAGGTTTTCAGCGTATTTTTAGCTTACCGTGAACCCTTACACGAAATTCGTCGGGTTTATTTGGACCCCGCCTCGCGCACCTCCAATGCACTCTTTCACTGTTTGTGTGCCGAATTTCTAGGATGGATACCAGAATTTTCAACTCAACCTCTTGGTCCGGACGCTGCAAAAATCTTGATTGGAGATGCAGCGATCGATTTCCGCATTTCGCAACCCGAAGGCTGGCATTTTCTGGATTTAGGTCAGACTTGGACAGCTCATACCGGACTTCCATTTGTCTACGCAGCTTGGGGCTTGCGTGGAAAAATGGCACTGCAAATTGCTGAGTTTTTAAGGGCAGTAAAACGAAAGGGAATGGCTCATCTCGACAAATTAACAGCCCAGAGCGGTCGACCGGATTTTGCAAAAATTTACTTGGGAGGCTACATTCGATACGATCTGAATGATCCCGAGAAACAAGCAATTTCCTTATTTGCTCAACTTTTGCATAAATACGGATTGAGCCCCGTAGTATCCCGACCTACGTTTGTTTGATACTTCATAGAGGCTCCATGGGTATGACCGCTTACTTGCGCTGCACCTAAAACCAAAGTTTCAGCCAACACCGACCGTGGGCACGGTCGGAACAGACTTTCCGGCTTCGCCGGAAAGCCTCCGGAGGGGCGAGACCTGGCGGGAGCCAAGCGAGCCAAATCTGTAATCATTTTAAAGGTATTTCGCTCTATTAGTAAATTTTTTACAAAAATTCAGCTGCGACAGAGTCTGCTAAAAGGCGTCCTGAGCGGCTCAGGCGTACCATTTGTTCCTGGATTTCTAATAGTCCCAGTTTTGAAAATTCCTCGATTTTTTTTTGATAGCGATTGATCCAATCGTAGGGGATGCCTCTCTGTGTTCGGAGACCAAAGGCGATCCGTTCCGATTTGCGAATTGTAGGGGAGAGAGTTTCTCGAAACGCCGCTGCGTCTCGATGTTCTCCAATTCTTTGGATGTATTCAGCTGTGTTTGCCACATTGCTCCATCGGGAATTGCCTACGGTGGAAAATGCGCTGGGACCTAGCCCAATGTAGTCTTCTCCATTCCAATAAGTGAGATTGTGCCGACACTCTTTGCCGGAGCGGGCATAGTTTGAAATTTCATATTGTTGATAACCGCTTTCGTCGAGCAAGGTCATCGTTGTTTTAAAGAAAGCAATTTCGGTGTCTGTATCCTGCCGGTAAACTCCTTTTCCTAGGCGAAGAAAATATTCAGTGTCTTCCTCATACGTCAGGCAATATGCCGAGATATGGTCGGGCTCGAGCGCAATGGTTTTTCTCAGCGAGTCTTCCCATTGTCGAGGAGTCTGGCCTGGAATTCCGAATATCAAATCGAGATTGAGGTTGGAAAATCCTGCTTCGCGAAGAATATCATAGGAACGCTCAGCTTGAGCTGCTGAATGGACTCGGCCCAGGGTCCGTAAAAGCTCCGTATCCCAGGATTGAACCCCCATACTAATTCGAGTGACCCCGAGGTTGAGGAGTAGTTGAGCCTTTTCCAACGAAACCGTCGCAGGATTCATTTCCACAGTCCATTCCTGTACCTGGCTGAAGTCTAGGCGCGCTTGGAGTCCGCAAATCAGATACTCCAATTGTTTAGAGGAGAGTGCGGTAGGGGTACCGCCTCCAAAAAAAACCGTTTGAGGCTGAAAAGGAAGTAGTTCTGCTTCTTTTAGGACGGCATCCAAAAAAGCCTGTGTTTTGTTTCTGTCGCTGGCTTCCTTATAAAAATTACAGTAGGGACAAATTTTAGGACAAAAAGGAATGTGGATGTACAAGCTCACAGAAGCTTCACTTTAACTCGCTTTGATTTATCATCAAGCAGGAGTGATTATTCGTAAGTTTCTCAGAAGACCGCTAGCATTAGCTAAAAGATTGATGCTAATGTTGATGTTTGCTTTCAGCACGGCCTTTCTTTTTGCAGAGCCCATAGCTGCTCCGCCGTCAACAGTGTACTACACAGCTGACCCGCTGGCCATGGATTCCATAAGAGGCGCATCCCCTGGGGTCATTCAACGCATGGTGGACAACCTGATCCTCGCCATAACGGGGCGTTTAACGGTTGAGCTGGCATGGGCCTCGTTGGTGAAGTCTTCGGATCGAATAGGGATCAAAGTTTCTGCCTCGGGCCGCGCTATCAGTGGAACACATCCGGCGGTAGTGGAGGCAATTGCCAGCGGTTTGATTGCTGCTGGAGTCCCCAGAAATCATATTCTGGTCTGGGACCGTAATTTGGATGACTTAATTGCAGCGGGTTATTCCACAAAAAACCCTTACTACATTTTACGATGGATTGATCCTATAGACGGCTACGACATGCAGAACAGGGTTGCCTCACCGGTTGTTGGGAGACTGGTTTGGGGGGATAGTCGTTTTGGAAAACGAACAGGAAACCGATTGGTGGATCTCCTGCCCAGCGGTGAACAACTCAGCAGCGAGAGCTTTTATACAAAAATTCTGACCCAGGACGTGGATAAGATCATTAACATACCGTCGCTTTTAGACAGTTACTTAACAGGTATTCAAGGAGCATTAGTCAATATGACCTTACAAAATATCGACAATTGGAGGCGTTTTACCAAGGAATCGGGAGCCTCTTATATTGCTGAAATTTATGCGGATGAAGTCATTCGGCCTAAGGTAATGATGACTCTCCTGGATGGTTTAATTCTTCAGTTTGCGGGAGGTCCTTACCCGTATCCCAACTACGTCACAATAAACAACAGCTTATTTCTCAGTCGCGACCCTGTTGCGATTGATGCGACAGCCATCCGCATGATTGATGAACTCCGTGTTTTGAACCGTCTGCCAAAATGCGCGGAAATGGCGAGCTATGTACAAAGCGCCTCACAAATGGGTCTCGGACAATCGGAAGAAAAAAATATCATTTTGAAATACGTTGAACCAAAAATTGTAAATAACAAACTCAATAATCCATAATTGGATGACAGCAAAAAGTTACTGGTCATTAGTACGAGATGTCTCGCGATCTTTTTATCTCACGTTGCGCTTACTACCAAGTTCTGTGCGACCCGGAATTACGTTGGCATACCTTTTGGCGCGGGCATCGGATACCATAGCAGATACCTCCTGCCAGAAGGTATCCGAAAGATTGCAGGCCTTACAAATCCTCCAAGAATCTTTGTCGAAAGAAGATGGTGGGTGCGATCCTAATATAGTCGTAATTTCTGCTAAATTGCAGACAAATCCTGGGGAGCGGCGACTTTTGGAGCAATTGCCTGAGTTGTTAAAAAGACTGAAAACTCATCCGGACCGAAAGGAAATTCAGCAGGTCTGGAATCTCATTCTTGAGGGGCAAATTTTTGATTTAAATTATCCCTTTTCCGACTCTTTAAACAGCGAACAACTCGATCGCTATACTTTTCTAGTCGCAGGATGTGTTGGGAAGTTTTGGACTCAACTTTGTTTTAAAAAAATTCCTCGGTTTGCATCGCTTCCCATCCAGCGAATGGAAGGGCTTGGTATTTGTTATGGGAAGGGACTTCAGCTCATTAATATCCTCCGCGACCGAGCAGAGGACGCTTCGCGTGGAAGGATCTATATTCTTAAGGAAGATGTGGCCGATTATTGCACAAAAGCATTCCGAGCAATGGGAGCGGGTGTTGAGTATGCCATGGCAGTGAATCCCTCCTGGCTCCGTTATGCGATCTTGCTTCCGGCTTTAATTGGCATTCGAACTTTAAAACTCATTCAGTCGAATTCTCGAAGAATTAAAATTCCTCGGACGCAAGTTTATCAGATCCTAATCCTCGCATTGCCTTGCCTGTGGAAGCCGAGTTTTGCCGTACGTCTTGTGGAGCGCTCCGGATAGTTTAAAAAAGTTTGTTGCGCTCAAAAATTGAAGTTTTTGTTTGACTCGTTTAAAAATTTAAGACGTTATCTATCAATAGCTTATCCCCCAATGTTTCGACTGCGAATACTCCTTTGTGCTGCATTTGTGTTCAGCGTAGTTTCCTTGGACTGTGCGTATTCGCAGCTCAGGGATGCTTTACTGGCTGATCCGGAGGCGGTGGGAGCAGGAGAAACATTTGTGGTAGAGGAGGATATATTCGCGTTTTTCTTTGTTTTCTTTGAAATCGACGACGAAGATCTTGCCCAATTCTTTCCTATCCTGAATCTCGAGGTAAAGGATCTCTTCTTTAATGCTACTAATACTCAATACAATGAGCTGACGACTCGTCTGGCTGCTATTCGATCGGGAGTAAATACCGTGACTCTTCAGGGACTCCCTCAGGAACCCATGGCCGAGCAGTTGAGTAAGAGAGAGTCAAGAGTGTGTGGCAAAAGGCCAATGTTGAGCTGTGCGGAAGGGGAGCCGCTACGGTGGGATATTTTTGCAACGGCATCCGGAGTTTTTTCAACAATGAGGAACGTTGGAGATTTGCCGAGAATCAACGCGGCGACAGGTTATTTTAGCACCGGCGCTGATTGCAGACTCAATGAATACATCAACATCGGTGTCTATGCTGGCTATCAGGGGATGTGGACTTGGAATAATAAGCGCCACCGCAACAACAATGCCTGGTTACAAAGTAATGGCGTGAAGTGGGGAGGCTACGGGACAACACACTGGAAAGGTTTCTATGGGAATGCTATTGTAGGAGGCGGTGCACATTTTCTGAACCTGAACCGTCCCATTAACATAGACATATTAGGCATTCACCGTGTTGCACGCAGCCATCCCTTTATAGGCGAATTAGACGTTCTTCTGGGCGGAGGATATGAATACCGGTGGGGCTCCTGGATCTTTGGGATCAACAATTCCACGCAATATACATATTTAGGAATTTCCTCGGCCACAGAATCCGGAGCCAATGGGCTCAATACGAGATTGAATCGTCAAAATTGCAACTCATTGGTTTATACACTAGGAGGAAATATTTCTTATCTGTGGGAAATCGCTCCGAACTATCGCATTCTGCCAACGATAGGCCTTTCCTGGCAGCACGAATTTCTCAATCGCAGTCAACGGGTTTACGGAGCCTTTGCCAGTGGAGCCGGAGACCCATTCTTCTTTGATACGGTCAGTGGAGCTCGCGATAATGCCGTAGGTGTCGCTGGCATCACCGCGCAGATAGGCCCTCGTATCGGAGCCTTTGCCTATTATATTCCTCAGTTTGGCGGCGGGCTTATTTATTCCAATGCGGGTGTGGTTGGATTGACCTGTAATTTTTAATTGGAAGATCCTAGGGCTTTGAGCCTTCACGAGGATGCTCAGAAGCATGACTGTTTCCTAGGCTAGCCTGATTGTGTCCCGAAGACTTTCGCCGCCCACTCCTATTTTGTTAATAGTATCATAGCTCGACTTGCTCTGATCAAGGTATTCTTGTAGTTCAGGAGGATGCAGTCATTTGTTCATCTCCATTTACATACCGAATATTCCCTACTGGATGGGGCAGTTCGTATTTCGGATGTGATGAAGAAGGCAGCTGAGTATGAGATGCCTGCGGTTGCGATCACTGATCACGGCAATCTCTATGGAGCGATTGAATTTTATCAGGCGGCCATTAAGGCCGGAATCAAACCCATCATTGGTTGTGAATTGTATGTGGCACCAGGCAAACGGACTGACCGTAAAGCCTCGTCGGGGAGGAATGCCGCTTACCATCTGACTGTGCTTGCTCAGAACGAAAAAGGATATCGCAATTTAGTCAAGCTAGTCACGAGTGCGCACTTGGAAGGATATTATTACAAGCCTCGTGTAGATAACGAGTTACTGGCATATCATTCAGAAGGGTTGATCGCATTGAGTGGATGCCTCAAAGGAGAAATAAACTCTCACATTCTTGCGGGACAAATTTCACAAGCCAAGGCGGTAGCCGCCAACTACAAAGATCTTTTTGGATCCGAAAACTTTTTTTTGGAACTTCATGATCATGGAATTGAAGCACAAGACCGCTGTTGGCCTCATCTTGTCGAATTTTCTCGGGATCTGGATATCGACCTTGTTCTTTCTAATGATGTTCATTTTCTCGAACGTTCTCATCATGAAGCCCATGATGTGATGATTTGTATTGGCACCGGAGCTACCGTGCATGATGAAAAGCGCATGCGCTATGTGCCCGAGCTGTATTTCAAATCCTCATCGGAAATGAGAGCGTTATTTTCGGATTTTCCGCAGGCAGCTGATAATACCCTAAGGATTGCCGAAAGATGCGATCTAAAATTAGAATTTGGAAAGTCTAAATATCCGGCTTACGAGCCGCCTCAGGGAATGTCCCGCGAGGCTTATCTCCGCCAACTTTGTGAAAATGGATTGATTGAACGGTTTGGTAATCAGGCAAAAACAGACGCCGACCTCCGAAGTCGCTTGGAGTACGAACTCTCCATCTTAGAAAAAGCGGGATTCGTGAGTTACTTTTTAATCGTTTGGGATTTTATTCACTTTGCAAAACAAAATGGAATTCCCGTGGGACCCGGGCGTGGATCAGCAGCCGGTTCATTGGTTGCTTATGTTTTGGAGATTACGGATCTCAATCCTATCCAATACGGACTGATCTTTGAGCGTTTTCTCAATCCGGAACGTGTGAGTCCCCCGGATATTGATATCGATTTCTGCCAGATGCGACGAGGGGAGGTCATTGAATACGTACGGCATAAATATGGCGAACGGGCTGTCTCGCAAATTGTCACTTTTGGAACACTGGGTGCGAAGAGCGTTGTGCGGGATGTCGGGAGGGTTTTGAATTGGAAATATTCGGACGCGGATCGAATTGCCAAAATGATTCCCAATGAGCTGAATATTACCCTCCAATCAGCAGCTAAAAAAAATCCTGAATTGCGCGAAGCGTTGGAACAGGAAGCCCCCACCCGCCAGTTGTGGGACTATGCTCTAGTACTGGAGGGGTTGACCCGCAACACTGGAATTCATGCTGCCGGCATTGTGATCGGAGACCAGGACCTTTCTAATTACATCCCGCTTTGTAAAGGAAAA
>Ga0153924_1001225_pt1 | contig 13520 bp, 10 predicted proteins | sample TSNJ008MetaG_FD_104709 | JGI IMG/M metagenome (GOLD analysis project Ga0153924, IMG submission 104709) | Attine ant fungus gardens microbial communities from New Jersey, USA - TSNJ008 MetaG | ecosystem: Host-associated > Fungi > Mycelium > Unclassified | place: USA: New Jersey, Wharton State...
AGTACTGTATCTGATCCATCTTCTTTAATAATATCACCAGTTGGAAACGGTATGCGATAAAATATATCATTTGTTTCATATACAAAAGACTCTTGACATAATATATATTCATCCTCAAGTAGTTTTTTAGATACAAGTTCAACTGAATAGATTTCATTATTGTATATCAGCATTAATTTATTGTTACTTTCATCAAAAACTTTATATTTATTTTGCAATTCAATAAAAAAATCTTCTTTCTTCATTCCTACAGCAAACTTCTCTGTACTTCCTCCCCGCCATATCATTCTGTTTATCACTTTATAGGTAAAATTTTCTTTTTCATCTAATGAAGTAACCCCGATACCTCGACTATAATCGTAAGGAATCATAATAATAGAAAGAATAACCGCTACTATTACAAAAAATATCATTATATTACTTAAAATTTCTGATTTTTTCATAACTTTCTTTGCTATAATAAGCAAACCTATTACAAAAGCCAAAACAATAAATATCCTGAATCCTAAAACTATAACACTTCCAAAACCCAATAAAACCACTCCTTCTTTTGTATAATAGTCATGAGCAAAACAGGGTGCGGTCGATGGCAACCGAGGTCGATGCCAACCGGGTCAGGATCGACCGTGACCCGGTTCCGAATGAAACGGTTCCGAATGAAATACCCTTTTTAAACGCCATGTTCTGCTTTGGAAATCTCCATGCATATCTACAATCAGTCCAATATGCATAAGTTCATCACCATTCCAAATTTGGCTTGTTACAATATCTTGATATTTTGCATTCGGATCTAATGCGGTAAACTTCATTCTTGCAATTGGCCCGTTTACAACTGCATGAATACGGAAATAACCTGCAAATATGTCATTTCCATTCTCTGATATAAACATCCATGATGCAGCATTTCCTTCGAAAGGACTTTGTAATCGATACATGTCTCCCGATTGAATAAAAGTTCTTAAATCCTTATATTGTTCTACCTGCTTATTAACTTCCTCTTTTTCATCTTCTGTAAATTTCATTAAATCCAGCTCATACCCAAAATTTCCACTCATCGCAACATCTCCACGCATTTTTAGAGATGTTACTCTCCCAACCTGATGATTGGGAACTGCCGATACGTGGGATCCCATTGAGCTGATTGGATAAACAAGACTCGTTCCATATTGTATATATAGTCTTTCTACTGCATCCGTATCATCACTCGTCCATGTCTGTGGCATGTAATAAAGCATTCCCGGGTCGAAACGTCCTCCTCCCCCGGAACAGCTCTCAAATAAAACATTAGGATGCTTTGAAATAATCTCTTCCATCACTCTATACAGGCCTAACATATATCTATGAGGCATTTCTTTTTGACGATTTGCCGGAAGTCCGACTGACCCCAGCTCTGTCATATGGCGGTTCATATCCCATTTTACATAACTAATCGGTGCATCTTCCAGAACATCAGAAACAGCCTTTATAATATAATCACATACTTCCAATCTACTTAAATCAAGGGTAAGCTGGTTTCTGCACTCAGTCCGAGCCCGTCCAGGAACATGAATGCACCAATCAGGATGGTTTCTATATAAATCACTGTCAACTGACACCATTTCAGGCTCAAACCATAGTCCAAATTTAATGCCGCATTTATTTACTTTTTGAGCCAATTGTTTAATTCCATTCGGAAGCTTTTCTTTGTTGACATACCAATCTCCTAAAGAACTATTATCACTATTTCTCTTACCGAACCAACCATCATCCAATACAAATAATTCTATTCCTAAATCTTTTGCTTCTTTGGCCAGTCCCACAATTTTCTCTTCTGTAAAATTAAAATAGGTTGCTTCCCAATTATTTACTAAAATCGGCCTTGCTTCATCTCTATATTTTCCACGGACTAATCGTGTTCTATATAATTTATGATATAGCCTGCTCATTTTTCCGAATCCCTGATTGGAATAGACCATTACAACCTCAGGAGCGGTAAATGTTTCATTCGGTTCCAATATCCACCCAAAATCGTATCCGTTGATTCCCATGAACGCTCTGGGTTTATATAGTTGATCTACCTCTATTCCGGCTTCAAAGTTACCACTATACACGAAGTTCATGCTATATACCTGTCCGTATTCTTCATTTGCACCTATACTTGCCATTGCAATAAATGGGTTTTGTTGATGACTGCTTGCGCCTCTGCGGCTTTCAATTTTCTGCATTCCGGTTCTTAAAGGGGTCTTCTCTATATGGCGTTCCCTTCCCCATGCGCCCGGTAGATGAATAAAATCGTATGCCTCAGCATCAAAGTCGACACTTGCACTTAACACTTTTTCTAATATTATATTTTCATTTCCTTCATTAATAATCTGAACACTTCGGGTAATAACATCTAATTCATAAAATGCAGTATAACTTAGTATAACCTTTAATCCTTTTAAATGATCTCTCAAAATGATATATAAGGTATCTGCTTCTGAATCATCTTCAACATAAGTCGCAGGAAGTCCTTCAAGTACCGGCTTTCCGCTTATGATTTGATAGCTGTCGTATATCAGATTGCAAACTCTGCTTCCATCTTCATATACAACTTCAATTGCCGGTACTCTATAATCCGTACTGCAGCCCGTAGGATATTCTAATCCAATAAAATCCAGAGAATAGGACTTATCATCTAGGTCTGGTATAGCCGAAAAGCAGATGTTTCTAAGCGGCATACTATTTTCAACATCAGGCTCTTTTATCTTCTCGCCCCAATATAAATGAGAAAGATATTTATTTTTTACAATTCTCATCATGTAACTTACATTCTTTGTTGATATATGAAACAATTTAGTATTATCATTATATGTAATGCGCATCTTATCCTCTCTCCTGTGGGCTTCCGTTTATTTTTGTAAAACCTTTCCGACCGGTGCGGCATAAATTACAAACTCTGCATTCTTATCTGCACTCGGATTCGTATCTAAACCTAATAATTCATCTGCTAATTCCTGATTATAAGCACCTATAGCACAAGTTCCACAATGGATTGACTCACAGGCTAAGTATAAGTTTTCACATACGTGCCCTGCATCTAATAACAGATATTTATGGGCTTTATTCGTATATCTCCATTCACTTCTATATGGTATTGCTGTCCAAACGAAGGTTACTGCACCGGTTGCAATAAATGTCTGTCCGCTAAATGCTGCCGTCAACTGATCTGGCATGTTTTCCACAAACCCCAAGTATTCTAATTTATGTTCAATTGGCTGATAATGATATAATCCTTCGTCAAGTCCTTCTATTCTGTTCACAAATAAATATGTTTCTAAACCATGTCTTGCTCCTGCTGATGGAACAGTCCGCAATGTGGCATGATTTTTCTTACCTATTACTGTTTTGACTCCCTGTGTCATCCAAAGCAAATAGGCCAATTCATTAAGGGATAATTTATCTTCAGTATACTGGCGTTTACTAGTTCTATTATTCATAATAGCTAAAATGTCTCTATTAATTACCGTATTTTCAAAATCTTTTGTCAATGAGATCATTTTTTGATTTACCATTGACTTATCCATTGATGGCTGCTCCATCTCTTTTTTATCATCACTAATCTCATCTCCATCAGTAGTTTTATAACTTTTCATCATTTCGCGATGTTCCATTATTTTTATTTTTGATAAATCATCCATAGTTCTTAAATGCTCCTTATTTTATAAGTATATATGATGTTATTTTACAGTAGTATGGATAATATTTCAACCTGTATTTTCGCAACCGGGACAAGATCAACCGCAACCGGGTCACGGCTGGCCGTGACCCGGTTGCGGTTGATCTTGTCCCGGTTGCAAAAAATAATATTGACTATATACATACAATAAGTTACAATATATATTGTTTAACTTTAAATAAGGAGCCTTAATATATGAGTCAAAAACCAAGAAGAAAAAGTATATTAGATATGTATCACATAATAATAAGGGGAAATAATAAAGAATTTATTTTTACTAATAATTACTTGAAATCAGCACTTATAAAATATTTACAGGTAAAATTAGAGGATTCACAAATCGAAATATATGCATACTGCATTATGAGTAACCACTTACATCTTCTTTTAAAAGGGAAATTAATTGAAATAGCTGATTTTATGAAGGAGGTTGAACGTGCATTTGCACATTATTATAATAAGAAAAATGATAGGGTCGGTCATGTGTTCCAGGGACGATATAAAAGTGAATGCATAGATAATGAGGCTTATTTCTGGTCATGTTTTAGATATATTCATTTAAATCCAGTCAAAGCCAGTATTGTTAAAAATATGATAGAATATAGATATAGCAGCTTCAAAGAATTCACTGATTGTAATACCATATTACTTCACCCTAATTCATTTAAATTATTAAGCAAATATTTTACATCTACTACGGAATTTATCAAGTTTCATGAAATAAAATCCGATAATATCTTTATTGATGTTGAGGAAGATATGCTTATTTCTAAAAAGGAAATAGTAAATAGAAAGGTAATAGATATTATGAATATACATAGTCTGTCCGATATAAATCAGATTATTACAAGTAAATCATTAAAATTGGAGTTAGTAGAAATGGTTCAATCAGTATGTGATGTTTCTAAAGCTGAAATAATTCGCTTAATTTAATTCAGTATGAACCGGGTCACGATCGATCGTGACCCGGTTCCGGTTATACTGTTATAATTTCTTTATTCTTTCAATCGCAGCTAATGTATTTTCATAAGAACCAAACGCAGTCAATCTAAAGTAACCTTCGCCGCTTGGACCAAATCCTGACCCTGGCGTTCCAACCACATTTGCCTTTTCCAGCAAGTAATCAAAGTATTCCCATGATGTCATTTTATTCGGTGTTCTTAACCAAATATAAGGTGCATTTACGCCACCGGATACCGTATAGCCAGCTGATTCCAAGCCTTCTCTTATAACCTTGGCATTATTCATATAATAACTAACTTGTTCTTTAACTTGCTGTTTTCCCTCTTCTGTATAAATAGCCGAGCCGCCTTTTTGAATAATATATGGTGCTCCATTAAACTTTGTACCATGACGTCTTACCCACAAACTGTTTAACGATACATCACCACTTTTCAAGTCTTTTGGAACTACTGTATAACCTAAACGCGTTCCTGTAAACCCTGCATTTTTTGAAAAACTTCTAAGTTCAATTGCGCATCCCTTTGCACCAGAACACTCATAAATAGAGTGAGGAATGTCCTCTTCCGTTATGTATGCTTCATAAGCCGCGTCATAAATAATGACCGCACCTACTTTTAGTGCGTAATCGACCCATTTTTGTAATTCGGATTTATTAATGGTTGATCCTGTTGGATTATTTGGAAAACATAAATAGATAATATCTGGTATTTCATTTGGCAGCTCCGGTGCAAAATTAGTGCTGGCTGTACATGGCATATAGATTACATTGCTCCATTTTCCAAGCTCAGATTGATACTCTCCGGTTCTTCCAGACATAGCATTTGTATCAACATATACCGGATAAACCGGGTCGCATACAGCAATTTTATTATCCTGTGCAAAAATATCACCGATATTTCCGGAGTCACTTTTTGCTCCATCACTTATGAAAATCTCATCTATTGTAATGTCACATCCTCTTGCTTTAAAATCATTATCTACTATTGCCTGACGCAAAAATTCATAACCTAACTCCGGACCATACCCTTTAAATGTTTCGGCATTTGCCATATCATCCACTGCACCATGCATTGCCTCAATTACGATTGGTGAAAGCGGCAATGTTACATCACCTATTCCTAATCTAATAATTGCTTTCCCTGGATTTGCTGAATTAAAAGCATCTACTTTCTTTGCTATTGTTGTAAATAAATAATCACCTGGTAATTTTAAATAATTTTTATTAATATTGTACATATCTATACCTATGCATATTGCATTTATCCTTTCTCTTCCTAAATTAGATAATAAGTTCAGCCGGAACCGGGTTGAGTTCAGCCGTGACCCGGTTGAGGCTGGTCGTGACCCGGTCAAGGCTGAACTCAACCCGGTTCCGAATACATAATCTTAAGCACACTTTCCGCATAATCTACCATATTTGTCCCACTATTCATACTATTTTTCTGGATATAACGATGCGCTTCGCTCTCAGTCATATTATTTTTTTCCATTAATAGTTCTTTCGCCTGCTGAATAATTGCCTTCTCTTCTTGACTCCGTTCTTTCGCCTGCTGCTTAATCTTCTTTTTTCTTCTGGTGATATTCAAAAGCATCATCTCAACAGTATTTACTATATCACCTGTCTTTAACGGCATGGCTAAACATATCACACCACTTCCATTACATTCATCCCATCTGGTCTTAGATGTTATAAGTAATAATTCAAAGCCTTTTGGGAGATTGTCATTTAGTTCTATATAAAGCATATCCGTAAGTTTGTATCCGCTTACTACTATGCCGTCTCCTAAATTATCAGCTAAACTCATGGCCTGTGCTCCCGAAGTACACACTCCTGTTACCATAAAGCCGCTCCTTACTAGAATGTTCTTTACATTTTTAGCGTCCTCTAGTTTAGGAAAAACCACAATTATATTGGACAAAAAATATCACCTCCGCTGCTGATTGTTATCAATTTACTAAATATGTTATACTCGTAATTAAACGATATATAAATATTTTTCAATCTCCCAATCAGTAACTTGAGAACGATATTCATTCCATTCCTTTCTCTTGCCTTCAATATAGTTGGCTGCTAAATGCTTTCCTAAGACAGATTTTACAAATTCATCTTTCTCAAGTTCGCGGATTGCCTCATGTAAATTCCCCGGTAGACTTTCAATTCCTAGTCTTTCTATCTCTTCTCTTGATTTATCAAAAATATTTCCCTCTATTGTAGATGGGGGTGTCAGCTTTCTCTTAATTCCGTCCAGTCCTGCTGCCAGGCATACTGCTAATACCAGGTATGGGTTGGCTGATGGGTCCGGAGACCTAAATTCAATTCTGGTGCTTTCTCCTCTGGTTGCCGGTATCCTAATTAAAGGACTTCTGTTTTTCGCTGACCAGGCCACATAAGCCGGAGCCTCAAAACCCGGTATCAATCGTTTATATGAATTAACCAATGGATTTGTTATTGCAGTCATTCCTTTTGAACGTTCTATCAAACCTGCTATAAAGTGATATGCATCCTGACTTAATCCTAACTCATCATTTTCATCCGAGAACATATTTTTGCCATTTTTTGATAAAGACATATTGATATGCATACCCGATCCGTTTTGATTCATTTTAGGTTTTGGCATAAATGACGCATGAAGGCCATGTCTTTTTGCAATTGATTTTACTGCTAATTTAAATGTAATAATATTATCCGCCGTATTTAGCGCATTATCATATTTAAAATCAATCTCATGCTGTGCAGGTGCTGTCTCATGATGAGACGCTTCAATTTCAAATTTCATTTCTTCCAATGTAAGTACCATATCGCGTCTGGCATTCTCACCTAAATCTATAGGACTTACATCAAAATAACCTGCTTTTTCATGTGAGAATGTAGTGGGTTCTCCATTGTCATCTGTGTGGAACAGGAAAAATTCCAATTCCGGTCCTACCTCAAATACATATCCCATATCCTCAGCATCTTTTATAACACGTTTTAAGATATACCTTGGATCGCCCTCAAATGGTGTCCCATCAGATTTATATACGTCGCAGATTAGTCTGGCAACCTTTCCCTGCTGTGGTCTCCATGGAAATATCTCAAAAGTATCTAAATCCGGATATAAATACATATCAGACGTTTCAACTAAAGCAAATCCTGCGATGGAAGAGCCATCAAACATACATTTATTATTTAAAGCCTTTTCTATCTGCCTTGCTGTGATTGCAACATTTTTTAATGTACCAAAAATGTCAGTAAATTGCAATCTTATGAATTCTACATCTTCTTCTTTAACTAAATTAATGATTTCTTGCTTTGTATACCTCATTCATATACCTATGCATGACGCAAATTAGCTTGTAATTGTGAATAATATATTTTTATTCATATAAAGTAAAGATATTCTGCGTATTGCATTTATCCTTTCTCTTTAATTATTAACTTTACCGATAAGTCACTCCTAAATTATCATAATTTGGTTATACTACCATTTAGATAGGTTTTGCATTATCCTTTGCAGAATGATTTATTGGACTTTTAATAAAGCCACTCATATAGATATCTATATCTGGCGGAAAACGAAAAACGGTAGCTTTCCGATAAGAGAACAAAGATTGTGCTCTGCACAATCCCCGCGCCGAACGCATCCGACTAACGAGAGGATTTCTTCCGCGAAAGTGAGTGCGCATCCTTAGCGGAGCGTTTTTTATCTTATAGGATTCAATCTCTGATAGGGAACAAAATGTAGGACTTTCCTATAAGATAAAAAAGACATTCTTCTGTAAAGAGAATGCCTTATCTCTTTTAAATAATAACAAATATTCATAGTTTTTGTCAACAAATAATTGTAATCCAGCTCATTACCGCTTATAATATGGATTACACAAAGGAGAACAATATGTTTAAAAAAATAAAAAAATCGATTAACTTAAATATTATATTCGCTATCGTTATTATAACTTTTATAACTGTGCTTTCTATTAATGCTAATAATTCTTCTGAGAATTCTCTTGCGATAGATGCAAATGCAACAACATCTAGCACCATAAATGAACCTGAACATGAAGAAACGACATTCCCTATCACTGAAGCCCATACTACACCTGATTCAGCACAGACTACAAAAGATATTAATTTGGATGCTGAACTACCATATCTGATTAAAGTAAACCGCGTCATGAATTGTGTGACTGTATATGGAATTGATTCTTCTAATAATTATAGCATACCATATAAATCCTTCATATGCTCTGTAGGCGATCCTATTGATTACACCCCTTTGGGTACTTTCGCAATCAGTGATAAATATGACTGGCGGCTTATGATAGATAACTCTTATGCCCAATTTGCAGTTCGCATTACAGGTCAGATACTATTTCATTCTGTAGGTTACTATTCCCGCAGTAATGATGATTTGAAATACACCGAATATAATAAACTAGGTACCAATGCCTCCCTTGGATGTATCCGTCTTACTTGTGAAGACTCTAAATGGATATATGATAATTGCTCTCCAGGTACAACAGTCATTATATATGACGATGAGAACTCACCGGGACCGCTAGGTAAACCGACAGCATTTCAGATACCAGAAGACAACCCTAACAAAAAGTGGGATCCAACTGATTCGGATCAAAATAATCCATGGAAATAAGGATATATGAAGAGTTTATCATTCAAATTCAATTTAAAAGGAGCACGTGAATATAAAATGACTAAAAAATTTTATGCAGTAAGAACAGGACGTACTACCGGCATTTTTCAGACATGGACAGAGTGCCAGGCTCAGGTGATTGGTTTCTCAGGTGCGGAGTTTAAAAGCTTTCCAACAATTGAAGCTGCAAATGAATATTTATTAAGTTCTAAAGCATCTGAAAAGGAGGACTCTACTCCACTTAATTCTGATGCAGAGGATGCAATTCCAAAATCGACATCTACATCTGCTGTGGCTTATGTAGACGGAAGTTATAATGACGCCGACAAAACATTTTCATATGGGGCAGTCATCTTTTGGAATGGTGAAGAATTTCATCTATCAAAAAAAGTAGACGATGAGTCTTTGACAGATATGCGGAATGTAGCTGGAGAAATCTGCGGTTCACAGGCTGCAATGGAATTTGCCATTCAAAAAAACTGTACAACACTGGAAATTTATCATGATTATGAGGGTATTGCTAAATGGCCGCTAGGGCAATGGAAGGCCAATAAAGTAGGTACGATTGCTTATAGAGATTATTATGATAGCATTAAGGACCATTTAAAAGTGACCTTTGTAAAAGTCAAAGGCCACTCTAATAATACATACAACGATTTGGCTGATGAATTAGCCAAGAGTGCTATCTTTTAATTCATCTTTTGTTACTGCCGCACTAAGATTCAAAGCATCTTTTTCTAACTCCAGTATTAAGTTATTGATTTTAATCATTTGTCCGGGAGAAATATTGTCACTAATTGCTAAATGGGTATGATACAATATATCTCCCAAATTATCTTTAATCTTTTTAATTTTTCCACGTACCTGACTGATTTGCTCTTCATCCACAATGTCCTCTATCACATCCCCTCTGGTTAAAACGGTATCTTTAGATAACTCATATTCGGATATTCCATCCACAACCGTACAATCATATTTCAACACATCTTTAACAGTGACAGCAAAATCATACTTTGCTTCATCTTCTCCGTGGACTAAGAAAATATCATGAGGTTTTACTTTAAAACCATCAAGCCATTCTAATAATCCTTCCCGATCAGCATGTCCCGAAAATCCTTCTAAATTATAGATTTCTGCATTTATCTGCACTTGTTCGCCAAATATCGATACGTCCTTTTGACCATCTAAAATTATCCGTCCCAATGAACCATTTGCCTGATAACCTACAAAAACTATACTATTTTTGGCATCCCACAGATTATGTTTTAAATGGTGTCTAATGCGGCCTGCTTCACACATTCCACTCGCTGAGATAATAATTTTAGGCTGTGCATCAATATTAAGTGCCTTAGACTCTTCGCTGGTTCTGGTAAATCTTAAATTTCGGAAATCTAATGGGTTATCACCGCTTATAATATAATTTTGGGTTTCTTCATCAAATACTTGTACATTTTTTCTAAATACTTCTGTAGTTGTAATTGCCATTGGACTATCGACATAGACAAATAATTTATCTAATATATCACGATATTCAGTATCATCTTCATAAAACCGATTAAGCTCGTAGATTAATTCCTGCGTCCTACCCACGGCAAATGCCGGTATTATAACATTTCCGCCTCTTTTAGCTGTTGTTACGATAATATCAATCAGCTTATTAATGCTTGATTCATTTTTTTCATGGATACGGTTTCCATACGTTGTCTCCATAATCACATAGTCGGCTTTTTTTATAATAGTAGGATCTCTAAGAATCGGACGGTGCATCATTCCAATATCACCTGAATATACTATTTTTGAAATATTCTCACCCTCTTCTACCCATAATTCCGTAATGGCAGAACCTAATATATGCCCGGCATCATTAAACACAATCCGCATTTCATCGTTAATCACAATTAACTGATCATATAGAACAGGTGCCAAATACTTTAGGGAATCCTCTGCCTCTTTAAGTGTATATAAAGGCTCCACTTCCGGTTTCCCTGCCCGTTTTGCTTTACGATTAGCCCTAATCGCTTCTTTTTCATGAATATATCCGCAATCCTTTAACATTACCTGAACTAGATCAGCAGTTGCATCCGTACAATATATTTTTCCTTTAAATCCCTGCCTAACCAGTAGTGGAATCCTGCCGCAATGGTCAACGTGGGCATGGCTTAATAGTAAACAGTCAATCTCTGCCGGTTCAAAGGGAAATGGTTCATAATTCTTTGCTTCCATGGATTTTCCGCCTTGGAACTGTCCGCAATCTAATAAAACCTTATGCTTCTTAGTCATAATCAGATGACAGGAACCGGTTACCGAATTTACTGCTCCACAAAATTTAATCTTCATCTAAAACCCTCCTTTTTTGTTTACAAGATATATGATTTCGCCAAAGCAAATAGGACCAAACACACTCCCCAGGGGAGACCAGCAATGCTGGTTTCACAGCTTGCACCTATTATGATTATATCATAAACTAACTATATTGTAATTCATTATATAGTATTGTATAGTAAAGATAGAATGATAAGCAAAGAGTTTGCTTTACACAATTGTCTCACCGGATGTATCTGTCAAATACTGGAATTTTTCAATAATTGGAGAAAATATGAAGAATTTAAAAGAAAAAATCAAAGATATACCAGAATGTCCCGGCTGCTATATATGGAAAAACAAAGATGGAGAAATCTTATATATCGGCAAATCTAAGTCTTTAAGAAAAAGAGTCAGCCAATATATAAGGCGACCAGAACAGAAAGAAGGGAAGCTTGCCATATTGGCACAACGGGTCACTGATGTAGAGTATATTACCACACCTACAGAAACTGATGCGCTTTTACTGGAATGCCAGTTGATTAAAACCCATCTTCCTCCCTTTAATTCACAATTAAAACATGACAGGAGTTATCCGTTTATCCGGATAGATGTAAAATCTGAATATCCGGCCATTTCTGTTGCACATGAAAAGTATAATGATGATGCTTTGTACTTTGGATGTTTTTATGGCAGCCAGGACGCTTTAAACTCAATTAAAGTGATTAACAAAATATGGTATACGCCACTGTGCAATAAACAAACCTTTCAGAAAAAGAGCCGTACCTGCTTGCTTTACCATCTTGGAAAATGCTGTGGCCCCTGTGAGAGAAAAATCACGATTGAAAGCTATAAAGATATCCTAAATGAAGTGATTGCTTTTTTATCAGGAAAGTCACGCAAGGCAAAAATGAACTTAAAAACAGCCATGGCGGAGGCAGCTACAGAAATGGAATTTGAAAAAGCGGCTATATTAAGAAATACTTTGACAGAATTAGAGGAATTAGAACGTAAAGTACGAAGACTTAACACTTTATTTACAAACCGGGATGTATATTTGTTCCTTAGGGCTTTTAATGAAGATGGCTTTTCTCTATTCTTAATAAGAGATGGCATAACATTACATCGAATGACTTCTTCTAATCTGAATCTAGACTTAGTTCAACTAAATCAGTTTTTAATTCAAATTGAAGACCAAGAGTTTAACCTACATAAACAGGAAAAATTGACTACCCACCTTATGGATATCTTTGCTGATAAATATTTTATAAATATCAAAAAAGGTTCAAAAGGTCCAGGCTTATTGCGGCGTCTGCAAAAAGAGTATCAACATTTCTTAAACCGGTAAAAACAGAATTATTCAGCAGGTTATGATGGCTGGATTCAAGTCCATTAGTGAATCAATGGTAATCACAGAGATTTTCATAAGGTGATAACGATTATGAAAACCAGATATATCAGTATATATGCAATATAATACTTAATACCAAAATTAAGGATCATTATATTAAATAATATACACCCTGTCATAATCAGTATTTTAATGCCTAAATTTTTAAAATCTATTTTAGCTGATTTTCGTTTCTTAACGGTTCTGGAATTATTTTTCAATATTGTACTGCTCCTATGGTTACCAATCTATATTTATACTATATGTTATTTTTTATAATTATTGCTTGATATGTAAGGAAAATTAATTTGCCAATGTATATTCTCATATTTAATTCACTCTAAATGATAATAGGGGCATCTACATCGAAATACTCTCAGAGCGTACTGTATTACTAAATGAGGATAATCCTATCAAATTCTTCATCGCTAATTGATATTAATTAAAGGGCTGTTATATGCTATTTTATAGATAATTAATAGTATATAGTAGCAAGTATAATAATAAATATTATACTGAAAGTCATAACCTAATACAA
>Ga0153924_1001226_pt1 | contig 13502 bp, 10 predicted proteins | sample TSNJ008MetaG_FD_104709 | JGI IMG/M metagenome (GOLD analysis project Ga0153924, IMG submission 104709) | Attine ant fungus gardens microbial communities from New Jersey, USA - TSNJ008 MetaG | ecosystem: Host-associated > Fungi > Mycelium > Unclassified | place: USA: New Jersey, Wharton State...
CACTCGACGCATAGTCAACCTTCCAGAATACTGCTATTTCCGTCTTGAATTCTAAGAACATGGTTCTACGACACTGCGATGAAAAAAGAGTAGCAGAGGTGGTATCTTGATCATTTGATCGAAGTTTTCGGGCAGGATACACGAGTCTAGGGTTCATGAAGAGTCGATGAAACGCCGACGGGGAGATGTTCTGACAAGGTGAAAGTGTGATGATGTATTACTATGCTCACTACACGATTCAGCGTTGGTCAAGATTTAACAATGGGATACTTACAAATCACTGAAGATCATCCCAAGATTCATCGATACCTTCTCGAACTCTCCATGTTTTTCCCTCCAACCACTTGTTCACCCTCTCCACATCTCTTGTTGTATCCTCTTCCTGTTCGCCTTGAAGCACATCAACGTTCCCCTCTCTCCATAACGCCAAAACCGACCACCCAATAACTACCATCCCTGGTGGTCGCTGTTCTCCACAACTATTCAAGGCTTTCACAACATTCTCAAGTGTTGACGTCAACACTCTTTGATCAGGCATCGACGCACGCTCGACAATAGCAACAGGTGTATTTCCAGGGTACGTGGCACCTTCCCTTCTCGATGAAGTAGTTCCGTCTTCAAATATGATCGTGAGTGCCTCTATGATTTGAGCAAGTCGAGCAACACCCATGAGAATAATCAAGGTACGACTCCTTTCGTACCCTGGTAATTGCACGTCTTTGCCTTGCCTGCCAACACCGGTACACACGATGAAAGATTCGGCGACGCCACGTTGGGTGATGGGGATGCCAGCGAATATTGGTGCTGCGAGGGCAGAGCTGACACCTGGAATGATGAGGGGTTCGATACCATGTTTTCGGAAATATAGAACTTCTTCGCCTGCACGACCATATATGACCGGATCACCTTGCTTTAGCTGTCGGTGTGTACATGAAATGGACTGATTGCAGGGAAGACACCTGTACTTACACGGACGACCGTAAGGCCTTTTCTAGCAGCCTCAACGGCAGCCTCCATCATCTCCAGTTGGGCACCGTCGGCATTGCCAGGGAACTTTCTTGCAATGCGAATTTGAACTGATTTTGGGATGAGAGCAAGGACAGCGTCTGGAACGAGTTTATCGGAAAGGACAAGATCGGCAAGTTTTGTGAGAGTGTTGTGGGTTGCAATAGTCAAGAGCGAAGGATGACCTGGACCAGAACCCACCAAAAAAATTCTGCCACGCTTTGGAATGGCGATTGCGTGGGGCGAATTTCGAGCCTCAGGAATTGTTGACTCTGGAGTCTCTTCAAGTAAAAGCCCAGCCATGTCCTGGAGCGACATGTGCGCGATTCGGGATATAGGCCAATATTCACTGACCTGGGCTACCCACTTCATTCGTCTGCGAGCAGCCTCTAATGGGGCTTCCGGTAGTCCACGAGCAGGAACGGGGCGATTGGGAGTCGTATGACTACTGTCCTCATCACAGACCATGTCCTCCTCCTCCTTTGCCATCTCGCGGAGCCTGCCCAAATTGACAGCGGCACGGCCAGCGTCTTTCGGTAGTTTTGCGATGATATCCCGACGGATTCGGCCTGCCAACCGACAGCCCCGGCCGTTCGTCGTCACGCTGACCTGCAGCGGCAAGCGTTCGCCAGTATCCGGGTCCTCGAATCGTTGGGTAGAGGGAAATGTAAAATCGCAAAGTTGGGGAATATCAGATGTATTGACTGGGATTCTGTGTCTTCGCAGGGTGTGGTAGAGTTTTTTTGCAGATACGAATGTGCGGCGGTGTGTACCAATGACCGTATCTGTTATACATGCTAGAGAGAATACCGTTTGCGTGGCTGAGAGAAACGTGTCGAGCTTTGCCGAGTCTTCATCGTCCCAGTCTACTAGCGTACATTCTTTCCTGTTGACCCTCCACTGAATTTCAGCACATGCAGCGCTCAGCCCACCCTTGGTCAGCACCACAACCTCGAAATCGGCTTCAAGGGCAGCAAAAACTCTCGAGGCGGCCAATAACCCTGATCCGATGATTAACATACTCTGTCTCTGTGCACGAAATGCCAGAAGCAACGATGCACCCCCTGTTGGAGTGGGAAAAGACATAGTAGACAAGTTGTGTGGGATATACCGTAAGGTTGTTGCATTATTAAAAAGTCATGACTGAGAGATAAACTTGTCGTGCTAATGAGCAACGAATAAAAATAACTATCACGTGCCTTCATCTTGATTTGGACCGTGACAACTTTGTCCCCTGCGACTCAGATGCAGCTGGTCGACCATACCACTGTATGTCTCTGCATCCTCTAGTCAGTCATCTTGTGCTAATAGTTGCTATCAGTTTTTGACGCAGCTGACAGCCTTATTTGAGTCGACAAAAGACCACGGATCGATATGGCTCACGCATAAACGATGTTCGGTAATGCTTTATTTTTTTCTTACCAGATGATAACAGATAATGTTAGTGACTCATGATGGAGAAGATACTACCATGAAACATGAAGAGTCAGATGGTTCTGACAAAAACGAATACCAGTGCCTTATCAGAGCTACGAACGGTAAATACGTCAACTTTTCCACCCATGTATGTACCCCTTCTATTCTGATCATTTCAACCGCTGATGTCCTGACCAGGTTGATGCCAATGAATTAACGAAATTTTATTCGGCTTATGCCACTCTATTTAAATCGTCCCTTTCCCTAAGTCTTCGTAAGCGCGATAAGAAGAAAGAGAAAACGAAACAGGATCAAATTCTGAAACGCAAAAAAAGGATGACAGAACCTGTCGTGGTTGATGGCCCGAAACGTGGCGCTGGTCGACGCAAGCGTCAGAGACAGATCAAAGCCGCCATCAAGCAGGCTGAGGCACAAAAGAAGTTCAAGGAAAGAGAGGAGAAGAGAAAAGTTGAGAACTTATCAACGTAATAATTTTTGTTTTTCTGTATGTTTGATTGGTTTTCACGAGCAAGCAATCAATCTCACTGGCGCGGCATGAATTTACCCTACACTTTATGGCATCAGTCAACTATTGATGGTAGAACTTTATCACTGTATTCCTGTCCTCATAGTTCGACGGTGGTTACCTAAGATGCCCAAATGGTGGAATCGAGATCGAGGCAGGACAATATGTCGCTGTGTGGGGGTAGCTGGCGAGCTACTCAGATAATGGTGAATGTCGTGTTGAACGTCGTCGCACGAAAAATTGTGCCTTAGACTTACCCTTTTAATATGTATGCGTTATTTTAGTAACCTTTTTTTTATTATACTTTCGGTTAGAAAATCCTACCATCCTTCAGTTATCGAAAGTCATTTCCCTCATATAACAGTCTGTTGATTTTAGAAGAAGAAGAAAAAGGGGGTGAAAACTCGTTGCAAACGCGCAACAAACGAGTGTCGTCTCAACTGTTTCTATTTATTTCTATCTAAACATGAGAAAGTGAAACACTTGATCATCAGGGGATGAAACCTAACTTATTTTTAATGTAGTGCTTGACATTCCAACATAATCCTTCCAAGCTCATATAACCGCAATTGCAAATATGACATTTGTGGATGATCTTAGATTTGTGCCGTTACGATCACGTGACTCAGGATCACTACATGCTGTAGAGTTTGCTTCAGGCGACAAATGGCTGACCAGAGCAGCACGGAACAACTTCTCGAATTACTGGTCCAGCTTAAAGCAAGTGACTTTTCCCTCTACGAGGCAAATAGCTCAGATTAATGAAACGTATCTTTGTCAGAAAACAACTTCCAATGCTGCTCGTGACATCCTCAGTAGCCAACCCGCCATAGCTTATGCTCTGATTAGTCTCATGGTCTCCGTCGGCGCAATAAATATCGACGTGTTTCAGGTAGTTGTTATCTCTGGTGCTCTCACCTGTGAGCGTCTAATTTGCTTTTACAGAAAACTCTTTCTCAATATCATGAATCTGGCGCTGGAGGACAGCCAACGTCAAGTGTACCTCCAGTACAAATCGCAGCCACGTCTACTACTCCAAATCCTGCTCTTCCTTTTCATCTACAATCACAGTATCAGACAAGTAATCCTCCGACAAACACACCCTCACCACCTACTGGCACCTATGGATATCAGAACCAACAGGTGTATCCTACCCCTTCAGGATATTCTCAACCTGTAGGATCCACATCAGGATACCCTTCTTACGGAGGCCAATCGCAAGCTCAACCTAGTTATTCTTCCTCTTCTTCTTATCCCCAACAGGCTGGTCAACCATCGGGCTATGGTGCTCCACCAACCTCAGTAGGAGGACGAACACAAGGTGCTCCTGTTATTGAGATGCTGGCTGCATTCCCTGAAGAACAGAAGGTACGTTTAGTTTGATTTCGATTTGTCTAATGTTTGAGTTACCTCTATTTAGCAATTGATTATGCATGTGGTATCAATGACTCCTGAACAACTTAACAGTTTTCCTCCGGAACAAAGAAATACCTACTTACAGATCGTAAGTTGTGCAAATCTATTTTCGCATTCAAAGTGATCAGGCTGACATATCACATCCCATACAGCGCACTACTCTTGGAATTCATTGAGTGTATGCATACTTATACCAATATCATCTAATCGTCGTGTATTCAGAGAACATGTTGGACATCTACTTTCAGGAATGGCATAGAGCCCAAAATGAAACTGTAGATAAATAGGCATAATACCTAGAGTGGTAAATTGCTGTGGGTATGGTATGGTTATATTGAGTATGAAACAATCCCTGTAGGAATCTAGGAGTATGGTGCAATCCTTAGTCTAGTAGTCTGAGGACAAAGGTGATTCCCAGGTGATTCCCATAGCAGTAGATGTCACATCACTATGTCACAAGTGTGTCTTGAGCGTGCATGTTTCGCATGCAATGAACATGTGCAATGGACGTGTCAAACTCTAATAGGTAGTACGTTTTCTTGTCAATATGTCTTATGATGAGATATTTCATCTACAACTTCACTTGAAGCTTCTCTCATTCAATAGGAGCAATTGAAAGACAAATTTGATAATTCAGACTCCCACTGTCTGTGGCTTGCATCATTGTACGGTAGCTCATGACAGAGGAGAAAATCGTCAGCAAGATAGATTGTAAACCTATAACCATCTTCATTCCACAGTAGATACCATCTTCATTCCACAGTAGATACCATCAAGAAAAAATCCAGATATAGGATGTAATCTTGATCCGTCCATCCACGAAAAAATCTAGGTAAGTCTGCGGTCCTCCAAATATCTGGGACACTCCCCAAATTCAGGCCCGGCACTTCGGCATGGAGCGTTCTGGGGAAATCCGTGTACACAGATTTCCCTACAGGAAGTCATCCAATAAGAATGACTCTTATCCACGTGTTGTTTGGAATAAGTCTGCCCCTTGTTCTTGGCAACAAATAAATATAAACATCACAAAAGTGTTGCTTTTACGAGCTTAGCATCTGCATCACAGAGGCGATGGATAGCCATGAGGGTAAGTTGAGGTCTGAACTGTGCACAATGCAGGGTATTGTTGGTTAATTTTCTGTGCCTTATCGGTCCAGTACACTGATGGAGGGTTTCTGCAATTCTGTGACTGGTTGTTGTGTTTTGTCTAATTTTGGGGCACCCAGCATTCTGTAGTATAAGAGGCCACCAGCAATACCCCAACAACCGTCGAAGATAGTTCTGTCCTTACTTGAAATCAGGCAGCCTCCAAGAAACATGTCACTTCATACCGGTCAACTTTTTTTCCGAAAGAGCTCGCCAGGCCTTAAACAGAGTTCCAATACTGATCTGACTTGCCGAGATTTTGACCAAGATCTGTCTTTTCACCGAGTCCAATTGTTGATCTTACCTCTCGAAATTTTGTTCAAAATCTGTCTCTGCCTTGACTATCAAGGATTGCTTGCAATTTCACAGGTCAGATCTTCTACTTTATCATAGGTATAACGGTGAAGCTAACGGCCTGATAAAGACATGTAGAGTATTTTATGACATTACGAATAACCGGTATTTCTTGGAAACACTCTGTTCTAGCCTCGAGTCGATTCCTGGGTTTCAGCAGCCGTTTTTTGAGCCTGACAATAAAAATTCCCTCAGTGATCTGAGACGATACGTTCTAAACACCCTTCGGATCCATGGTACGTGGTCGGCATCCTCCGATCTTCGATTCCACTGTCGCGCCGTCATGTCACCCCTCCGGTGGGAGTCAGTGGAAGTCCTACCAGGGTGCAGGTGGTTATTTGGTGTTGATAGAGATGAGCATGCAGTCATGGTTGATCTGGACACTTCCATACACTATGAACTTTTCAAAACAACACATTCTGAAGACCCACAAAGTTTATACCGTTTCGAGCTCTCATTCAAGGAAGGTAATCGGTCTAGTTTCTGGGTCGCTTTTTTTGGTTGGGATAGTTCATGGGACCGTAAGTACGACGATTCCAGGCTCTTCGGCATTCTCTAATAATATCCTGCTGCAGGTCGAACGCGCTTCTCAATTTATGAAGTGAATCACTCGGCTGATTGTTATCCCCCATTCGAACCGATTCATTTGATGACCATCTGGGATACTGACAACACAGGCATTCGCTTCCAAAATTCTGTTAATGTTTCAGATCGCTATATCATACAATGTTACACCTGGCGCAGTGACCAAGATTGGGACGAAATCTTGCAACTTCGCCGACTTTCAGACGATCCTAGTGTTTTCCAGAAATACATGGAGCAATCAGTGGCAGAAAAAGGAGCGACCAGTGATTCATGGCGGCCTCAGCAGGGTAGCCGGTGCAAGGCATACCTTCTTCCTTATAATCGTCTGGCTGTGGTCATCGGATCTGCCATTCAAATTTATGCTATCAATGATTCAGATGACGAGGCTCTTCCGAAATTACTACTCCTTCATCGAGTTACTTCAAACGTCTATCCACACTGCATTTCCCGGCCCCTTGTCGGGCACGACGCCACATACTTTGTTGGAACTTGCGGCCTTCAGGCCAGACGTGTCTATATCAGACATGACCCTGCTATTCCACCGACAACTGACATCTTGGGACCTCTGGGATCCGCATGTTTGTGGGAAACACGTCAGATACAATTTGGAGCACTTGTGTCGTGCTCCTACGAAAGTAAGGGTGGTCTTGAGATGGGTACTTATGATCTGACTTCACGCTCTCCTGGTTACCAATGGCGTTATGCTGACAGTATGCTTAACCTCACCTATACACCACTTATCAGCTTCTTGGTTGGTCTCGATGAAAATTCAGGCCGGCTTATCCTCCATTACAGAGGTGCTGATTATCCTTTTGTTGTTATGGAATTAAGTTGATTTTATCATACTGTCTCTTTATCACATTTTAATATATCTCATTTCAGATCTGATAATATCTAATGTTGTAGTTTGAAGAGGGTGAATTTATGCTGTGGAAGATAGAAAAATAGGAAAGATAGATGATGGATAAGCGTTATCTTGATGAAAGAAATGCTGAGAAAAGTTCTTAGGAATAAACTATAATATTTATAATGTCCTAGTAGCAAGCTACTAGACACCATCAATCAACATTAAACTTCTGAGTAGGTAAATCAATCGCCATATCATGAGAGAATTATCATTATGATATCTCATAATTCATCTGTCATTGTTATCAATGAATGTAAATATCTTACAAGGCTGTACAATCATTAGCCACAACAGTGTGTGAATGGCCTTAGCTAACTATAATTATCTCAGAAAGCACTTAGAACTAGATGCTCTCAGCAGGTCAGTGATAAACTATTTGATATCAATCCATTGAAGAAGTAGTTCTATTCTTAAAAACACAGCCCATAACAAAATGGAAGCTGCCTGCATAATGACAAACAATCAAGGCAAAGACAGATATCAAACAAAGTCTGTCAAGTCAGAAGCAGGACTTAGTTTACAATAAGATATGACTCTCGTAAAAGATATGATGTATTAAGGGTGCACTATCAAATGATTACTCGATTGTTGACCAACAATCAGCACCAAATTTAATTAGTTTTATGGACTGTAGACTGAGTCCAAAGAAGACTTTTACCACCAAAACTCACGCAAATGGTAATGCCAAAATATGGATATCTAATGTAACTACTATGATAACACAATGAATGAATGTCATGCGTCCGCAAAGAAGATAAATCGTCTATTCAAGCCCACGGATTCATCACAAATCCCGAAGTGGTCGTCCCTGACTGCCTTCCAATATCACCAGGAACAACCCAAGCATCTAATCTACTCCCACTACTACTCCCACTCCCGTCCACGCTCATAATCGTACCATCAGCAGAACCAAATGATAACCCTGTTCCACTATCCAACCTTGCTCCCCCGCTAGCACCAATTTGATTATTATGATACTCATGAGACTGAGAATAGTGATCACTATTGTTGAATGCATTGGACGTTAGTGAAGCTGTGCTCGACGCCGCAAACGGGTTGTAGTGGAGACTGCCACCGGCAAACGAAGGAGACGAGAGACCCGGTGACGACGATGGTGGCGGTGGCATGACCGGTGAAGGACAGTATGTAGGGGATGGTAGGTAGGGGGAGGAAGTCGATGGTCCCCAAGTAGGCGAGTCGAATTCGTTGCCTGTCGGAGAATTATATGCCAATGAAGGCGACGATGAAGAGAGCTCCCCTCTTCCTCCGTACCGTCTGTTCTCTTGTTCCTTTTCTCTCGATGGAATAGATTTCACGACGTCTCTTGCTGACCAACTCTTCTCCTCGGCGACTACGGAAGGTAAAACTGGCATCAGACCACTCTTCGTGTTTCCAAACTCATTATCATCTGATTGCGCTAACTCTGCCATGACAGCAGTAGCACTGACTTGCAGTTCCTCTGGCCTCTCCCTGACAGCCTGCCCAATCATTTTTCTCATGGCATCCAGATCAAATCCGGCGTGTTTAGGTATATCTGAATCCTCTCCTGAAGTGCTAGGCACTGGCAACGCATGAGGTGTAGGCGAGGTATGTGAACCTGTGGGCGTGAGTGCTCTTGAATCTGAACCGGAAGACACTGTTGAGTTCGATGAGGTAGGTGGGGAGGCACAAATCTGATTACGGTTTTGTAAAATGGGCGAGTTGAGACGTGGCGGAAGGTCTTCATCGTCTTCTTCACCTAAGGGGTTCATCGGTGGTGCCGATGCTGCTACTTCTGCCACTGTAGTGGCAGTGGGATCGGTTGTAATGATGGGTGTGGGTGTGGATCTGAATCTGGCGTATGATGATGCCGTCGGTGGCCGAGAGACGTATTGACTTGATGACAAAGTGGACGATTTCTCATCCTTCTCCTTCTTACCTCTCCCGAACCATCCAGTCTTCTTCTTACCCTTCTCGTCATATCCCTCCTTAATCACCACCCTATCTTCCGCGAAATCCGGTTCCTAAACCGTTCGGAAAGAGCCCATTACTTCAAGTCAATAAGAATAGCAGAACACCCACTTCAGGTTCATCGAAGTAATCGGCCGTGACTGGAAACCCTAGCTGATCCAAAATCAATGGCAAAAATGACCTATAACTCATATGCCCCGTAATCTTATTTGTCACATCCACATTTTCCAGCCCAGGAACACCTTGAACCTCTCTCAGTCCCGCAACAGTCCCAACACCACCACTCGTAGCCCTGAACAAATAATTCAACACCCAATCATTCTTCGCGAATCCATTAACGTATCTCCCTGATACAACACTACGTGTTTCACACCATGTCGATTGGGATGCGGTAAGCGTTGCTCCGAGGAGAATAACATCTTGGACGATTCCATAAGCTTTTTGTCGCGAGAGCTCCAGGAGAGCATAAAAAATGACTCGCGCGCCGAGAGAGAAGCCAATCAGGGTCATTGGGCGCACACCGAGGTGACGTTGGACGAGTACATCGGCGAGTACCCGACCAGCGGCTTTAGCACGGTCGAGAGCATTAGACCAGGGGTTGTCAATCAAATAACCAAGCTTTGTAAGAACTGAGCATGAAGATTGAGATGGATTCTCAGCTATGGAGATCATGAGCTTACCTATTGGCCATTGGAGAGCGGTCATAAGTGCTGTCATGGCTGTAGCTTGAAGAATAGTCAACCCAACCTGGGATAAAATTTCTTGCGTCATTATTTTCAAAGCACTTCCTGTTTCACCGAGCATCTCCGGTTCCCAGAGTATACTAAATACATCCCCGACAATAGGGTCGAGAACACTGAACGGTAATCGAACATCATCATTGACACCGTTCATAAACCTGTATCAATCAAGGAAAACGTGTCACTAGCATCAATTGTCAGACTATCACAGAAAAAAACCTACCCTGGGACGGTTATGATACAATTTACCCGCTTGTTGTTGTGTAAAGGCAACACATCAAATGTACGAACATTTCTCGTCCTCTTCGCCATTCCACGTCCAGCGATAGTCCCTCCTGTGAGTATACCCCCGGTGGTTATAGCTGCAGCGCCGGCAGTTCCGCCTAAGAATGCGCCAGTACCAGTGATTCCGATAGTTGTGAATGCACCTGCGAGACCAATGCCAATGACAGGTGCCAAGAGACCCGCAGAGAGACCTATGACGAGACCGCCACCTGAACCACTGTAAGTGGACGATTGAACGTGAGTCAAACAGGGTCGTACCAAGAGTAGCTAACCCCATCATCATATATCTTCTTCCTTTCCTTGCCTTCTGTACACCTTCGACAATGTCTTGTTGTTCTAATTTCTCAATGTCTTCTTGAATCTCCAATGCCTCCGTAACTCTACTCTCAAATCTGATAACATCTGACCAGCCTAATCCTAATTTCTCTGCCACTCGTTCGAGTAGCACTCGTGATCGTGCATCGTAGACGCTATCGGCTACTGATATAAGGAACAAGTCACAAATAACTGTCCAGCGAATATCAAGAGTGACATCTTTGTCGACACTGGATAGTGTGGTAGTTACACCTGCCAAAGAGGTGGTGGTGGTATCGGCAAGGACTTTGGCCGTAATTTGGGTGGGATTGGAGGTTGTGCTTGAAATGGGGAAGGTATGTGAAGCTGGAGGCGTAGATGGAGGCTGGGTTTTGCTGTCCGGAGCCTGTGATCGGTTTTTATATGTTGGAGCATTTTGGTGTTGCTGAGGCTCGGGCTCGACGAGCGTTTGGATAGAGATATCGTCGGCATCGTCAAAGTCTAGGTGATCTGACTGAGGGGATTCATGACAGCGTCTTGCTTCTTCCGGATCATATTCTGGATTGGCTACAGTATGTGTCGTCATGAGCGATGGAACGAGGTCTATAGCTTGTACGCCATGCTCTGCCAGCTGTTCGATCATCTTCTGTTCTGTATATCGTCCATCGCATGAGTTAGATAAGGATATTTGCAAGTCTGTGGTGTAGATATACCTGATGTTTCCAGCTCCATGTGATAATATAGCCTTCCCATAATTTTCAATGACCAGAGTTCCATACTGCTAACCGCAGCCTTGAGCTCTTTCCGTTTCTGAAGCCTGAGCTCCTGTGTCATCTCCTTTGCAGTCAATGCACATACGCCAACATATGCAATCCTCTGAGCCTCTGTCAAAAGCTTCTTTGTAGCCTGCATCTGGTCGAGCGGAGTCATAGCTTTGTCTTCATCAAAGAGATACTTGGTACGCAGATGTACATCGTCATTCTCGTCTTCCTCTCTTGCCCTCAACCTTGTATATTCACTCTCGTTCTGTTCAACCTTTGAGCGCCAATTGTTTCCCCTGTTGTCGACATCTATAAGGTTGCCTGTAGCGTTTACTGCTTGCCGCGATCTGGAAGGCGGCCGGTAATGATATTTCCTACGGTCTTCTTCGTCGAGATCTGTATTGAGAAAGTCCTCACGGACGACAGGCATGTCTAGCCAGCCGTCGTCGTCGTCGTCATCAAAACCGACGGACGAAGGAGGCGGGCCTGTTGTAATTGGCATTGACGTCCAATATGCAGCTGCGGCAGTGCTGGTGTGATAAAAATAAAACATTCCCACCCGGTCGAATAGTCCTTGTGGAGGCCGACTCATGCTTTGTGGATCGTCCATCTTGTTATCGTGTTCTTGCATCAACAATAACACTCACCTCGTTTTTTGAGACAATGTCATGGTACTGGATAACACACTTATTTCAGGCCTGACCACAACCACCCTATCGTTACAACAGATCACCAACAGATCACCCTAAGACCCTGGCCTCAAACTCCTGGCTTGAACATTCGCAGTGAAAAACGGATTCCGTCATGAAAGTCACAAATCTCCTCCTGGTTATTTCCTCCTTTGACTCTTACTTTGGCATTTTCTATCATGAATGCAATGTCGCATTTCCCTGAACCCCTTGATGCTGTGTTGATGGAATGTGAAATGAAGGGTCTTAATTGTTGTAAGAACATGCTTTTCCAAGACCAATCCGCTCGTACATCTGTTATCTAGGATCAAGTTGGGGATTTGGGGTCTTTGAAGTCGGGACATCCTTCCTCTTGCTCCATCGCGCATTCCAACGTCAACTCCTAAACCGCTCCTCAATCACACTGAAACATGTGGGTCTCATGCTCCTCCTTGCCCATTAGTTCGCCTGCACAATCTGACCCCATCTCTATCCAAATCATGTGCAACACTCTCTAACCCCATCTGCACCACTCGGTCCGAGTTCACCCTCTTTGCTGGACCGTCCTAAGGACGACTCTTGAGATCTCCTTCCCTTGTACCCAAATGGTCTTGTCGCATTTCCCTTCTTACTACAGTTGTCATAACTGCTGTGGCTGGCGCACCCCTCCACTCACTCAATCAATCAGACACATGAAACTTGGCAATAGTGGTTACGGCTCCTGTCAAAAGGCGGCTGACAAGTAGATGGAGATATTCTCATTATGAAAGCTCACACAAAATGGTTTTATCACTCCTCAAATAAGATTCGAACAATAGAAGATAATTAACGACGTCATTCAACAGTATCAAGCCCTTCTTACTCCGAACCGCTTGTGACGAGATCCGAGACAACGTTTGACCTTTCAGCCTCTTCAGATTAATTGTTTACGAAAATAGTTGTTGACAACGACGAATGTAAGAATCAGACACAAAGCCCACTTTGGAAAGCACATAGAGAGTTCAGAGAGAAAAAAGGGGGAAGGTACTGTGACGTCATATGAGGGAGTATTAGGATTTAGAGGAACCATCTGTTAAAACATTTGTTTAGGCATGAATTTCATGATGGTGTTACTCCATCGTAGCAGTTTTGAAAATCTGCCTTCATGCACCAGCTGCACTTCCAATTAGACACTGAGTGAATGAGGATCAGTGAGATTTGTCACTAGGTCCTTGTACGGTACACATTTTGGACATTATTTTTATTCGTGCTTTCTCATGATGCCTACCCTAAAGAATTACACACGAATCCAAACAAACACCCTAATACAATTCGAATTCCCACTTCTTGCGGCTTTTAATTATCACTGGTGACGGCACAGCGCAATATTGATGAGCGTCAATCTTGTTTGAGAAAAGATAGCCGAAGACCGGAAGTTGCTGTGTCAGAAGACATGCTCGCTGGGAACAA
>Ga0153924_1001229_pt1 | contig 13487 bp, 6 predicted proteins | sample TSNJ008MetaG_FD_104709 | JGI IMG/M metagenome (GOLD analysis project Ga0153924, IMG submission 104709) | Attine ant fungus gardens microbial communities from New Jersey, USA - TSNJ008 MetaG | ecosystem: Host-associated > Fungi > Mycelium > Unclassified | place: USA: New Jersey, Wharton State...
CTCTCAGCGCCGATGGTACTGCAAGGGGGACCTTGTGGGAGAGTAGGACGCCGCCGGACTCAACGTTGCAACACCAGGGAACCCCTGACCAGTACTGGTCAGGGGTTTTCTGCGTTCCCGGGGCTGTCCACAGGCCTCGTGGCGGTCGGTGCCGGGCCGGTAGGATCGACGAGTCATGACTGCGCCATTCACCACCGCCTCCGGCTCCGACGTCCGTGTCCGCTTCTGCCCGAGCCCGACGGGCACGCCGCACGTCGGACTCATCCGCACCGCCCTGTTCAACTGGGCGTACGCGCGGCACACGGGCGGCAAGCTCGTCTTCCGGATCGAGGACACCGACGCCGCTCGTGACAGCGAGGAGTCGTACGAGCAGATCCTCGATGCGCTGCGCTGGCTGCGGCTCGACTGGGACGAAGGGGTCGAGGTCGGCGGTCCGCACGGCCCGTACCGGCAGTCGGAGCGTTCCGGCGTCTACGAGGACGTCATCGCGAAGCTCAAGGCCTCCGGTCACGTGTACGAGTCCTTCGTCACGCCGGAGGAGATGGAGGCCCGCAACAAGGCCGCCGGGCGCGACCCCAAGCAGGGCTACGACAACCACGAGCGTGACCTGACCGAGGCCGAGCGTCAGGCCTTCCGCGACCTGGGCCGTGAGCCGGCGCTGCGACTGCGGGTGCCGGATCGCGACCTCAGCTTCCAGGACCTCGTCCGCGGCGAGATCACCTTCAAGCAGGGCACGTTCCCCGACTTCGTGGTGGTCCGGCCGAACGGCAAGCCGCTGTACACGTTCACGAACCCGCTCGACGACGCGCTCATGGGCGTGACGCACGTCCTGCGTGGCGAGGACATCCTGTCGTCGACCCCGCGTCAGATCGCGTTGTACGAGGCGCTGTACGAGATCGGCCTGGCCGAGTTCATTCCGCTGTTCGGCCACCTGCCGTACGTGATGGGGGAGGGCAACAAGAAGCTCTCGAAGCGCGACCCGGAGTCGAACCTGTTCCACCACCGGGCGGCGGGCATGGTCCCCGAGGGCCTGGTGAACTACCTCGCGCTGCTCGGGTGGTCGATCGGCGCCGACCGTGACGTGTTCACGATCGACGAGATGGTCGCGGCGTTCGACGTGGCAGACGTCAACCCGAACCCCGCGCGCTTCGACCACAAGAAGGCCGAGGCGATCAACGGTGACCACATCCGTCTGCTCGACGGCGACGACTTCCGTGGGCGACTCCTGCCCTACCTGACCGAGTTCGTGTCGAACCCGGCGACGCCGGAGCAGCTCGAGGTCCTGACGAAGGCCGCGCCGCTGGTGCAGGAGCGGATGCAGCTCCTCGGCGAGGCCCCGGGCCTGCTCGGGTTCCTGTTCACCGCCGACGACGACCTGGTGATCGAGGACGACGCGCTCGGAACCCTGAAGCCGGACGCCGGCGACGTCCTGCGTGCGAGCATCGCCGCGCTCGAGCCGCTCGACGAATGGACGACCGAGTCGATCGAGGGTGCGCTCCGTGCATCGCTCATCGACGGGCTGGGACTGAAGCCGCGGCTGGCGTTCGGACCGTTGCGCGTCGCCGTGTCCGGCCGTCGCATCAGCCCGCCGCTGTTCGAGTCGATGGAGATCCTCGGCAAGGACTCCACCGTGACGCGGCTGCGTCGCCTCGCGGACCGCTGACGTGACCGCGCCGGACCGGATCGCGGTCGACGTCGTCGTCATCGGTGCCGGCCCGGCGGGTCTCAGCGCTGCGCTGAACCTCGTCCGCGCCCGGCGGACCGTGCTGCTCGTCGACGCGAACCGTCCGCGGAACGCGGCGACGCTGCGTTCGCACGGATTCCTCACGCGCGACGGGGTCTCGCCGCTCGAGCTCCGGAAGCTCGGTCGCCTCGAGGTCGAGGGCTACGCCGAAGCGACCGTGGTGCAAACCGTCGTCGACCGGGTCGAACCGGACGGCGACGGATGGTCCGTGCACGGATCGTGGCGGGGCGCTGAGGTCGAGGCCTCGGCACGCGCGGTCGTCATCGCCACCGGGTTGCGGGAGGAGTTCCCGGCGCTGCCGATGCTCCGCGCGTTCTACGGCACCGCCGTGCACAGCTGCGTCGAGTGCGACGCGTACGAGAAGGCCGGCGAGCCGTTGGCGTTCATCTGCGAGACCGACGACGTCGTCGATCGCGCCCTGCTCATCGCGGCGTGGGCGGACGACCTCGTGGTCTACACGAACGGTGTGGCACCGCTGGACGACGCCGGCCGTGCACGCCTGGTCGCCGCGGGCGTGCGCGTCGACGAGCGGCCCGTGGCGGACCTCGAGGGGGACCGGTCCGGGATGACCGGCGTCCGACTGGCAGACGGGCACGTGGAGCCCCGCACGGGCGGGTTCGTCCGACCGCGGTGGCACGCCGACCTCGACTGGCTGGCCGCCGAGCTGGACCGCGACGCCGAGGGCCTGGTCGTCGTCGACCGCTCCGGCCGCACGAGCGTCCCCGGGGTCTACGCGGTGGGGGACGTCACGCCTCCCGGCCCCGAGCAGCTCATCGTCGCGGCCGGCCACGGCGCGGTGACGGCGGCTGCGGTGCACCGTGACCTCGTGGGTGGTCTCACGGACCTCCGGGATGCTGTACAGTAGTTGATCGTGCCCCGGGCAACCGGGACCGAAGGCCTTCGGGCCTTTGGGGTATGGTGTAATTGGCAACACAGCGGTTTCTGGTACCGTCGTTCTTGGTTCGAGTCCAGGTACCCCAGCACTCGTCGAACAAGCCCCCGGGATCTCCCGGGGGCTTGTTCCGTTTCCGGCCCGAGCTGCCGAGCGACACGCCGGCCTGCAGCAGGAGACACGCCCGAGCGGAGCGAGCGACGTGGCGGTGCTCCGTTGCGGCGAACCGCAGGATGCCCGCACCCGGCGCGATCACACTCGCACGCCCACGACACGCGGAACTACCGTCCAAGGACCGCTGCGACACCGTGGCGGGCCGCTGACGAGCACTCGGGGGGTCTCCTGTGACCGCTGCAGAACCGCTGACTACGAACCACCACTGGGACCACACCGCCGTCGTGCCGGTGGCGGACGACCACGCCGTCCTGGACCGGTGGGACCGCGTCGTCGCGGCGCACGGCGACGAACCGGCCCTCGCCGGCGAAGGGCGCGCGCTGACGTACGCGCAGACGGACCGGCTGGTGTCCGGCCTCGCGGTCGCTCTCGCGGAGACCCTCCGCCCGGACGGTCGGACCGGCGCCGGGGTCGGACCGGTCGCCGGGGGAGCGTCCGAGCCGATCGGGATCATGGCCGGCCAGACCACCGAGGCGGTCGTCGGCGTGCTCGCGCTGATCCGTACCGGGCGCACCGTGGTGGTGCTCGACGACCACCTGCCGCCCGCTCGTCTCGCGCACGTGGTCCGGCTCGCCGGGGTGGAGGAGATCCTGGCGGACGCCGATCGCGCGGAGTCCGCGGCATCGGTGGTCGCCGAGACCGGCGGACGCGTCCACGACCTCACGAGCCTGCTCGGGCCGGCGGTGCAGACGCAGACGGCAACAGCACCGGCAACAGCACCGGCAGCGGTCGCAGCGCCGGCCGGTGAGACCGAGCGCCCCGGCGGCACCGACCCGCTCGTGCTCATCTTCACCTCCGGGTCCACCGGCCTGCCGAAGGGCGTCGCCGTCACGCACCGGCAGACGCTCGAGAACGCCGAGCACGACGCGATCGCCCTCGGTCTCCGCCCGGGGGACCGGGTCGGCCTCGTGCTGCCGCTGTCGTTCGCGGCCGGGTCCTCGTACACGTTCAACACGCTGCTGAACGGCGGGACCGTCGTGCTGCTCGACCCGCGCGACCTCGGGATCGAGCGGCTCCTGCAGCGGCTCGACGCCGAGGGTGTGAACGGCCTGGCGGCGACCCCGCACCTGGTCCGCTCGATCGTGCGGGCGCAGCCCGACGTGCCGGACCGACGGGTCCTCGGCGCGTTGCGCTTCGTCGTGACCGTGGGAGAACCCGTCACCGGGACCGACATCGCCGCGGCCCGGCCACACCTCGGACCGTCGACGACGTTCTGGAACGGGTTCGGGTCGAGCGAGATGGGTTGCGTGGCGTACTGCCCCGTCGGCCCGGACGACGCCCTGCCCGCCGGGGTCGTCCCCGCCGGGTGGCCCCTGCCGGGCAAGCGCGTCCGGGTCATCCGCGAGGACGGGACACCAGCCGCACCGGGGGAGAGCGGTGAACTCGTCGTGCTGTCCCACGGCATGACCACCGGGTACTGGGGCGCGCCGGCCCTCACCGCCGAACACCTGACACCTGCACACGCCGTCCCCGAGAGCACGGACGCGATGCCCGCCTGGCGGCAGGGCGACCTCGCCCGCATCGACCCCGACGGCCGCCTCGTGCTGCTCGGCCGCGCCGACGACGCCGTGAAGGTGCGCGGCTACCTCGTCGAGCCGAGCGAGATCGAGGCGGCGCTCCGCGCCCTGCCCGAGGTCTACGACGCCGCGGTCACCGCCCTCGTGGCGCCGCCCGCGGTGACACGCCTGGTCGCCTACGTCGTCGGCCGCCCGGGACGCCGGACCCCGGCGCCGGCGGCGATCCGCCGCGGGCTCCGCGACCGTCTGCCCGAGTACATGGTGCCCGCCTCCATCGTCCCGATGACGGAACTGCCCCGGACCGAGCGCGGCAAGGTCGACCGCGCGGCCCTCCCCGGGGCACCGAGCATCGAGGCCGAGATGACCGAGGACGAGTACGACCAGTGGGAGCTCGTCGTCGGGCAGATCTGGGCGGAGGTCCTCGGGCTGCACGGCGTGCACCTCGACGAGGACTTCTCCGCGCTCGGCGGCGACTCGCTCACCGCCGAGGAGATGCTCGCGATCGTGCACCAGCGGCTCGGCGTCGACCTGCGCGGCTCCGACGTCCTCGAACACCCCACCCTGCGGGCCTTCGCGCGACGGGTCCGCGTCGGCACCGCGGCGCTGCCGAGCCACCCCGACGTCGTGAAGGTCTCCGAGGCCCGCGCCTCGGGCAACCCCGCGGTGTTCTGCTTCGCCGGCGCCGGAGCGCTCGCCCTGACCTTCCTGCCGCTGTCGCGCTACCTGCCCGAGTACGACGTGTACGCGTTCCAGCAGCACGCCCTCGAGCGTCGCGGCCTCCCGGACTGGTCCGTCACCCGCAGCGCCCGCCGGTACCTCGCTCTCATGCGGATCGTGCAGCCGCGCGGCCCGTACCTGCTGGTCGGTCACTCGCTCGGCGGGCTCATCGCGCTGGAGATCGCACGGCTCCTCACCGAGGGCGGCGAGCGGGTCCAGCACGTCGTCCTGCTGGACACCTACCTGCCGCGGAACCGCGCCGAGCAGGCGCGCCTCGACTTCGGCCGGATACGGCCCCAGCAGCCGTCGAACGCGACGGTGCGCGTGGTCCGCAACGGCCTGGACCGCCTCGCGCGCCGCGTCCTGCCGGCCGGGGTGCCCTACGGCGAGAAGGCCGCGAAGCGGTTCCGCGCGTACACCGCCGGAGTGCTCCGCTTCGGCGGGCAGAAGGACTTCGACGCGTTCTTCGACCAGGCCGCGGTCTCCAGCCGACGGCACCGTCCGACGCCCTTCACCGGGCCGTCCACCTACGTGGAGGCGGACGCGAACCCGGACGCCGAGGGGTGGGGCGGGCTGCTGCAGGGCGACAACCGGACGGTCCGCATCGCCAGCGAGCACACGTCGCTGCTGCGCGAGCCGCACGTCGCGGAGCTCGCGCCGGTGGTGCGCGACGCGCTCGCAGCGGAGGGCGCGGCCCAGGACGCGGCCGGCTGACGCAGGGCGGGTCGCGCAGCGCGACCAGGTGACGGCCGGGAGGCACGGTGCGGGCCCGCACCGTGCCTCCCGGCCGTCCTGCTGCCGCAGTCCGGAACCCGCAGTCCAGAAGCCGATGCCCGCTCGCGTTGCGGCTTTCCGTATCCGCACTCGGGGGGCCGCAAGGGACCGCAGACCGCATTGACCGCCACCCCGCCCACGGCGAGGGTTGGACCGCGGGGTGAGACGTACCCACTCAACCCGCACCCGGTGGCGTCGTACCCGCGCCCCGCCGGCACCCGCGACGCTCGTACCCGCGTCGTCGCAGACCGCACCGCGGCCTCGCCGGACCTCCGAGCGACCCGAATGCACCCTGAACCCGACAGGAGCACCATGTCCGCCACCACCGCCCGACCGAAGGACCCGAGGGTCTCCGTCGTCATCCCGGCCCGCAACGAGGCCCGCAACCTCGAGATCATCCTGCCGAAGCTCCCGCCCGTGTACGAGGTCATCCTCGTCGACGGCAACTCGGTCGACGACACGATCGCGACGGCGCAGCGCCTCATGCCCGACGTGCGCGTCGTGCACCAGACCCGCAAGGGCAAGGGCAACGCGCTCTCCTGCGGGTTCGAGGCCGTGACGGGCGACGTGGTCGTCATGTTCGACGCCGACTGCTCGGCCGATCCGGACGAGATCCCGCGCTTCGTGCAGGCGCTCGTGGACGGTGCCGACGTGGCGAAGGGCACCCGGTACTCGCACGGTGGCGGGAGCGACGACATCACCCTGCTCCGCAACGTCGGGAACCGCGGACTGAACATCCTCTGCAACGTCATCCTCGGCACCCGCTACAGCGACCTCTGCTACGGCTACAACGCCTTCTGGGCCGACGTCCTGCCGAAGATCGGGCTGCTGTCGTCGACCCTGCCGCGTCCGACCGACGGCTCGATGCTCTGGGGCGACGGGTTCGAGATCGAGACGGTGCTGACGTGCCGGTGGTCGGCCGCCGAACTGGCGATCACCGAGGTCGGGAGCCACGAGAAGCTGCGGGTGCACGGGACGAGCAACCTCAACGCGGTCACCGACGGCATCCGCGTCCTGAAGTCGATCATGCACGAGCGTCGCCGCGCCGCCGAGGGTCGGGCCCGTGCCCGGGTCGCGACGCTGTCCGGGGGAGCCGCGCTGTCCGGTGGTGCCGCGCTGTCCGGCGGTGCCGTGCTCGGCTCCGTCGCTGCGGTACCGACCTCGCCGGACGTCACGCCCGTCGTCCCCGCAACGGTCTCCGCACTCGAGGGGGACGCCGCGTGACGACCGTCGCCGTCGTCATCTGCGCGTACACGCAGCAGCGATGGGGTGACCTGCAGGACAGCGTCGAGTCGGCCAAACGCCAGCCGGAGGCCCCCGAGGTCGTCGTCGTGATCGACCACGAGCCGGAGCTGTTCGCCCGCGCCGTGGCCCGCTGGCCGGAACTGCGCGTCGTCGAGAACACCGAGGACCGCGGACTCTCCGGCGCCCGGAACACCGGCGTCGCGCTCACCGAGGCCGACGTCGTCGCGTTCCTCGACGACGACGCCACCGCCGACGAGGACTGGCTCGGCCACATGCTCGCCGCGCTCGAGGACCCGGACGTCGTCGGTGTCGGCGGCCGTGCCACCCCCTCGTGGCCGGACGCCACCGGCGCCGGCCCGTACACCGACGAGCTCCTCTGGATCGTCGGCTGCAGCTACCGCGGACTCCCCGAGACCGCCGGCGACGTCCGCAACGTGATCGGGTCGAGCATGGCGTTCCGCCGCGAGGCGATCCTGCTGGCCGGCGGCTTCCGGTCCGGCATCGGCCGGGTCGGCAACCAGCCCCTCGGCTGCGAGGAGACGGAGATGTGCATCCGGATCGCCCAGGCGCGTCCGGGCGCCCGCATCCGGCACGAACCGCGGTCGAACGTGTCGCACCGGGTCTCCCCGGACCGCGTCACGATGCGGTACCTCCGCCGTCGCAGCTACTACGAGGGCATCTCCAAGGCCGTGCTGAGCCGCCGCGTCGGCACCGGCGACTCGCTGTCCAGCGAACAGACGTACCTCACGAAGGTCCTCCCAGGCGCGCTCCTCCGCGAACTGCGCGCCGTCGGCCGCGGTGGTGCACCCCGTGCCGCCGCGATCGTCGTGTCGGTCGTGTCGACCGTCACCGGGTACGCCGTCGGACGCCTGCTCGGCAGCGTCGTCGTCACCGCGCCCGCGGCCCGGGCCGCCCGCGCACCGGTGGTGACACGGTGACCCGCGCGACCCTGGCGATGGTCGTCTCGCCGATCGTCACGGGACCGCTCGCCCCCACGTGGGACGGCGCCCTGTGGGTCGGCGAGGTCGACCGGGCCGACGTGCACGCGTCGAGCCACCGGGACGTCATCGCGCTCGCCGGGGCCGAGGGGTACCGGCGAGCCCGCCTCCTCGTGCGCGACCACGGTGAACCGCTCGGCTTCGTCGAGGCCGACGTCACCGAACGGCGCCGCATCGGGCCGACGATCGACGTCCGCGCCCTCCAGCGCGCGATCCGGCCGATGCCGGCACCCGAACGACGGCCGGCAGCAGGTCAGGACCTGCCGTCCGTCTCCGTGGTGCTCTGCACGGACGGCGCCGCCGGGGACACCATGCGGTCCGTCCTCGCCAACGGCTACCCGCTATTCGACGTCGTCGTTGTCTCCCACGGTGCCGACGGCGACGACCCCACGACGATCGTGATCGGCGGACGCCGCGTCACGACGATCGCCGCACCGGCCGGCGGACTCGCGGCCGCACGGAACGCCGGACTCCTCGCCGCCTCGGGCGACGTCGTCGCGTTCGTCGACGAGGGCGCCGTCGTCGACGCGGGGTGGATCGACGCCCTCGCGGCGGCGTTCGCGACCGCCTCCGACATCGCCTGTGTCACCGGGCTCGTGCCCACCGCCGAGCTGCGCACGCCCGCCCAGCGCTGGCGTGACGACCGCACCGCCGCCGCACGGACCGTCCGACGCCGGGTGCACCGGCTCGACGACACCGAGCCCGCGGCGCCGGGCATGCCCCGACACCCGTTCGCCGCCGCCGAGTACGGCACCGGCGCGAACCTCGCCGTGCACCGGGCCACCGCCCTGCGCATCGGCGGCTTCGACACCGCCTTCGGACCCGGCACCCGGGTCGGCGGCGGCGACGACCTCGACCTCTTCACACGACTGCTCGTCGCCGGATCCGCGATAGCCGTCGAACCGGCCGCGATCGCGTGGCAGCGGACGGCGGACGACGTCGCGTCGCTCCGCAGCGCTGCCGCAGCGCACGGCCACGGACTCGGAGCCTGGATGACCAAGAACGCCCTCGACCACGAGACGCTCGGCGCCTCGGTCGACGCCCTCCCCGACGCCCTCAGCGCGTTCGCACGCCTCGGACTCGAGCAGGGTGACCGCGCCGCCGACGTGTCGGACGGTGGTGCCGGGGCCGCCGCGGGTGGGCCTGCGGCTGGCGGCCCGTCGGCGATCGACGGGGTCGACGCCGTCGACGCCGAGTTCGCCGCGACCGCGCGGAAGCTGCGCGGCGTCGAGCGACGTTCCGTGGCCACGGCGCCGTTGCTCGCACTCCGGGAACGCCTCGGCGGCGCCGGGACGATCGACCGCACCGCCCGTGGGCGCCACGAGCTCCAACGCGGCCTCGGTACCGCCGGTCCCGCGCGGCCCGGCGTGCGCGGTGCGATGACCCCAGCGGCACGACTCACCGCCGCCGCGCTCCCGGTGCTCGCCCTCGTCGTCGCGGCCGTCGGTGCCGTCTCCGGGCTGCCGGTCCTGCGGGGGAGCGCGATCGGGGTCTTCCTCTTCGCGCTGCTCGGCGTCGCGCCGCTCCTGCTCGTCCGCCCGATGCCCCTCGCACGGTTCACGGTCTTCGCCGTCACGGGCTCGTTCGTCGGCACCATCGGCATCGGGTACACGATGGCGACGTTCCACGTCTGGGCGCCCGTCGTGCCGTTCGTCGCGGTCGTCGTGCTCACCGCCGTCGCCGTCGCGATCGCCGTGCCCCGTGACCTCGCCGAGCTGCGGCTGGACCGGCTCGCGCAGGCGGCTGCGGGTCGCCCGTCCGGCGGTCCTCGCCGGTCGTGGGACACGACGGCCTCCGTCACGGTGGCGTCGCTCGTCGGGCTCGTCGTCGTGGTCGTCGCCGCGCTGACGCACATCGGTGACCCGGTTCCCGCGGGGCTCTTCGGTTCGCTCGGACCGGGCCTGGTCATCGGGCTCGCGATCATCGTCGCCGCTGCCGTCGTCGCCCTCGTGCGCGGTCGTGGGCTCGCGGTGCCGGTCGTCGTCCTCGGCGGCGTCGTGCAGCTCGCCCAGGCGATCACCTACGGCGTTCCGACGGTCGCCGCCGCCGCCCGGCACATCGGTGTCCTCGAGTACATCCGGCAGTTCGGCGGCACCAACCCGGCGGCCGACATCTTCCAGACGTGGTCCGGCCTGTTCGCCGCCGGGGCGTGGGTCGCGGACGTCGGCGGGATCGCCAACGCGATGCTCATCGCCGCGTGGGTGCCGGTCCTGCTGGCCTTCAGCACGACGATCGCGGTCGGCGTGCTCGCCGCGCACTGGCTGCCCGGTGCCCGTCGCCCGTGGATCGCCGCGTTCCTCACCGCGATGACCGGGTCGCTCAACACGACCTACTTCTCGCCGCAGTCGACCGGCATCCTGCTCTCGATCGTGATCCTCGTGCTCGCCACCGGTCCGCTCCGCGACGCCGCCGCGAGCAGCACCGAGGCGACGGTGCCGGCGAAGCCCCGCGCCCGCCGGGTCGGGCTCTCCCGGATCATCGCGATCACCGTCATCGGCGTCGTGCTCGTCGTGACGCACCAGATCTCGCCGTACCTGACGGTCGCAGCACTCGTCGCGCTCATCGTGTTCCGGATGCTCCGTCCCTGGTGGCTGCCGGTCGTCATCCTCGTGCCCGCAGTGGCGTTCGCCGCGATGAACGGCGACATCCTCGGCCGGTTCCTGTCGTTGGCCGCGGTCGGACGGGTCCTCGACAACGTCCAGCCGCCGTCGCACGACATGACCGTCCTGCCGAAGCCGCTCGTCACCCGGCTGGCGTTCGACATCCCGGCCGCCGCGCTCGTCGTCCTCGGGCTCGCCGCGCTGCTGACCGTGCTGATCCGGCGCGATCGCGTGCACTGGGCGCTCCTGGCCGCCGCCGCGAGTCCGATCTCGCTGCTCGTCGCCACGAACTACGGACAGGAGGGCATCTTCCGTGTCGTGCTGTTCGCGACCCCGTGGATCGCGATCCTCGCCGCCGCGCTCCCGATGCCGTCCGGCAGGCTGGCCCCCGTCGGCGCGTTCGTCCGGCGGGTGACACGCCCGACCGCCGTGCGGTTCGCGGTGGCCGGGTTCGGCGTCGCGGCACTCGTCGCCGTCGGTGCCTTCGGACAGACGGCGCTCGACTGGAACCGCGTCGTGACCCGCAGCCAGTCCGAGGCGACGCAGCTCTACGACCGCACCGCGCCGAAGGGCTCGGTCATGCTCCTCACCGGTTCGGCCAACGCCGTGCCGAGCAACACCGGGGCACGGTACTTCGACGTCGGGTACCTCTCCCGCGAGGCTCTCGGCCCGTACCCCGACCCGGCCGGCACCTACGACGCGACGTCCGACGTGTCCGACATCACCCGCGAGCTCGTGGAGAACTGGACCGCGACGAAGTACTACGCCCTCGTCGCCGAGCCGTTCGGGGCCTACGACGAGCGCTACGGGTACCAGAGCGACGCCGACTACCAGCAGCTCGCGGCCGCGATGGCCTCGTCACCCTACTGGCACCGCATCTGGTCGTCGGGCACGACGGCGATGTACGAGCTCACCCAGGAAGGGTTGCGCCATGCGACCGAATGACCCCACGCACCCGCGGCGGACACGGCGAACGATCGCCGTGTCCGCCGCGGCGGTGCTCGCGACCGTCGCAGCGCTCCTCGTCGGACCCGCTCTCGTCGCACCCGCGGCGGACGCCGCGACGACCGTCGACTGCAGCGCGGGACGCGTCCTGAACGTCGTCGCGCACCCCGACGACGACCTGCTCTTCCAAGGCACCGCGCTCCGGGCGGACATCGATGCCGGGCGGTGCGTGCGGTCCGTCGTGGTGACCGCCGGGGATGCCGGGTACCCCGCGGGGTACTGGCAGAGCCGCCAGGAGGGGCTGATGAAGTCCTACGCCGGGATCGCCGGGGTCGCGTCGGACTGGTCGACCGGGTCGCTCACCGTCGCGGGGCGGACGCTGCACACCGAGACGCTCACGACGGACCCGCGCGTGAGCATGGTGTTCCTGGAGCTGCCGGACGGCAACGTCGAGGGCAACGGGTTCTGGGCCGACGGGTACCAGAGCCTGCAGCGCCTGTACACGGGCGACACGAGCACGATCAGCACGGTCGCGGACGCCCTGCACAGTGCGACTTACACGCTCCCGCAGCTCCGTTCGACGCTGCTCGGCGTCGTGCAGGACTTCGCGCCGAGCCACATCCACACCCTCGACTACGAGGGCTCCTACGGTGACGGCGACCACAGCGACCACCACACCGTCGGGTACCTCACCGACGAGGTGCAGCAGCAGTACAGCGGCACCCACGACTTCACGGGGTACATGGGGTACCCGATCGCCGACCGACCCGCGAACCTCACCACCGCGCAGGTCGACGCGAAGGCGGACGCGTTCTTCACGTACGCCGCGTACGACGACCTGACCTGCGCCTCGTGGGAGGCGTGCGCCTCGCGGCCGGAGTCGACCTGGTTGAGCCGTCAGTACACGGTGGGCTCGACCGATCCCACCGTCCCGTCCGACCCGCAGCGCACCGACGTCACCGCCGGAGCGACGGTCACCGCGAGTGCCGAGAACCCCGCGGACGGGCAGACCGCGCTGAAGGCGGTCGACGGGGTGGTCTCGGGCTACCCGGCCGACCCGACGAAGGAGTGGGCTGCGCCGAACGGTGGCGTCGGCACGTGGATCCAGCTCGGCTGGGGGAGCGCGACGACCCTGACCGAGGTCGACCTGTCCGACCGCCCGAACAGTGCCGATCAGGTGCTCGGCGGCACCCTGACGTTCTCCGACGGGTCGAGCGTCGCGGTGCCCGCGCTGCCGAACGGCGGTGCGGCGCAGACCGTCACGTTCAGTGCCCGGAAGGTCACCTGGATGCGCTTCACCGTCACGGCCGTGAGCGGGTCCACCGAGAACATCGGACTCGCCGAGCTCCGCGCGTTCGGACCGGCCGGCGCGACCACACCGCCGGCGACCGGCCCGACCGACATCACCACCGGCGCGACCGTCACCGCCAGCGCCGAGAACCCCGCGGACGGGCAGACCGCGCTGAAGGCCGTCGACGGGGTCGTCTCGGGCTACCCGGCCGACCCGACGAAGGAGTGGGCTGCACCGAACGGTGGCGTCGGGACCTGGATCCAGCTGGGGTGGTCGAGCGCGAAGACACTCAGCGAGGTGCACCTGGCGGACCGGCCGAACACCGACGACCAGGTGCTCGGCGGGACGCTGACGTTCTCCGACGGGTCGACCGTCACGGTGCCGGCGCTCCCGAACGGCGGTGCGCTCCAGACCGTGGCGTTCACCGCCCGGCAGGCCACGTGGGTCCGGTTCACGGTGACGGCGGTGAGCGGGGCGACGAAGAACATCGGGCTCGCCGAGATCCGCGTGTACGGAACGGCGACCCCCACCCCGACGCCGACGCCGACCCCGACCCCGACCCCGACGCCGACCCCGACGCCGACGCCGCC
>Ga0153924_1001230_pt1 | contig 13472 bp, 15 predicted proteins | sample TSNJ008MetaG_FD_104709 | JGI IMG/M metagenome (GOLD analysis project Ga0153924, IMG submission 104709) | Attine ant fungus gardens microbial communities from New Jersey, USA - TSNJ008 MetaG | ecosystem: Host-associated > Fungi > Mycelium > Unclassified | place: USA: New Jersey, Wharton State...
GACGGTGCCGCAACTCGCCGAGATGATCACCGGTGCTGGACCCGCCGACGAGGGCGAACGAGCCGCACGCCGCCGCTTCGTGGTCGAAGCCGCGAGACGGATGGCGTCGCCGCCGCAGCCGTGAACGGCACGGCCCCTTGCGGTGAGAACAGACATTCGTGACCATTGCGCGTCGCCGATCGAGCCATCGTCCGTTTGCGGATCGGGTCGTGGGGGACGTCGTGGCCCGCGGTGTGAGGGGTGCCCCTGCATGCCGTGAAGCCGACACGGCATGCAGGGGCTGCGTGCTGTGAACCCGACACGGCATGCGGGAGCGGGAGCTGACGGTGCCTGGTGATCAGTCGGCGCGCGGCTCCGCAGGCAGGGCGGCGGTGGCCGCATGAGCCGCGTCGGGGACCTCGGTCGGTGCTTCGTCGGTGCCCCGGGCACGTCCGATCAGGTCCATCAGGTGGTAGACGACGATCGCGGCGATCGTGCCGAGGATGATGCCGCCGAAGCTCGCCTGCCCGAACGCGAACGTGAAGTCCGCGATGCCGATGATGAGCGCGATGCCGGCGGTCAGCTGGTTCTTCGGCTTCGAGAAGTCGACCCGGTTCTCGACCCAGATCCGGATGCCGATGACACCGATCAGGCCGTACAGGGCGGTGGTCGCACCGCCGAGCACGCCGGCCGGCACCGAGGAGATGACGGCGCCGATCTTCGGGGAGAGGCCGAGCAGGACGGCGGCGATCGCGGCGACCCAGTACGCGGCGGTGGAGAAGACGCGGGTCGCGGCCATGACGCCGATGTTCTCGCCGTAGGTGGTGGTGGCCGAGCCGCCGCCGACTCCGGCGAGCACGGTGGAGACGCCGTCGGCGAAGAGCGCCCGGCCGGTGAGGGGCGTGAGGTCACGGCCGGTGAGCTGCCCGACGCCCTTCACGTGCCCGACGTTCTCGGCGACGAGCGCCAGGACGACCGGCACGAACGCCAGGTAGATCGGGAGCTGCGACGGGTCGAACGCGGGAGCGGTGAAGTCCGGCAGACCGATCCACGGCTTGTCGCCGACCTTCGAGAAGTCGACCTGACCGCCGATGAGCGCTGCGACGTAGCCGACGAGCACGCCGATGACGATGGACAGGCGGCCGATCAGCCCCTTGAACAGGACCGTGACCAGGATGATCGTCGCGAGGGTGATGACCGCGATGACCGGGGCTTCCGTGAAGTTCTTCCGGGCCGACGGCGCCAGGTTGAACCCGATCAGGGCCACGATCGCACCGGACACCACCGGGGGCATCAGCCGGTCGATCCAGCCGGCGCCGGCCAGGTGCACGACGAGCCCGACGATCGCGAGCAGCGCGCCGACGACGATGATGCCGGAGAGCGCGAGGGGGATGCCGCCGATCTTCGTCGCGGCACCGATCGGCGCGATGAACGCGAACGACGACCCGAGGTAGCTCGGCAGGCGGTTGCCCGTGATGAGCAGGAACAGGATCGTGCCGATGCCGCTGAACAGCAGGGTCGTCGACGGCGGGAAGCCCGTCAGCAGCGGCACCAGGAAGGTGGCACCGAACATCGCGACGACGTGCTGCACGCCGAGACCGATCGTCCGGCCCCAGGTGAGTCGCTCGTCCGGTGCCACGATCGTCGTCGCGGAGACGGTCTTGCCGTCGCCGTGCAGCTTCCACGGAAGTCCCATGCGATGACCGTACCGGCAGCCGTCCACAGGTGACGACGCACACCGACCTGCTGCATGGCGTCGGTGGCTATCGTGGACCGCATGACCGACGTCGCACGTGCCTCCGGCATCCACACTGACGAACTCGACCCCGCGGTGCGCCCCCAGGACGACCTGTACCGCCACGTGAACGGCACCTGGATCGCCGAGACGCCGATCCCCGACGACAAGGCCCGCTACGGCTCCTTCACGGTGCTGGCCGAGGCCGCCGAACTCGCCGTCCGCGAGATCATCGAGCGCTCGCAGCAGGCCGCACCCGGCACCGAGGAACGCAAGGTCGGTGACCTCTTCTCCTCCTTCACCGACGAAGCCCGACTCGAGGAGCTCGCCACGGCGCCGATCGAGCCGCTGCTCGCCGAGATCACGGCCATCGAGTCCGTGCCCGAGCTCATCGCCACCGTCGGGCGCTTCGAGCGTCTCGGCCTGCCGAGCTTCCTGCAGCTCTTCGTCGACAACGACCCGGGCGACCCCGAGTCCTACGTCGTGTTCCTCGAGCAGTCCGGTCTCGGGCTGCCCGACGAGTCCTACTACCGCGAAGAGCGCTTCGCCGACATCCGCACGAAGTACCGCGAGTTCGTCGCGGCGATGTTCCCGCTCGCCGGGTTCGAGGACGGCGGCGACCGCACCGAGCACGTCATCGCGCTCGAGACCGCCCTGGCGTCGAAGCACTGGGACAACGTCACCACGCGCGACAGCCAGAAGACCTACAACAAGCTGCCCTGGGCGGAGGTCGCGGCGCTCGCCGAGGGCATCGACCTGCAGACGTGGTGGCAGGCCATCGACGCGTCGGCCGGTGCGTTCGAGACCGTCGTGGTGCGCGAGCCGTCGTTCATCACGGGCCTGGCCGAGCTCCTACGCGACCAGCCGCTCGAGGTCTGGAAGGACTGGCTGCGCTGGCAGGTCATCCGCGGCTCGGCCGCGTACCTGACGAGCGCGTTCTCGGCCACGAACTTCTCGTTCTACGGCACCGCACTCACCGGTGCGCCGAAGCAGCGCGAGCGTTGGAAGCGCGGCGTCTCCCTGGTCGAGGGCGCGATGGGTGAGGCCGTCGGGCGGATCTACGTGCAGGAGCACTTCGACGAGTCCTCGAAGGCGAAGATGGACGACCTCGTCGCCAACCTGGTCGAGGCGTACCGGCAGAGCATCACGGCGCTGGACTGGATGACCGACGAGACCCGTGCACGTGCCCTCGACAAGCTCGACAAGTTCACGCCGAAGATCGGGTACCCGGTCAAGTGGCGCGACTACTCGGCGCTGCCCGTGACGGCCGACGACCTGGTGGCGAACGTCCGCGCCGTGGCCTCGTTCCAGGTCGACCGCGAGCTCGGCAAGATCGGCAAGCCGATCGACCGCGACGAGTGGTTCATGACGCCGCAGACGATCAACGCGTACTACAACCCGGGCTTCAACGAGATCGTGTTCCCCGCGGCGATCCTGCAGTTCCCGTTCTTCGACGCCGACCGTGACGCCGCCGCCAACTACGGCGCGATCGGTGCCGTCATCGGTCACGAGATCGGCCACGGCTTCGACGACCAGGGCTCGCAGTACGACGGCGACGGCAAGCTCGAGAACTGGTGGACCGAGGCCGACCGCACGGCGTTCGAGGAGCGCACGAAGGCCCTCATCGCGCAGTACGACGCACTCGTCCCGACCGAGGTCCCGGACGGCCATGTCAACGGCGCCCTGACGATCGGTGAGAACATCGGCGACCTCGGTGGCCTGTCGATCGCGTGGAAGGCGTACCTGCTGTCGCTCGACGGCCAGGAGCCCCCGGTCGTCGACGGCCTGACCGGTGCCGAACGGTTCTTCCTGAGCTGGGCGCAGGCGTGGCAGATGGCGATCCGTCCGGAGGAAGCCGCGCGCCTGCTGTCGATCGACCCGCACTCGCCGAACGAGTTCCGCTGCAACCAGGTCGTCCGCAACATCGACGTCTGGTACGACACGTTCGGCGTGACCGAGCAGGACGCGATGTACCTCGACCCCGCCGAGCGCGTCGCGATCTGGTGATGGTGGAGCCGGACGCGGCTCGGTCGTCACGCCGTCGGCGGCCGGGGGACCGCTCAGGTGGTGGCGATCGGGCCCGCGGTCGGCACAGCGGTCGGACGGACGACCGCTTCGGCGCCACGGTCGAGGCCCTCGGTGCGCTCGCCCTCGACGGCGCCGGGGTCAGTGCCTCGGTGATCGACACGTCGTCGGGCAAGGCCCTGCTCGCGGTCGACGACACCCTGGTGCAGCCCGTCGCGAGCCTCGGGCGCGTGCTGCTGCTGATCGAGGTCGCGGCGCAGCTCGAGGACGGCCGTCTGCACGGCGACCGTCTGCAGCGCATGGCGCGGGACACCGCGACCGGTGCCGGCCTGTGGCAGTTCCTGCAGGAGCCGACGATGCAGGTGCCCGACCTGGCGACCCTGGTCGGCGCCACCGGAGACACGTGGGCGATGAACGCGCTGCTGTCGACGGTCGGCATCGACGCAGTCCGAGAGCGTGCGGAGTCGCTCGGCATCGAGCGGACCGCGCTGATCGACCGGGTGCGCGACCGTCGTGGCCCCGACGACGCCCCGGACGCCTCCGTCGCCCCGACGGGCGAGCTCGCGTGGGTGATGCGCGGGCTGGCGCTCGGTGAGGTCGTGGACGAAGCGGTCTCGAACCGGGTGCTCGGGTGGCTGTCACTGGCGAGCGACCTGAACCTGGTCGCCGGCTCGTTCGGCCTCGACCCCCTGGCGCACCGTGCGCTCGACCACGGGTTGCAGGTCGTCGCGGTCACCGGGTCGAGCACGGGCGTCCGCGCCGAGGCCGGGATCCTCCGCGGTCCGGGCTCGTCGGTCAGCTACGCAGTGACGGTGACGTTCGACGACGCCTCGTTGCAGCGGCGTCTCGCGGTCATCGAGGCGCTGCGCACCATGGGTACCGAGGTGCTCGAGGCCGTGCACGCCCCCGCCCGCCGCTGACCCCGGCGGGTGCGGTCCAGCGTCGGTGCGGTGTCGTTCCGCTCAGCGGAGCAGGACGAACGACCGCAGCGGCTGCGGCTCGACGTCGTGCACCTCGACGAACCCGCGCGACTCGTAGAACGCACGCTGGCCCGGTTCGGCGTCGGTCAGCAGGACGGTCTGCCGGACGTGGGAGTACCGGTGCAGGACCGCGTCGAGCAGTGCGCCGCCGACGCCGGAACGATGCGCCGACGGCACGACGAGCACGTCCTGGACGTACACGATGGTCTGGCCGTCCGAGATCGTCCGCAGCAGACCGAGCAGCTGCCCGTCGTCGTCACGGGCGGTCACCACGGCGTGCGACCCCGCGACCGCGGCGGCGAGGGCTGCCGGATCGCTCGTGTAGGCGGTCCACCCGACGGCGTCGTACAGCGCCACGAGCTCGTCCGTACCGGGTCGTTCGTCCCTGATCGTGAACGTCACGGCTCCATGGTGCCCGAGTCAGGGCGCGAGACGCGGCCGCACAACCAAAGTCGCCCGGAACCGTGCGATCACGCGGTTCGAAGACACTTCGGTTGTGCGCGCCCACCCCCGCTGCGCGCCCACCCCGCTGCGCGGCCCCCCGCCGCGCCCGCTACGACGTCGCCTGCCCCTCCGGCACGAGCGCCTGCACGGACAGCAGCGACGCATCGGCGGACGCGCACGCCTGGTAGTCGGCGTTCTTCACGAACAGCGACTGCTTCGACCCGGGCGGGTACACGCGGAACCCGTCCGGGGTCTTCGGCGAGCAGTCCGCCTTCGAGTAGTTCCCGGCCTGGACGATCTTGAGCGGTGCCACGGCGGTCTGCCCGGCGGCCAGGGTCACGGTCGGGTGCGGTGAGCTCTTCTCCTGTGTCGCCGCAGTACCGATCTGGGTGCCGTTGCCGCCGCCGACGAACGAGACGCCCGGCCAGCCCTGCAGCGTGCAGGTCGTCGAACCGGTGTTCCGCAGTGCGAGGTGCACGATGACGCTGCCGGCTGCTCCTCCGCTGCCCGGCTCGATGCTGGCGGCGAGCGACGACGCGGCGCACCTGCTGCTGGCCGCAGAGCCAGAGCCAGACCCGGAGCCGTCGGACCCGGCACCGGCTGACGCCGAGGCGCCGGACGACGGTGTCGCGGAGGACGACGACGACGAGGACGAGGACGGCGACGGCGCGGGCGCCGTGACCGTCTCGGTGGCGGAGGGTTCCCCGCCGGAGGCACAACCCGCCAGCGCCCCGACTGCGACGAGCCCGGTGACGGCGAGCAGGAACTTCGATCGGCTGCTGCGTTGCATGGTGCACAGGCAACCACCACCGGGAGATCCAGGTTCGGTCGGCATCCAGGGACCGCGAGCACACTCCGGAGGCAGGAACCCGAGCAGCGGAGGTCGGACATGACGGGCAAGCACGAACAGGCACGTGGCGACGAGGGTCGCGCGGACGGGGTCGAGACCCGCGCAGGCGCGTTCACGGACAGCGACATCCCCGGCGAGGAGCACGTCACGACGACGGAGCCGGTCGGCGAGTTCGTCGCGAGCGACATCCCGGGCGAGGCCCGTCCGGATTCGAGCGGCCCCGACGGTGAGTACGTCGACTCGGACATCCCCGGCGAGGCCGAACCGACGCAGGACGGCGAGACCGGCCACTACGTCGACACGGACCAGGCCTGACGACTAGTCGATGCGCTCCGCCGCCACCAGGCGGCGGAGCGTCTCCACGCCCGCCGGCGGGCAGCGACCGGCGTCCGCCGAGGTGACCCACTCGACCTCGTCGACCTCTGCCGAGGCGACGGGCGTGGCGGAGTCCAACGGGCCTCCCGGTCGGACCAGGAACAGGGTCATCGCGACCATGGTGCCGGGCGCCTGCCCGTGTGCGGGTTCGAGGACGACGCCGAACGGGTCGACGTCGTCGGTGGTGACCCGCAACCCGGTCTCCTCGTGGGCTTCTCGGATGACGGCGTCGACGTCGGTCTCGTGCGGCTCGGCCTTGCCGCCGGGCAGGTAGAGCACGTCGCGCGCTCGCGCGCGCACCATCAGCACACGCCGGTCACGGATCAGCAGGAGCGCACTGACACGCAGCGTGGGTGGTTGCGAGCCTGTCTGGAGGCTCAGCTCGCGTCCGCCTGGTCGTCGCGCTTCGACACGGTCGGGTCCAGGGCAGTGCGGTCGGCGAGCGGGACGACGGGCGCCGGCAGCTCCGCCTCGGGCTCGGGCCGCACGCCGAACAGGGCGTTGATGGCCCCCACGAACTCTTCGCCACGACCGGCGCGGCCGAGCTCACGGGCCCGGACGGAGGGGCGGTGCAGCAGGACGCCGACCAGGTGCCGGAGCGCCCGCTCGGTGTGCTCGGCGGACTCGCCGTCGGCGTCGCCGCGGCGCTTGGCGCGGTCGATCTCGTCGTCGAGGATGTCGAACACGTGCTTGCGGAAGGCGACGAGGGCCGGGGTGGTCGACTGCTCGAGCGCCTGCGCCCGGAAGCGGGACACGGCGTCGTCGACCATCGCGCGGGCCTCGGACTCGGCGTTCAGCTCGGAGATCGGGGCGTGCAGGCTGATGGTCTCGAGGTCGAGCAGCTCGACGCCGTCCACGCCGGAGGCGGCCGGGTCGACGTTGCGGGGGAGTCCGAGGTCGATGACGATGCGGCGGATGCCGTCGTCGAGGTCGGCCGGTGCGACGACCGGCACCTCGCTCGACGTGCAGGTGATCACGACGTCGCTGGTACCGATCGCGTGTCGCAGGTCACGGGCGGCGACGAGGTCGTGCTTCGCGGCGAACCAGGCGGCACGGCCCGATGGTGAGAACACCTGGATGTGCACGGCGCCGCGGTCGCGCAGGGCCGCGATGGTGGTGGCCGCGTAGCTGCCGGTGCCGATGAGCAGCACCCGGGTGTGCGCCCAGTCGGTGACGCGCGACGAGGCGAGCTGCAGGCCGAGGCGGACGAGCGACCGACCGGCGGCACCGATCCGGGTGCGGGTCTTCACGCCGCGCGAGGTGTGGGCGGCTTCCTGGAACAGCCGCTCGAGGTCCGAGGTGGTGGTGCCGTTGCTCCGGGCGTCCTCGAGCGAGCGGCGGACCTGGCCGGAGATCTCGGTCTCGCCGACGACGACGGACTCGAGCCCGCTCGACACGGCGAACAGGTGCTGCACGACGTCCTTGCCGCCGAGCACACTGACCGAATCACGCAGTTCGGTGGCGTCCAGGTCGCTCGCGGCCGCCACGGCCTGCACGGTGGCGGCGACGGCGGAGTCGCGGTCGTCGCCGGCGATGTCGAGGTACGCCTCGAAACGGTTGCACGTGGCCAGCACCACTGCACCGTCCAGGACGTCGGAATCCGTCACGAGGTGGCCTGCTGCGGCCGGGGCAGCGATGCTCAGTCGCTCCAAGAGGTCGAAGCTGGCGTTGCGATGCGACGCCGTGAGACAGATGAGCACGTAGCCAATGGTAACGCGCTCGATGGGACAATCATCCGGTGACCGACGCGACGACCACATCCCTCCCCGACTCCCACCCCCTGGCATCAGGGCGGACGAGTGGTTCCCGCCTGGTGCGGGCCCTGCGGGGTGACCGGCCGGAGACCCTGCCGGTGTGGTTCATGCGGCAGGCCGGCCGGTCGTTGCCCGAGTACCGCGAGCTCCGGGTGGGCACGGCCATGCTCGACGCGTGCCTCGATCCCGAGATGGCGTCGGAGATCACGCTGCAGCCCGTCCGCCGGCACGGGGTCGACGCCGGCATCTTCTTCAGCGACATCGTCGTCCCGATCAAGCTCGCGGGCGTGGACGTCGAGATCGTCCCCGGACGCGGCCCCGTGCTCGGGTCCCCGATCCGCACCGCGGCCGACGTCGACGCGCTGGAGCCGCTCGACCCGGCCGCCCTCGAACCCATCCGGCAGGCGGTCGTCCGCACCGTCGAGCAGCTCGGGGACACCCCGCTGATCGGGTTCGCCGGTGCGCCCTTCACGCTCGCCGCGTACCTGGTCGAGGGCGGTCCCTCGAAGGACCACATCCGCGCCCGCACCCTCATGCACGCCGAGCCGGAGACCTGGTCGCGGCTGCTGGCCTGGGCGGCGGAGGTGTCGGGGGCGTTCCTGCGGGCACAGGTGCTCGCCGGGGCCTCGGCCGCGCAGCTCTTCGACTCGTGGGTCGGCTCCCTGTCGCGCGCCGACTACGTCCGGTCCGTCGCACCGCACTCGGCGCAGGCGCTCTCCCACGTGACCGACCTGGGTGTGCCGCGCATCCACTTCGGCGTCGGCAGCGGCGAGGTCCTGGCCGACATGACCACGCTCGGCACCGACACGGTCGGCGTCGACGCGGTCGGGGTCGACTGGCGGCTCCCGCTCGACGAGGCCGTGCGCCGGGTCGGTACCGGCGTGAGCGTGCAGGGCAACATCGACCCGGCGATGCTCTCGGCCCCGTGGGAGGTCCTCGAGGCCCACGTGCGCGAGGTCGTCCGCCGCGGTGGTGCCGCCCGCGCCCACGTCGTGAACCTCGGCCACGGGGTGCCGCCGGAGACCGACCCGACGGTGCTGACACGTGTCGTGGAGCTCGTGCACTCCCTGGGTGACGGCACGGACGGCACCGACGGGACAGCCGGAGCCGCAGCGTGACCGACGTCGTCGTGGTCGGCGGCGGGATCGCCGGACTCGTCACCGCCCGCGACCTGGCGAAGGGCGGCGCGGACGTCGTCCTCATCGAGTCGTCCGGGGTGCTGGGCGGCATGATCCGCCGGCACACGGTCGGCGGTCTCGACCTCGACATGGCGGCGGACTCGTTCGCGACCCGCACCGACGCCGTCGGCCGCCTGGCGATCGAGCTCGGCCTCGGCAACGACGTCGTCGCCCCGGACCCGCGCGGCGCCTGGCTGATGACCCGCGACGGTCGGACGTCGCCCATCCCCGCGACCGGGCTCCTCGGCATCCCGAGCACCCCGATGGCCGCCGACGTCCTCGCCGTCGTCGGGCAGAAGGGCGGGCTCCGCGCGCAGATGGACTCGCTGCTGCCCGGGCCGGTCGGCGCCAAGGCGGAGTCCCTGGGCGAGCTCGTCCGGCGGCGCATGGGGGAGCGGGTCCTCGACGACCTGGTCGTCCCGATCGCCGGCGGGGTGCACTCCACCCACCCCGACCAGCTCGACCCGGAGCGGGTGGCTCCCGGTCTCCGCGCGGCGCTGCTCCGCGAGGGCTCGCTCGCCCGCGCAGTCCTGGCGCTCCGGGCCCGCGCTGCCGCCGGCACCCCGGTGCAGGGGATCCGCGGCGGGATCGTCCGGCTCGTGGACGAACTCGTCGCCGACACGGAGACCTACGGCGTCGACGTCCGGCTGCACACCCGGGCGACGCGGATCGAGGCACACGCGGTCGAGGTCGTCTCCGCCGACGGCACGGTCGAGCGCCTGCCCGCGCAGCACACCCTGTCGTCGGTGCCCGACCCCGAGCGCACCGCGGCGCCGGACCGCACCGGCATCGAGCTCGTCACGCTCGTCGTCGACCAACCCGAGCTCGACGCGGCTCCACGCGGGACCGGGATGCTCGTGCACCCCGATGCCCACGCCGTGGCGGCGAAGGCCCTGACGCACGCGACGGTGAAGTGGCCCTGGCTCGCCGAGGCGGCCGCCGGGCGCCACGTGCTGCGCCTCAGCTACGCGATGCCGGCCGACGCGACCAGCGTGCACGGCGCGACGGGACCCGACGACGCGGCCACGAGCCTCCCGGTCGACCCGGACGGACCGGTCGGGACCCGGGCGCTGCACGACGCGGCCACGCTGCTCGGTGTCCCCCTGACGGCGACGCACGTCGCGGGCGCCGCACGCGTCCGCTGGCACGGTCCGGACCTGACCGCCGCCGGTCTCGCAGCGGGTGTCGTCGGCGTCGGCGAGGTGGCCACCGGCCGGGGTCTGGCCGGCATCATCGGGGCCGCGCGGACCGCCGCTGGACAGATCCTGGGTTCCTGAGCGGACCGCAGACCACCCGGGGGCTACTGTTGGTGAGACCGTCGGACGTATTCCGTTCGGCGCATGACCACCGCACACTGAACCAACGGAGGAATCGCACATGCGCGGAAAGCTCCTGTTCGTCGCCGGCGCCGCACTCGGGTACGTCCTGGGATCGCGAGCCGGACGGGCGCGGTACGAGCAGATCAAGACCGTCAGCGGCAAGGTCTGGAACAGCAACGGCGTCCAGAAGGGCGTGCACGTCGCTGAGGACTTCATCGCCGACAAGACCCCGGACGTCGCCGAGTTCATCGGTGAGACGACGAAGAAGGCCGTCCGCAAGGTCGGCCAGAAGAAGGACACCACCACCTCATGACCGACACCCGCGACCGCAAGTCGCGTTCGCTGTTCGGTCTGGTGGGCGACGTCCCGAAGCTCGTCAAGGGCCTGGTCAAGGGCGAGATCGACCTGCTCAAGGCCGAGATGCTCACCAAGGCCAAGATCTTCGGGTTGGCCGCGGGTCTGCTGGTCGGTGCGCTCGTCATCGTGCTCTACGCGATCGGCGTCTTCCTGACCGCCGCCGTGATGGGCCTGGCGACCGTGATGCCGGCCTGGCTCGCAGCGATCGTGATCGCCGTGGTGATGCTGATCATCGCCGCCATCCTCGGGTGGATCGGGTGGAAGCGCCTCAAGAAGGGCCTGCCGATCACGCCGAAGCGCACGATCGACAGCGTCAAGAACGACATCAACGCGGTGAAGGGGATGGGCAAGAAGCCCACCCCGCCCAGCCAGTACGGCAGCCGCAAGCCGGACGTCGGCGGCCGGTTCTGAGCCCCGACAGCCGCACCACCGACGGAGGAACCGTGACCGATCCGCACGACGATCTCGCAGACCGCGTCGCCGCGACCCGCGCACAGCTGTTCGACACCCTCGACGCGATCGAGGACAAGCTCAACGTCCCGAAGCAGATCGGCATCGCGGCGTCGAAGGTCAAGCGCGGGATCGACGAGAAGCCGGTCCCGTACCTGGCCGGGCTCGCAGCCGGAGTAGCGGTGGTCGGGGGTATCGTCGTGATGGTGCTCCGACGGCGGTAGACCGCTCGAGCGCGGTCCACCGGGTGCGGGGCGGCCACGACCCTGGCAACCGATAGGACAAGGATCCATGAGTTCCGACGCGCCCACGAACACCGCGCCCGCGCATTCCCCGCACGAGACCGACCCCGCGACCGGGATCGATCCCAACCTGATGACGGCCTACGCGCTCTGGGCCGTCTTCCGCCGTCCGCTCGGACCCGTCCACCGAGTCGGTGACGACGCCGTGGCCGAGCTGGACGCCGTGATCGCGTCCGCCGCCGAGCGTGGCGTGACGACCCGGGGCTTCTACGACGTCTCCGGGTTCCGTGCCGACGCCGACGTCATGATCTGGCTGCACGGCGACGACGCGCAGGCCATCCAGGCGGTGCTGCGCGAGATCCGTCGCACCGGGCTCTTCCAGGACGCCGAGCCGGTCTGGCACGTCATGGCGATGCACCGCGAGGCCGAGTTCAACAAGCGGCACACCCCCGCCTTCCTGCGCGGCAAGGACCCCGAGGCGTGGATCACGGTGTACCCGTTCGTCCGCTCCTTCGAGTGGTACCTGCTGCCCGAGGACGAGCGCTCGAAGATGCTCCGCGACCACGGGATCGCCGGCGCGAAGTACCGCCGCGTCCTCACGAACACCATCGCGACCTTCGCCCTGAGCGACTACGAGTGGATCCTGCCGCTCGAGAGCCCCGAGCTCGTCGACCTCGTCGACCTGATGCGCGACCTGCGGGCCACCGAGGCGCGCCTGCACGTGCGCGAAGAGGTCCCCTTCTTCACGGGTCGTCGCGTGACGACCGCCGAACTCCCGGAGGTGCTGTCATGACCGACACCAGCATGATCACGAACGGCCAGCCCGTCCTCGCCGCCACCCCCGCGGCGGCGTCCGGACCGGAGCACGTCGAGGTCCCGACCGCCTACGACGCGATCCTGCTCGCCGGCTTCGGTGGGCCCGAGGGCCAGGACGACGTCATCCCGTTCCTGCGCAACGTCACCCGCGGCCGGGGCATCCCGGACGAGCGGCTCGAAGAGGTCGCCCACCACTACCGGCACTTCGGCGGCGTGAGCCCGATCAACGCGCAGAACCGCGCGCTGAAGGCCGCGCTCGAGGCCGAGCTGGCGTCGCGCGGCATCGACATGCCCGTGCTCTGGGGCAACCGCAACTGGGAGCCCTACCTGGAAGGCGCCTTCACCGAGGCAGCCGACAAGGGCTACAACAAGCTCATCGCCATCGCGACGAGCGCCTACTCCTCGTTCTCCAGCTGCCGCCAGTACCGCGAGGACTACGCGCGCGTCCTGGACGAGACCGGACTGCTCGGCACCATCGAGATCGACAAGATCCGGCAGTTCTTCGACCACCCCGGCTTCGTCCGGCCCTTCGTCGACGGTGTCCGTGACGGCATGGCCCGTGCCATCGCCGAGAACGACGGGCTCGACGTCGCGACCGAGCTGCACGTGCTGTTCTCGACCCACTCGATCCCGTCGACCGACGCCGCGAAGTCCGGCCCGGACTACCGCGGCTTCGACGAGCACGGCGCCTACGAGGCGCAGCACCTCGCCGTGGCGCAGGTCGTCCTCGACCAGGCGTGGGCGGAGCTGCTCGAGCAGCCCGAGCACGCGCACCTGCAGGGCACGTCGAAGCCGGCGTGGAAGCTCGTCTACCAGTCGCGCTCCGGCCCCCCGACGCAGCCGTGGCTCGAACCCGACATCAACGACTACATGAACGAGGACCTCAAGGGCGGCTCGACGCGGGCCGTGCTGATCGTCCCGCTCGGCTTCGTCAGCGACCACATGGAGGTCATGTGGGACCTCGACGA
>Ga0153924_1001232_pt1 | contig 13464 bp, 9 predicted proteins | sample TSNJ008MetaG_FD_104709 | JGI IMG/M metagenome (GOLD analysis project Ga0153924, IMG submission 104709) | Attine ant fungus gardens microbial communities from New Jersey, USA - TSNJ008 MetaG | ecosystem: Host-associated > Fungi > Mycelium > Unclassified | place: USA: New Jersey, Wharton State...
TCAGAGTATGATGTGAGAAAATCATCCCATTTATCAGTATCATATAGCTCTTCATATTTAAATTCTTTTACCTTCATATATACAATATACTGTGGAGTATCGGGATATGTGGTGTCCTCAATGTAAACAATAGATTTCTCTTCTATATCATCAAAATTTACATTATATATCTTATAATCATATATACTATCATCCAATGTTTGTATAACAATACCAATTTCATCTCCAATATACTTTTTGGCCTGAAACGCTTCTGACTTAATATCATTTCGTTTGGATTCATCAACAAAATAGCAGAATTCATTTTGACTATATCCCTTATACTCCATATAGAAATTCTCTTCTAGCTTTATAACTGGTATAACGCTAAGAGGTTCAGTTGTTGATGTATCACGACTTAAAATAAATATAAATAATCCAGTAAGTATAATAGAAGTTACAGCAAGTATATATTTGATTTTCATAGGCCAACCCTCCTCTATCTATAACTACTTCATATAATAGCTAGAATTTACTGATGAAAAACTTGCATAATTATTATAATAATCATATATGCTTTTTCTAATCTTTATGCCCACATTTTGAGATGAACCACTACTTCCGTTATGTATTCCAATCGCTTCATAATAACCATTTCTTTTACGATAATATGGACACCCACTTTGTCCGGGTTCAGTGTCGATTTGGGTATATATTTTATACGTACCGGCAGAGGCTATTGATCCATACATGGAATATAATACATTAGCCCTATAACCGGCTATTGTTATTGTTGACGTTAAATCACTAGAAATCCAATCTCTTTCAAGCATCTTATACATTTTTGTACTTTTTCCAATCTCACTACTAGTAGTTATAACTCCATAGTCATAATTAGAGTCGTCGCTATATACATAACCTTGCGTAGAGGCTAATGAACTTGCATACATTGATTTTTGGGTACTATTTCCATTGGCATAATAATAAATTTTAATTGAAGATGCCCAACCACCACAGGCTTTATCATATACGCAATGTCCAGCAGTCGCAATTGTTTTATATCCTACTACAAAACCTGTTGCCGTACCTGATGCTCCATTTGGCCAAGAAATTACCAGATAACATATAGCACTATAAGGTGTTGCGTGTCGACTGTTAATAGTTGTACGGTTGTCTGATCCAATAATACTATATGGACTAATTGCATTTAGAACTGAATTCAATCCAGATGTTTCATCCTCAGATACAATTTCAGGTTCAGTATTTTCACAATCTAAATCCACACCGACAGGTTGACCATAAGTCTCTTGGATATTTTGTTCTGCCATTACTTGTATCGGTGTAATTAAGCATACCCAAATTAATAGGCAAAACAATGATAACATTAGTACGACTTTTGTAAAACTAGTTTTTCTCATATATAAAATTCTCCTTAGTGTTTATTTATTATTATCCCCTGCGCAGTATGTAAATAATGTAAATAATGTAAATTAATTATACCATTTCCTGTTCTTTACGTATATGTAATTAATCTACAAAAACATTACATTCTTTTTGTAAATAATTACTAAACTTAATTAAAGGTATTTATATTTCTCTAAATTAATGGTGTAATAAAGAAAAGATATTTCACACAATAGGACAGTATAGGCAATACCAAATAAAGGAGGTATGCAAATAAAAGAAATTTTCAAAACGATAACAAAAGCGATACCAGAATCCTCATTCTAGTATCGCTATATCTACAATCTACATCGTATTGGTTATACCGTCCGCACAAAACTATGCTCTTATATTCCTAATTTATTAAACTTATACTTCAAATATTAAATCTCCATAAGAAGGCATTGGCCACAATTCTTTGTCTACTAACATCTCCAACTGATCAACAGGTGCCCTTAGTTCATCCATTGCAACCTTAACTACATCATGGAAGAATCTGGCTTGTTCTCTTCCCTCTGCCATCTCACCAGCCTCATCTGTTACTTCTTTTAATTTTTCAAATGCTCTCTTTGTCTCTGCTAATAATGCAGAAGTCTTTATCAATAAATCTTCCTGTGTGCTTAGATCTGCCGGAACGCCTGTAGCTTTCACGCCATTAATTGAATTTGCTAATCTCGCTGTATATCTAATAACAACAGGAACAATTTGCTTTGTCGCAATATCAATCATTGCTTTTGCTTCAATATTGATTGCTTTTGCATAGGCTTCATATTCAATTTCCGCACGAGATTCTAATTCCGCTTCTGTAAATACTTCGAATTTTTCAAATAATTTAACTGCAGTATCTGTAGTTAATGCCGGTATCGCATCCACCATCGATTTTAAATTCGGTAATCCTCTTCTCTGGGCTTCTTCTAGCCACTCATCTGAGTATCCATTTCCGTTGAATACGATTCTATGATGATCTGTTGCTAATTTCTTAATCAGATCATGTACTGCAGCATCAAATTCTTCTGCTTTTTCTAATTCATCTGCAATATCACTAAATGCTTCTGCTACAATTGTGTTCAACACAATATTAGGGCTTGCAACTGAATCTGATGATCCAACCATTCTAAATTCAAATTTATTACCTGTAAATGCAAATGGTGAAGTTCTGTTTCTGTCTGTTGCATCTTTTGATAACTCCGGAAGTGATTTAACACCGGTCTTCAACTTCCCGGCCTTTAAACTGCTTGTCGCTTCACCTGTACTGATCAACTGCATAATCACATCTTCTAATTGATCTCCCAAGAATACTGAAATTATAGCCGGTGGCGCTTCATTTGCACCTAATCTATGATCATTTCCCGGATTACCTGCTGATTCTCTCAATAGATCCGCATGCTTATCAACTGCACTCAGCACCGCTACTAAAACCAGCAAGAATTGAATATTCTCATGCGGTGTTTTACCAGGATTTAATAGGTTGATTCCATCATCCGTTGTAATTGACCAGTTATTATGTTTACCGGAACCATTCACACCAGCAAATGGTTTCTCGTGCAGCAGACATGTCATCCCATGACGTCCTGCTACTTTTTTAAGTACTTCCATTGTCAATTGATTATGATCTACTGCAACATTACACTGTGCATAAATCGGTGCTAATTCATGCTGCGCCGGTGCTACCTCATTATGTTGTGTCTTTGATGTTACGCCAAGTTTCCAAAGCTCCTGGTTTACATCTTTCATAAATCCTGCGATTCTCTCTCTGATACTACCAAAATAATGATCTTCTAACTCCTGGCCCTTTGGAGGCATTGCACCAAATAGAGTACGGCCTGTAAAAATCAAATCTTTCCTTTTTAAATATTTCTCTCTATCTACTAAAAAGTATTCTTGTTCTGCACCAATAGAAGGGGCTACGCGTTTAGAAGTTGTATTACCGAATAATCTAAGAATACGCAGAGCCTGTTTATTAATTGCTTCCATAGATCTTAATAATGGAGTCTTTTTATCCAGTGCTTCTCCTGTATAGGAACAGAAAGCTGTAGGGATACAAAGTGTTGCTCCTGCTGCGTCTTCTCGGATAAATGCCGGTGATGTACAATCCCATGCTGTATATCCTCTTGCTTCAAATGTTGCTCTTAGTCCTCCTGAAGGAAATGAGGATGCATCTGGCTCGCCTTTGATTAATTCCTTACCGGAAAATTCCATCAATACTTTCCCTGCGGCATTTGGTGCTGATATAAAGGAATCATGTTTCTCTGCTGTCACCCCTGTAAGAGGCTGAAACCAATGAGTATAGTGTGTGGCTCCCTTTTCAATCGCCCATTCTTTCACTGCATGTGCCACTGCATCGGCTAAAGTAGGATCTAATGTAGAACCTTCTTGAATCGTTTTCCTTAATTGCTCATAAACTTTTTTGGGCAGACGTTCTCTCATTGCTGCATCATCAAAGACATTACTTCCAAATTGTTCTGTTACATTAAATTTTTCACTCATAGACATAATTTCCTTCCTTTCAAAACTATAATTTTATTATTTAGACTTATGGAAATTGTTATGACTTATAGGAAGCATTATCTAAATACAAAATGTGTGAGTTTCCTATAAGATATAAAAGGGCGCTCCCTTAAAAAAGGAACGCCTTTGTCCTATCGCAAATTACATTAAGTAATTTACATCTGCATATAAAATAACTCATTTTGAATAAAATTGCAAGCACTTTTTATATTTTTATATAAAATTCTGCCTAAATTAATCAACAATTTCCTCGCCGCGTACACAAAGCACAACAACTCGCCTACTCTGGTCGTTTCTGGTTGTACAGGTAGACATCGTCAGTATTGTATTATCTTTTGTAAGATTTCCCACCGTATCGGTCTGATAGACTGATCTGGCTCTGACTTCTTTTTGCCATGCTTCAAACTCCTCATCACTAACAAAGGCATACTGATAAACATTATCATTTTGAGCTGCCGCTTCGAAGCTTGCAAAGACATAATAAATATAATGCTTTTTACCTATATATACATGAAAGGATGGATTTTGATCCCAATACTCTTTACTCTTGGTGTATTTCTCCAGTGTACCAAACATCGAATCCGACCACATATTATGTCCATATATAATGCTGTTTTGCGCATTTAATCCTTCTTTAATACGGTAGTCAATAAAAATTGAGCCATTTTTATTATATGTGCGGTCTACTGTATGGGTTAAATAATATTCGTTATCTGTACCCTGTAATATAGGATACTGGATTCTGGTTCCTTCCTGCCTGATCCAACCTTTTGCATCTGGATTTTTATCTAATAGCAAATCATAATCCCATACCCACTTTTTCTTATCAGATACAACTTCTACTGTACCATCTCCCGATATCACATTCCCGTTATTATCAACAGGCTGATTAAACATATCATTGATACCTTCATAGACATCGTCTCCTACTTTGTATTCAAGATAAGCTTTAGTGAGATTATAAGACGCATAGGTAAACACCCCTGCAGCAATTAACAATACGATATATCGTATTGTGTTATAGATAATATCACCTTTTTTCTTCTTTTTCTTTATATCCTGTATATTAGTTTCTGGGTTGTTGTTGGTATTCTTATTCTTCATACTTCCGCCTTTAACATATCACAATCTTTCATCGTGACATCTGCCTATATATTTTATGCTGTATCGATAATTAAAAGAATCAGAAATGGCAGCTCCTTTCATCAAAAATTTTCTCTTAACTTTGTCATACTTAAATACATACATAAAATTATATAATATTTTAACATGAAATCAAGTCCATCCTGTGAATAAATAGGCAGAGATTGTGCAAAAAGCATTAAATATTCTATTATATTTACGCTTTTCCGATTGAACCAAAAAGTTCCATCTTTTCTTTTACAGTTTCTATAATCGCTTCATAGCCGGGCGCCAATAATTTACGTGGATCAAATCCTTTACCCTCTAAATCTTTGCCGGATTCTATATACTTACGGGTACCTTCTGCAAATGATAACTGACATTCTGTATTTACATTAATCTTGGCAACACCTAAATTAATCGCACGTTTAATCATATCTTCCGGTATGCCTGTACCACCATGTAATACCAATGGCATGTCTCCTGTTAACTGTTGAACAGCGTCAAGGGTCTCAAAGCTAAGACCTTCCCAATTATCCGGATATTTTCCATGGATATTTCCGATTCCCGCCGCTAACATCGTAACACCCAGATCAGCGATTGCTTTACACTCCTTTGGATCTGCACATTCACCTTTTCCAACAACACCGTCTTCTTCTCCGCCGATTGAGCCGACTTCTGCTTCGATAGACAGACCCTTCTCATTAACAAGATTCACTAATTCCTTCGTTTTCGCAATATTTTCATCTATTGCGAAATGTGAACCATCGAACATTACTGATGAAAAGCCGGCTTCTATACATGCAAGACATCCTTCATAACTGCCATGATCTAAATGTAATGCAACAGGAACTGTAATATTCAACTCCTCCATCATTCCATTTACCATACCCACAACTGTTTTATAACCTGCCATGTATTTTCCTGCACCTTCTGATACTCCCAAAATTACAGGTGAATTCAATTCTTGCGCAGTTACTAAAACTGCTTTCGTCCATTCCAAATTATTAATATTAAATTGACCAACTGCATAATGTCCTGCTTTTGCTTTCTCTAACATTTCTTTTGCTGACACTAACATTTATTCTACCTCCAGTATTTTTTATTGTCTAATCTTGTATAGTATATCACAAAAAATGTAAATCTTGCAATTGCTTTTAAAGTAAACACAAAATATATTTAATTTTTAATTTCACAAATGGTGAACCAAGACTGAAAGCCCAGCTAACAATCATATGCAATGCTTCTTCAAATTCAATAAATTCTTCATCGGTAAATGGCTCATGCGCATAGATATCCTTATCCATAAGTTCATATAATCTCAAAACATAATCATATAACTCTTCTTGATAACCTGCCGCCACTGCTTCTGATATTCTATCATTCGTCCAATAGTGATTGATATCGATATGTCTCCATTTGTACATTCTTATCAACTGTTTTTTAATTTTAGGAATATTTAGATTCTTATGTCTCGACCTTATAATCCGTTCTCTTCTCTTAATAAATCCATACACAATTCCAATCGGACTGCTTAATATAATAACTGCTATCAGAATCCATTTCCATTTTCCATTTGACGGTTCTGGCGTAACATTGTTATTTTTCATAGTACTGCTCTCTGCGGCAGACGTCGTTATCACTGTTGCTGGATTACTGCCGGTTGTTGTTTCATTATTTGAGGTGGTGGTCTCTGTCTGCCCAGGTGATGCGTTCCCAAATCCGACTGTGACCTCAACAGGTATCCATCCAACATTATCCTGATAGATTTCTACCCATGCATGAGCATTAGTATCTCTGATATTTATAGTTGTAGAATTAATCGCTTTCTCACTCTCATTAACGATATAATCCTTATCTTTTACGATATAGCCTTCTACATATCTGGCAGGTATGCCCATCTGTCTAAACATCATAGTGGCTGCTGTTGCAAAGTAAACACAGTATCCCTTTTTTTTATTAAATAGAAAATCTTCTACAAAATCTGCACCCGGAGTTAAATCACCCGGGGTCAGCGTATATTCCATCTGCTGCATATAATTTTTTACATAATCAATGTAAGGCTGCAATCCAATCTGTTTATAATATTTTTCGCCGGTTTTTAAAGCATAGGTTTCTCCATTCGCTTCTAAGTTAATATTCGAAAATTCTTTTTTGAATTTTTCCATACCTTCCGGTATCTGGGTATAGACTTTGTAGACATAGTTTTCATACTTAGAAATCGCTGCAATATCATCATCTGACAATCCTTTTATCAGCTCATTCACAACATTAATATCACCGAGTACATCCTCATATTTAATATAGTTATATATATTGTAAGATTTCGTTCTACTTCCTTGAATATTAAATAATACTCTATCATTAGCATATTCTGATGCTATATCAACATCGATATTATACGGAACGAATGCAACATCATGTTTTACCCCGACAGCAGTTACAGCTATTTCTGTATTATATATGTAATCTGTTTTATAATCTGCCTCCTCCATTAACCTCAGTATATATGCCGGTCTTGACATAATGTCCCGCAAATTATCCGGCAGCACCGGGTATTCCGTATTATTATCCAAATATTCAATGATATTTGCCCATTTATTATCCGAATAGATAGTCCCGACAAACCCTCTTAAATAATATTCATATTTAGCATTATTTTTAACCTCTACCATTAGATCAATGGTTCCATCATAACTTATTTCTCCTATATTCTGCAGACTCATTTCCTGCTTGAATACTGTTTTCAGTTCTGTCTTTAATCCCGAATTGTCCTCTCCGTTAACAGGGTTCTGTGACCATACTTCCAGATCGAATTCATCAATAAATTTATTGATTCCATCTTTTAGTGTCTGAAGACGTTTGTTTACATAATTATATTTAGGCGGAGATATCCCCATCAATACTGTTGCGAGAACTAAGATAATGCTGCTGACTATTATAGCACTTTGCACTTCTAACTTGCGGCATAAAATCTGGTTCCAGCAGTAGGCATTATTCATTGCAAGTATTGCAAAAGCATATATGATATACGCGATTATGAAAATTCCCGCGGGTACCTTCCCAATATTGAGGACTAAAATAATCATACTCATACTTGGCAATATATGTGCTAATACCCTTACTTTTTTCCACGACATAGTCAGCAAAAACAAAGTATAGATGACAGTTATTACGCTAAAAAACAATTCTTTTGCAGCCTGGTTTTTTATTATATTATTGCTTGCAGTATGAAACACAATATTAAAACTGGTATCAAAATACCACTCTAAATTTTGAATCACTGCATTTGCGGCTATTGAAAATCCATCCATCAATAAGTCAAGATTCAAGTAACAAAATAATATAAATGCTGACAGTAAAAGTATAAACCATCGCTTCTGTTTTATCTTAAACAGCATAAAACTAAATAATATAATAGCTGTTACAGAGACAAATAAAATCAAACTATAGGAGATCTTTATATCAAATACCTTGATAAACAGACAAATATTAGTCAGTATACCAAGCAATACTAATAGGCCTTTGGTTAATAACGTCATGGTAAATATATTATTACTATTTATTGTCTGAAAAGGCTGGTCCACTTTATATTCACTTTTAATATAAAGTGGATTTTTTGATTCCCTTGTTTTTTTTCTAAAATTAGTCATATAAGCTCCCATCTGTGTGCTTTCGCATACGTATAATCAAGGTGAATAAAAAATATATTTTTCACTCTTGCTCCCACGCATATCGCAAGCCAGCTTGCAATTATATTCTAACGCTTTATCCACCACAATCAGAACAATTCCATTTTTCTCACAATTAATATGTAATGACTTAGTATATTCTTTATCTAAATAACGATTTACAATAATGATTGTCACTTTAATACGCTCATTATTGAAAGCTATCTCCTCTAACATTTCTAAAGAACATTGATTACATATATAAAATAAATGACTGAACGAATCCTTCTGGTATTTTGACTTAAACACTTCTATTCCCATAGGTTCATCATAAAGTCTGGCATGCAGAATATCTGCCACCCCCAAATCAACATCGTTCACACCGCTGACTTCATATCTTAATACATCATTATATTCTTGATCATACCAACCTAGATAATGGTCAAAGTCATTCTGAGCCAGCGTTAGAGACAGACTGGCTGTTAAACTCATGAAATCATTAATAATCTGAAATTGCTTACTGATACTATAATTTTCTTTTCCTATAACAGGTTTACATAATTCTGCATAAATAAGCGGCTGTTTTGTTATAGGAAGACTAAACTCTTTTACTATCATTTCATCTTTTTTACTGCTTAATTTCCAATGTATGCTTCTAACCTGATCTCCCGGCATATAATCTCTTATGCCAAACACACTAGAAGAATCATTCCCCGGTTTATTTTTTGAATAGTTATCCGTCTCTATTTCAAAATTATCATTAATATAGTTAGGATTTAACATCAGTTCCTGCATTTTTGGCATAACCACTGACTTTATACTAAAATCAGTATTGATTTTTGACTTCCATATTTTTAGATAATCATATAAATAGAGGCCTTTGATATGTATATATACAACTCCAGCGATAGGCGTATTCAGATAGTAAGTTGTAGTAACTGATTCACGTCCGACTGTGCTAACCGCCGTCTTTTCTCTTGTATATCCCTGTTGATATACGCTTTTATATTCAATGACAGCTTCCGCTGCAGACAAAGGAAACCATGATTTATTAGCCAGTGTGATCTTAATGGGAATTCCTTCTTCATTTGTCTGCAAAATTTGCTTTTTTATATTGAATTGCGCACTTACTCCTTTAGATATCAAATATAAAATAAAACGAGTTACGACAGGTACAATAAGGATCACTTTGAACGTAAGCACGGTATAATAGTCAGGATACATTACCATGACTCCAAAAACACTGATTAAAGTAATGATATATACAATTTTATTTCTATGCATATTTTACTCCATTCTATTGCTGCTTTACTGTTGTATTCCGTACAATATCATATAGAATATCCGTGACAGTTTTTTTAATTGATCTAGCCTTAGAGTTGATAATTAATCTATGTGATAATGTATCCATCAGCACCATCCTGATATCATCCGGAGTAACATAATTCCTTCCGTTTAAATATGCATTTGCTTTCGCTATATTACAGAGTGCAACACTACCTCTGGGACTGACCCCCAATTGGATTTCCGGATGCGTTCTTGTAGCTGCTGCAATATTCGTAATATATTCGTAGATATTGTCATGGATAAATACTTTTTCCACCTCTGACTGCATATAAAGTAACCCTTTATCATTAATAATGGGTTCGACTGCATCTAATGGATTTCTCATATGTTTTCCTTTCAACATATTCATTTCATCTTCCATAGACGGATAACCCATTGTAAGCCGTATTGTAAAACGGTCTAACTGGGATTCCGGAAGCATCTGAGTCCCTATTGATCCAACCGGATTCTGTGTCGCTATTACAGTAAAGGGGTTCGGAAGAGGATATACTTTTCCATCTATGCTGACCTTATTCTCTTCCATTGCTTCTAATAGAGCCGATTGTGTCTTAGATGAAGTTCTGTTAATCTCATCTGCAAGAAGCATATTACACATGACAGCCCCCGATTTATATTCAAATTTATGCTTTTCCTTATTATATATACTAAAGCCTGTTACATCAGATGGCATAACATCCGGTGTAAACTGAATTCTATTTTGTCTTAACGCCATTGCCTTTGAAAATGCAACTGCCAGTGTTGTTTTACCAACTCCAGGTATATCATCAATCAATATATGTCCTTTCGCTAAAATACATACTAATGCCTTTTTTATGATATCGTCCTTACCAATAATTACTTTTTTTACTTCATCAATAATCATATTGGCAGCTTTTAGTCCCATGTCCATACAGTATCCTCACTTATCTGTAAATTATTGTTATTATTACTAGGGCTTGTCTGAAATCTAGTTGCAGCAAGATGCGCGTTACATTGTGCGGGATGCTAGGAGCAATTTGGGAGGCATAGCGGTACTATGTTGACCAAATTGCAACGCAGTAGGCTGCACATTGGGACGTTCAAATCGGTACTATGAATTTTCAGACATGACCTAGTATATTATACCATAACTTTAGCTACATAAAAATAAATTTTTCTTATTTTTATATCAAAATTTACCATCTGCATCTGGCGGTTAAATTACTAAATAAGTCAGCTAATGATATAATAAGAGTAAATATTATATCAATGGCTGACTTTTTATATATCTTGACTATATATTTCTGCTAATTATCTCTTACAATTACTGTCATTGTCAAACGCTGGATTAAAGGCATAGAAATTCTTAGAATCCAACTCCTCTGTTATCATTCTTAGTGCTTCACCAAATCTCTGGAAATGTACGACTTCACGTTGACGCAAAAACTTAATAGGCTCACATACTTCGGGGTCTTTTACCAAACGTAAAATATTATCATATGTTGTTCTTGCTTTTTGTTCTGCTGCTAAATCCTCTACCAAATCAGTGATTGGATCACCCTTTGACTGGATTGTTGTAGCACTCCACGGAACACCTCCGGCTGCTTGTGGCCAGATACCTAATGTATGATCCACATAATAATCAGAAAAACCACTTTTTTCTATTTCTTCAATAGAAAGATTTTTAGTAAGCTGATGCACAATTGCACCTACTATTTCTAAATGCCCTAGTTCTTCTGTACCTATATCGTGTACAGAAATGTTCCACTTCCGTATCCTTCTCAATTTTTGCTGTATTTTCCGTTATTTTAGGCTTTGCTGCCTGTGCCACCACATAGCTCCACTTATGCGGCAGCAAGTTTAAATACACATCAATATGGTCTTTATCGTTTACGACCATGCGCTCTAATAGGTTTCTGTAAAAATCTTCTTCAAAGGTCATTCCATCGACTATTTCATTGACAGCAGTGGTAATATCCAATATCAACTCATTTTGCTGTTTGATAATGGTATCTTGTTTTTCAGTACTGCTGATAAGCTCGTTAAGCTCGCCTATTTCATTATCACACTTTATTCTTGCGGCTGTAAATTCGTCACGGTCAATGTCTTCGCTCATATAAAGCTCTACCAGTCGTGATTTTTTATCTTCAATTACCTTAATTTTTTCACGTAGTTTATCGGTGTTTGTACTTTCCATATCATTTGATACAATAGATTCTATAGCGGTTACCATGTTTTTTATAATTGATTTCTTTTCCATTTCAAGAGTTCCTGAAACAAGATACATGATGTGCAGTGCATCTTCATTTCGGATGCTTTTGGAAGAACAGCCAACTTGATTTCCCGCCTTGTCAATATGTGCTTTGCCATACTTCGCGCCCTCTAAGCATCGCCACGCCTTGTATTTACTGCCATCTTTGCGTGTTGTGTATCTTGCTCCAAAAGTAGCGCCGCACACACCGCATTTGATTTTACCCGAAAACGGGTAGCGGTTACTGTGTTTTGCTTTACCCTCCTGCAATAAAGCACTTTCTTCTAAAATTTTATTGGCGGCGTCAAACATTTCACGGCTGACAATTGGTTCGTGGTGGTCTTTTATAATAATAAATTCATCTTCACCATTATTATATTTTTTATCATGCGAAAGATAGTCGGGGGTATATGTTTTCTTCTGAACAAGGTCACCGCAATATTTTTCATTTTTAAGAGTTTTATAAATAACAGTATTCGTCCATATTGCATTGCCGGTTATTGTTTTATAGCCTGCCTCACGGAGTTCACGGGCGATAGTATGAGATCCTTTTCTTTCATTTACAAACTTCTCAAAGATAAGGCGTACAATTTTTGCTCCCTCTTCATTTATAAACATCTGACCGCCCTGCACATCATAGCCTAACATATCTCTGCCGAATACAACGCCTTGCTCCATACGTCTTTTTTGCCCCCATTTCACACAGTCGGAAGTTTTACGGCTCTCCTCTTGAGCAATAGAGGACATGATTGTTAATCTAAGTTCTGCGTCCGGATCAAATCGGCAAATTTGTTAATGCTCTGCCTTTTTTGTTATATAATAATAATCGAATTATACTATATGTTGATAGTTATACAAGAACAAAGCCAATTTTCCGTGGTTTTGTCCTTGTCTGTATTATAACTCCTTCTTGGGATAACCCTAAAGATTGCATGAGTCTTGAAGCATATGACTAAGCTTTCCATTCTTCGTTATATACAACTGTTATTGCTGTTTCTTTTTCTTTTCAAAATTTGAAGGTTATGGATACCTTATATTTCCGTTTTCCCTACCACGAAAATTGTGTGGTAATATATAACATACTTTTTAATTTGGCATATATTCATATATTGTCAATACACCATTCTCAGATTTAGAATAAGCGAATCTGTTTCCATCTGCATAGACAAGACCAAATACGGGTAA
>Ga0153924_1001233_pt1 | contig 13463 bp, 14 predicted proteins | sample TSNJ008MetaG_FD_104709 | JGI IMG/M metagenome (GOLD analysis project Ga0153924, IMG submission 104709) | Attine ant fungus gardens microbial communities from New Jersey, USA - TSNJ008 MetaG | ecosystem: Host-associated > Fungi > Mycelium > Unclassified | place: USA: New Jersey, Wharton State...
AATTCTTATCTACTGTAAGCAATAACATTCTATTGCTATGCTTAATTATATCAATAATAATTGGGATAGGCAATATAATTTATAAGTATTGTTTTTAATCTATATGGCATAAATTATTCCTCCATAAAAAATGTTACTTCAATTAAAATTTAGGTATTTCTCCTTTATAATTGCTAGCTTTATCTAACAATGTTCCATAGGCTCCCATTGTGAATGCAATATCGCTACTTCGTATGGATAATAATTCTTCGTCCACAAATAAATGTAAAAAGTTCATCATGTCTTCCGGTATTTTAATCCTTCCTGCAATATTTATTGAGACCCAAGAATAACTACGCCCCTTATAATGAATGAACTTCCCAGACGGCAATTCATAATTTGCCAATTCTGGTAAATCATCTAAAATATGAGCCAATTTTGAACTCTCTAACATTATTTTGTTTGTGACACAGAAACCGCCTGTGGATTTACTTCCAGTAAAAACAATGATTTTATTACTTTGATTAACATTGTATTCTTTAATTGCCTGTTCGGGAAATTGCAAAACTAAATCTTTCTGTATCTTCGATAAACCGAATATGAATTTTCCACCTTTATTCAATTGTGGCATTTGGATTTTCTCCTATCTTCTAATTATTTTGCATAGAAGCTCTAATTGCCCCTCTTGCATGTATCCGCACAATGTGACTATCATCATTTTCCGATAAAAATTTTATCTTTTCTAAATAAGGATGAACAAACTCTGGAATACGTTTACCTATAACTCTAAATATTTCGGGGGCTTCTATCCGCACCTTAACATTATCATCATCAAGCAATAGACTAAATATTTCCATACTGTCTTTATATAATTGAGGTGCATTAGTTGCAATATTCTCAGAAGCCCATATAAAATACAATCTTACACTTGCTGCGCTATCTTCTGCCATTAACATTATTTTTTCCCAATGAGGACAAACTAATGTGAAATCAGCTCGACCAATACGTCCTAATGCGTTAATAGCTCGTTCCCTTATTTGAGCACACTCATCATTTAATAAATCTACAATCTTGTCCAGATAAGGTTTCACTTCATTGGGATATTGCAATCCAAATTCACCTAAAAGCCAAAGGGCTTTTGCCTTTATTTTCAAAGAGGAATGATTCAACAGCGAACCAACATATTCGATAGAGTCATGCCAATCATCCTTGTTATTAGTCAATCTTCCTAATTCTTTATAAAGCTCTTTTTCATTCATTCACCAAATTCCTTTCCGTATTTAATTTGGATATTATATAAATCCCTCTTTTCTGATTATCGAATATATGATATAATAGTAGTGTATTAAAATACTACTTCATATATATAGTAGTACATTATTATAGCTTTGTCAAGGAGGAATTATATGTTATCTAAACCAGCAACGATAATTTTAGGGCTAATAAACGAAAAACCTCTTAACGCATATGAAATCACGAAAATGTTAAATGTGATGAATATAAAATCGTGGTTCAATATTGCCGATTCAACTGTCTACACAACAATTAAAAATCTTGAGAAGAAAGACAAAATTGTTGGGTTTATTGAAAAAGATGGAAATATGCCAGAAAAAACAATTTTCTCTTTAACCACCAAGGGAAAACAAGAATTTCTAGATACATTAAGAGAATCTATTTTAAATTTTGACTATGATACAAATGTATTCTCTATCGCTTCATTTTTTTTAAATGCTTTAGAAAATGAGGAATGTAAAGCATTGTTAAACAGGCGACTTGATGTATTAGGCAAATACTTAGAGGGAATAAACGCACAAGTAGAAAAAATGAAAAATGACAAAGAATCCTTACTACATATTGCTAATGTTAAAAGGCATAGTGAGCTTGTGAAAGCAGAAATCAATGGAACAAAAATAATTTTAGAAAATTGTTAACAAATCTACTAATTTAAGTGGAAAGTTGGACTTGCAAATCATATGTTGTATGGTAGCAAGTCCAACTTTTTATTTACTCAACAATCTTCCAGTTTCCGTCCTTTTCCAGAACTAAGTCAAACTGTGATACCTGCGTTACCTTTGTCTGCTGGTCGAGATACATCACAGCCACAGACACCAGCACTTGATTGTCGCTGCGATTATAGATGGGATTTACCAGCTCTGAAAATACATAATCTTTCCCGATAGGCTTCAATATTCCATCATCCACATAGTAGGAAAGCTCTTTAGTAGTTAGCGTTGGATAGAGCTTAAAGAATGTCGTCAAAAATTCGTTGATCTCATTCATTGTCACAGCGTCCACCGTTCCGTCGTTTTCCCTTACCGCGGGCTCATAACCAAACTTCACGGGTATTAGACACGTAAGCCATAATCATTCCTCCAATCTGAATACTTATATAGAAAATCAAATTGAATGGCGGGGGACGAACCCTATTCAGAAACATATTTTTTCTTTTTTTGACAAAGAAAAAGCATACCTAATTTTTTTCAGATACGCCTCTCCATAATATGCTGCCATATAAAAGGAATACAAATAGTATTAAACGGAAGTTTGTCGAATATTATGATTATTCCATTTTTAGAGGAAGAGTCATTTGCTTTTTGTGTGTTAACTTACGATATATCCTTTTTCTTTAGAGCCTTGGCTCCTAATGCGGAACAGACTGCTATCCAAAGCACACTTCCTATGATTATTGTTACAAACACAGAGCCTGTGAATTCGAGGTTGGCTTGACCCGACAGCCCGGAGATTGTGTATTTAGCAACCTTAGAAATAAAGGAAACTTCAAGGTACTCTCCAAGTATATTAAGGAGGGCACTAAGAATGCCTGTTGCTGCAACAACACCTACTATCATGCTAATAGCAATATGCCTGGCGAAAAGATATACCATTAGAATCAGTGCCGCAAATGCACCGGACACAAATATCTTTTCAATCAAATATGCCAACAGTCCAATAAAACCGCCCGGTAAAACCACACCATTTCCGATGATCGCAAACAGGAGCATTGACATAACCGCGTGGGCAACAATAGCAATCGCTCCGATAACGGTCAAAGAAAGTAGTTTGCCTCCAATATACCGAACAGGATTTGTATGTCGGGAAAATATATTTTTTGCAAAACCACTGGAAAAGTCAGTCGAAATACAAATTGCAAACAAGATGCTCATCATAATAAATGCCATTCCTATGCCCATCATGCTGCTGGTCATATCCATCGCGCCGCCGCTGCTGCTTCCCGTAGCTGCAGCAAAATCCGGAAGCATACCAAAAAATATCATAGTACCGGAAACAAGAAGCATAAAGGCGATACAGCTATAAGGTGCTTTCGAACGCAATGTGCGTCGCATATCCATTTTGAATATATTAAGCAATCTTAACACCTCCCATCAGTGTGAGGAAATATTCTTCCAAATCCTGGCGATGCAGATAAATTTCATCTACTGCCAGCCCATTACTCCACAGCAATTCGTTTACCGCTCTGCTGTTGTCGATGCCAAATACATGCAGACTATCCTCGTGGACAACGCATTCAGTAGGATTCATCCTTTCCTTTATTAAACAACAAGCCTTTTCACTGTCGCTCACCCGGATCTGCAGATAGTCGCGGCTTTTTTCAGCCAGCTCCTTTGCACTTATTTGCTGTATAAGCTGCCCTTCGTGAAGGATGCCGTAATGTGTTGCAATGCGACTCAGCTCTCCGAGAATATGTGAGCTGATAAAGATAGTGATTCCCATATCCTTATTCAGCCGTTCAAATACACCACGCATCTCAATGATACCCTGCGGATCAAGTCCGTTGATCGGTTCGTCCAAGATAAGAAGCTTCGGGGAAGCCATCATAGCGACCGCAACACCCAACCGCTGCCTCATTCCTAAGGAAAGCTGCTTAGATTTTTTATTTGCCGCTTCTGTCAGGTCTACCATTTCAAGGCTTTTCTTTGCCTGCTCTTTTGGGTTTTTAACTCCGGTATTAAGTCCTTGTAGCACAAGGTTTTCGTATGCGGATAATTCTGCGAACAATGCTGGCTGTTCGATTAGCACACCTATCTGGTCACGCACATCCTGCGACTCAACCGATTTGCCAAACAGATTGACCCTGCCAGAAGTCGGGCGGGCAAGTCCGCTGACCATTTTCTGCGTTGTTGTTTTACCAGAGCCGTTGCGTCCGATAAATCCATAGATAGAACCCAGAGGTACAGCAAGGTCAATATTGTCTACCACTGGCTTGTTGCCGTAACTCTTGCATAAATTTACTGTTTCAATTGCGTTCATTTCCAATACCTCCATATTTTAATATCAAAATACCATTAAATGTCTTTGTCAGGTTTGCTATTCCATATCTGAAACCAATAAACTTCTTTACTTTTTTCATCCTGTACCCCATTTCCTCATGTTTTTTCCATGTGTGAAATGTATATGCAGCGTGCACTTAAATTGAGGAATATGAAATGTTTTTTTCTTCCATACTTTCTTCTGCCGCTTCCACTATCTCAATCTGTTCTTCCGTAATTTCTGTTCCACAATATGGACAGAACCTCATGTCTTGCTTTAAGACTTCATTACATGCAGCACACAACTGAATCCCCTTGATATGATGAATTTTATCCTGCAAGTTCTGTATTTCTGCATTGGCATCCGCAATTTCCTTAACCAATTTTGTAAACAATTTGTTTTCATCTTGTTTACAGTTAAAAAAGTAAAGTTCTCCTATTTTCTTATATAAACTTTCAACAACGTCCTTTTCCCTGCTGATTCTGGATTGCAATCTTACTACCTCGACTGCATTTTGCGTCTTATTTGTAACTTCCTTCGTCATTTTATTTATTTTTTCTGTTAATTCTACCAACATAGTCATCCTCCATTTCTGATTATTTTTATCCAAGCCGATCTTCAGGCATACACACAGTTGTAATAATGATTCCTGCTATTGCGGCCAATGCCACGACTACCATAACCATCTTTTTCATAATTCCACTACCTTTCCTTTTTACATGCTGAACACTGTCCACTACATCTCCATATATCGTCTGCAACATCAGCCCAGATATCAGCAGCCGGTTTACATTTATCCGTTAATTCCCTGACGTCCTCCGGATTTTGTAAATCAGTAGAATGTGCTCCGGAAATCTCCACAATTTCAGTCAATGCTTCCGGATTGTCAAGTAACGGACATGGTCTTAAATGATTCTCATTGAATGGCTGTCCTTTGCGGTACCCCATAAACAATGGAGAGCGTAAAGCTTCCAACAGTGTCTTTTCCCTGATATTGGAGTCAGAATAATGTATAAATGCACAAGGTTCCATATCTCCGTTAGCATTGATATGAAGGTAACGCCTTCCTCCTGCAAGGCAGCCCTCTGAATATTCACCGTCATTCCAAAAATCCAAAGTGAACAACGGTTTCGTATCTCTGAACCTGCGTATCTGCTCATACATGAACTTACGTTGTCTGGCAGTTGCCATAAGCTCCGGTACTGCTTCCTTTCCAATAGGCATATAAGTGAAGAACCAGCAGAATTTCGCTCCCCATTCTATCATTTGGTCAAAATATTCTTCTGATCCAATCATATCCACATTTTTACTGGTATAACAGCAGGATATTCCAAAGGGAAGCTTTTTTCGTTTCAATAATTCCATTGCCTGTTCTACTTTTCTGAACGTTCCATCGCCCCGCCTGAAATCCGTATCCCTTTCAAATCCCTCCACACTAATGGCGGGAATAAAGTTTTTTACCCGTAGCATTTCATCCGCAAATGCCTCATCAATCAACGTCCCATTTGTAAAGGCGCTAAACTGACAATCCGGGTGTACTTCACAGAGCTTGATTAAATCTGATTTTCTGACCAGCGGTTCCCCACCCGAATATAGGAAAAAATAAGTTCCCAGTTCATTTGCCTGACATATAATACTATCCAGCTCCTCGTAACTCATGTTTAATTTATTCCCATACTCTGCCGCCCAGCATCCTGTACAATGCAGATTGCACGCGGAAGTAGGATCTAACAAAATTGCCCATGGAACATTGCACCCCAACTCCTCTTCCTTCTTTCTCTGTGCCGGGTATCCTATCATACTAGCGTTGATAAGAAAATTCCGAAAGATGGCTTGTAATACCTCATTATCAATATCCCGAAACAGACCCATGATATATTGATGCCAGTTATTCTCCGAATCATCTACAACACCTCGAATCATATCTATTTGTTCTTTCCAATTGCCTGCCCGGTCTAACTCATCTGCCCATTTTAACATCTTTGGTAAATTTTCCTCTGGATTTCCTGATATGTATTTTAGTGCCTTTTCCATAACAAAAGCACTTACTTTTTCCTTGATATTCATTTGATTTTTCCTCCGTTTTGTGTATTAATATTTAATTTGTAAGCAATCCATTTGCTTTTTCGCATACTGCATAAATTTCATCATATTTTTTATCAATAAGTGATGTGACTTCTGTTGATTTCTTCTTTAATATATTGCGATATAATAAATAGGGTAACACCCATCCTACAAAACCCGGAATTGCCAATATTACACAAAGTGCAACCATGTTACTTGTTACTGCAAACACCGATCCTGCCATAAAAGCAGTGCCTACAATCCCAATAACATAAGCAACTGCGGATGCTTTTACATATTTAGAAAATTCCAGTGATTGGATTTCTGAAACACCGGCATCAAACTGACGTTGGAGTCGGGTGAGTTCTGCTTTATTGCGTATTTTACGGTCTCTTTTGAATTTCATGCAGATAGAATCCTGTTTCCCGGCTATATCAGATTTGCCTTCCGGCTTCCATCCGAAATTTTCCAGTCCATCCATATAAAAGGAAGCCATACTGCGCTTAACTGTAAAGTCTTGATATTCATATCCTATAAAATTTTTCTCGTTCATACTTTCCTCCTTCTGCCGTATTTGCCGCTATCCCTTTTGAGATATTGACGGCATATCTTTTCTACCTTACTGCATCTTGGTTTGCAACACTAAATTATTGTATATTTCTCCTTTCGATTCACGGATTCCTTATTTCATTTGATATATTGATTTTACTGTGTTATTGTTTATATTTTGCTTGTAAAGTGTTTGCAAAATATTAATACATAAGCAATTCGAATAAAAAAGTTGGAAATATCGTTTACTATTATATTTATTACATGATGTTGGGGTCAAAAGGTATTTTGACCGCTGATACCTACGGATTGCTACGCACTTTGTGACCCTGGTATCATTACATTTCATTAATCTGACGTTTTACAGTGATTATCATATACAACCCAATCAACGCCGCCCCACCTCCAAATACAACCCCTGAAAGGGCATTGAAAAAGTTTGTATCACCTTCATGTGCAAATGACATGATTGCCGTCTGGGTTAGCACAAAACAGAGCAAGGTAGAAGAAAAACTCAGCATCCTGAGAGCCTTCGCCTCTAATGCCCTGCTCTTTCGCAGACGGATCACTTCACGCACGTTGATTCCAAACTCGATAAAGGTATAGAGTGCGATGACAAGCGCAATCACCATCGGATAGCTTACAGTCTTACCGCCGAAGAACAGCCGTATGGAATACAGCACATAGCAGACACTGGAAAGCAGGATGACGACGCCAACCATACGATAGCTCTTCATCTGATCTTCTCTGTTATGGGTATGCATCCTTATTGCTATATAGCGTCCTACTCCCACGCCTACACTGTATAAGCCGTTTGCGAACATGAAAAAAGACAGGGATGCAAGACTTATCAGGAATTTTCCGGCAACGAGAAAACTGTCTTTTACGAGCATGGCACGGGATATCGTAAGTTTTTTACTGTGCATCAAATTTGAAATCGTTTTTATGCTTTCTCTTGTGTTTTTATAATCACAAAATGAAATTACAATCAGATTAACGGCAATTAAGAATGCCATAACACCAAGCAATACGGCCGACATACATCCAATCACCGCAGTGTCTTCACCAGAACTTGGTAACAATGCCAGCAAGACAATTAAGGAGACCGGCGATGATAACGCAGCGCAATCGGTAAAACGAAGGAACCTTGCCGCAAGTGACGAATCCTTTCTGAAAACAAAAATATGCGCGGACAGTCCGACTGTCATAACCGCCAAAATCCCAATTGTACCATAGGATAAATGGATTGGTATCTCAGGATGGGCTAAGAAGATCAGCCCGATGCCATTACCAATCATCCCCAATGCCGGAATCAGCAACAGAAATCCGATTGACTTACACTTCTTTTTTTGATATGCTTCCTCCTTGCGCGACATGAAAATGAGCCGAATTTGGATAAAGCCAAACAAGACCAGACATATTAAGCATCCCACTAAAAAATGCGATTTGTATAGATATGACAAAACAAGGAGCAGACTAGCCAAGATAAAATAAACGACTCGAAAGGTGGTCACTATTTTATTTTTATCTGATATTGATTTCATACTGTACCCCCTTCCTATCATTAAAATGCCATAACAATTCCTTTATCATTTGATGTTATTTACAAACGGCACAGTATCTTGAACATGCTTTTTACCTTCATAGAATGGCTGCGCCCGTACTGCCAACTTAATATGTGTTTATTATCCCATTCGATTGTTTGAGATTTATTTAAAAAATGTTTGAGAAATATTAATTGGAACAAAGAGTTGCGCTTGCGAAATTCTAGCGCTGACGCGCTGTCACTTTAGTGACAATCTTCTTATGAAGCGTCATGCGCATCCTTAGCGGAGCGCTTTTTTGTCTTATAGGTTTCCATTCCTAATATGGAACGAAATGTAGTACTTTCCTATAAGATAAAAAATAGCCCTCATTCCATCATGGAATGAAGGCCAGTTATCTCTGAAAATATCGTACAATACAATGCTTTCTCTTTATGAATTGAATAGCACACAATTATCAGATAACAATACGCTCAAAAGATCCTTTAAATTGGGAACATTATTATCCTGTTGATTCTTGTTCTCCATTACTCTTTCAATGACTGCGAGTCTTTATGATACATTGCCCCTAACCATATTGCTATGGAAATGTACAAAGCGGTTGTTACAAAAATCCTGATGAACCAGATCGGCTCCATTTGATTCCAAAAGAATGTTGAGAGATAATAGCTTGGAAAGAACCCAGCAATAAAATGCAGCTTATCGACAATTATACAGATTGACGTCAGTAAATGTTCTATATAAATATAGAGCAGCCCACCCAGGATAAGCAATACTTTATTACGCGCCATGGTTGAAAACATACTGAATACTGCCGAATATACCAGAAGCGGCAACAGTTGACCGATTAAGAGGATGATATACATCAAGGGATCAATCGAACCGAAGCCAAAAATATAGGTAAGACCGGCTGTGCAGATAATCATCTCCAGCAGCACGAAAATTATCATTACTTTAACGTTAGTAAAAAATAGAACCACAAACGACATATGTTTTCGTTTTTCGTAAACCATCCCCGCATAAATAACCGCACAAATTCCAAATAATTTTTTTGCCATGCTGATCAAGTATACAGCATTTGCTCCTGCCGGTTGGAATTTTAACATATCTAACACACGGGATGTATCCTGCCTGGCATTCGGATTTGTCCATAAATAGGAAATTGAACCAGCTAAGACGATAGAATAACCGATTACCACGCAATAAAGCAAAAAAATCGTTCCACGCTTCCACTTGGACATGGAGAGCTTGCTTTTACCCGAGAGCGGCCCATATATAAATACTAATTCTCCGCAAATAACGGCAGCCACCGTCATAAAATTGAAATTTGCCTGTTTACAGAAATACGAAATTACATCGTCCTGGAAAATCATTTTTACGGATGTGTAGGTAAGGTATGCCGCACACAGGTAGGTTAATATCGGAGACCGTTCCATGAGCTTCGATACTGTTTTACTGCAAAATAGCAGGATGGGTACGCAGATCAAAAGCCCGGTTAATACCAATAGATAATCTTGTATGCTCAAAGTCTGTCCGTCTGAAGACACGACTCCCATAATCGCAATTACGTTATCGAGGCTCATACCCACATCGGCGGCAATGATAGCGATAATTGAAGTGAGAAATGTGTCGCTACGCTCTTTTCCCGTCGGGGACGCCGGTTGTGTGCTTTCTTGCTGCTGTAACATGCTAAAAGTAACATAGAGCAAAAGCACGCCTCCGACAATACGGATATGTAGCCATGGCATACTGAGCAGGACGCCAATCAATCCCATAAAAATGAGTTTCAGGACCAGCGACAGTCCTATCCCAATATAGCTTACCTGCGTTGCTTTTTTAGGGGGCAGGTTTTTTGTTGATAATGCAATAACTCCTATGTTGTCACAGGAAACAGCCAGATTTATAAATATAATCTGTATCAGTGAAGACAGTTTTCAACCCTCCCATTACGATGATTATATATACATGATATGTCTGCATTTTCATGTATATACCATATGTGGGAGGTTGGTTTAAATAGAATTAGCACCATCTATATAAATGATGTTTAAATTTTTGTAATTCACAAATCCCCTTGCCACTTTCATTGAATAAGGCTTGCAATATAAGACGCTACCTCTTTGGGTGACTGCTCCATGCCGTCTTTAATCCAGCAGCTTATGATACCGTTGCAGCCGTAGATACGGAAATAACACTCCCACTTTTGGCTGCCTACAGGATTTTGCAGAATGCTATCCTTTAATTTTGATTCAGCTTTTTCAAGGTAAAGGGCAAATATTTCTTTAAGTAAATTTCCGTGGTTGGCAAAGATGACACTGAACATTTCAAAGTTAGCTTTAATGGTTCCAAAAAGCTCAGTCAGCAATACCTCAATATCGGTGCTGTCAATTCTGTCTATGACTTCCTGCGAAGTTTGTAGGCACTCTCTTTCCGCCTGCTCTATCCAGTCGTATGGGTCCAGATAATATTTATAAAATGTGGAACGGTTGATGTCAGCTAATTCGCAAACCTCTTTTACCGTGATTTTATTAATCGGTTTTTCCTTTAGCAACTGAATAAAGCTGTCTCGAATTACCATCTTCGTATATTCAATTCTCCTGTCTCTTGCCATTTCATTTTCCCCCAACCATCAATTTCGTTTCAATTGATATATTTCCAACACAAATGCTTTATCTGTCTACAATCTGACATTTTGCTCAGAGATCAATGATTGTCTGAACAATCTCCATATCATATAATACCACATGGAGACAGAAAAGCAACACTTGTTCATGAAATATCCTGTCTCCCGAATAAAGAACATAAAAAAGGGGTTATTACGCAATGGGCAGTCAGTCAAAAAGCATTCCCGCAGATTCCTGTCAAAGCATCAATGTGGAAAGCAAAATATTTCAAATCAAATTAACAGGATATCAGGGGAACGACATTCGTATCCGATGGCAGGATACAGGTGTGAGGAAGGTTGAGATTTCTGAGACGGGGGGCAGGCTGGATATCAGGGAAAGCGATCTGGTTACTATATATGGTGTGTTGGGTTTAATAGAGCTGACACGAGATAAAGAACTGACCATCGAAATACCGCAGACATTTGTCGGAGACATTATAATCCATGCAATGGGTGGAGAACACGTTAAGCTAGACCGTATTCAGACAGGCGGTTTATTGGACATTCAAACGAAAACAAGGATGACTATATTAAACGCGGTCAAGGCGGAGTCCATAAGGATTGAGACGAAACATAGCGGCGGTATCCACGCCAACAATATTGGGTGTGAACAGGATATTACGTTGAGAACCGTAATGGGAGCAATTATCTGCGGCATAAGCGAGCCGCCCGAAAACTACTCAGTTAGCTGTTATTCCAAGCGCGGGCGGTGCAATGTGCCATTAACAAATAGTAACGGTGTCAAAACATTGAACGCTGAGTCGGTTTCAGGGAACATAAGCATACAGTTTATGGATGCCAAAGGATAATAAGTGGGGAACGAACATGCTGCTTTTTGAATATGGGTTAATTTTACTATCCGCAATTTTAATCTCTAATATTATAAATCGTTTTGTGCCGGCTCTGTCGATGCCTATTATACAAGTCGCGTTAGGCGTGATCATCGCGCTGCTTCCGATTGAGTTCACCCTCCAACTAAACCCTGAACTGTTTATGGTTGTATTTATCGCACCCTTGCTGTTTAACGACGGCATAATGGCCGATAAAAAAACCTTATGGAAGCTCAGAAATCCTATCATCTTGTTGGCATTCGGACTTGTTCTTTTGACTGTGCTGATAGTCGGGTATTTAGTCCACTTCCTAACACCGTCAATTCCGTTGGCGGCGGCTTTTGCACTCGCGGCGGCTCTGGCGCCCATAGATGCCGTCGCGGTCGGATCTTTGGGCAAAAGGATAAAAATACCCCATACAATAATGGGGTTATTGGAAGGTGAATCCTTAATAAACGACGCATCCGGTTTGGTCAGTTTTCAGTTTGCGATTGCCGCAATGGTAACAGGCGCGTTTTCGCTTATGTGGGCCGGAATAGAGATTGTCATAATATCGGTGGGCGGGGTCATTGTCGGGCTGCTGTTTACCTACTTGAAGACCAGGTTTGTCAGATGGCTGCGTTCTCTGGGCATGGAAAATGTCACGCTGCATATTTTGATTGGAGTATTGACGCCTTTTATAGTCTATCTCCTCGCGGAGTATTGTAAGGTAAGCGGTATTCTGGCCGTGGTTGCTTCGGGGATTATGCACTCGTTTGAGCGGGAAAAAATAAATCCCGAAACCGCAGGATTAAACATCTCGTCCAAAAGCGTATGGGAGGCGCTGGTATTTGTGTTGAACGGCTTGGTGTTTCTAATTATGGGAACACAACTCCCCACTGCAATCGAAGCAATATGGGGCGTTCCGTCCGCAAGCAAGTTAAAAATAATTGCCTATATTATCATCATAACATTGGCTTTAATGCTTATTCGGTTTCTATGGTCGCTGCTTACAATTAAAAAGGATATTTATGAACCGGAAGATCGTCTAAACAAGATCAAGGCCAGCCTGATCATAAGCATGTCCGGCGTAAGAGGAGCCGTTACGCTTGCCACTACAATGTCGATCCCGTTCTTGTTGGGCGACGGCAGCCGATTTCCTGAACGTGATTTAATAATTTTTATTGCCTCCGGTGTCATACTGTGCTCGTTGCTAATCGCCAATTTTATCCTGCCTTTACTCCTTGAAAAAGAATCCAAGACAAACATGCTTGCGGTTGAGACAGAGGCGTGTATTGAAATCGTAAACAATGTGATAACGCAGTTAAATAATCAGATTTCCGAAAAAAACAGAAGCGCGGTATCAAGGGTAATCCGGGATTATTACCAAAGGAAATCCGATTTGCAGCGAAAGCAAGGCGGTAATCCGTTTGACAACAAGGAAGAAATCAATCTCAAAAAGATGATTTATGAGTGGGAACGGCAAAACACCAACACCATGCTGTGCAATAATGAAATTGACGAATTTACGGCACAGCGATACTTGGGCATCTTAGACAGATTGGAAGACAATATATCGAAAAG
>Ga0153924_1001235_pt1 | contig 13448 bp, 14 predicted proteins | sample TSNJ008MetaG_FD_104709 | JGI IMG/M metagenome (GOLD analysis project Ga0153924, IMG submission 104709) | Attine ant fungus gardens microbial communities from New Jersey, USA - TSNJ008 MetaG | ecosystem: Host-associated > Fungi > Mycelium > Unclassified | place: USA: New Jersey, Wharton State...
CCGATTAAATCAGCCGTGAATAGTAACAAAAAATTTAAAATTTATTCATTATACTATTGACAAATGGATATAAATAGCATATTATATATGTAAATAAAGGTAAACCTGTTGAAAAGCAGGGACACAAAGCCAAGGGTCTAAGGTCGGAAGACTATGACAGCCGGTTGCAGTATAGTATATGTGTATGGATGGAGTATATTTGTATACATAACAATGTGCAACTGTTTATGCTTGGCATAAATGGTTTTTTGTATTTAGGAAAGTACCGCTGGATTAAAGTAGAGGAAATAAAGGTAAACCTGTTGAAAAGCAGGGACACAAAGCCAAGGGTCTAAGGTCGAAAGACTATGACAGCCGGTTGCCGCATGGTATATGTGTATAGATGGATTATATCTGTAAATATAACAATGTGCAACCGTTTATGCTTGGCATAAACGGTTTTTTTATTGAAATAGAAGGGGGAGCTTATAATGAAGAGTAAATACTTTAACAGGTTGTATATAATAATTGGTTTGGTTTTGGCAGTATTGATGATTGAAAGATTTTCGGGCAGTGTTGTTTACGCTGCAGGGAAAGCAACGGTTTCCGTAAGCTATTCCGGCAACAGTGTTTTGAAGGGAAACAGCCTAAAACTTACGGCAAAATTAAAAAACAGCAGTTCAGGTATTAAAAAAACAAATTATAAGAGCTCCAACTCAAGTATTGCAGCAGTAACGTCATCCGGAATTGTAAAAGGTAAGAAGGAAGGAACCGCAACGATTACCGTAAAAGTAAAAACGAAGGCAGGAAAGTCCTATTCAAAGAAGATAAAAATTACGGTAAAAAGCAGTGTCACAGAGAAAACTTCTTATATTACCGCTTCGGACGCAGTGATGCTGAAAGGAAACAGTTACAAGCTTCAACCGGTATTAAAAAACAGCAGATCAAGAATTAAAAGCACAAATTATAAGAGTTCGGATACAAGCGTTGCCAGTGTTTCTTCCAATGGGACAATAGTAGGAAATAAAGCAGGAACGGCAGCCGTTACCATAATATCAGTTACGGAAGACAATCAAACCCTTGCCAAGACCGTGACGGTATATGTGAACAGCAGCGTCAGCTCGAACACTCCGTATATTTCGTTAACAGCCAGCACATCAATCAAAGAAGGTAAAACGACAACCATTATTCCCATGCTGAAAAACAGCAGTTCAAGCATTAAGAGCATATCTTATAAGAGCTCCAATACAAAAGCCGTAGAGGTGTCTTCAGATGGGGAGGTTTCGGGAAAGTCATATGGCAGCGCCGTCATTACCGCGACTGTAATAACAGAAGACCAGCAGACGCTGGTTAAAACAATAAATTTGAATATAGAACACAATATTATTACGACGGAAACGGATGCAACATGTGTTTCAGCCGGAAAGATAATAAAGAGATGTACAAAGTGTGGAGAAACAGAAGTCACTGAAACTCCGGCAAAAGGTCATGACTATGGGGAGTGGAAGGTAGAAGCAGAGGCAACGGAAGAAAGTGAAGGAGTAAAAGTAAAAGTCTGCAGCAGCTGCGGTATAAGAATTGCAGAAACAATTCCTAAAAAAATTGCAGAAACAGGGCATAAACACAATTATACCGTAACGGACAGAGTGGAAGCCACTTGCACGGAGAGCGGATATATAAAAGAAACATGTGACGGGTGTAATGATATAAAAGTTTCTAAGATTGAAGCGTTAGGGCATACGGAGGGAGAATGGAGCTATTCAGAGGGAGAAAACATACTCAAATGCTCAGTATGTGGAGAGATTTTAGAAACACAAACAACAGCCAACCCCACGGTGCCGGGATATACGATTGATTTAGGAAACGGAAAAACAACAGTAGTAGAAGGAAATTTCAATAGAACGATGGCAGATGAAATATATGCGCTGTTAAATGCCTATAGAGCAGAAAAAGGATTAAAAAAGTTAGAAAGAGATGACACATTGGCAGGGAGTGCGGATATCAGAGGTTACGAGACTTCTTATCTGTTTGACCATATCAGACCGAATGGCATGAGCATAGCAACCCTGCAGGGCATTAAGGGAGAAAACATTGCGTATGGTTATAAAACTGCGGGAGCCGTCATAGCAGCCTGGAAAGCATCTTCCGGACATAATGCAAACATGTTAAGAGATTATTATACGAAAGTTGGGATATCAGTATTTGTAAAGAAAAACGTGTATGCATCCGGAGCGGTTTATGAAACATATCATTTAGTTCAAGTATTTGGGTATTAAGAGCCTTGATCTTGATAATAACACATTAGAAAAAAGCGTTTCTACTTTCAGCATGACGGCAAAGGGGAACGTTTTTTTGCTGGTTCTTCCCCAGGGGAATCTATAATTGATGCAGCATTAATTTGAAATTTATAAAAAATACAAATCTGAATTTTCTAAAAAAAACTCTTGCAAATACAGAAAAAACGTGATAATATAAATCACGTTGGTAAAACTTAATAAGAGTGGCAGGGTTTTAAAACCCGAAGTTCGAATGTTCGAATCCTGTCCTCACAAATTTGTGCCTGGTTAGCTCAGTTGGTAGAGCAGAGGACTGAAAATCCTCGTGTCTCTGGTTCGATTCCGGAACCAGGCATTTTTGGGATATTAGCTCAGTTGGTAGAGCACTTGACTTTTAATCAAGTTGTCCGGGGTTCGAATCCCCGATGTCTCATTGTGATATAACCGCCATTTCCCCAGTGTTTGTATGGGCTTCGGCGGTTTTTGTTATATGCTTCAATTGTAAACGTGGTAAAATGGAATTGATGAAAACCGGTATGGAGTATAAAATGCAGTATTTGTATGATAAGTTAAAAGAATATGTTACATCGGATTCTTACCCGTTTCACATGCCGGGGCATAAGCGTAATATAAGTACGTTTTCAGACCCCTTTCAAATTGACATTACAGAAATTGAAGGCTTTGATGATTTGCATCATGCGGAAGGTATTTTAAAAGAGGCACAGGAACGCGCTGCCGCATTGTATCATTCGGAGGAAACCTGTTTTTTAATAAATGGGAGTACTGCGGGTATATTGAGTGCCATATCGGCATGTACGACAATAGGCGGGAAAATACTGATGGCAAGGAATTGCCATAAAGTGGTGTATCATAGTCTGCTGCTTCGAAACTTGCAGGCGGAGTATATTTATCCACAGCAAGTTGCCGGCTTCAGATTAAATGGAGGATTAGATCCGGCAGAAATAGAAAGTGCATTGATAAATATGCCTGAGATACAGGCGGTGGTTATCACATCGCCAACTTATGAAGGGATTGTCTCAGATGTGGGAAAAATCGCAGAAATAGTTCATCAGCATGGAAAGCCTTTGATTGTGGATGAGGCGCATGGAGCTCATTTTGGATTCCATTCATATTTTCCGGAAAATTCAGTGAAAAAAGGTGCGGATGTGGTGATTCATAGTCTCCATAAGACATTGCCATCATTTACGCAGACGGCATTGCTGCATATCAACGGTTCCATCATTAACCGTAAAGAAGTTCGTAAATATTTGGGGATTTTTCAAAGCAGCAGCCCTTCTTATGTACTAATGGCCGGAATCGATAACTGTGTACGTTTGTTATCGGAGGAAAAAGAAAAGTGGTTTATCCCTTTTACAGATCAATTGAGGATGTTTCGCAGTGAAGCATGCAAACTGGAGCATATAAGACTCTTAGGTACAGAAGTGGCAGGAAAGCAGCATGTATTTGCGATAGACTGTTCTAAACTGCTGTTTTCCACAGAAGCTGCCGCAGTAAGCGGATATGAGTTGGATCGGGAACTGCGGAATGGGTATCATTTAGAATTAGAGATGGCATCTGAAAATTATGCATTGGCACTGACTTCCATAGGGGATACTGAGGAAGGGTTTGACCGGTTACTGATGGCGATGACCCAATTGGAGCAAAAATGGGAATGGAACGGATGGTGCAGGCAAAGTGAGAACAGGAATCATGCGGAGACTATTTTGAAAAATGAGATTGTTATGGATATTTATGAAGCAGATCATGCTGTGAAGACAGCAAAGCCTTTGCAGGGAAGCATAGGAGAAACAGCAGGTGAGTTTCTGTATCTTTATCCGCCGGGAATTCCATTTCTCGTACCGGGAGAAAGAATTTCCAGAGAGTTGGTTGATAGAATATTACAATATAAAGAGAAGGGTCTTTGTATCCGGGGGATGAGGGATCCGGAAGGAAAAGAAATCTTAGTGATTGATACAAGAAGTGCAGAAAGAGGAAGTAATGGGAAAAATATTTTATGTGATGGGTAAAAGTTCATCAGGAAAAGATACCGTATATAAAGAACTGTTAAAAGATGAAACATTACAATTAGAAAAGATTGTACTATATACCACCCGACCGATCCGTATAAAAGAAACAGACGGAGTGGAATATTATTTTGTGGATGAAGAGAAGCGAAAGGAACTTGAGAGGGCTGATAAAGTAATCGAGATGCGTTCTTATCATACAGTCCATGGTATTTGGAAATACTTTACGGTGTATGATGAACACATTGATTTGGCTCATCATTGTTATTTAGCGATAGGAACGCTTGAATCCTATAATAAAATGAAAAATTATTTTGGCACGGAAAATTTGATTCCAATTTATATAGAAGCATCTGACAGTGAGCGGCTGGAAAGAGCTTTAAAAAGAGAAAAGAAACAGGCAGATCCTAATTATGAAGAAGTATGCCGTAGATTCCTTGCGGATGCACAAGACTTTTCAGAAGAAAATATATTAAAAGCGGGTATAAAAAAACGCTTTTATAATAATGAGGACAGACAGCAATGTATTGATGCAGTCATTGCCTATATCGCAGAAGTCCAAAGTAAGGAATAGGAAATTACAGTTCAGCCATAAGCTCGATTTCGCTTGGCTGAACTGTAACAAAAATTATTAAGTTATAGAATATTCGGATAGAATAGAAGAGAAATGTATGTTATAATATGAGAGTAAAGCAGACTGAATTTTAAGTGCACAAATATGAACAGGCAAAGAAACGGGGTGAAGTCATGTCAGGATTTCAGGATATTGCAGGACATAAGCAGGTAATTCAACATATGAAAAATGCAATAAAATTAAATAAAGTTTCTCATGCGTATATTCTTAACGGTGAGAAGGGAGCCGGAAAGAAATGTCTCGCAAATACATTCGCCATGGCGCTGCAGTGTGAAAGCGAAGAGGACAGGCCTTGTGGTACCTGCAGATCTTGCAGACAGGCAGAAAGCAGGAATCATCCTGATATAATACGTATCACCCATGAAAAGCCAAACAGCATTGGTGTAGAAGATGTACGGGAACAACTGGTAAATGATATACAGATAAAGCCTTATACCGGTAAATTTAAAGTTTATATAATTCCGGATGCAGAAAAGATGACGATACAGGCCCAGAATGCCATATTAAAAACCATTGAGGAACCGCCCGCATATGCGGTAATACTTCTCTTAACAACCAATATGAATATATTGCTGCCCACCATTTTGTCCAGGTGTGTGGTGCTGTCATTAAAACCGGTCGCGAGTGAGGAAGTAAAAGAGTATCTGATGAAGAATGCACAGATTCCGGATTATCAGGCAGATATTTGTGTGGCATTTGCACAGGGGAACATCGGGAAAGCAGTACAGTTAGCTTCTTCAGAGAATTTTAATGAAATTAAGGCAGCTGCACTTCATTTATTAAAGCATATACCGGAAATGGAAATTAATGACATTATGCATTGTGTAAAAGCAGTTTCAGAATACAAGGTGGATATACAGGACTACCTGGATTTTCTGAGTGTGTGGTATCGGGACGTACTCTATTTCAAAGCGACTAAGGATGTGGATGGAGTCATTTTCAAAGATCAGGTTCGTGATATTTCGGAACAGACGAATCGAGGTTCTTATGAGGGAATGGGCACCATATTAAAAGGCCTGCAAAGGGCAAAAGAGCGTCTGAATGCCAATGTCAATTTTGATTTGACTATGGAGCTGCTGTTCCTGACGATAAAGGAGAATTTGATAAAATGACAAAGATAGTTGGAGTAAGATTTCGAAATGCAGGGAAAGTATATTATTTTGATCCGAAGAGGCTTTCGATAAAAAAAGGGGATCATGTGATTGTAGAAACTGCCAGAGGCGTTGAATATGGAAGTGTAGTAGCGGGCATACAGGAAGTAGAGGATGAAAAAGTCATACAGCCTTTAAAACCGGTGATACGTGTAGCAACAAAAGAGGATGATGTAAAAGCTGCCCGCAACAAGGAAAAAGAAAAAGATGCACTGGAGATCTGTCTTGAAAAGATTAAGAAACATAATCTGGAAATGAAATTGATTGATACGGAATATACATTTGACAATAATAAGGTCCTTTTCTATTTCACTGCTGACGGGCGGATTGATTTCCGCGAATTAGTAAAAGATTTGGCTTCCGTATTCAAAACCAGGATTGAACTGCGCCAGATCGGTGTCAGAGATGAAACAAAAATAATCGGAGGAATAGGGATCTGCGGACGACCGCTGTGCTGTAACACTTTTTTATCGGAGTTTGCACCGGTATCTATAAAAATGGCAAAAGAGCAGAATCTGTCACTGAATCCTACAAAAATATCAGGTGTGTGCGGAAGGCTTATGTGCTGTTTGAAGAATGAAGAAGAAACCTATGAATATCTGACCAGCCACTTGCCTGGTACGGGAGACTTTGTCCATACAGACGATGGATTGAAGGGAGAAGTACAGAGTGTCAGTGTATTGCGGCAGATGGTAAAGGTTATCGTAGATATAAATGACGAAAAGGAAATCAGAGAGTATGCGGTGAGTCAATTGAAATTCAAGCCAAGACGGAAAAAAGAAAAGATAAGTATTGCGGATAAGGAACTGAAAGCTTTGGAAGCAATGGAGAAAACAGAGGTAAAATCAAAATTAGATGATGAGTAGATCTATAAAACTTTATCCGGGAGAACGTTTGGATGAACTGCACCGGAATGGCTATAAAATTATTCAAAATAAAGAGAAATTCTGTTTTGGCATGGATGCGGTTTTACTTTCCGGCTTTGCCCAGGTAAGAGAGGGAGAATGTGCCCTGGATCTAGGCACGGGAACCGGTATTATACCGATCCTGCTGGAAGCGAAAACCAAAGGAAAACATTTTACCGGACTGGAAATCCAAAAGGAAAGTGCGGGTATGGCAATGCGGAGTGTACAGTATAACCATTTAGAGGAGCGCATTTCCATTGTAGAGGGTGATATAAAAGAAGCCGGTACCTTATTCGAGGCGGCTTCTTTTGATGTTGTCACCAGCAACCCTCCTTATATGTCAGGGCAACACGGATTAGTCAATCCGGATATGGCAAAAGCCATAGCCAGACATGAAATATGCTGTACCCTGGAGGATGTGATACGTCAGGCGGCTAAATTGCTTCGCGTGGGAGGAAGATTCTATATGGTACACAGACCATTCAGACTGACGGAAATCATGTGCCGCCTGGTAGAACATAAATTAGAACCGAAAAGAATGCAATTGGTATTTCCCTATGTGGATAAAGAGCCTAATATGGTGCTGATTGAAGCGCTGCGGGGAGGAAAGCCCAGGATTACGGTAGAGAAGCCATTGATTATATATAAAGAACCAGGTATATATATGGAAGAAATATATGATATCTACGGATATTAGGCAGAATGGAGGGTAAAGAATGCAGGGTAAATTATTTCTATGCGCAACACCTATCGGAAATTTGGAGGACATTACGTTACGTGTGCTGCGAACGTTAAAAGAAGTGGACCTGATTGCGGCGGAAGACACCAGAAACAGCATTAAGCTATTAAATTATTTTAATATCAAAACACCCATGACCAGTTATCATGAATACAATAAGATTGAGAAAGCACATCACCTGGTGGAGCAAATGCTTCAGGGGAAAAATGTTGCCCTGGTCACTGATGCAGGAACACCGGGGATATCAGATCCGGGAGAGGAACTGGTACGGATTTGTTATGAAGAAGGAGTAGAAGTAACTTCACTTCCGGGAGCATCCGCATGTATCCTGGCATTAACACTGTCCGGACTAAAGAGCAGGAGGTTTTGCTTTGAAGCATTCTTGCCGGCTGATAAAAAGGAAAAACAAGATATTCTGCAGGAATTGAAAAATGAAACGCGAACGATCATTGTCTATGAGGCTCCCCATCGTCTGCTGCGTACGCTGGAGGAACTGCAGGATACAATGGGAAACCGCAGGGTTACGGTATGCAGAGAGTTAACAAAGAAATATGAAACGGCATTCTTAACAACGTTTGAAGAAGCCATTGCCTATTATAAAATGCAGGAACCCAAAGGGGAATGTGTACTGGTTATTGAAGGAAGAGATCGCCTTGAAATGAAGCAGGAGGAACAGCGTTTATGGCAGGAAATTACTATACAAGAGCATATGGATCATTATCTTGCCACAGGAATGGAGCGAAAAGAGGCCATGAAGTGTGTGGCAAAAGACCGGGGAATCAGTAAACGGGATGTGTATCAGGCGTTACTGCAATAGATTCAATCTATCATATCCGATGAATATTCACATATATTTATCTTAAGAATGCGTTTTCAAGGAGAACTATGTGAATTATATTTGGGGTGGAATGATTTTAATCGGTATCATTTATGCGTCATTTACCGGAAATATGCAGGAAGTGACAGATGCTGCGTTGAATTCCTCAAAAGAGGCCGTAACTCTTTGCATTACCATGATTGGCGTAATGTCACTTTGGATGGGGGTTATGGAGATTGCCAAGGATACGGGGATTATACAGGGAATGTCAAAAAAAATACGGCCGCTGATCCGATTTCTGTTTCCTGAAATACCAAAGGGGCATGATGCAGAAGAACACATTACGACAAATATTATCGCTAATTTCCTGGGACTTGGATGGGCCGCAACGCCAGCGGGTAGTTATGTTATACTACTGTCATATCAAGAAATACCGCTAAAAATACGGATTTCTAGATGATTAGTCCTAACTAAAAAGTAACTTTCAACCAAAGTTTTGTTAATTGGGCAGCGCTGACTCGAAAACAATAACTGAATTTCAAGAAGTATGCTAACGAGCATTAAGGAACGTTCGTGCTATTTAGCATACCATAAAGGGGGACAGACGTAAACAATTAAAAATTAAATATTGAATGTAACTGGGTAGGACTAAGTTAGTATTTTAGCGAAAGCTGATTATTGCTGATTTGGTCCTTTTTTTATTGTATTATGACATTAGCGGCTATAGCGAAAGAATTAAAAGGCAGAGGTAAAAGTCAAGTGACCATACGGCTTGGCGCAGCATTGCCGCCGAGACGGTTTTCGGAGCAGAATAAAGGCTTTCGGGATTACCTCATGCAGCACCAGAAAGTATTCTTTCGATTTGAGGGGATTCCTTATAACATAGTTTTGGAGAAGGCATATGTATTTATGCAAGGGCATGTGGTCATACATGGGATTAAGGACTTATGCGAGGGAATTTGTCTGCTGATCGATATTGGTGGGGGGACGGTAGATATGGTCGGGATAGAAGACGGAATTGCAGGCATATGAGCAGCTGATGCAGAGGGATAAAGAGAGCTTCAAGAGGAAAGACGATTTCATAGCAAAAGCAATCATTCATTATGCTGAGCATTTAAACCAGGAGGCAGAAGAAAAAGATTTTCAAGTTGGGAGTCAAGTTGTTTTACTGATGATATGCATCCTGTTGATACCGACACAGACGCATGCGGCGGGGACAAATAAAAAGATTGAATGGAAAACTAAAAATAAGAAGGTTGTCAAAATCATCAGTAAGACAGAAAAGATGGCCAAGATCAAGGCGGTAAAAGTCGGAACAACGACAATTACAGCTAAAGTTGGTAAGAAAACCTATAGATGTAAAATCAAGGTAGTTAATCCTAAGTTAAGTAAATCAGAAATATCATTGAAAGTTGACTGTTAATGGTATTATCAGTAACTGGTGGGACTGGCAAGATCGGTTGGAAATCCAGTAATTCGGGTATTGCTAAAGTAGATAATGGTAAGATCATAGCAGTAAAAGCAGGACAGACAACAATTACCGCTATTCAGAATGGCAAGAAGATGAATTGTACAGTTACTGTTTCAGAAAAGCAGCGGGTTGAGAAGAAACGGTGGGTGGTAACAAAGGAAGCCCGAACGGTAAATACACCTATCTATGAGAGAGTGGGATATATTGAATGTTTGATATGCGGTGAAATCTTTCAAGGTGACAATATGGGTGAAGAATATGATGCACATGAAAGCAATCATCTAAAAAATGATGAAGGTGGACAGTATACAGTAAAACCGTGGGATACGATTATTGGATGGGAAGTGACGGAATATCCAGAAGAAGGCTATTTTGAAAGTTACTGGGTATATGAATAAAAGAAATTAATTATAGAAACCATTGGAGAGATTTGCAGCGATGTAAGTCTCTTTTTTATGTGTGAAAACAGGAGGAGAGCTTATTACAAACAAAAATTTAATATTCAGGAAAACCAGAGGATCGCCGTAAAGAGGTTCTTTTTTGGTTACTGTAGGATAAGAGTTATGATCCTCAGGATGAAGGTAAAATATTAGCGGAGCGTTATAATAATAACGGAGTTCGTCCTATGGTTCTGCTGAATAAAGTGAAACTTCTGGAAAATGCCGGTAATAGACCCGGCAAGTGGTAGCTTCTCATCTATCTCGGTCAACAGGAAATCCTGAAACAACAGCAAGGCTGCGCAGCCGCTATCTGTTCTTAGATTCAGAGCCTGGGGGGGGGGATACCAGCCATCCCGAAGGGATCTGCCCTTGACGGCACACCAAAATAATGCTGTGAATCAGATTGTGAAACCTACTGTTCTTGAGTTCTTTGCTGTCGGTAAGATGTCCAGAGCATTGTTTCGGTGTGCTGTCAAGGGTGGCGTACGCTACCAGAAATCTCTCATAATTGGTATAAACAATATGAGTTTTATAACCATTTTCGTGATTCTTCTTTACTCCCATGTGGGTTCTGCAATCTATCCTCAAACAAAATAAGAGTGTGAGAAGGCGAACATTATACGCACTCATTTCTTTAGAAAATTCAATCTTAAATCCAATCAATAGCAGTATTTTTCTATAAGACTATTTATAAAATTATGGGCTTCTTTTTGTGGCATGGCAAGCATAATTGGAACGTAATTCTCTGCAAAGTCAGAAAAAGCAGTACTGATTCCCTGATGTTCAATAAAGCAATATGGAGCACCATTTGCTTTATATTTTGGATTATTATATTCAATTATCAATCCATGCTTTTTAAAAACAGTAATTAGCAAATCCTCATTACTATATTCATCGTTTTTCATAATATAGAAATTGTAGGTATCTTTTTTGTCCGCATCACGGGACATTATATATTCTAATGTTGCTTTGATTTCTTTAGCATTAAACGGCGGTATAGCTTCTAAATGGTCTGATAACATTCCAGTTGAAGCAAATGACTCAAGGCCTTTTCGAGTAAATATGTCCATTTGATTTTTATCAAAAGAAGCTTTTATACGTACTTTTATATAGGTGAGTAGTTCATTTAATTGAGACTCGAAGTCGGTTACATTATCGCATAAATATGAGTTCATAAAGTAACGGACTGCTTCTTCTGAATTTCGTCCTTTCATACTTTCGTAAACAGAGAAAGGAATCCTGTTATAACATGGATTTGGTTTGAAAAGGATAGTATCATATGTCATCTCTAATTCTGCGAACAGAACACCTAATACCTCAAATTTCTTTTGGTTATTCAATGCAAGCCTGTATTCATACTGGAGTGATTTATAACTGCGCTCAAAAAAATCCTGTATATTTTCGCTATCTGCAACATAACAGGCAGAAAGATGTTCTCGAAGGAAAGTAATATATAAATGGGTTTTAACTAATTTATTAGATTCGTCATTATATGAGTAATCAATTATTAGAAAATCACAGAATATACTATTTCCAGATGTGCTATCCGTTTCGCAGTATCTAACAGAATAGTTATCCAAAGCCAAGAGAGGGATGATTTCACTTAGTATCATGATATTTTCTTTTAGGTTATAAGTCGAAAAATGAACTAAATGTTCAATTGTATATGGCTTTTTAGTTTTCATCAATTGTGATATTGTAGTATATAAAGGCTCTAAGATACTATCCTGACAACAGTTGATTAATCGGAAACTACAGGAAAATTCGTCTTTGCCGGATAAAGATAGTAAATTATTCAATATTTTGTTGAACGTGTGTATATATTTTTCACCATCGTAATAAACCAGTTCGATTTTATCAGGTTCTCTTGTATCAGACTTATATAAAAGATTCAAAACTTCATCTCTGGCAGAAAGAATATCTTCATCGGTATTTGCCAGATTACCGTAATAGCGAAGTTCTCGTTGCTCAAGGGGATTCAAATTTAGAATTTTTATTATTTTTTCAATAAGTTCTTCAGATGGCTTTTGATAGCCTTTCATAACACGGTATATTGTAGATTTACTCATGTCTGATTTTGAAATGAAAGTATCTATGCTCATCTTTTTTTCTTTGAGTTTATTTTTTATCAAGGTATTAATGTTTTTCATATTATCGTACCCTCTTATTTATGCATTTCGACATCTTTATTATAACTATATTTATCATTAAAAGTCAATTTGATTTGATATATTTAAAAATTGTCAGATGTAAATATCTAATCAAATAAAAAAAGTTTCGAAACATTTTTAACTTATTTCAGAGACACATTGACATTTGGTAATAATTTCTTTATAATGATGTATGATAGTAGGCACGAGAAGAGTATTATGATTGTTATGGACGCGGTTGAAATGGAAGTGCTCAGTACTGCGTTCTATAGGACAACCTGGTTAAGGAATAAACAGAATGAAAATCTGTCGTCTCAATTTGCATTTTCCTACAACGAAAATTTGGTCTCAGCTATTTTTTTGGGAATTATCGGATATTTGGTATGCGGAATCTTTTATGATAGTGATATTACCGCAGCACCTATGTTCTGGTTACTGTTAGGGATTGGGGCGGCGACCAATCAACGTTTTGTATGAGAGGTGATATGGACTTGGAGATTTATAATATGAAGAAAGTGTTAAAATCAAAGTATATGTTTTTAGTTGTCTGCTTATTATGCATGTTGTCTGGTATGATGATATTCTCGAATTCTGCATCAGCAAAAACGAAAAAAAAGCCTCTTGCAACTAAAATCAGATCTATTTATGAAGAAAACAAAGTCATTACTTTGAAATGGAAAAAAATAAAGAAAACAAAAGGCTATATTATATACCGAGCCACGAAAAAGAATGGCAAATTCAAAAAAATCAAAACCATTAAAAATTCAAAAATTACTATTTATAAAGATGCCGGTAAAGATATAGGGTTTAAAGAGGGAAAGACTTATTTCTATCGTATTGCAACATATAACGTAATCAAGAA
>Ga0153924_1001236_pt1 | contig 13439 bp, 11 predicted proteins | sample TSNJ008MetaG_FD_104709 | JGI IMG/M metagenome (GOLD analysis project Ga0153924, IMG submission 104709) | Attine ant fungus gardens microbial communities from New Jersey, USA - TSNJ008 MetaG | ecosystem: Host-associated > Fungi > Mycelium > Unclassified | place: USA: New Jersey, Wharton State...
CATAGTGGATCCCGCAATAGATATGCGAATCAAGCAAGGTTTAGTCTTTCTGCCTATATTGATCGTACGGATCTGATTCGTGATAACAGATGCCACAGCGCATGACAAATCAGCCTTGGCAGCTAGCATCACTATTCAACTACAGGACCAGAAGCGACACTTAGCCCAAGGCAACAAATAACTTGCCTCATCCAATATCGATCGCCTCTTTGAATTGCTCATCGGGAAACCATCATCCACGTCGGACGATGCGCCATACGAGGAACTTCCAGTGATTGTGATAGATGCATTGGGCACGACACTTCAAGGCAAATCTCTCCTCTACGCACGCTTCAGCGGTGGATTCAGAATGACCACCTCGAGCACAAGCAACTTCTACGCCTGCCTCACTAAGAAACAACTCGGGGCAGGTCAATAAAGGTGGGCTTCTCGATTCAAGCACAGCAGCGAGTAGACTGAATGTATTGACCACAGGACTGAGGAAAGGGAAGCGACGAGGCTGCTCAATCAGGGAGCCTAAATTGCGCAATACGCGTACCTTCATTGCTATTACTGTTGTTGAATTTTTCTCAAGAGTTTGAAGGGGAACATCTGTCGGGTACGAGTACTTGACAATGAGTGGTCATGAAAACCTATCATCAAGTTTTCTGATGAATTCTGAAAGTGAGTGTTTTTTTTTTTTTTCCCCTTACCTGATGGATTGAACTGGTGAATGCTGACGCTGACCAAGAATTCAGATGGCTCGTGGCCTTTGTGATTTTACCTTTGTTTTGGCATTGTTTCAACTTGAATGGGTGGGCAGAGATGTTGTGAGTGTAGGATGATAATAAGAACAAGATTGTGATGCCACTAGCTGTTGAGGCAGTTGTTACTGTCTTGTGAGTGAACTTGAGGTCTGCATGAAGACATCAAAAAACTATGGAAGTTATTACAGCTGATGGGTTGCTGCATCCACAAGTACTGGTGAAATCTTTTAAATATGTGTAAAAATTCTGCAGTGTATTTATTACACAAAATCATTCAGGAACCAATACTCAGGGATACACTCTTTGACCTATGCATGCATCCTGTCCTGTAAGTTCACTTATGAGGTTCAGTGCCCCTGTAAATCTCATTCCCAGTCCCAACACTATGCTGTTTAACACCTGTTCCAAAGCCACCACTCCCAAGCCCACCACCAGACAAAGCACCACTGTGTGTCTGCCATTGATCTTGGTACAAACCACCATTCTTGGTGCCTTGCATAGCACCAGCGTATTGACCACCAGCAATATGACCGTGATTGTCTTTCTCTTTCTCGCCGACCTGTTCTTTCTCGCTGCGAACATGATGTTCGTGCTCACGACGCTCTATTTCACGTTCGAACTGCTCTTTCTTCTTGTGCACCTTTTCAACAGCCTTCTTCAATCCGAATGTCTCGCCAACCGTGAACCCACCAACACCAACAATCAAAAAGAACCAAACGACATCTTGGAGGGATGCGAGAAAGAGGAGGGAAGAGCCAAACTTCTTTGGAGAAAACATACAAACCAGAAGGCCTGTATAGGCGAATACGCCATTAAGCGTGGCTGACATAGATTTTTAGCCAGTTTTCGTGTGCAGAACAATAGACTTACCAACAATTTTGTAAGCGTCGTCCTGATGGGACATCCCAGCCGACAAAGCAGCCACAGCGCATCCCATAATCAAGGATGCAAGAGCAAATGCGCCACCAGGGTCGGCATCACGGTAAATGAATTGCTTCGATCACCGGATCAGCACATTACAAAGTTTTTATTTCAACAAAGTTCATACCAAACCAGTCACCTTGCTCACAAAAGCAGGGACAGGGCCGTCATAAGCCACAATGGGCATAAACATGATGCCAAGTGCGAAAAACACATCAAAGACGCCTTTCATGAGGACAACATATCTAGCACGATTCGGGTGCGATGTCTGAGACTGAGAGAGATGCGAAGACATGATGCAAGAAATATGTTGCGGGGGGGAGACTATATATGTGGTGTAGGAAACTGTGGAGTGTCGTGTTCCAAACTGTGTCTTATTGCCTCATAAATCCTACGCTCCTTCTCATAGCGCGCCAAATCGTCGTCAAACGCCTGTCTCGCATCCTCCATCCGCTTCAGCTCGACATCATACTTGCCCTTGATCTCCTCCCACTGCTGCCTCAGCACAACCGTCTCTTCCGCATGTCTCCGCCTCTCCTCCTCATACTCTTCCTTCTCCAAATGAAACTTTTCAATATCCTCAACCAACACCTGTCGATCATCCACCAGTCTCATTCTCTGCTCTTCCAACTCCATCTTTTGCCTCTCCACATCCTTCTGCAGCGCTCGAAACACCCGCATCTCATCCTCCAACCCCCTCCTCGCCTCTTCCATCGCTCGCCTCTCCGACCCCATCATCGCCTCATCCTCTCTCAACCGCTGTCGATTCGCTTCCATCAACACCTTTGCTTCTTCCAATTCTCGCCAATCATCCTTCGTTCGTTTCTTCCACGTTTTGTATTTATCCTTCTTCCGCATCAGCATGTCCCATTCTACTCTCAGCTTTTCTTGTTCTGTTAAATCGTGCAGTTCGTCTCGCGGTCGACTACCACTCCGCTGTGCCATCAAGTTTCTGATACCTCCCCCCAAAAAGAGCGAGTTGATAGGTGGCTCTTCAGACGCAGGTCGTGGTGTCTGCGTGTATGTCCGTCCAACCGGCGGTGGAGATGCCAGTCGCGCGTTGTAATCTCGGCCTGCTGATAGAGACGAAGAAAGGGGAGACGCAGAAGCCGCACGGTCTTTGGGTCGGTGAGCGCTTGCACTAGGCGAAAGAAACTGGTCCATCACATCCGGAAAAGCAGCGCAGTCGGATGTCAACAGTCTACTTACGACATAGCTGTCCGTGTCCGTGTTTGTGTTTGTGTCCGAGTCGTCATCAAATGTACTGTCACCACGAGGTCGAGTATCAACTAGTTCGAGCGCCCATGTTATATAAAACCGCGATCTAATCAATACAAACAGTGATTTTACAACAGGTCTAATACAAAAGAGAAAACATGGCACGTAATAGGATGAGTCCCCAATTTATATAGAATAATAAATATTAGCACACGACTCTACCTCGACGCAGGGCTCCACTCTTCCTCTACATCTAACCCGGCACCAACGAAGGCGCACCCCAAAACGCAGGATCAACATACTTGCTCGAATCAAATTTGCCATACGACCCCTGACTCCTCAACGACCCCGTCGACCCCGCTCTTTCCAGGTGCGAATACACCCCTCGCCCATTCCCATTCCCAGTGCCCAAATACTGCTTTTGTTCAACTAGCGCATTCGCAGAGGCTCGCGAAGGTAAAGGATGGAATGACGCAGGTCCAGGTGTCATCCCCGCATTAGTATTATTATTTCCATGTCCATTCTCACTTCCAACGACACTCCCCGCCCCCGCCCCACCACCAAAGAGCTCCGCACCATTGAAACGCTTAATGACCGTAACTTTCGGTTTCCCTTCCTCAAACGGCACAGCAGGTTCCACACTAGGTAATCCCTGCGCCAAAAATATCTTTGGTGTCGATTGAGGCATAGATGAAATGGAGCGAGGAGAGTAAGATGGCCGTTGAGTGGGATGAATGTCTTCTTGAACCTTCGTCATCGTCAGGCCACGAGACGGAGATTGTCTAGGGCTCAAAAAACGAGCATCTTGTACTATCCCATCTTGATGGCCAGAATCACGGGCGTGATCACTCTGAAATCACAATGTAAATAATAACGACCGCAAAGACCCAAAGAACTCACAGGCGTTTGAACAGCAATCGCAATCTCAATCCCTGGACTAGTATCATTTCCACTCCCGCCTTCAACCGCTATCCCGAGGGGGTACAATCTCTTCTTCCCTTTCCCTTTATCTTCCCTAGGCATCGGCGTAGGTGTATCAATCGCTCCACCACTCCCACTACGTCCACTTGCACCACTGACATTGGACATTCCACTCTTCTTCGTCCTCAGAGGCGCAACCACCGGAAGGCCTCTACCACCATGTGCCGAACTCCCACCACTTTGCGCAGAAGCCGGCCTCAACAACGCACTATCTGCAGGCGGCTGACGCGGGAACACATATTGGTCCAGAGAAGGCATTTCATGACGTTTTGGTTGTCGCTGTCGTTGTCGTCGAGGAGGGCTTCTCGTCCCTACACTCGCCGCATTAAAAGAATCGTTCACAAGATCAGGAGACTCGGGATCAGGATTAACAGCAAACATCCTACTATTCGTCGATTTCCCAGATTTCAATGACCGTCGATCTCCATCCATGGACGCCAAGGGTCGAACAGATTCTCTTGAATTAGCACGCTGCGTTGGTCCGGTGAAGGGAGCCCCAATGGGAGTCGTGTTTCGGCTCATCGAATTTTCTCTAATCACACTCAACTTCTTCGGTATACCTCCTCCTTGCGATCGAGCACTCTTCCCTGACACACTCGGTGGCTTACCCCCTCCTCCACCCAAACTATTCAGACTCGCGACACTACCATTCACTTGTCCTCCTCTCAAATGCCCACCATTAGACCCTCCAGGAGTATTGAGTAAGTCGAACTGCGAAGTCGATATATGTGTCGATGCCCAAGATTCCATAGATGACACCCGAGGCTTATGCTTTCCCCGGCTCACATCGTTTCTCTGATCAGGAGTATATGGATGCTCCATCGGAAGAACCCCAGGTACAAGAGACGTATCATTGACACTCTCAACTTGTGAGTGCCCCTGTGACTGCGGTCGTGCTGTCGGCGCAGCAACAACCGAATTTAAGCCAGCATCTGCAGGAGCCGATGTATAACCAGCTTGATCATCCTCTTCTTCTTCGGGATCAATCAGAATCTTCTGTTTTGGTTTTTTCTTGAAACTGAGGCTTCGATACCACGAAGTTGCGGCCTGTTTGAGTGAAGGCCGACGAACTTGGAATTTGACTTTAGACTTTTTAATTTCCGGTGAAACCGGAGATGGCCCGACAGCAGCAGCATCGTTCGAGGCATTCGTATTGATAGTCAATGTTGCTGGATTCGGCGGTGTAGGACCATGGAAAGCACTATGTTCCGCGCCTGTAACCCATTGTTCTGGTTGACCGATGCCGTGTGTTTGTTCGATAACGGATTGCGGTGGTATGGATATCGGGTATCGATCTACTGAAGGTGTCGGCGTGGGTTCTCTTTGTGGTACGATATCATAGTACCGTTGGGGAATGGGTCGTTGAATAGGCGAATAACCTGTTTTCGTGGGTGCTGTCTGGCCGTCTGGTAAAACAAGAGGAGCCCGAGGAGGAGTGATGATGGGAACAGAGTCGAGTTCTTCGTATGATGTTTCTCCAACATCGTCCTGCTCTAATGGTATTCTCTGAGCGCCAGCAGCAGATGGCCTACGTCGCCGTCCGGAGACAGGAGCAGGGCCAGTACCTAGCAGAGCACCTGAGCCAATGCTAGAACTAGGTCCAGCACTAGCGGCAGCAGCGCTGGCTTCGGCTTGCATCTGCGCCTTGAATGCATTTTCCGCTTGTGCCTTCATAAACCCCTTCTCGAACCCCTCCCTCCTTCCGTGCTCCCTTGCTCTATCCATTATTCTCTCTCGTTTCAACTCCCGGGCCGCATCTCTAGCCCTTCCTCCCTCCCTTTCTGCCTCTTCTCTCGCATTCTTTTCTAAATCCAACTCCTGCTGTAACCTCTTGACTTCTCTCGCTTTATGCTCCAATTCGAATTGCGCTATGCGCAAGTCCTGTGCTGTATGCTCTGCTAATGATTCGGCTGTTTCACGCATAGTTTTGAGGCGAGTAAATTCATTGAATGAATCACGTTCGAGAGTAGCGCATTTGTGTGATTCGGTGTCGAGGAGTGTTAGCGTATTAGTGAGGGTGCCGTGGAGTTTGGATGTCTCGCGTTCAGCGGAAATAATCATACGAATCAAGTCCTGTTTTGAATATGAGGGTTGAGAGAGAGCTTGTTCGCGGGAACGCCACCATGCTTTTGATGTGTTGTTACGGTTTCGGTTGTCGTTGTCGTGATGGCTGCTACTGGTATGGCTGGTGGCGTCGAGAGCGTGTGGACGAGTAAAGCCATTGCGACGATGGTGATTAAGTTTTGATCGTTGTTGTCGATGCCGATCTCTGGTTGAAGACTGGGAGTGATGTGACGGAGAACCAGAGGACGGGGATAGCAGCTCTGTACGTGGTGAATGATCATCGCTTGAATCGAGCAAACCATTCAGCTATCGAACAAGTATGAGAGGCAGAAACATACTCGGTATATACGGAGACAGGCATAGTTGGACATAATCATCATGGAATCATCATCATAGTCGTAGACACAAGCACCATTGCCTAATTCGAAAAACGCGTGACGCGCCAGATCTCACGTTACCCGAAGAATTTGTCGTACTTTGACACTATCTTTCTGGGCTTCACTCTGGTATAATTTTTCAAATTCCCAAACACAATCTCGTCTCTCCCCTCCGCCATCCTCACGACCTCCCTCAGTGGTCCAAGCGCCTCCTCTTCAAACGCACTCAACGTCTTCGTTCTTGCTTCTCTGGCCAGTTGACTAGGTTTTTTCGGTGGCGGCGGTTTATACTGAGGCGAATCAGGCGGAAGTTGTCCATTCCAGACCAATCCTCTGTTCTTTCTCTCGCTATGACGGTGGCGCTCCCAATAGATGAAATGGCCAAGAAATTTGGTGATCTGATGAGCAAGTCCTCGCGTATGAGACGAATTGTAGAGCAAGCAGAGCGTATTATCCACTGAAAAAAAAATCCCTCGACATCAGCGCCCCTGTTCCTATATCCAAACGTACTTCGTTTATTCCACAAATTCAACCAGACCTCCTGTTTCTCTTTCATCTCTCCGTCTTTTACGGCGCTATTTTTGGCTCGCATGTAGATCAGACCAGCCCGTCGAAATGTCGTCCTGTAGAGGTTTCGTAGAGCAGTAGACTCAGCATTGCGTTGTAACACTGATGCTGAACACGCCCTTCGAAACAACCGATAGAAGCTGCGAAAGTCAGCTGGAAGACCCCTCAGAACAGGTATTGTCATCAAGAGACAAAAGGGTTGTTGAGACATTGTGACTCAAATCTAAATTTGGTAAGCCGTTACCACGCCCAAGGTGCGTCCACGACAACCTAAAGCGATTGTTTCCTAAAAAAAAAAAACAATTGATGAAATGATGCCTATAACTGGAATACATTTCAATGGACCACCCTCTAACAAGAGTGTTCCCGATTTACTGGAATGATAGGCAAGGCAACTAGACCAAGATCGAAAGCATAATAAGCACAATGACGCCTGATTCGGACATATTGTAAATGCGCGCAATGATGGTGCATCGTATTTCATGCACTGCCCCACGCCACCCTCCAACGAATTTTTTTACGAACAACAATTATCATCGAGCGGCCCAAGTACTCGTTCGCTCAGTCATTCAATAGCTCAACTGTATAGATTTTTCATTCCTTAAGTCAACAAGAATCATAGCTTTCAATTTTAAAAACCAAAGGACTGCGCATGTGCATTCCCTTCCACCATTATGGAGAGACGGCTCGTGATAACAAACAAATCAATTACCCAACATTCCACAACACCCAGCCGAATTGTGGCCGATTTGATAGTGACGTCTTGGGGCACACTATCGTTTTTGTGAGCCACTCCCTCCACATCCCACCCATCCTTTAAAAGACGATCAAATCCATCATGCTTCCCCCCAATCCACCCCCTCATTCCTTCCCCCACTCCAAAAACCCCCTCCCCTCAATCAACCATCTATCGTGAAGCTTAATGGCCAGGAAGCTTGACTGCACATTTTCAAATCAACGTTTCAGTCTCAAGGATCAGGTATGTACATGATCATTCCTCATTCCTCGTGCCTCAGGATGGTGCACTCAACCTTGACATGACAGATATCAATAGGTCTAGTCAGCAGTGACGGACTCGCCCCCGCAGCTCAATTTAATAACTCTCTTGAACAGTCACTCGCGATGTTGAAAGAGCCTTCGAACGACAACCGTCTTTCACGCGTCTTGTCTTCCATATTCTCCAATTTATCAATCCCTCTATGGCATGAAGGTTCCTCTACTGGCGTTTCAGCTATGGAAACCACACTGTTTTCTCGTGGTTCACATAGTACAAGCATAACATCTTTCAACTTGACCGACTCCCCGTCGAAGTCACTAGATGATGGGAGGTGCAGCGATGCTCCCGAAGTGGAACAGCGACTCTCTCAAAGCCCAATAAACGCGGAACAGGCCGACGCACATGTCCCACCACCATCACCCACTCTCCTCAAAAGTCGTTTTTCAGACTACAGCGATCTGATCGACGACGACGAAAGCATAGGCGAGATCTGTTTCGTGTCGTCGTCTCGCACAGCTGAAACCAACAAAATTCTGGCTCCAGCGGCCAGGGCGCGCAGTGTCAGTGAATCCTTGTCCTGGTACCGGACTTTCTGCGAGGCCCATCCAGAATACGATTCGGACCTTGATCGTGACACTAACACTGCAGAGTCTTTTATGACTTGGCCTCTAGAAGACGATGCAGAATCTGGAGCTGGTCACGAAACCTCTGCCTCTAACATTCCTACTCCGAGCCCTGATCCCTTACCTCATTCCATCCCCTATGAGATAATACCAACACCACCCCCGTCGTCTTTTCTTCCGACACCTCCTCCTCCCCCTTGCTACATCAGGCCATGCATCTTCAACACAAGGGCTGCACCCCTCTCAGATAAAGAGGCCAGGACGTCACATAAACACGACCAAGTCCTCTCGGGGACTTGTGGGCAGAAAAGCTTGAGGACGAAGTCTGGTGTACAAAGGTTTCTTTCCATCATTCGACCTTGCATTCCTGTGGTAACGAAAGAGACTGAGCGACTTGATGAGAAAGATGGATGCAGAAGGCAACAGGATGGTGCAAGAGGGCCGAAGGTTACGAAGACAGCAAATGACAGGCACTTGACAGGATCAAAAGAAAATCACGGCAAGAAAGCAGGTAAAAAAAGGTCATGTACAACATTATTCTGGTAAGGGTTGATCGCTAGCCCGGTTGTGCTGTCAATAGCATTCTTCTATTTTCAACGTACTATTAGAATTACAGAGTAGAGTATAATTCTTTAATAATACTTACATGTATTACATACAACTGGGGTCTCTGGTAGAACCAGCTCTTGCTCAACACGCCCCGTTAGATGGGAGAATTAATCACGAGAGTGCATCATTAGTGACGCTGACCTGCAGTTCACCAACGTACATCCGCGAGTGTGTTTCGATAAGTGGCAGAATATCATGCATCCCCAGAGTTGTCACCTTCATATGAGCGCGCTAGATTGATGTCATTTACATGCTCCTAGCAATTATAGTCCACTTACAAGGGCAAATCCGACGCCGCGGTATATTGCAGCCCATATCTCTTTGAACTCTGGATGTGCCTTATCAATATATCGCTTAAATATTGGATCTTTGACCTTGCTTAAGTGTTCCAACGTTGCCTTTCGGATGGACTTGGGGAAAAACATGGTCAAACCACTGAATTGGAAAACAAAATAAAAACATCTTACATTCTTATTCGCTCGTTCCACGTCGGTTTCTTTCTCTTCAGCATGCCGTCCTTCAATGTCTCCGTTTGAAGGTTTCCGGGAAAGAGAGTGAGAGCCAAAGACGTCTTCTTTCTCCTTGGCTTTTATTTTCTCTTTCCCGGGTAGAGGTGGTACTTTGAAGACCTGACCTTTGGATAACTCATGGCTGCTGCTGCCGGCAACTGGCTTCTGCTTTTTTACGAGAGCTCCGTTGTCATGATCCAGGCGAAAGGAAAGAGCAATATTTGCTGAACTTGCAGTCCGTCTGAGAACATTGGGGCCATTGCTCTTTGTTCGACCGAATACGACTGGCGGTCGTCGAGGAGTTGGATCGTCTGGTCTTGGTACGCGGCTTTGGACTGGCCTTTGAGGTGGATGGGGTGTGATACGGGCAACTCGTAATTTGACTGAACGAGCAGCGGCAGAGATAACCTGACCGAAGACAACGATATGAGTGGTTTCCGGGCCATCTTTCGAGCTGCATGAACAACAGGAAGACCAGATGGGTTATTCTTCTACTCACCGGTATCTCCCAGGGCAATCTTGACGCCGAGCTCTGACCTTGCACCTGGAAATAGAGTCGTTGCCTGCTGGGACGTGGATGCGGGAGGATACGGCAATAAACAAAAGATATTCTCGAAGTAAATCTTAGATAGAATCGCCTGAGGATTTATGTCCCTAAATGACTTGTTTCAGGTAAAGTGAAGCGCCCAGATAGATACAGACACACATTTCGACGCTCACGGTCTCATCTAACCACACATCACCGAGTTTAACGGTGCCCACGAACCGTAGGCTTTGTCTTCCGCGCATGCTTTCCAGAGCTAATGCTAGAGGGTTCTCTAGCAGATGGTGCTTCATCGGAGATTCGAGTCGAGCACTAAATGTGAGCCCATCAAGGGACATATATGAGTCTGGCAAAGACAAAGAGCCTCGGTAGAGAAGGCGATAGTTAGCGGAGGCAGAGGGTGTGTGATTGTGAGCACTGGACATAATTGAACATGATTTGTGAGGGGTTTGAGCCGTGAAAGGCGTTGGTGGATTCATATCAGCGGCGAAGCCATAAAGCACTGGTGTCACTCGCTGTCACCACTCAGACATCCGTCACACTGTAATCTCCGTCGTTGACAAGTTTCCTTGTTAGCTCAAGAAGTACTTTTTTCCGTTATCCCGTCTGATGTCTTCGTTTTTAACTGGATCTGCATGGCAACTTGAGCCTTGAGTTAATCGGTGCCTACAATTACAATCGATCAACTGCCATCTCCGGTAGAAGCCACCCGAGGTGGCGATACCAGTATCCCGCGATCTGCCACAACATCAAGATTTGTCTTCCATAACGGCAAAGCGTACGTTAGTGTTCCAATTATATTAATCCCTAATCGTTTCCTACTCTACTAACTTATAGAGAAGCTTGATGTAGGACCCGCATATCCCTGGCTGAAAATACAAGTTTCACAATTCTCCTCGTGTCTATGTGATTATCTTTGCTCTGCGGTTCTATTCTGCAAATCTATGAGTTTGGATCAATCTCCGTGAAAATGCAGCTACCTACCGAACCTGGACTGTTTTATGCCGTTCAAACTCGACAGGTTGGTTACAGCCTGGCACGAAACGCCGGATGCCTCGAATGATGTATCTTCCGCTGAATGTTCCGCTCTGTACCTAACTTTTGAGTCCGCAGATTTTCATCTTCTATTACGAAACAACCATACCCGGTTCGTGGATGGATCTTGAGGTAACTCATGAGCTTGCTGCCATGACACCTTCAGTCTTGTGTTTGAGCCTTTCCTGAGGCCGAGGACCATTCTTTGAATGTCCTGATATTGTATTGATTGTCCATTGACAGTGGCCTCAACGTCCTTCGTGAACGTCTTATCCAGTGCTCTTAATGACTCCTCGTCGCTTGACGCTTCGAAGATATCGTGGATATGTTGCATCGACCAAGAGGTGAGTGATGTTAGAGGTATGGATGAAAATGTTGTCTCCATGGTAAGACTGCTCTTAGAAACGCAAACGAGGGCAAAAAAAATGGTGCTCGTGAAATAATCCTTGTCTTTATATGTTCGATGTCAAGCTCTTGCGCCGGTTCAAGTTCACTTCAGTGAAAAGCTTCTGCACTAGGACCTAACCGACGGGGGATAAATCTTGTTGGAGACATATCTTATTGACTGCGAAGCACAAGAGCGGCGAACACCTCTGAAAGGAAGGTTCTCGTTACTTCGGGACCTTCAAGGTCTGCCTATTGGAAATCAATGACGTGTGTGATCTGCAATGGTACTCATACTCTGATATCTTCTTGCCATTTTCATCCTGAAGTGAACTGATGCCATGGATTTGCACTTTTAATGTTCCTTCAACAGCCGCCATCAATCTCAAATATTTGACATCTTTACTATTTGAGATTGATGGCAGCTGTTGAAGATTAAAATGCCTGAGGTTGACTCCAAATCTCACAAGTTGAGTGTTAAATTTTGTGTAGATTTCCAATTTAGGGAGTCAGTCTTACATAATGCTGTTTCCCTGCTCTGCAAATCTACACAAATTTAATTCAACTTGTGAGATGTGCCTTAGGACATGGGATCATAATGGATACTAGACCAAAAATACATCATTGATTTACCCTGACCCTGTGCAAAAAGTATGCTTCGCTCGAATATGCTTATGTATTTGTTTGCATGCCTTCAGATACAGTATGCGAGTCCGTCAAGAAACGGAAATGGCTTTGGCCAATAAACAAAGTTTCAAACTTCACAAGTTGAATAAAATTTGCGTTGATTTCCAGATTTGGGAGTCATGCTTACATAATAAACATTGTTTGCCCACGCCACAAATCTGCACTACAAGTCTACACAAATTTAATTCGACTTGTGAGATGCGTCTCAGGACATAGATCATGATTTACTCCAGGATAAAGATTGCAGGATTGACCTATTACTCACAATCACTTACCCTAACCCTATGCAAAAAGTGTACTTTGCTCAGATGTGCTTATGTATGTGTTTCCGTGCTCGCAAATACAGTATCTACTAGAGTCCATTGAGAAATGGCTCGGATAATAACCATATTTTTGATAAAATGAATATATAATTCAAACCAGCTGTGTAAATTCGCCAACAAGGAGTTAAAATCTTAGATGTTCGCCGCAGGAGATTTCGTGAATTACTATGTCACATAGAAATCTACTATCGAAGACAGATCACTAGAGGAATAACCTAAAGAGGAACTCGAACTAGAGCACCCCAGGGCATTGCATAGCCCAACATGATAAATCCCTTTCATTTCTCTTAGTGCCGTAATGACACCTCCGAACACACTACTCACCCGCTAACAAACTTTGCCCACACCCTTTTCCTTTGGCCGCAGGCCTCATGTAGAAATACACCTGAAATTGAGCCCTACCTAGGTCCTCCATGTCCTAGTACTAGCTTGCTTATTGTGGAATAGGAGCGCTGAGTAGGGAAAAAAATAATACTATGTCGCACACTGGTTTGGTTTGATGTTGGCAAATGAAATTAGGGTCATATGTATAACCACCATACTATCAATCCACAAACACTATGACCTAGCACCTGTCTACTCGATTCCAATATTGATTTAAAATAGCAAATGCGAAGGCCTGGGGTGGGGAGAAGGGAGATCGCAGATTGGTAGTACATTTATCCTGAGCTCATTCTTTCCTCGGTCCCTTATACTTGTAGGAGGAATATATATATATATATATTTTATGATCTATTGCGAGTAACGAGGAAAGCCTCTCAGGTCAGTCACAAGATTTTGGCATAAGTATGCTCAGCAACGTACTTGTTGAACGACTAAGAGCAATAAGAATAGAATTTCCCGGGTTATTGTGA
>Ga0153924_1001237_pt1 | contig 13436 bp, 14 predicted proteins | sample TSNJ008MetaG_FD_104709 | JGI IMG/M metagenome (GOLD analysis project Ga0153924, IMG submission 104709) | Attine ant fungus gardens microbial communities from New Jersey, USA - TSNJ008 MetaG | ecosystem: Host-associated > Fungi > Mycelium > Unclassified | place: USA: New Jersey, Wharton State...
GGGGTAGACTTTCCGGCTTCGCCGGAAAGCCCCGTAGGGGCAAGACTTGGCGGGAGCCAAGCGAGTCAAATCTGTAACCATTTTATAGGCCTTCCGCTATAAGTGAAATTCGTGTGATTGTTGTGGAAAAATAGGCGCTTTTCCTTGATCCAACAATGTCTTCAGTCAAACCAATGGAGCCTCTAACCACGAACCACACGAACTATCCTGGAGAAAGCGTAGCATCAGCCGAACGGCTTTGGGATTGAAAGGAGAGCTTTTCTCCATCTTGTTTGACTTCGATTTGGTCGCCAGGTTTTATGGTAGCGCGGAGCAGTTCTTCCGCCATGGGATCTTCCAAATAGCGTTCCACAGCTCGGCGCATGGGTCGGGCACCGTAAGTTGGGTCGAATCCCTTTTCGATTAGGAACTCGATAGCGGATGGATCTAGATGGAGATGGATATCTTTTGTTTTGATGCGATCGACGACTTTAGTGATCTCTAGATTGACGATACGTGTTAAATCCGGACGAGACAAGGAATGGAAGACGATAATGTCATCCAAGCGATTGAGAAATTCCGGTTTAAAAACTTTTTTTGTTTCCTCCATGATTTTTTCCCGCATCGTCTCGTAATTGTCATGGAGTTTTGGAGCCCCGAAGCCCATTGTCGTTTGTTTTTTAATGAGCTCGGCTCCTACATTAGAAGTGAGGATGACAATAGTATTGCGGAAGTCGATTTTGCGGCCAAAGCTATCTGTGATTTTGCCTTCTTCCAGAATTTGAAGAAGCAAATGCATTACGTCAGGGTGTGCCTTTTCAATTTCGTCAAAAAGGATGACTGAATAAGGACGCCTCCGTACTGCCTCGGAAAGTTGACCGCCTTCCTCATAGCCTACATAGCCCGGAGGGGAGCCAATGAGACGCGAGGCAGTAAATTTCTCCATGTATTCGGACATGTCGAGTTGGATCAATGCCTCTGCATCTCCAAACATGAATTCAGCCAAGGTCTGCGCTAGAAAGGTTTTTCCGACACCTGTAGGGCCCAGGAAGATAAAGGAACCGATAGGGCGCCGAGGATCTTTGAGGTCGGCTCGGGAGCGGCGCAACGCTTTGCTGATTGCCAAAATGGCTTCATCCTGGCCGATCACTCGCTCCTTCAGCTCGCTTTCCATTGCGAGTAATTTGGAAGCTTCCTTTTGTTCCATACGATTTAAAGGAACTCCGGTCCATTTGGAAACGACGTGAAGAATGTCATCTTCGGTGACGAAGACCTCTTTTTCTTCTCGTTTTTCACGCCATTCGCTCAGAATGGTTTCTAATTTTTCCTTGGCCTGCTTTTCGGCGTCTCTCAGACCGGCAGCTTTCTCGAAATCCTGCGATTTGATGGCGGATTCCTTGTCAGCGCGAATCGTTTCAATCTCAGCCTCCACATTTTTGACATCGGGAGGACGAATCATGGAAGCAATGCGTGCACGTGCACCGGCTTCGTCCATGACGTCGATAGCCTTGTCAGGAAGAAATCGGCCTGTGAGGTAGCGTTCAGCGTATTTGGCTGCTGCTTCCAATGCTTCATCCGTGATCTTAGCTTTATGGTGAGTTTCATATTTCGGTCGAATTCCCTTAAGGATTAAGATGGTTTGTTCAACCGAAGGTGCTTCGACTTTCACCGTTTGAAAACGCCGCTCTAAAGCCGCATCTTTTTCGATGTATTTGCGGTATTCATTGAGGGTAGTGGCTCCAATGCACTGGAGTTCCCCACGGCTCAGCGCTGGCTTAATAATGTTTGAAGCATCCATGGCGCCCTCGGCAGAACCAGCTCCGACGATAGTATGAAGTTCGTCGATAAAAAGGATCACGTTTTTGTTTCTGCGAATCTCATCCATGACAGCTTTGATCCGCTCTTCGAACTGCCCACGATATTTTGTTCCCGCCACCATCAGTGCGAGATCCAATGTGATGACCCGCTTGTCTCTCAAAAGCTCCGGAACATTGCCATTGATGATTTCTTGCGCCAGGCCCTCAACGATGGCAGTTTTGCCCACGCCCGCTTCTCCAATAAGAACGGGATTATTTTTTGTTCGACGGCAAAGAATTTGGATGACGCGCTCGATTTCCTCGGTACGGCCAATCACGGGATCCATTTCCCCCTTTTTGGCGGATTCAGTGAGATCCCGCCCAAAGGCGCGCAGTGCAGGGGTTTTGCCATCCTTTTTGGCTCCACTCCCTCCGCCGCCGCCTCCTCCTGAGTCTGCGGTGACGGCTTCACCTTCGCCCTCGGGAGTCGTGAAATTGGGATCCAATTCCTTCATGATTTCGTTACGGGTACGTTCTAGGTCGATGTCGAGACCTTTCAAAACGCGCGCCGCCACACCTTCGCCTTCACGCAGGAGGCCAAGTAAAATGTGTTCGGTGCCTACGTAAGAATGTTGGAGGCTTTTGGCTTCTTTGCTTGCCAAAGCCAACACCTTTTTCACTCGAGGGGTATAGGGAATGTTTCCGGCTATTTTGGTTTCCGGCCCAGCCCCCACTTGCTTTTCCACTTCCATTCTTACGGTCTCGAGATCTAGGCCCATTTTTTGGAGGACATTGACCGCAACTCCTTGACCTAGCTTAATTACTCCGAGCAAGAGGTGTTCGGTTCCTACATAATTGTGATTAAAGCGGTCTGCCTCCTTACGGGCCAGGGCCAATACTTGTTGTGCGCGAGGTGTGAAATTATTCATCATGAGATTCTTCTTCTTCGGGGGTAATGCTAATTTTAGTAATATCTGGCTGGGGCATGGAATTCAATTTTGCCCGAATAATAGATGCGCGCAGTGTATCCCTTGCCTCGGTGGCCATTTTTTGCGCTTTGACACCTTTTTGAAGGTGAGCGGGCTGAGTTTCAATAAAGAGTTGATCAACAGCATGTCGGCTGGTTTCGGGGAATAAGCCGAGATCCGCGCCGAGTTTTATGATAGAAAGCAAATTCAACGCTTCTTTTGAACCAATCGAATGGGCTTGACCTAAAATGCCATAAGCACGCCCAATTTGGTCGAGCAAGGTCACGGGACGTCTTTCCAACAACATTTGTCGGGCATTTCGCTCGTGTTCCAAGATAGTTTCAATGACCTTGTTCAGGCGGTCTATGATTTCCCCTTCGGATTCCCCAAGCGTCGTTTGATTCGAAACTTGAAAAAGGTTCCCTATGGCTTCCGAGCCTTCCCCATGCAAGCCACGGACTGCTAAACCAATCTTATTTACGGAATTAATGATCTTATTGACGAGGTCGTTCATGACCAAGCCCGGCAGATGGAGCATAGCGGAGGCACGCATTCCCGTGCCCACATTTGTAGGGCACGCAGTAAGGTAGCCGAGTTCATCATGAAACGCAAAATTCAGCATAGACTCCAGTTCGCTGTCCGCCCGATTGATCAAGGCAAACACCGTTGAAAGCTGAAGCCCTGAAGAAAGTGCCTGCATGCGCAAATGGTCCTCCTCGTTGATCATGAAGCTCAGGGTTTGAGGTACATTCATTACGACGGCGCTGCCTATTCCCTTTGCGGCATGTTCTCTGCTAATCAGATGGCGTTCCACTAGCACTTGCTTCTCCAGTGGAGAAAGCTCTTCCAGATTTTCGGAAAAGGCATCCTTCATTTCAGGAAGCGATTCGATCGCGACCTTAATCACCTTTGCTATTTCCAAACGCTCGGTTTTTTTAGCCCATCCGGGAAATGGTTGATCTCGAAGATTACGGGCGAGCCGTATACGACTGCTGATCACAATATTACGGTGTGGTCCCTCTTCCTTGAGCCACTCTCCCGTATCGGCAATGAGACGAGAGAATTTCATAAAGAGGTGGCTTCTGACTCCAGTTGAAGAATTTCGTCTCGGATGGTTGCGGCTTTTTCGTATTCTTCGGCTGCTACGGCTTCTTGTAGGGTTTCGTTTAAAGTCTTTAGGCGTTCGTTATAGAAACGCAATTTGTGGTGACGGGCGGGGACCTTTCCTTCATGCCGCGTCCCCTTATGCATGTTCTTTAACATACTCTGAACCATCTCTAGAAATGTATCATAACAATGACTGCAACCCAAGCGGCCGGTCTTTTTAAATTCTGTTTGCGTAAATTCGCAGATTGGACATTTCAACGGTACGGCTTGGAGATCCATTTGCGGAGTGCTTCCGAGTCCTACAAGAAGGTCGGCTAATTCAAAGCCTGTTGGATCGCTCACGCCTTTTGCTTTTGAACAGGTCTCACAAAGGTTAATTTTCTGCATTTTACCCTCTATAATTTGGGTGAGGAATACAGTTGCCTCTTTGGCATGACAGACGTCGCATTGCATATAAACTTTAATAAATCGCTGTACCGGTGCTTTGTGTCAACTGGTGGAATGCCTGAGTTAACCGTCGGGTAATGGGACCTGGAGTGCCATCCCCTATTGGCCGGCTATCCAAATCTATCACAGGAATCACTTCAGCAGCTGTACCAGTTAAAAAGCATTCATCTGCTACGAAAATTTCGTGTCGAGTAATGTCGTTCTCATTCAATGGAATATGGAGATTTTGTGCCAGTTCGAAAATTACAGCTCGGGTAATCCCCCCGAGAGCACCGCCCGCAGCCAAGGGAGGCGTCGTCATCCGGCCATTCTTAATGATAAAGATATTATCTCCGGTGCATTCCGCAACAAATCCTTGTTCGTTCAGCATAAGGCCCTCTCCAGCACCTGCTTGTACTGCCTCTATCTTAGCCATGATATTGTTGAGATAGTTCAAAGACTTTACCATGGGGCTGAGGGCTGCGGAAGAAACTTGCCGCGTGGCACAGGTGACGACTTTCAGGCCTTTTTCGTACATTTCGGGGGGGTATAATTGGATGCTATCTGCAATGATCACTATTGTCGGGTGGGAGCAACGTGCCGGATCCAGACCTAAGTTTCCAATCCCGCGCGTGATGATCAAGCGGATATATCCGTCTTGCAGTTTATTACACCGAATAGTTTCTAGTACTGCCTCGATGAGTTTTTCCTTGGAAAGTGGAATTTGGAGACAGATGGAACGAGCGGAATCAAACAAACGGTCGATGTGTTCCTTGAAACGAAATACCTTGCCATGATAGAAGCGGATGCCTTCAAAAATTCCGTCTCCATAAAGGAGGCCGTGATCAAATACGGAAACCTTTGCATCCTCTTTATCACAAAAGGTGCCGTCGATATAAACTTTCATCGTTTTGGATTGCGGGTAAAAGAAGGTTGCGAGGAACTTAAAAAAGTATGCACCCGGTAGCTATACAAGATCGAGAAGAATTTATGGCTTGCGGGCCAATTTTACAGGCTAAATCCCACGATCAGGTTTAATCGGAGAGCATCTCGTACGCTATGGGTCTCTTTTTTTTCCACTTTTTCCACTAAGAAGCTTTTGCTTTTGTGTGGGTGTCAAAACTGCCAATAGCTCCGCGCTTGCATCTTGTCGAAGCACATGTAGCGCGGTGGCTCGTTTGCACGGATCGATTTTTTTCTCGATGGTCTGACGATTGATCTTTTGGAGGCTTTCAAGAGTCTTGCGCTCGATTTTCGCTATTTTCAGTCTCTGAGAGGCATCTACCGCCAAACTTTGCCGTACAGGTTCCCTCAACAACAAAAGCCCACCCAAGACCCGAACTTCAATCTGTTTCAGCCGCCTTTTTTGGTTTTTATTCAATGTGGAGAGGACACGTTGATTGTACTTCTGTTGGAGGCGAAAAAGGGAATTTTGAGCGTGCTGTAAGGAAGTTGCGTTTTTAAAATGGGTTCCGATATAAATTTGTTGAGCTTCCGATCGATATTCATTGCGGATAGAATCCAACACCACTTCTTGGAGTGGTGTTAATTTAAGATCCTCCCGTACTGTTTCGACACCCGCCAATACCGGAAGGGCCCCGAGAAGGGTACCATTGGCTACCGCCGCATTGGTGGTGGAAGGAGCCAGGCAGAGCGACATGCTCACACAGGAGAGGAGCGAGATAAAAAACGGTCGGAGTGCGATCATATTCAACGTGGAAGCAGGAGCCTAAATTCAAGGGGGAGGTGATTCCTCATAAAAATTAGGGAATTAAGCATCGTGCCCTTCGATTTTGCGAGCGATAATTCCTTCGAGCGTTACAGCGTCAGCAGCAAAGCGTCGAATACCATCGGCTAATCTATCATTCGCCATGGCTTCTTCATTGACTAGCCATCTGAAATTTTTTTCAGAAACATCAATTTCTTTCACAGGCGAGGCCTTTGCAGTCTCAATATCCAATTTTCGCACAACAGGCGCAGTGGATTCCTGCAATTCTTCAAGAAGTTCCGGACTGATCGTCAGCAAATCACAGCCTGCAAGTTCAAGAATTTGGCCTACGTTTCGAAAGCTCGCCCCCATGATTTGGGTGGCGTACCCGTATTGTTTCAGATACGTGAAAATCCGTTTCACGGACTGCACTCCGGGATCTTCCGGACCTCGAAAGTCCTTGCCCGTTGTTTGCTTGTAATAGTCGTAAATTCTTCCAACAAACGGCGAAATCAGCCGAATTCCGCTCTTTGCGCAAGCGACGGCTTGAGCTAGAGAGAAAAGGAGGGTCAGATTGCAATTGATTTTTTCCTTTTGAAGAACCTCGGCGGCCCGAATTCCTTCCCACGTGGATGCCACTTTAATTAAAATGCGATCGCGATCCACCCCAGCTTTTTCATAAAGGCCGATTAAATAACGCGCTTTTTCGATACTTCCTTCGGTATCAAAGGAGAGTCTAGCGTCTACTTCCGTCGAGACCCTGCCAGGGATGATTTGAAGAATTTGAAGACCAAAGGCAACCAAGAGATCATCTATGATTTTTTTGTGAAGCTGGCATCCGCTCAGCGTCGATTTTTGATGATCCGCCACTACCTGATTTAAAAGATGTTCGTATTGAGGCTTTTGTACAGCTTTTAAAATTAAAGTAGGATTTGTGGTCGCATCCTGCGGAGTATACTTTCGCATCAATTCGAAATCCCCAGTATCTGCAACCACCGTTGTATACTGTTTCAGCTGATCCAACTGGGTATTTGAGTTCGCATTCATTGATGATAATCTAGACTGGCCCTCCCAAGTGACAAAAGCAACCTAATTTCCCCCGTGCTTTCGTTAAAAAAAGCGCGCTTTTCGAAGAAAGGGCTCCTTTTTCTCAATTCATTCTCCCTCCTTACGGCGTTCCTCTTCTATACCCCGGAGGACGTCGCTCATATCTTCCACTTCGTCCCATACTTCTTGGCTCACATAAATGGGTGCTGACTGTTGGGCGGCCATGGCAAGGCAGTCACTCGGACGGGCGTCCAGCTCAACAATTTTTTTCTGCTGAATTTCATTTTCTGCCCCGATGATGAGCCGCCCATAGTAAGTGCTCCCCTTGAGTTGATTGATAATCACCCGTTCCACGCGGGCACCAAAAGCAGTGAGCGTCAATGCAAAAAGATCGTGCGTCAAAGGGCGGTCCTTAACAGTGCCACTCAAAAACATCCCAATTGCCCCGCCAATCCCAGCATCCACATAAATTACAAAGGTCTTTTTCTCATTCCCCAGAAACACTGCACAGCTGCCATCGGCAGGGAGGATTCCCCTGATCGCCACTTGTTCTACAGGTTTATTCACGACCCAATATAGTACACTTTGTAGTCCATAGCGAGCGAGAGAAAAATCATCGGTGGTTCGCAGAACCCAAGACCGCTAAGGTCTCGGATTGTGGTCCCAAGAACTGGGAGCAGAGGCAAAGAGCTCTCCAAAATCAGCCCAGTTCCTGGGCAGAACCCAAGACCGCTAAGGTCTCGATTGTGGTCCCAAGAACTGGGAACAGAGGCAAAGAGCTCTCCAAAAATCAGCCCAGTTCCTGGGCAGTGGATAGAGACTCCATTGATTGGACTGGAGGCATCGTTGGATGGGCGTATTCTCGACTCTCCATCCTCTCCAATTGGTGAAAGCCCCTTTCGCAGAGCAGCTCGGCCTAGAGAGGGCATGCACCGGATTGTTTTTCCGCAGGACCAAAGGGAATTATTATGATAAGTTAGCAAAAGTGAGGTTGAAATAAATGTCGCGAATAAAATTTACAAATTCGGTGTTGACAAAACGGTTAATTACCAACTAACTCCTTCGCCCATACACGTTTTACTTCAAATGAGTAACAAACAGGACCTGATCACTACCGTTCAAAAGGAACTTGGATGCAGCAAAGCGGACGCGGAGCGCGCCGTGAATGCCACTTTCAAGGCGACAAAAAGCCATCTGAAAAAGACAAAAGTGGTTCAGGTAATTGGAATGGGCACTTTTAAAGTGGTCAACCGAAAAGCCAGAATGGGTGTCAACCCCAAGACCGGACAAAAAATCAAAATCAAAGCTTCGAAAAGCGTGAAGTTTGTAGTAGGCAAGGCTCTAAAGAGCTCACTTTAATAGTTCTAATAGTATTTTCTCGGATTTCCCCCCCGCGCCGAGAAAACCCGTTTCGCCTAATGGCAAAACGGGTTTTCTCATTTTCCAACTTCGCGGGCGGCTTTGCCCATTTCTCTTAGAAGCAACAAGTACAAACAACACCTTGCTGAGCTACAGGTCAGATCTCAGAAACTGACGCAATCCATCAGGCTCTTCATTTACTATGGGAGCGTAACTTGTAGTTCCAAGAGATATTTGTTTGCAATTTTTGCGGTCTAGAAGAAACTGAGGCAGTCAGCATGAAACAACCTATTCGTATTGCTGTTACTGGCGCTGCCGGTCAGATTGCCTATTCATTACTTCCAAGAATCGCTGCGGGAGATTTATTTGGTCCGGGCCAATCTGTCGATCTTCGACTCATTGACATAACGCCAGCCCTGAAGCCACTCGAGGGAGTTCTCATGGAACTCCAAGATTGCGCTTTTCCATTATTAAATTCCGTCACTATTACTGACAATTTGGACGAGGGATTTCAGGGGGTGAATTGGGCATTGCTCATCGGAAGTGTTCCCAGGAAAGCCGGCATGGAACGCAAAGACTTGCTGGGAATGAACGGAAAAATTTTTGTCGGGCAAGCACGCGCTATACAAAAGAATGCTGCCTCAGACATCCAAGTACTGGTTGTGGGCAATCCTTGTAATACCAATTGCCTCATTGCCATGAGCAATGCGCCGGATCTTCCCAAGAACCGTTGGTTTGCCATGACCCGGTTGGATGAAAATCGTGCCAAATCACAGCTTGCGGCAAAGGCTGGGAAACACTGGAAAGACGTCACAAATATGGCCATCTGGGGAAATCATTCCTCAACCCTGTATCCGGATTTTCAACATGCCAAAATTGGAGGACACTTGGTTTCGGAAGTCATCTCCGATTCCAACTGGTTAAAAGAAGATTTTATAAAGATTGTTCAGCAGCGGGGAGCTGCTGTCATTCAGGCTCGGGGCTTGTCCTCGGCAAAATCAGCCGCTCACGCGATTTTAGAAACCGTCCGTTCCATTGTCGAGCCGACCCCGACCGGAGACTGGCATAGCGTCTCCCTTTGTTCGGATGGAAGCTATGGAATAGAGAAAGATTTGATCTCTTCATTTCCAATTCGTTCTAATGGCCACAAAATAGAAATCGTTCAGGGACTCGAAATAGATCCTTTCAGCCGCTCAAAAATAGAGGCCAGCATCAATGAACTGAAAGAAGAACGAACTTTAGTTACAGAACTGCTAGGGACGGCGACCTATAGTTAAAATCACATAACTGCTTCCGGATGGCAGCCTATCAAAAAGGAAATCATTTCGGTAGCATCCTTGGTCAGATAGAATCGCACCATTTTTTCGTTAAATTCAGTAGCCTTTGCCGCGGGAATGCTGATGGCATCCATTCCATGTGACATCAGGATGCCGTTCATCATGAAACGCGAGGTACGCTTATTTCCGTCGAAAAAAAATTGGTGGAGTGTCCCGAAAAGGAAAAACATCAATGCCCGCTCAAAGGGAGCCTCTTTTTCCAGGGTCTCGATTCCTCGAATAAACACGTCGTTCAGATTGGCAGCTCCTGGAACCGTGGGCAGAGGAGTATACCGCCCATGCTTGCCAAGACTCACACTGGGCGTGTAGTGCACTTCTTGCCCTTCGCCCCGAAAGACACCCCATTCCAACGCTTCATTGCGTGCAACAATATTATGAAGCTGAAGAAATGTGGTTTTATCCAATGAAAATTCTGCTGATTTTACCAATCTCAATAGCTTTTTTGCACCTTCCACAAGGTTCAAGACTTGTTCCTGATCAGAAAGTTTCCGGCCACCAACGGTGATGCCTTCCAATAAAGTTTGCACTTCGGGGAAGGTAAAAGGATTACCTTCCAACATGCTTGCATCCCACACAAACTCCGCGAGCATCCTGTGCCAACGGAAGCAGACCCGCTCTCTGGAATAAGTGGGAACCCTATTTGGAAAAACAGCTTTGTTCCATCGGAATCCAATCGTCTCCATAGTCAGGGACTTCCATTCAGGATTCTTTTTTGTCGAATGGATTCGACGAGCCAGGACGGGACGAAGCAGCCGGAGGAATCACAGAGGAAGTAAGCTTTGGAATCTTTTTTGGAAGAGGGGTATTTTCAAAAAAACAACTCCTGTTGACCAGACTTGCTGCCAGTAGATAACTGGTATCCTTATTGGTCTTGCCCGATTTTTTCATAGGGTTCCTGAATTTCTTTAATGAATTCGATAGTGCTGATTTCATTGGAAGCAACATAAATGCCATTCGTATCTTCCACAAATTTCCAACCACCGTTCCCATCCGACTTCAGGACATGACTAATGTAGAGATCGCGGTCTTGATGATGAGAAGACATAATGGAACTTTCTCCCATATAACCATAGATCTGTGCCCCGCTTTTTAGCGTAACAATGACCCAGTTTTGCAGCGGTTTTGAGAATAGTGCCCTCCAGGCTGTAGGGGGACGATTTAAGTCAAAAATTTTAAAATTACACTTTGCCAGAAGCGTAGTGACCCACTTTTTTTGCCGAAGGAAGCCACAGAAAAAACCTGCTGTTATCGGGACAAAAAAAAGCATTTCAAAGGCAACGACGCCGAAATGTACTGAATCCAAACCTTGCCACCATGCTTTATAAATCGCGTCTGCAAAAAAGATGCCAATAAAAGTACTGCGGGTCAGCAACTTCAGGGCAAATTTTTCCCACTGGATCTGCTGATCGTGATAAACAAAGAGGGACTCTACGACATGCCAAACGTAACCGGGGACCAAAAGGACCAGGGCCAAGATGATAGAACGGAACACTTCAGGCATAGCGTATTATACAGCATAGCTTACCTCATTTAAGAAATTTTCCTCAATAGACACAAAATTTTCTAAATCGGAGCCATTTGAGACGTCCAACCTGTTGCTAATTCATACGCATTTGCGATACGGAGAAGTTTGGCTTCCTGATGTGCATTTGCTAGAAATTGTACCCCAATGGGAAGCCGCGATCCCTCGATCGTTGCAAATCCGCAAGGCACACTAATTCCACAAATGCCCGCCAAATTGGTGGCAATCGTGAAAATATCCGCCAAATACATTCGGAGCGGATCATCCGTACGTTCGCCTAACCGAAACGCAACATCCGGTGAGGTGGGGCAAATGAGTGCATCGACCTGTTGGAAGGCCTCGTTGAAGTCCTTACGAATAAGAGTGCGCACTTTCTGAGCGCGAAGATAATATGCATCATAATAGCCCGAGCTCAGCACATAGGTACCTAGGATAATTCGACGTTTGACCTCACGGCCCAAACCCTCCTCGCGAGTGCGCTGATAATGATCGAGCAGATTTTTGGGATCAGGTGCGCGACTGCCATAACGGACCCCATCAAAACGTGCCAGATTGGAGGAAGCCTCGGCCGTCGCTAGGATGTAATAAACTCCCACTGCATATTGTGTATGAGGCAGAGAAATTTCGATCAGCTCCGCCCCCAATTCCCGGCATTGTTGAATCGCCTTTTCCACAGCGGCCCGTACCTGGGCATCTATGCCTTCCACAAAGTATTCCTTGGGGATTCCAATCCGTAATCCTTTCATTCCCAGTTCAAGTTCCCTTGTAAAATCTTCGGGTGAGGCGTCCAGCGACGTGGAGTCCTTCGCATCCTTGCCTGCGATGGCATTCAGAATCATGGCGCAATCGCGCGTAGAACGGGCAAGAGGCCCGATTTGGTCCAATGACGACGCAAAGGCAACAAGGCCATATCGCGATACGCGACCATAGGTGGGCTTCAGACCGACACAACCACAAAGAGCAGCGGGCTGTCGAATAGAGCCGCCCGTGTCAGAACCTAAGGCAGCATAAGCTTCGCGCGCCGCAACGGCCGCTGCAGAGCCCCCGCTGGAACCGCCTGGTGTGCGAGTGAGGTCCCAAGGATTGCAAGTGGGGTGCACAGCTGAATTTTCAGTAGAGGAACCCATCGCAAACTCATCCATATTGGTTCGTGAGAAGGGAATGGCACCTGCCGCCTTCAATCGTGCGATGACCGTTGCATCGTAAGGGGCCCGATATGTGGAAAGTATTTTTGAAGCACACGTACAAGGTTCGCCCTCCACATGAATGGCGTCTTTAATGGCAATGGGCAAGCCCCCGAGTGGCAGGGAGACATCAGCTTGATCAGCCAATCGTAAAGCATCCTCCAAATTGCGGTGAAGCAGAGCATGTACCTTGGGTTCTACGTGGGTGATTCGAGCCTCCAGCGCTGCGATCGCATCGCGTGGGTGTATTTCCTGAGATCGAAATTTATGCTGCAGCTCGTGAAGAGTCAGTGAGATCAGGTTGTCCATAGTGCCTATTCAACAACTTTGGTCACCGTAAAAAGACCATTGGTGGCGCGAGGGGCGTTCGCCAGCGCATCAGTTTTCGAGAGCCCGACTTCGGATTCATCTTGTCGAAAGACATTGTGCACCGGAGTGGCATGCGCCATTGCCTCCACATGTGAGACATCGATAGCTCTCAATTGTTCCACATATTCCAAAACACGCCCAAGCTGGGCTTGAAACGTAACGGCTTCTTCCTCACTCAGTGCAATGCGAGCAAGATGCGCCACATAAGTGACATCCAAATTTTGGCTGCTCATGAAGTGTGGAAAAGTACGCCTTTGGACGACGTTTGTCGAAATATTTTCAGGAGGCGATGGATCTGGGGACTTCTCGTGGAGCAGGCAAAAAATGACGCATCGGGAGATTCACGCAAAATCCATCCCTTCACTGTTAAGAACAGATTATAGGTATCAATTAGTAAGATTGTATAACTCGTTGTATGACAGACTGAAGCTAAAATAGTTTCTACTACCGAACTACGAAGTACGCACTACGAACTACGCACTACGAACTACGCACTACGAACCACGAACCACGAACTACGAACCACGAACCACGAACCACGAACCACGAACCACGAACCACGAACCACGAACCACGAACCACGAACCACGAACCACGAACCACGAACCACGAACCACGAACCACGAACCACGAA
>Ga0153924_1001238_pt1 | contig 13425 bp, 18 predicted proteins | sample TSNJ008MetaG_FD_104709 | JGI IMG/M metagenome (GOLD analysis project Ga0153924, IMG submission 104709) | Attine ant fungus gardens microbial communities from New Jersey, USA - TSNJ008 MetaG | ecosystem: Host-associated > Fungi > Mycelium > Unclassified | place: USA: New Jersey, Wharton State...
AGAAAAAGAGAAAGATCCGATATAAGAATAATAAAAACGAGGACGTATCATAGCTTTTTTTAACCCCCCACACGGATCACATCATTGCAAAAGACTGTTGATCGCCAGAGGCACATTATATCCAGTTTTCTCAAGGGCTTGAACAGCCTGTTCCCTTTCAAATCCCATTCCAAGGATTTGCACCACAGCCTCATCGTCATCAGGAGCCGATGTCTTTATCCCTGACCCATCAGCCGGTGCCGGAGGAGGAGAAGATGATGAAGAAATCGGTGTCGCGGGTGGGGCCAACGTTTCTTGATTTTTATTCTTCTTCTTCTGCTTAAACGAAAATAGCATCTACAAAGACAAAAAATAAATAAGAATCTCCCTGACCCTTGCAACAAGCGATAATCAACACTTACATTCAACCTAGAATGTTTCGTACCAGACTCCTTCAACTTCTCATGGCTCTCTTTGGACGAAGTCGATTTCCTGGGCACAGGGGAAGTCATACGACCAGAAGGTGACGAAGGACGAGGACCAGGAGATGATGTTCGATTCACCGAAGATCGAGGAGACGAAGCATCAAGTCCTCTTGGTGACGTCGGAAACAGCTTTGAAGACGACGGAGTGTGAGGTTCCGGTTCTTTAGAAGAGGTAATGTAAGACGGCTCAAAGCTCAGATTGGGATTGGTATCAAAAGAGGCAAAGGCATCATCAAACGAGGTAGACTTGGCAGCCTCTGGCCGCGCTTCAGAGCCATTCGGTATCGGGGTAGACGCCGTTCTTTGCTGAGTAGCGGCAGCCGGAGCGGTACTTGAAGTCGCAAAGATATCATCAAAAGTCGACTGTACAGGAGAAGTCACCATCTGCGGTGCTGAAGACGGGACCTGAGTCTGCGTTGAGATAGAAGAATCCACCGTCGTCGCTGGTTGAGGGAGAGACGATACCTGTGTCCCTCCAGCAGCACCAAAATCGAAACTGTCTTCAAAACCTTCAAAAGTAAACTGAGCCGGCGTTGCAGAGGGAGGCGAAGAAAATGAGCCAAGCGCCTCATCAAAGGCATTGACACCGGCAATATCAGTAGGCTTGGAAGATGTTGGAGATTCAGTCGCGATGGGGTGATCAAAAGGACTGGACGATGGCTTGGACCCTTCTGGTGACAAAGCACCATCATGAGCTTGAGCAGAGGCATCAGACATATCACTCGAACCAAATATGTCATCAAACGAAGACTTGATCTGATCTTGAGAATCAGTGACGATAGGTGACGGTATCGTTTCCCCGGCCTCGTCTTTCGCTACTGGGCTCGTAACCCTATCTTTTGCCTTTTGAGCCACCTCAGCCAATGGAGCATCATCATCATCATCACTTTCATCGCTATCGGATTCATTGACCACCAGTTCCTCAAGTCTTGTATCAAGGTCCGTCATAGGCTGCTCAGGACCTTTCTTCTCCGACCCAGCTAAAGCTACATCACCGAGCAGTGATGAGCTACTCGGACTATCTACAACAAGATCTGGGAACCTCGCATTGGCCGCATCAGCGAGATTGTCCGAGCTTTCTGGCGGCGGATCATAGTTAGCCGTCGTCGAAGGAGTTACAAAATGTTCAGTGCTGGTAGAAGTCGTAGGCGAAGCTGGAGCTGCTCAATTCTTCAACACCTTGCCGACAAAAATTGACAAATGTGATCACTCACGTATGTCCATGTCTTTCAGCACTGAATCATCGTGAATCTGAGCATCAGGTTTGGAAACCTGTTCCTGAACAGGGGCGGGTTCGACTTCTTCAACACCAAAGAAATTATCCAACTTCGACTGAGATTCCGACTTGGTTTGGTCGTTCTGATCTTCCACTGGCACAGTCAGACCAGAACTACCAAAAGGAATGAAAGGTGATTGAGACTGGGGGCTGGAAGGACCTGACATGGCCAATCGCTCAAATGGATTATTACATTTGGTGGTTGAGACAGGCTCAGGTGAAGCCGGGAGGGGCTGACCGACGGCTCTATCAACGGTATCCTGCGAGAGCACTCGAACCGAATGTGGTTCTTCATCAAACTGAGCAATTTGATCTTCAACTTCTCCCGTTTCCTTGATAGCGCTCTGAACCTCGACATTAGCCTCCTCCACTTCTTTCTCAACTTTGATCTTCTCCGCTTCCTTGGTCGCTAACTGCTTCCGCGCAATGGCAAGCCGGCCTTTCTGTTGTTTTGCTTCCTTCTTAAGCTTCTCAACCTCGCCTTTGAGTTGTTCTGCCTGCTGTCCAGCATCAATCATACGCTTATGGAGATCCCTCACTTCTTCCTTATCACGTAGAAACGCCTGTTCAATCTCCGCCTTCTCAACACGGATAGCACTGAGGTCACTCTCCGAACGGATCAACTCCACTCTGTTTCTCTGGATCTCAGCTGACTGAACAGCAGAACGCTCCTTGAGCTGCGAGAGTAATGCCACCTCAGTCTCATAGGCTGCCTTTGCGGAGGACGATTGAGTTTGAAGCGCTATAAGCTCGGCAGCTTGACTCGCAACTGTGCTCTCCAATTTTGCCCGTTCAACTTTCGTGCTTTCGAGAGCCCTGTTCGTAGACTGGAGCTCGTTTCGGACATTCCCAAGCTCGGCGCCCTGATCATGAATGGAAACGGAGGTAGTATTGGGATGGTCTTCGTGCTCTTCCATGAGGTCAGAAGGGGGATTCGCTGATAGGACGTTCAGAATGCATCAAAAGTCAGCAATGAGATAAACCACTTACTTGGGCCGAAAGGTGACGAAGAGGCAAAAGGATCCTTTATGGTATTACGTGGAGGTATAGGTGGGACAGCAGTTGCACCAGTGCTTTGAGGTTGGAGCACAGACATAGTACCAGTAATCTGTGGTGACATAGCACCAGTAGCCTGAGGTGAAATAGCTGATGCAGGTGGTGTGTCATCGAGATCCAAAAGATCACGAGGAGGTTCAGGCTGTGAAACCTGGAAGACAGTTGCTTGTTTTCGCAGCGAAGGTGGTATCAGAGAAGGTGGTAGTTGAGCAGGTAACGGCTGGCCAGCTAGTCTCTTCCTTATTAGATGAAATGCAATTGCAAATCCATCGCGCGTCAAACGACCATCGCCATTGATATCAGCCAAATCCCTAGTATATAATCAGATAAAATCGTCAAGTCAATAGCGGAACGAACCATATCTGTGCGAGAACCTCGCTGGGAAGCTGCGACTTTAGCATGAAGGGAACAGCAGTTTCCCCCTCGATAAATCCAACATTCTGCTTGTCAAGTTCTCCACTGAAGATGGCGTCTGCATCGGCTTTTTCACTCGGACTTACATCCCAAGCGTCCCTTCCAGTTTGTACGACAGAAGTGGGCTTAAAAGGAGCTTGGGAAGGACGAGAAGGAAGACTTGGGGCACCGAACTGAGAAGGACTAGCATGGTCTGGAGCAAGGGGTGAACTCTGATCCGTATATTGAGGCTGTAGTCGACTAAAGTTACTGCCGACGGGACTCAAGGAGCCACTGCTGCCGGAAAAATGAGCTGATTGGGAAGGAGAGGTGGTAGTTGAAAGACCTCCAGCTTGTTCGTATAGACCAGGTGGGAGTGTCGTCGGCACGAAGGAAATTTGCTGCATCATCAAGCCCTGGATGAAGTACATAGCAATCGTAAAGTCAGTAATGTCCAGGGCACCACGATCACGCGTGTCTGCAAGGCTCCTTCATGATATCATTCAGGATGAGGCTTCAGGAGCGAAAGATAAACTTGCCAGACTTGTGAAAGTTTGTCATTGGACAGTTGGGATTTGAGGAAGATATCCCGCGCCTTGTCTCCTATAGATCCAACAAGCGGTGAGCTTCGTGAGCGGGAAAATAAAAACTGGGACGTACCATTTAATAAACCATTTGTGGGACCAGAACGATTGAATATATTCTGGAATTTGATCTTATCTTGGGGAGAGAGTGGAGGAAATCCTGGAGGAGGAGATTTAGGAATAGACGCGCCCGTGTCCTGCTGTGGGATTGAAGTGTAACCCTCGATGACTGCCAGTGGACCCGCTTCACACACACCAAAGTCAATACAGCTGGTTGCGGAGAATACCCGGAAATTGGAACTCACACTTCGTCAACAGGGTAGGGGATACTTTGGAGCCCTTCTGGGCGTGTCCGATGAGACGAAGCGCTTTCGCAGTTCCAGTCTTTGAGAGCCAACCATTATTCTCCTCGTCCGCAATACTCCAAATTTCTCCCAGCACGGATCCCGCTAACTTTGCTCCATTAAATACTTCGACAGCAACGTCACCTTTCAGGATACCTTGCTTCGGTTTGTCAGCCTTGGAGAATATCTGGTTGACGAGATCGAGCTCAGCAGGGGAAGCTCTAAAAGATGCGGACATGATGTCCGAACGGAGGGAAGTAATTGGTACAAGCCGAAAAGGCGTCTTATTAGACCTTCCCACGCTCAACCGATAATGAGACCGCACTGGAATTACCTTCGTCCTCAAACACGCTAGTACCCGCGAGCATGTGCTAAGCTCTGTGACTCTCTGGAGAGCTTAGGCTTTGACTTTAGGATCTACACTCACGGAACTGCGGCGATTTTCCGAGAACGGGGCTGCACAGGTCCGAAGAGGACGCTCATTAATATAAATGCACGTGATTGTAACACATTCGGTTCAACTTTTGAGGATCGCGGTCTCTGAACTTACTTCTCCCATAGAGTCCAGCCACATTCATGGAACAAGTCACCTCATCTCTGGCCTCCCGCACACCTGCCAAGTCAAATGTGCAGAACTCAACCCAACAATCAGCGGGGAGTGTCACAAAACGGTGAGATTTCGAACTCGAGTTGCAGATGAGTGGGAAACCCATAGCAAAGAGCAGACTTTCTAATGAACTCATGACCTTGATGGTATGTTTGAGACATATGTGATGCCGCGACTGTAGCTTACTATCTCCTCCAGATGTCTTCTTCTCCCGGCATCGTGAGTGGCCACTCGAAAAGTGTTATCTGTGTCGCTAAAGTCGAATGATCAGTCTGCTTTCCCCAAGAGCGATGGGAATTTGTTTGAATGGGCTGGGACAATTGAGGGCCCAGCAGAGACAGTGAATATTGTTCATTCTCTTGTTTGAAGACTGATGTTGATTGAACTAGATTTACGCCGGCCTTGCGTTCAAGATCTCGATTTCTTTTCCCCCCAACTACCCATATGTTGCACCCACCATCAAATTTGAGACACCATGTTTTCACCCCAACTTTGATATCAACAGTGGCGGTATCTGCCTCGATATCCTCCAGGTAGATTGATTAAATTTGATAGATGTGCTCCACTAAAACAGCATATCCTGATAGGACAAATGGTCTGCCGTGTACAGCGTCCAAACCATACTTCTGTCCTTGCAGTCTCTACTTGGCGGTGCAGTAAACCTTTTCCTTGCGGGCAAATAATGAGTTGACACAACCTCTAGAACCTAATAACAACTCCCCTCTGAACCCTGAGGCTGCGTCTCTCTGGGACAATCCTGAAAGTAGGTTTAGATCCATCAGATTCATTGTTATATCTGGGGTGACGGTGGCTATTACAGTCTTCAAGACACAACTCATGAAGCACTATCGTCCGATCAATAACGACTCTGCATAACAAGTAGACATTGTATAATCTAACTTTTCCCATCCCTTGGACAGTCGTCGTTATAATACTCTTACATGTTTTGACCGGTAATTTGCATGTATCATGGAGTAAGCATCTGGGATGAACGTCAGTCAAACTGTTGAAAATGGCGTGCCAAAGGCCAGGTAGATCAGGTATTCGATGCGTATCAACAAGTGCTTTGCCCGCCTCCATTTTTGTACACTAGGAGACTTTGGTATGGGCAAAGAACATTCATGTCCGCCCATCGAGCCAATTTCATCACAGAAGTGCAACTGAATGAATACACACCTAGGAAGCAGATGGACCGCAAATAGACCAAGAACTGTAGCCTGAAGAAGGGGTCAGAGCTGTTCAAGGGGCCAAATTATGAGAGGAAATGAATCAGACAAGGCTGAAATCAATGAAGCATTCGTCACTCGGCACCAGGCGCTCAGAATGTGGTAAAGTATGGTAATTGTAGCTCATCAGTGGAAGGGGTGGAAAAGAACGCGATGCTCACCCGACGAAGAAGAGAGAACGAAGAAGAGGCTGCGAGAAAGAAAAAAGCAAATGATGGGGCACGTGATGTCTTTTTTTTTTTTGATAGCGCGTCACCTATCTCAATTCTGGCAATGCAGTCACTTTTACGTTGGTCGATAGAGAACTCGACGCCGCAGCAAGATGGTGACAGACAACCTGCGACACAACAGCAAAAGCTCGATACAGAAATTATTGACATGATTCTGGGGAGATCTGATGCGGAACAAATGAAAGAGGATGTTGATGCCGCTAGTGACAGGAGCAAGAGTGAAGATGAGAGATTGGCAGCATTGGACCATCTAGAGATGGTGGGTGTTGAGCGATTGGATTGAAGATATGTCAACTCAAGTGTGTGTAGCTTGTCGAGCAAATTGATAATGCGAATGGTGAGGGATCTTGTTCATGCAGAGAATTTCACTAAGGGTTGGCAGATTTGGAAAAGCTGGGGCTCTGGCCGGCATTGATATCACTGTTGGATTCACCAGAGTCATCTACGGGGATCAAGGTGATGGTTTTGTGGGTGATAGGTACAGCGGTACAAAACAACCCTCAGGCTCAGGACGTGGTGAGTCTGGTGATGTAAAAGAGGGGCAGGAGCTGAAAGTGGCTGCCAGTATCTCTCGTACAATCCTCTACCAGGACTTGTTGGAAAGCTGACACCAGGGGCGTCATCGACACCTGAAATGAGGGCCAAGGCGGTGTATACGCTGTCGGGCCTGCTGAGGCACAATGGACCTGCTGTGACAGAGCTGGACAGACCGGATGTTGAGGGCTGGATTCGACTGAAAGAGGGGCTGCAAGGTAAAAATAGTTTTTTAGAGTGATCGGATCTGATGCGGTTTAGATCCCGATGATTCTGTGCGCAGAAAAGTGGAGTTCCTGCTGCAGACGCTTATTCTGGAAGAGGAGAGCACGGAGAGTGGGGCGGTGCTGAACGAGCGGATCCACGTGAACTCGCATGCAGCGGCGCTGCGGGACAGGTCGAGAAACTCGACCCGGGAGATGGCGCTGGCTGGGTTTGCAAAGTATGGTATCGTGATCTGAACATGTGACTGTGAGGTAGCGTGTGACTATGGATGAGCGAGTGACAGTGTGACCTGGACGTGATGCAGAACCCCGCGATGAGTGCGTCGCCGGTGTTCTCTGGCTATCCTGCCTATTCCCGTGCGCGCGCTGCCTTGCCCTCGGTGCGTCCGTGTCGCTCCCCCGGACACCCTGCTGACTCTGTTTAGCAATGGCTCGACAGCTCCCCGGAGTCCTCCGATGATCTCTCCTCTGCCGGCTCTCCGCCGATGCCCGCCCTCCCGGCGTACTCTGTGGACGACGAAATAATTCCCACCGCCATCGTCATCAAGAATATTCCATTCAATGTCTCCCGTGAGACTCTCCTCTCCATCATGGTCAGTATTTCTCTTTTCTTTTTCTCCTACTCACACATCAGCCCACAGGAGTCTCTCGGCATCTCTCTTCCTTATGCCTTCAACTACCACTTGGATCAGACAGGCGCTTTCCGTGGTCTTGCATTTGCAAATTTCCGCCATGCTCCAGATGCAGATGCCGTCGTCGCTGCCCTCAACGGCTTCGACGTCCAGGGCAGGAGACTCAGAGTCGAGTACAAAAAGGTCCTGCAGGCCAGTGAAAAGGAGCGCATCGAACGCGAAAAGGCTATCCGTAGGATGCGCTCCATGCAGCTCGAGAAGGAACAGCAGGCTCAGCTCAACCAGCTCTATGATGACTTTGCCCCCCCATTCAGCCCTCCCCGTCCCTTTTCCTTCACTACCCAGCCTGGGCCTCCCTCCGTTCCTCCCCCGGCAGTCCCTCAGCCCTCTACCACCCCCGCCTCTGAAAAGACCCCCAATGAGCTTGATATGAACGATCCATCCACCCTAGAAATCTATTCTAGGGTTCTCCTCTTTAAAGACGATCCCATGCGAGACGAACTCGCTTTCTCTAGGTCCCTGACCCCCAAGCAGCGCAGGGTCGTCCACCTTATAGCCCAGAAACTCGGCGTCTTTCACTACTCCGTTGGCGACGGTGACGAACGTTATGCAGTCGTCACCCGCACGGACCCTCAAAAGGTGTGTCCCTTCCCCTCCTAACTACTTTTGGTAATTTCTTGGCAGCCGTCCCCTCAGCGAACTCCCGTCCTCAACCGCGTGCCCTCTGCCTACCTCTCTCCGCCTTCTCAAGTCTCTGCCTCAGCTGCACCTCTCCGTGTCAAAAAGTCCATGCCCGACATGAAGACCCTTCATTCCCAAGTCAATCGCCTCTACCCTCGCGCCTCCAATGGCAATATCCGCGAGGGCTACAACACCATCGCCTCCCCCACTCGCCGAATCTCCACTTACAATTCCCTGCTTGGCAATGGAAGTCTCTTTGGTGCCAGCGCCGTTCCTCCCGTCCCCTCTCTTCCTTCTACTATCTCTACCACGTCTCCGAACGGCAACATCACTGAAACCGTCAACAACGTGGTCCGTCAACCACGGGGACCTGGCACTCCAGGCTTCCAAAGGAGGGATACCAGGACCACCCCCGGCGAGGCCCCTGTGCAGGCCAGAGGTGCGCTTGATGCTACTACTTACGAACCCTTAGAAATTTGATCCAATATCCGTGTTCCGAGTTTTGTTTCTTTACTGGCTCTTCCAGTCCCTCCTTATCTCTATTGTTCTCATCTTAGTGGATCCCAGCAAACGTCTCCATACTATACATTCCGCTGCCTGTCAAATCTATGATGTGCTTCCCACACTCCTTTGCTACTTTCTTGATCCTAACAATTCAGTCACGTGTAGAGTAATTGGTCGTCACATGTCCCTAACCAATCATCTCTCGAGTTCCTGAAAAAATACCCATATGCCTGGTTTCACCGTTATACATGCCGCTGTTTTTACTGCCGGTGCACTTCTTGGAGGGGGCATAGCTACTGTAGTGCCAAGCAGGAAAAATCAACAACAGCCAGCATTTCTTTCCCGGTCTGCGCCCCATCACCCGGTCCCTTTGACTGAGCATCATTCGTCGCTTGTGCTCAAGTACGGTCATCCTGGTGAGTTTGGTATTGCCCTGCTGCCGGAAAACATATGGTGATGCCTTGTGGCATAGGTCCTATATCGGACCTGATAAACAGACAGGCGTATGTGGCTGCATATGACAGAAGACTGCGGCATCCTGCTTGGGTGTGTCTTTCTTTCATCTTCTCTCTTTCTCTTGTTCACCCTTCTCTGAAAGACAGCTGAGCATCTCTCACTGACGTCTTTGGGCAAGTCCCTTGTCTCACCTCCCGATGAAGGTTTCGGAGGTGATAGGACCAATTCCGTCTTCAAAGAGGACGAGTCTTTGCCTCTCGTGTTCCGCTCAAAGCTGTCGGATTACTTCAAGAGTGGGTATGACCGAGGGCACATGTGAGTGTCTGTGTCGTTCACAGAGCTACTTCTCATTCTTGTGTTTAGGGTTCCTGCTGCAGATGTCAAAATCTCTCAGGTATGAGCATCAAAAGAACCTTGCCGAAGTGTTAACACTGGTCATAGGAAGCCATGAACGAGACGTTTTATTTGTCCAACATCGCTCCTCAAGTTGGAGACGGATTCAATAGACATTGTGAGAGTGTGTCAGGCACGGTGTTTTCATGACTTATGATGTTGTCTAGACTGGGCCTACCTCGAAGATTGGTGTCGTCGTTTGACTGGCAAGTTCCAGGACGTATACATTTTTACGGTACCTCTGTATCTTCCTAAAAAAGATGTGGATGGTAAATGGCGTGTGGTACGTGGTCTCTCGCTCGTGGATGATGAGAGGCTTGTTGTTGAGTTGCTCGTCAGACGCACGAAGTCATTGGCAACCCACCCAATGTGGCTGTACCTACTCATTTTGCAAAAGTCGTCTTGGCGTCTAAACCCTCGTCACCTCTAACACCTGAGAAGCTCGAGGTGTCTACGGGAGCATTCGTACTTCCAAATGCTGTCATTTCGGATGAAACACCCCTGACGAGTTTCGTTGTCCCTGGTATGTCGGATCAAAGTTGACTCTCAACTACGTTCTCATGTGTTTTTTCTGTGGAACAGTGGATGCTGTGGAACGTGCTGCTGGATTAACGCTTTTTTCGGACGAGATCAAGTCCGGTTCTAAACATATTTGCCAGACTACCAGATGCGAAGTTGTTGTGAGGAGATTTGATGAAGCACGCAAGAACACTAAACAGATTACTGCACCCAAATCGTAGTGGGCTGGCTCATCTCTTGCCATATTCTAAATCTATATCATAATGATAACATACACAGGGCAGGCTAGAAATTTGAAAGCATATACTTGACATTCTCCCAATAGATACTGTCAACTTTTTGTTCGATTTCTTCTTTTGTAAGCCAGGCAAAGTCTTCGATGCCTGGTGCTGGGGTGACTTGGCCGGCCATGATGTGACTCTTGTAGAAAAAGACGACATGCTTGTGTGATATGTATGTAAGGATCATGGTCATGAGCTTTTGATCAGATACACACACACACCTCGAGTGCGTTGGGGTCGGATTGAGGTGGTCTGTATACTCCTACAGGCTTTCGGCTCACGATCCAGGTGTCCATTTTCTCACCACACTGGACCATGAGTTGTTTATGGGCAGCCTGAAATGCTCGTCAAGTTATCAACCACGGAAAGAAGAATGACCTCTGAGACTCACTTGATGCAATGAATCACCTTTCTCTAGACCTCCTTGAGGGAACCTCCAAACGTCCTTGTCGTCCATTTTCGATTTGAGTAAGAGATATAGGTTACGCTCGCCTGCTCTGTCAAGGCTTTTGGTATCGCCGGTCTTGTCTGAAGGGTGTTCTCGTGGTGCCAAAGGCTCATCTTCACCCTCTTGTTGCGCCAATACGCGCACAGCTGCCTTATCCGCTTCTATTTTTGCTGGGTCTCGCCATTCTTCTTCGGCGGCGAATTTGGGACCGAAAGCAGCTTTTTCACGTTCTTTTTCCTCCATGTTGAAGCGCGTTTCCAGGAGTGAGCCTTGTTTGAAATAAAAATCGTAAGGGAAGGGTTGGTGGAGAGCACGTCGGATTCGGGCTTGGTAGGCGTAGAATGCTCGTTCGAAACGTGTTGGAGTGCGAGTGAGGAAGGGTGAGCGGTTGAGAATGATGGCTGTCGAGAGACGAGGTCTTTTAGAAGTGGGTTTTGCGGGAGAGGCACTTGTTGTAGTGGTAGGTTGTACTTCTGTCGCCAGTGTCCGACATAGTTGTGGGATACGTCTCACTGTGGGGCAAAAAAATTGAGTTCTTTTTGTTTTTGTTTTCTCTTTGTGCTGTGTAAGATTTTTTACCTACAAGAGGAAATAGCCTGTCGTTTGAACATCTCTCCGTGAATATACCAAAAAAACGGCTCGAATTTCTCGATGTAAGATCACGCGGATGCGTGGGACCCGCATCCCATATTCAAGTGCATCTATATTTCCGTTGTTTCGAAAGACCATGTCTGTGACACTGGTAGCCAATCCGTATGTCGACGAAAACTCGACTAAAATCCGGAACAAAAATGTACCCTGGGATGTGGGTAATCTATAGGGACATGACATTTTTTTGGTGTTTGGTCAGCTGAATGACAACCAGGCATATCAACGCGCAGACTTGATTACGCTTGAGCAACTTGGTTTGATCAAGAAAGTCGACCGTCAGCCTCGGGCGCGCATTGAATCCGTTCTGTTATCTGAGGGAAACACTTTTGTGCTATTGTTTATTGGTTTGTTGAAGACAGTCTCGAAGAGTGATATTCAGCAGTGTCTCCTTGTGTGGATTGCTGATGCATTGACGGGTGAGTCGATGGTTAAGGATACCGCGTTGGGAGTCGGTTGATGAGGATGGGTGGATAGATCATGAAGAACGTATACCGTTGTTTTTGAGGATGAATCAGTCCGATCATGACCTCCCATATCTCCCGCTGCTCAAGTATGTAGTTCATTCCCACCTTGTCAGTTCGTTTGGTTGACACACCTGACTAGGTGCCTCAATGCTCAAGACGACTTTACCCAATTGAAGGCGGCACAGATACTGACTGTACTTCTGAGGTCTGCTAGTTTGTTTATTCTCTGTCTGCCAGTCGCCCTTGAACTCATGATTGTCAGTGCTGAACAACAGTGCGATGTTTTACAACGACACTTGCAACTATTTTTGCAAGTACTAGCACAATTTGTGACTAGTTCTTCCCCGCATAAACGTGATGTTGGTGTTCAATGTTTGGAATCATTGTTAGCAAGGCAGCAAGTTCGTCAAGCTGTCTGGGTTAATTCAGCCATCATACCAGGGTAGCGGTCCATTCTTGTGTGAATTATATTTCTGATATTGAACAACTTACTACGGATAGGTTCCTCGATATTCTGACTCGTGCTCCAGGTCCTCAGATGAGCTATCAGGTGTCATTCTGTTTCTGGCTGTTGACGTATGAGCAGAATATCGCTCAGCAGCTCAACAAGTACATCTTCGATCTATGCAGAAAGAAAAATATGAACTCAATTTTGTGATAGAAAGTACGACGTCATCCCTGTTCTGATTGAAACCGCCAAGTCGGCGATGAAGGAAAAAGTGATACGTGTCATCGTTGCCACTTTCCGAGTACGACTCCTTCCCCCCGCTCCTCTTTTTTTGGGAATATTCGATGGATCATGACTTTTGTTACAGAACCTTGTCACCAAAGCACCTTCTGACAATCTCCCTGCTATGCTTGTCGCTCAGCTTTTACCGTTTGTGAAAAATCTCTCGCAACGCAAATGGTCAGATGAGGACATTGGTGGAGACGTTCAGTTTTTGAAGGAAGAATTGACCACTCATTTCCAGAATCTTACGTATGTTTTTCTCTCTCTCTCTCATCACATTTCTGATTTGGCGTGTGTGTTCAAAAGGACATATGATGAATATATATCAGAGTTGGCGTCGGGACACCTGTCGTGGACGCCCGTTCATGAATCGGATGACTTTTGGAAAGAGAACGCTACCAAGTTGAATGAGAAGGACCACGAACAACTCAAGTCAGTTTAAGAGTCTATCTGGTTTATGATCGGGTTACTCACACCTTCTTTTAGAATTCTGATTCAGATCCTGCAGACTGCTACGAATCCCAATATCTTGGCCATTGCAGCGAATGATGTCGGTCAATATGTCAAGCACTATGATCGCGGAAAGAAGTAAGTCGATCATATTGTTTTTTTTACCTCACCTTAGGTTTTTTTTAAATTCCTGACTGTATAGACTTGTGACGGAATTGGGAGCAAAAGCGCGTGTGATGGATTTGATGACGCATTCGAATCCTGAAGTGAGGTATCGA
>Ga0153924_1001239_pt1 | contig 13420 bp, 10 predicted proteins | sample TSNJ008MetaG_FD_104709 | JGI IMG/M metagenome (GOLD analysis project Ga0153924, IMG submission 104709) | Attine ant fungus gardens microbial communities from New Jersey, USA - TSNJ008 MetaG | ecosystem: Host-associated > Fungi > Mycelium > Unclassified | place: USA: New Jersey, Wharton State...
ATCATCATACTACAGTTCCGAGTATGCGTGAAGAAGCCCGCAGCTATTTAAAAGGACCCGCATTGCCTGATATTAACATGGTCCTTCAGAGCGAGGTTATTCTGATCAATGCTCATAGATGGTGACAATCCAAATCATGCTCTCATCATTGCTATTCAAGCGGTTTACTTCCATTAGGATCTGCTATTTCTGTGTAATCCGACCAGGCTGTGTCTGAAGATTGAGTCTCAAACAAAGAATCTCGCAGGCGAGGCAGAAACTTCGGTTTATCTTTCTTTATTTCTGAGGCCTCGCATAGGAGTACTCTAATTATGTGATATCGCTTAGACCTCTCTAAATTTCCATATATCCGGCACCTGGATCCTATCAAAGCTAGCTCTCGACCGAGATACACTGATACCGCACCTTAAGTTAGAATCGGTGATCCTTCCATATCTCTTTGCCTTCCCAAGCCTCTTCGCCACACGGCCCGACTCTCAGCTAGAGCCCTGATTGATAAGATGAACAAGGATCGTCGGACACGATTATAACAGTCTATGCATGCTTTCGTAAAAATATCTTGATTCAAGCAAGGTATCTTGATTAGTGTTGTTCCTATTGGATATAGATACAAGCAGTGAGGCAGATTGACATGGCAATATTGGTTAGTCAACATTAATCATATGCGCTGATGGAGGGAACCCATAACTGAGATGAGTGTGAAACTCTCCAAGTTCTTGATCGGCACCAAGAAATAATGGCCTAACACTAAGCGCATGGATTATAACGCCGATTTTTATGAGCAATTTTTGGCTGCGACCCGTGTAGATCCGATGAACGACAGATGATTGGCAGGTAATGACTTACATCTTACATTCATGTGTCTGAAGGACCTTGCCTTTCCTTGCACATTTCTTGATGAGCGCTCAACCTCAGTGAGCCTTTGAGTTTTTGTATTACACTTCTGTAGTAGTTCAATGCTCATAAGATTTGCAAATGAGAAACTGGACTAATCAGGGCCGCTGAATCACAATTCATTGGCAAATTAGCCAGGTGAAAAGAAGACAGCCAAGGGTCAAGAGCTTTTGACAATCTTCCAATGTTGCATGTATGAAATTAGTGCACATGAATGAAGGATCCTCACATGAATTCAAGAGTCACTTCCCTGAAAATCATTGATGTATTGTTATAATAACTCCTTGGAGAACCCGAATAAATATAATGATAAATTTGTACATGTCATGCACTAAGCTTGGGTATTACTTTTGTCATCTGGTCAATGTTGATAAACTGCACCCATGTCTCAAGTTGCTTCGGATCGTCATACCACACAAACTTCAGCTCCTCGCATCCTCTAAAAAATGCACAACAACATTGGTATTCTTCCTCTATGATTCTTGGTTCATCGCCTCGTGCCACTCCGAGCTTGGCGCAATATAATCGGAATTCCCAACCAGTCAATGCATGACCATCTGCAGTTGCACATTTCTTATCGACGTCAAATTCAAGTCGAGCCCAGTCGAACGCAGAAGTTTGTCCAATTGCTCGAGCATACGATGATTTGAGGGCCAGGACGATACACAACCTCCGAAGCACATCGGTTTGTGTCTGTGGCCGGGTGATAGCCTCTAGCTCCAAAGGAGTCAGCTGGGATGGGAAAATTCAGTCGGAGTCGGGAAGTAGAAGGAGGCGTTTACCTTGTGCTGCTGAGATTCAATGTATGATGACAGTTGACTGCCCCCGGGTATTCTCATCGCCAGAATACCAAGACCGATGTTGATGACTTTCTTCTGTGGCCCCTGGGTCATAGCCATTCCGAGCAAAGACTGATCCTGAGCCAGGTGATAGCCAATCATCGAGTGCAAGAATTTTTCTGGGGGGAGGTCGTCCTAGTCAATGAAGGATTTCAGCTTATCTCAAGTAGAGATGAGGTATGGCCTACCTGTTCGATCCAGTGCTTTCCATTGGTAGTTTCACAGTCTCGCCACTTTGATCTCGGTATTCGTCGATGGCGCATCATGAGCAATGGGAGCATTGCTAAGAGGAGACTACCTGTTCAACGTCAGGAGACTGGGTTGTAGTAAACTTCGAAGAAATAACGCACGAAAGCTGTCCGGATCGGTGGGATTGTACTCGATATTCACATTTGCTACACAATCCTTGACGAGGGTATAACATTCATCGTATTCCTGATCCAACGTCAAGATGGAGGATTCCGGGGTAAGGGTGATACTGACCTCTTGGCTATAATTGCGGTTGAGAGATATCATCCAGACTAATATTGGACAGTCTTGGTAAGTGGGAGCTGCCATCATGTAAAGTAATCAGGATTTTGGGACGTTGAAGGTCTTATAAAGTATGCATTGGTATGGGCATTTGTAAAGCCACGTGTTCATGAGCAATTTTGATATTTCCTGCCGATATTGACGCACTTTGACTCTAATAGTTTCCAAACCTGAAGTCCTTTTGCTTAGACAAAGCGAGGCTTCCTATCTTGCATCCAACAGCTATAGTGCGGCACAGTCAAGGTTGAACGATACTGATGAATTTAACTTGACGATCCGCTGTGCGTATATTACGACCTACGCTTGCCTTGTGGGAGACATGTGTCACCCCTTTACTTCCCATCATGAACGCCATGAGCTTGACGAAGCTACTACCACCCTTATTTAGACTGTTCCCTACAAACGAACAGGCTTCCGAAGTCTGGAGACAATTACCCGAATTACGGTGGAATATGGAACTCATTAGAACAGCAAAATTAGTATGTGCACTCCAACACTTATAACTACAGGAGTATGATAACTACAACCCTTATATTGTCCTAGAACCGAAGAAATGCAGCACTCGAGATGACTATGATAACAAAGTCGACTGGGTTAACAAGACTTTACCTGAGACTTCCATGAATGGTCTACTGAGGTACATATATGCCAGGTCCAGTTTCTCGGAGACTGGACATGAAATTCAAATGTGGATTGCTAGGTTGAGGAAAGACTTCGCCGAGGTGACCAAGATCTGAATTGCTTTAATGAGCATGTCATGCATGTCTGAAGCAAAGGTTAGTTTTTAATGGGATCGAATCGTAAAGCTATCCATATCACAGTTCGGCTCCAAAATGGCAGAAAGGTCAGATTTTGGAGACCTTCAAGCCAGATATGCTTATCGTAGCAACTCCACCAGATTATCAATTTTGGTACATCAGATTGCGCAGCGTAGGTGGATATGCATGCCAATGAGTGGGCTTTAAAAGTACAAGTGGTGTTACAAACAACGATGTGAAGCAACTGTTGTCAACCATACATATCTCAGTGAATGTATATGAAAAGATTGATGGAGGTACGAGCATTCAACATCCATATTCATTGTTCCTCTTTCTCTTGCGAATGCCGTTTCTGGTATAACTTGATCCAAAGCGCCTCTTCTGTATCATCATATTCTTCTCATTGTTTCACTGATGACAAGCCCAGACTATAATGAGGATGAGACGAACAGAAAGGACGACAGCTTTATGTGGCATGATGTCATGAACACTCCCATAAAATCGATCTACGGCCATTGACGTCAAGAAGAGCGGGTAATAATGCATAGACACTGGGGCCACGGGTCCATGTTAATCTTGTGTAGAGTCAGAGCTGCTAATTGAAATCAGATAAAACTACAGAATAACAAAAATACTTGGATTAGAGGTGGTGCCGTTGGTGAATCTTCTGTGGCTGTAAGCACTGGCTCCGGAGTCAAGGACGGAGGAAAACCATGTTGCGTGTTGCGGGACCCAATAGATGGAATGAACACAGCATCGTAAACGTTGAGGATGGCAACCCCCAGCAAAGGTGATTTCAGAGCATGGATCGTATCATTGTAAAAAAAGCAGAGTTCAGAAGGATTTGATGGTCAGGGATCATCGACGTTGTTCGCAACTCAGTATACAACTCCATGAGAGTACAAAGCTTCTCTTTTGTACAGAAGAGTGGCGCGAACGTTCGTTGTCAATTTTTTTCCGCATACATCATATTTCAACACTGCAAGAGATCCACTAGTTTGACAAAGTGACTCTTCTCCTTCAGTATAACTAGGAACCTGAATTTTGACGCTCGAGCTATTGTTAAGCAAAGAGCAAGTAGCAATCTTATACAGTCAGATTGTGATCGATGATCAACTTGACGCTTGTCAAGAGTAAAGATTATATTGTTTATAATTGTACTTGATCAAGGCAGAGAGTTTCAAGTTGAGTTGAGTGGTGACGGCTTGAGTTTTTGAGGGGTTAAGCCTTGGATGATTGTTGATGAGAGCAGACGATGAGCAATTAGATACAGAGAGCGGGTGACCCGTGTTTTGATGGACTGGGGGTATGGGGGACAATCAAACTATTCGAGGTGGGCCCTAGTCTTATGATCGGAGATGCATTTACAGCGTGTACCGCATCTGCCACTGGGCCCTCGATTGTCGACTACCATTTTGTTTTCGGTAGTCGACTTTATGATCAATGATTTTAAAAAAGGTATAGTTTATTTGTCAGTTTTTTGATTTTAATTTATTCTAGTTTTGTACCTACGATGCCCCGCGCAACCTCTGAAAAATTTTCTCGTGTACACCAATCAGCTCCTAAGAAAGGCACCAGCAAATCGACATCTGACAACGCACAAGTGACCAATCCAATTTTCAACACTGCTCGTTTCGGCCAGCACATTCTCAAAAACCCTCAAACATGCCAGCGGTATGCACCTGTTTCTTGAGCGAGGTGTATGACTCATTTATGCTAGGATAGTTGACGTGGTTCGTTTTTCTGAAATGAATGACCTAGAAGCTCGCTGTTCCTCATGGCAATCGCTCTGTTTAGGCAAATCTGAAACCGACAGACAAAGTGCTGGAAGTCGGTCCCGGTACCGGAAACCTCACAGTGAAGATTCTCGAACAGGCGAAACACGTTACAGCGATTGAGATGGATCCACGTATGGCCGCAGAAGTAATGAAGCGGGTGCAGGGAACGTACGTGTTCACCCTAATAGCTACCAACATGCTTCTCTTAATTTCATCTTTTTTTTTTCTCTCTTCGCCTTTTGATCTTTCTTTCTTCCAATGCAGACCGGCTCACCGCAAACTCCACGTTATGATTGGAGATTTTGTCAAAGTCGACCCTCTGCCATATTTCGAAGTCTGCATATCAAACACCCCATATCAAATTTCCAGTCCCCTTGTTTTCAAACTTCTCTCACATCGACCTCTGTTCCGCGTTGCAATTCTCATGTTTCAGCGAGAATTTGCCCTCCGACTTGTCGCTAGGCCAGGTAGTAATTTGTGGTCTCGGCTATCAGCCAATGTCCAGGTAAAGCATTCCAACTATCTTATCAAGTGGACCAAAGAAACTCATCATCGGCTCTGAATACAAGCTCTACGCAAAAGTAGACAATGTCATCAACGTCTCTCGGAACGACTTCCGTCCCCCACCTCAAGTTGAATCATCCGTCATCCGCCTCGTACCGCTCGACCCACCTCCTCCAGTCAAGTTTGAAGAATTTGACGGAATGAACCGAATCATTTTTTCTCGCCCCAATAAAATGGTTAGAGGTAATATCCAGGCTAAAGGAGTAATGAAGATGCTAGAACAAAATAGAAGGACATGGATGAGTGCTCAGGAAATGGTGCGTATAACTCACCCTTTATTTTCGGGGTCTTTGATGGCGCTTTTCGTATCCGCCGACTGACGCCCATCTATCTCAGCCTGTCGACAATGACACCTCGATCTCAGAACTAGTAGACAAAGTTCTAACGGAAGTTGGACATCTGGAGAGTAGAGCATCCAAGATGGACATTGACGATCTTCTCAGGTGCGAGGACAAGCATACAAATGACTGTCGCATCTAACATTTGACAGGCTGTTATCTGCATTCCACGACGTAGGGATCCATTTTTCCTGATCATATCCGTTTCAACGTGAGTTCCTTATAAACCCCGAAATGAGTTTTGTTCGTGGTCAGCATATATGGTATATCTTTGTCCGTAGATTATATGTCATTCAGGCTTGTACCATACTAATATACAATACCGTACTACACTTCATTCTGTTCTGCCTGTAAATTTCTTTAGTTAAATGAAGGAAATTTCACAGTTGACAGCCGGCCATACCTAAGCTCCGCTGAAGCGATGCCAGCACTGCTTGATTTTGAATTACATGAAATGGCTCATGCGCAGCCTCAACGTTTAAGCATGTATGACCCTTGATCCTTGTCGGGGTCCGACGGGGACGCCGAGAAGGTGAGTGAAAAATTCATCAAGCCAACTAAAAAACACCTGTCTATCCTGTTCCGTTAAATTCGCCCAGTCTATTTCTGTCTGCTCAGCATCCGACTCATGAAACTGCGGCGTTGGGGATTTTAGTGATACGGCAGGCAAGGGTTTGGGTACTGGTGCAGCAACTGGCGTAGCAGATGTAGGAGGGCTTGAGATGGGTGCCGAGACGGGTTTTGTAGAGAAATTTGGGGCTGGGGGAGAAGGTTGGGTCGTCTGAAAGGGCAACTTGGATGGCGGAGGCTGAAGTGAACGCGATGGTGGGGGAGGTGGAGTGGATACATCTGAGGTAGATGATACAGGGGAGACTGAAGCACGTCGAACAGGTAACGGCGGGGGCTCTAATGTGCTAGTCCTTCGAGGAAGAGGAGGTGGAGCTCCCGTTGAAGATCCTCGATTGGGCAAAGGTGGGATGGCAGCTGGAGCAGTACTAGTCGTTCGATCAAGTGTCGCAGGTCCAGTAGACCCTGATCCGATAGATGATCCGGTGCGACTGGGCGGTGGAGGAGGTGCAAGCGCCGTGGGTTTATTGTTCGGGTTGGCTTTAGGTGCCGGTGGTGGTGGCGGGGCACCACTGTATGGATCCCAATTCGTTTTCTTCAAAGGCACACTGCCAATTCATTAGCGTCGACTACTTTCTTTAACATGCTACGTAATGTATGAAAAACAGACCTGGTATTACGATCTCGGAAACCTTGGGCTTTTTCAGCCCCCGAACTGGCAAGTTTCGACGCCTTGGCCTTCATATCGGAAACTGGGCAGGATCATCATCTAGATCATGAGTAAATGAGGATATTGGCTCACAGGACGGCATTTTTGATGTGGGGAAGAGGGAGAACAGGTGATTAAAGCCACTGAGAAAATGACACGTGAGGACTTGACACGTAAGGGAATCTTCCACGCGCATAATTTTTCACCACATGCTGTACATATCTCTTTTAGAAAAACTCGCTACAATAGCGGAACCCAGTCTTAGTAAACAGCAGGTAGTTGATTAGGTTTCAGCAAGAAAGTTCGTACAGTAAGTGGAAGGAAATGAATAAATCAAAACAGGGAGAGCAGGTGAAAATATATAAACATATAAACCGGGACGACTGCACTGCACTGCCATAGGGGGTATATTCGGAGTTGCAGTGCATTGTAAACCACTAATGTTGATAGACACATGACATCAGCGCGTTGCACGTCTACAGGATGCGAAGGGATATAGGAACAGGTTTTCGACCTTCCTGTCTTCAATGACGACCTAACATTATCACATGAGCATGAATATTGTCTACAACACCAGCGCGTGCCCAAAGTGGAGATCAGCTTACCTCTGGGCAAAAACAGTCTTTTGCATTGCCATGCATATGTTGCTTACTCGTTTTGCATACGACTAGTCCACAGTCCGTAACTAGGCCTGTGGAATATCGTGAGTGGAAGTGCTGTCGAAATGTGAATGGTGAATAATGCTGCTGCAGAACAAGAAATTTCCGACATACGCCGCATCCTCTGTAAACGTCGCCGACTCTATAGGCTGCCATCGTTAGACCACCGATAGTACTCCATAAAGGCAAAAGTACTCACACTTGATGCTTACACATGACGGAGAGAAGGAGAGAGAGAGAAGCAGAGATGATTTCGGTTCTGAGAGGAAGTGGTGTAAAGTGTTTCATCTTTATATGTGCACGCCGGATACAAATCAGCCGCCTTGATTTATTTAGGAAGGTCGCAGGGTTCTCCAAAACCCTAACAATTCCGACACAAGAAACATACCGAACCTGTCTCAGAAAGGTAATAGAATGGTGGACGTGGTAAAGGTTGGGTTGGGGGAGGGGAGCTGCATGGTTTGGTTCGGTGGTCCAATACCCGGGACGGCAAATTGGCTTAAGCGTAGATTTTCAATGGCTTTAAGCCCCTCTTAATATCAGTGTTTCACCTAAGGGCTCCGATTAAGAGGTGGTTGTGTTCGGTTTCCCAGATTGTGTAGCACGTGGATTTAAGGGTTTGTGTTTCAAAACACCCGCTGAGTGTTATTTTTAGGTGTGAACAGCTGCGGGGGATCTCTTTTTGACACATTTGCCACAGGAGACATCCAGGACGACAGAGGCAAACGATGTCAGTCAACACGTAGTGATCCGTCGATCCGTCAACGGTACAGGCAATGTTTCCGATCCATTATTCTAGAAAAGAACTGGGTATTTTCACATCTTTCGTCTTCATACGACGATTCCTAGAGCATCGGCTGTCATTTGGTGAGACTGGGAACAGGGATATTAGGAACTGCCTAATCCCAGATTCCCCATTCGCGGCACCTGAGAAGGTCGGAAAGAATTGAACATCAAGGGTCAAACCAACTGTCGCCAAGGAAATAGCCTCCCTCGTATTCTGCCCTTGCCGATGGACTGGACCACGCACTCTACCCATGGTTCATGAAATGGCAGTTGGTAAAAAATGAATTTGCTACCGAACAAAAGCATTGATTCAAAGCCACATTACATTGTTGAGCCCTCCCCAAATATGGTGCGCTTGAAGAAAACGGCGATGGTGCGAAGAGTTGTCATATTTTTCTGCACGGCTAACCAAGATAAACCACATGGTTCTGATATCTTCAGTGAGAACAACTGAGACGCCTTGTGATAGTTTATGATGTTGGAATGACAACATGTAAAGTGCACATAATGCATTTCTTACAAACGACGATCTTTTTTTGACAACTGGTCGCTGAGTCGTGATGATGTCAATTAGAATCAAAGGAAATGATGAGGATGGACGGCTGAACCCAGCAACAACTCAATTCACTAATGTCATCCATTGCAAAACGGCATTTTAACGAGTCATGGACGCTAGTCATCCATGTAGCAGGACAAGTGTGAACGCTTCCTTACATTTGCCACAGTCCCCATATATACACAAATCGTCACAACAAAATTTGGAGCAGAGCTTGTTTTGAAACGCGTATCAGCCCACCTGATTTCTTGAAACAAAAACGAATTCGGCTCGGTATGACCTTATAATGATTGATTGTAGTTAATCTTTAATATAACCCCGGTAAGTAAGGAAAACATGAGTTAGAGAATAGAGTTTGGATAATTTGAGATGAAGGTGGCTGATTCAGATTTCTTTATTCCATTTCTTTCCATTTTATTAATGAAATAACACTACTCCACTATCTCCATGACATACTACAGCAGATAACAGCTTTTTATTATTGGTTTAGCCTGCAAATTTTCATCTGAGTTATTATCTTATTTGGATACCAGGCAAGGGCCTGATTGAATATTAGGTTTCACCTCGTGCTCTGTCTTTACCTCACACCCTGTCTTTGCCTGCATTCTACCCTTGAGAATTTAAATTTGTAGGCATGTTGGTAGCTTTGCGACTCCATTCTCAGTATATAATTACGATATTATACATTGAACTGTAGTTTTCACTGATGAAGAGACTAGATGTTAAATATTCGAACTCAAGTTTAGTGAACGCGTTTGTGGAATGTTATAAACAAGTCATTTTGGGGGCGGCAGAATATCATTGATGTTAGCCCAAGGCATTTCTCAATCTCAGGGACAGATACAGTGCCATCAGGTCTGTTGGGTTCAACCTGGATGTCGTACAGTGTCAGAGTCAGAATGACGAACTGACGAATGACAAAATTGGCATAGTTTCGTCCAGCACACTGGACAGCCGCATATTAGATCTTTAATGCATGCGTATAACAAGGAGTCTTACAGTATGTTTGCCCATTCCGAAGATAAATAAATTGCGGGATGCTTCCTCATCCATAAATCGATCGGCTCTGAAGACCTCAGGCTCTGAGTACAACTCCGGAGAAAAATGCATTCCTTGGAAGTTAACTGAAATCACTTCTCCCTTACGTATGAATATCGCCTTGCCTCCCTCATCCTGAATGACCGCATCTCTTATTGCGACTCTAGTGGGACCATTAGCTGTCTTCGTTCGTATGACTTCCCGTATCAATGAATTAAGAAATGGAAAATCCTCTCCTTCGAGAGTCCTCGGATCAATTTGGGCAATGTCTTCAATATCAGGGAATCTCTCATCAACAAATGCGCGAGTCTCCTGACAGGCACTGGTATATGTATCCTTGTCAGCCATAAGGTGGCACATGACCCAGATGGTTAACCCCAGCACATTTGCATGTATTGTCCATATGACGAGACCCATCAACCGGGCAACTTCTTCCTGAGTCAGGTCGGCCCCGTTGAGCTCGCGATATATGTTCGTCATCAAACCAACAGCGTCCTCCAGATAACCGTCGTCCCCAGGGATCCAGTGCCTAATGATATGGCGGTTCCACGCTGCATAGAGTGCGTCGCGAGCAGTAGTTGCTGATCTTGCAAATATGCCCAAGTGGCGTGAGATGAGAGGAGAGCCGTGATCGAAGGTCATGAAGTCGTCATAGGTGTGAAGGGGGAAATCGGTGCCGAAAAAAGCCATGGAAGTTGCGTTATACATCATTCGATGGACAAATCCATGGAGCGAAACTCGAGGAACCGATAAATTTAACTGCTTAAACTCCTTGAGAAGGTATTGTGTGAATCTGGACGAGATTGCTGGTAGATTGGATGGCATCAGGGCTCTATGAGTGGGACCGCTGGACTTCTCTATGAGGGTTGAATATACATGCGAAATCCGGTCATCACTCATGTTGATCCCACTCAAGAGATGGGTACTATCTGCGTTGACCATAGCTTCAAATGCTCCAGACCGATCTCTGAGAAAATTGGAAACTGCAGTTGGAGAGGAGATAGTCACCATCGTCTTGCCAAAGAACCTGAATTTGAAAGCGGATCCATTCTGTATGCTGTCCGACCATTGCTTCAGCATTTGAGACTCGGTAAAAGTAAAATTTCTTTGTACCTGTATTTCTTGAAAAACGTGAGCGGATGAGCGAAATAGTCAAATCCACTTCCAACCCATGGAACCCAACTGGGAATCATAGGAGGCTCCACCAAGCCGTCAATTAAAGATTGAGGCTGACGGAAACTTGTAATGAGTGCATAGTAGACTGTCGTTATGCAGATAACCAAGTAGATGACTATGGTATCCTCTGTGTGGAGACGTATGAGATAGCTGGGGGGCGAGTGAACAATGTTCAGAGTCAAAGTCAAAATGATGGCTCCCGATGCCAACAATGAAATAGGCAATAGGACAATGAACCCTGCCATAGAGAGGGACGGGGCCTTCTGGGACGATTGGGTCCTTATTGAAGGGTCTTCTCTGGCAGTACATGCAAGTCTCTTCAATGGAGATACACTCACAGAATGGTCTGTGCCAAGATACCGCGCTGAAGGATCCAAACTCTGCATCCACTTGGATTTTGATCCACCCATATCGGTTTGATCCCATCACCAACCTTCTATTACGACGCTCACGTACACCAACCCTACAGAAAAACCTGTATATTACATTCACACTGCATTTAGAACGCTTATGGCAGACAATAGAAGCCTCGGTGTAGTTACTAGTATCTCGCCCACTGCGCCTTGGCGCCTGCTTCCTCGGTTACAGTTATACAATTCTCTCTGACTCAATCACCTTCGTATCCCTTTCAGCTACAAACAACTCTTCTCTTTATCTCTTGTATCAAAAAACTGTTTGAGCTTCAGTAACATCAATCAAACGATTCGATATATTCCACCACAACGAGGATAAGTGGAAGGGCCAATCAGTGCCGGCGCTGACATTCATCTCGTTTGGATTCATCATTGCCTTCTTGTCCCAACTAAACCCCATGGAATTCGGGCTGCATGTGGCGTGTTGTCGTACAAGCGAGCTTACGTGCAATCGAACTTTCTCCAGACCCTTTAGTGGTCGGAACACCGTGAAGCCACTTGATTGTCAGCACAGGAATTATTGGATTCATCACCTCAACGCTTCTAGGGTGTGGACTTCGGCTTATTTTTGCTCAGAAGATCACGTACTGATCAATGAAGTGGGACATACAGAACTTCATTCCAAGACAGTCATGTCAGATTATCCCAGCTAGCTGCTATGCGTACCAATGGACTTGGGTGTCGATCAGAGAGATCATATGATCATACTTTTTTGATAAAAACTAAAAGCTAGTGCTATGACGGGGAGATTTTGTCTGTTCCTTGACAAAGGAGTGCTTTGCATCAATATGTTTAGTTGGATGGTTCTTTCTGTTGTTTAAGGTATTTAAAATATATCTGCTATTATTTTCAGCCTAAACATTATGGGGTATATCTACGGAAGGCATGTGGTCATAGTAGGAGGGTGTGGTGAAGTATGCTTTGGATCAAAGTGACCAAATTTAAAGTAGGAATCCTCATCCAAAATAACAGCAAGGATATCTGAAGAGAATCGTCGTCCCTCTCATAAACCTTCCGGGGTACGTGAAAATCAGGATGTTCCATCTAAAAAATTTGCCGGAACATTCATTGGTCTGCTTCAACCAAGACACGGCGAGCGATGTATAGACAGAACTGCAGGCCAAGCCCAATGACTATCTACAGACCCCAGCTCATAATTAACAAATTGGCTATCATAAGCCATCGTCATTTATGGGACAAGATGATTGCTATACCAGACATCCATCACTCAACCTAACTGTCTAGAGTCCCGCCTATACGGTCTAGCGAAGTGCCTATACTGTTGAAGCCACCTATTTCCTGAGACTCTATTGTCCACCTTTTTCAAGCAGAAAAAAATAAAAAGGTTTTGATCCAGAAGAACACTCACACGGAATTTCTCCATACAAGTAGATCCCGAGGTACATCAGGAAACGATTCCATCCAACAAAGCTCCCAGTATCCGATCTCCTACAATGACAGCTACCCCAAGTAGGCGGCTCCTCTATTTTTGGATTTCCTGTTTTGATAGTATTGTAACTTCACCAAAGGAATTGCTTGAATAGCCGGCGATTGATCCAAACCATCGGCATTTTCGATCGTCCAAGCCAGATGGACAAGGTGTCAAGGGGGATATAAAATATGTCAGGGATATAAAATATGTCGGGGGGATATTAAGATTTTCGCCAAGTTGCAACTGGACCCATAGGCTTGGAGTGGATACAATGACTGCATTCCATTGGCGGCAGACAAGGCATAGCTGTGTTGAAAGCCGGCTTAACTTTACAACAGACTTGACGACTCTAGTAAGAAAGTGGAAGGAAAATATTCGAGAA
>Ga0153924_1001240_pt1 | contig 13420 bp, 13 predicted proteins | sample TSNJ008MetaG_FD_104709 | JGI IMG/M metagenome (GOLD analysis project Ga0153924, IMG submission 104709) | Attine ant fungus gardens microbial communities from New Jersey, USA - TSNJ008 MetaG | ecosystem: Host-associated > Fungi > Mycelium > Unclassified | place: USA: New Jersey, Wharton State...
ACCTGGTAGGTCGAGCCACCGACGCGGCGGCTGCGGACCTCGAGGGTCGGACGGACGTTGTCGAGCGCCTTCTTGAGCGTGACGACCGCGTCCTGCTGGTTCTTGGCGGAAACACCTTCGAGTGCGTCGTAGACGATGCGCTCGGCGAGGCCCTTCTTGCCGTCCAGCAGGATCTTGTTCACCAGCTGGGAGACGATCGGAGCGCCGTAGACCGGGTCTGCGACGACGGGACGCTTGGGGGCGGGACCCTTACGAGGCATTGGCTCAACCCTTCTTCGCGCCGTAGCGGCTACGCGCCTGCTTACGGTTCTTCACGGCCTGCGTGTCGAGCGCGCCGCGGATGATCTTGTAGCGGACACCGGGGAGGTCCTTCACACGACCGCCGCGCACGAGCACCATCGAGTGCTCCTGGAGGTTGTGGCCCTCACCGGGGATGTAGGCCGTGACCTCGGTACCGTTCGAGAGCTTCACACGAGCGACCTTGCGCAGTGCCGAGTTCGGCTTCTTGGGGGTGGTGGTGTAGACGCGGGTGCACACACCACGCTGCTGGGGGTTCGCCTTCAGGGCGGGCGCCTTGGTCTTGGTGACCTTCGGCGAACGACCCTTGCGAACGAGCTGCTGAATAGTAGGCAACTGTTCTCCTGGTCCTGCTCGTGTTCTCTGGCCGACGCGGTCCGCCGGCTTCCTCGTCCCACGCTGATTGCCGCCTGACGGCGGACGACGATGGGGGACGGAGTCCGGTCGACCGTCGGTCGAGCCGGATTTTTCGGGCGCGCACGAGGGCGCACACCCGGAAGAGCCTACCCGCGTAACCTCGCGAAATCAATCCGGGCGCGTCGCCCTGGAGGCCCGTCCGGACCGCCGTGGGCGAACACGCCTGAACGGGGTGGTCGCGCTGCGCGCGGGGCGCGACGCCGACGCGCGCCGGCACGTCGTCGTGCGCGGGGCGGTGGGGCCGGACCGCGTCCGGCGTTCGCCGGTGTGGCGGGCGCACGCCGCGCCTCGGGGCCGGGCGGTGGAGCCGTGCCGGGGCCGACGTGAGCCGACGTTGCGGGCGCGCGCCGTGCCTCCAGGCCGGACCGCCGACCAGGCGTCGGGCGCGAGACGGGTCAGGAACCGGTGTCGGAGGAGCCGTTGCCGATGGCAGACCGGAACGTCGCGCCGGCGTCGGTGAAGCCCGTGATGTAACCGCTCGCGTTGACGTTCATCGGACCGGCCGAGGCCGTTCCCACGCCACCGGCGCCGGAGATGTCCGCGGTGAAGGTCGCCCGGCCGTACGTCGTCGTCGTGACGAGCCAGCCGTTCGACAGCCACCCGCCGACCGACACCGCCGGACGGGTGTCGAGCGTCCACTTCTGGTTCGTGTACGTGTAAGCGGAGTCCTCGCCGTAGGCGTAGAAGCTGCAGCCCTTCGGTGCCGCGTCCGTCGAGGCGATGCAGCCGTCGACCCAGGCGTCCACGGCGGCCTTCGCGGACTGCTCCCCCGCCGCCGTGAGCTTCGTCGTCATCGACACCGGCGACGACGCCGTCCCGCCGAAGCCCGACACCGTCGCCGTCGTCGCGTCGGCCGAGTACCACTTGCCGCCGTCGACCGCGACGTCGTACGTGCCGGGGAGCGCCGTCAGGGTCGCCGTGCCGTCCTTCGACGTGGTGACGCCCTGCCCGCCGACCAGCACCTTCGCGCCGGCCGGACCACGGAGGCTCACGTCGACCGCACCGAGCTTCGGGGCCTCGAGCTCCCAGACCGGGAACACGCCCCAGTCGGTGCCCGTCTTGTCGAGCGTGAACGTCGACGAGACGTCGCGGCCGCCCTGCCGCAGGTAGGCGGTCACCGTCGCGGTGTCGCCGTCGTCGCGGGTGGCGGCGATCCGGTAGCCGGTGACGCGACCCTTCGCCTTGGCGTACGCGGCATCCGTCAGGAGCACGTCGTCCTTGTCGTGGTCGATGCCCGCGGTCTTCAGGGCGTCCTCGACCTTGCCGGCCGAGAGGTCATCGAGGAACGCGCGCACCGGGCGGTCCGCGGAGTGCGTCGACGTCCCGACGGAGTAGCCGACCACGCCGGCGACAGCCAGGAGCACGACCGCGGCGCCACCGGCGATGATGCCGATGAGCGGACCGCGCCCGAGCTTCCGTCGCGGTCTCGCGGGTACGGCAGACTCCGTCTGCAAGGGCGCCCCGTGCTCGCCGCTGATGTCGTCGACGTTCGGGACGGAACCCCATCCGTCGGCCTGGTGCTGGTCGGTCATCGGTCCCCCGTCGTCCTCTGGTGCTGCTGGGATCCTACCGTCGGGCACCGTCATCGCCGGTCGTCGTGACCCGCTCCGCACGCGACTGGTGGCGGGACGCCGCGATCCCCCCGACGACGCTGAGGAGCGCCACGACCACCGAGCCGACCACGAACGGGCCGAGCGCGTAGCCCGCGGGGAACACCACCAGCTCGGTGAGGTCGCTGCGGACCAGGGCGTACCCGACCGCTCCGACGCCGAGCATGACGAGGTAGACCGTCGCGGCGGCGACGAGCCCGGTGACGCCGGGGTTGCCCTCTCGAGCACCGACCGCGGTCGCGAGGAAGACGACGACCGCGCCGGCCAGCACCATCGCGGGACCGAGGTACGGGGTGGCGTCGGGCTGGGAGATGACCTCGACGTCGGCGAGCAGCGCCTCGAACCCCGTCACCGCGATCACGAGCGCGATGAAGAGGATCGACGTCATCGTCGCGATCAACCACCGGGACATGCGGTGATCGTATCGCTGGGAGGGTCAGGCGTGGGAGGTGCCTGCGGGGTGCGGCTGTTGTTCCTGCTGCGTGTGCTGTTCCTGCTGCGTGTGCTGTTCCTGGGCTGCCGCGACGAGTGCCAGGGCGATGGTCGCGGTGATCACCGGGATCGACTCGGTCATCGGGGCGGCGGCGGTGGGTGCGTCCGTCGTCGACGTCACCGTCGTCGGTTCGACCTGGAGGCGCGGGGCGGCGTCCGCCGTGTCGGTCACCTCCGGCTCGTGGTCACGCAGCGCCGGACCGATGACCGGCAGGACCGCCGTGGTCGCCGCCGGCTCGGTGTGCAGCACCGGGATCTCGGCCGTCGCCGGAGTTCCTCGCTTCGCAGCACGCCGGGCCTTCGCCATCTTCACCAGGACGACCACGGCGACGATCGCCCAGATGCCGTTCACGATGGTCGACGGGACCGCGTGGTGGGCCGCGACGTTGATCGCGACGGCGAGCCCGCCGACGAGGTTGAAGAGTTGGTAGACCGGCCCGTTCGGGAGCTTGCCCATCGAGAACAGCAGGTAACCAGCAAGGACGGTTACGGCTCCGAACCAGCCGAGGAATTCCACGATTCCAGCCAACACGCGCGACTCCGGGCACGACGAGGAACGGCCATTTCGAGCGGCCGTTCGAGAGGGGGATGAGCAGCCGCGAGTGCGGTGTCAGGAGCATCGTAAGCACACCGACAGGCGTCGCGGAAGAGGGCGCGGCGTGGCGCGTCACAGCCCGTTCGGGAGGGGTGTCGTCAGCCCTTCGACGCGGTGGTCGAGGAGGCGTCGGTTGCAGCCCCGGAGCCGCTCTCCGACTTCTGCGAGGACTGGGCCGACGCCGCGTCGGAGAGCACGTAGATGAAGCCGGACAGCGTCCAGGTCGTCGCTCCGGAGCCAGCCGGAGTGTCGGTCGTGGAGCCGTCGGTCGCGGAGCCGTCCGTCGTCTCGGCACGCGTCGACTTGATGTCGTTCACGAGGAAGAGCCGCTCACCGTTCTGCACCCCCGAGGTGAAGGCGAGCGCCTGTTCGAACGACCCGGTGACGTCGATGCTGATCGCGATGGTCGAGAAGTTGGACGCGGTGATCTGCGCGTCCGTCACCGGAGCCGTCACGGCGGGGGTCGACGGCGTCGCAGTGGTGGTGGGTGACGGGGTCGCCGCGGCCGAGGGGCTCGCGGCGTCCGTCGGCGTGGTCGCCGGCGTCTCCGCGACCGGGGGCGTGTACGCGGCTGCCCACGAGGTCGTGATCCCGCTGACGGTCACCCCGGTGGAGGCAGCCACCCCGTCGACCTCCTTGTAGAAGGCCGAGGTGTCCGCGGAGGACGGCACCGAGCGCTCGAGCGCTGCGGCCTCGCGCCGCATCGCCGGGAGCTTCGCCGACTGCGCAGCGAGCCGCGCGAGCTCGGCGCGGTAGGTGTCGTTCGTGGAGTCGATCGTCTGCTGCTGCTCGCGGTTCGACGCAGCCGAGGCGAGCTGGGGCTGGACGCCGAGGAAGAAACCGCCGACGAGCACGACGGCGCCGATCGCCAGGGCGATCACGAGGTGCAACCGGTTCTTCGTCATTTCGTCTTCTCCGCGTACTTGCCGTCGAACGCCTCGTCGTTGATGTGCAGCGTCATGTCGACCGTGTAGTGCCCCGTGTCCGAGTTGAGGGTGACTGCGTTGGCGTTCGCGTCGACGAAGCCGGTGAGCCCGTGGACCCTGTCGAGCCAGTCCGGGATCGACGGGAGGGTCGGGCTGTCCGCCTCGACGGTGAGCGTCGCGACGCGCTCGCCCTGCAGCGGGGTGGTCGGCTGCTCGTAGCTCTCCAGGGGAGATGCCGAGTCCACCGTGACGCCGACGATGCTCACACCAGCCGGGAGCGATACCTGCACCTTCTTCAGGTAGTCACTCCAGTCGATCTCCGGTGCCCCGCCGACGGCCTGACCGGCTTCGGCGAGCGCGGTCCGCGATTCGACCTTCCGCACCTCCGAGTACTGCCCCTGTTGCTGCAGCAGCGACGTGCCCTCGTCCTGCGCCGCGCGGAGCTGCGCCGCCGACGAGACGTTGTCCATCGTGGAGACCCCGACGCCGAGTGCGACGACGGCAGCGACGACGACCACGCCGAGCCACGCTCGACGCACGGTGGCACGCTGCCGTCGATGGACGAGGACCTCGGGCGGGAGGAGGTCAGCGCGGGGGACGCCCCCGATGACGAGGAGGGTCTTGCCCGTCGTCTTCGGAGCGCGGGGAGCATCGGAGGTGTTCCGCGCCCGCTTCGCCTTGCCGGTGCGGGAGCCGGTCACCGGCTTCGACAGGGTCTCGGTCATGCTGCTCGTCCTCCTGCTGCGAGGCCCCACGCCACTGCGAGCGAGGTACCACGTTGTTCGACGACGGAGGCGTCCACACCGCGTGCACGAGGGACGCCCGCGAAGGCATCGCCGTGGACGACGTCCGCGTCGGTCGAGTCGGCGAGCGCCTCCCGGAAGCCGACGAGGTCGCCTCCCGCGCCGGCGAGGACGATCCGCCCCACCGGCCGACCGTCGTTCTTCGTGTTCGCGAAGTAGTTCAGGGTGTTCCGGACACTGGCGACGAGCTCGTGCGCGGCCTCGCGGATGACCGCCGCGGCCCGCTGGTCGTCGGGCGTCTGCGCCCGCGCACCCATGCCGATGTACCGCTTCACGGCCTCAGCCTGCTCGACGGGGATCTCGAGTCGCACCGCGATCTGCTTCGTCATCTCGTCCCCGCCCGTCGGGATGATGCGGACGAACTGCGGCACGCCGTCCACGCTGATGACGACGGTGCTGGTGTTGCCGCCGACCTCGACGAGAGCGACGGTCCCCGCGGCGGAGCCGATGGGCGTGAGCACACGACTGAGCGCGAACGGGATGAGGTCGACGCTCACGGGGTTGAGCCCGGCGAGCTGCGCGGCCCGGACGTTCGCCAGCACGGCGTCCTTGACGGCAGCCACGAGCAGCCCGTGCACGACCGGACCGGCCTCGCTGAAGCCCTCACCCGTGGGGTAGAAGTCGAGGATCGCGTCACCGACGGGGACCGGGAGCAGGTCCTGCACCTGGAACGGGAGCGATTCGCGGATCTGTGCCAGGGGTGCCTTCGGCACGGTCAGGTCGCGCGACAGCACGCGCTGGTTGCCCATGCCGAGGGCGACGTCCTTGGACTTGAACTTGCCGACGGACCACAGCTGCCGCAGGACCCCCGCGATCGTGTTCGTCTCGAGGACCTCTCCGCGCTGGGTCGACCCCTCGGGCAGGGGCACCTCGGCGATGCGCTCGATCGACGCGACGCCCTTCCGGGAGCGGGTGACCTCGACGGCGCGGATGGACACGCTGCCGATGTCGATGCCGACGACGTTGCTCGTCATGGTGATCGCTTCCTCCGGGCGGTTCAGGTGAGGCCGATGAGGCCGGTGTAGGCGTCCCACAACGGGCCGCCGCAGAGGATGCCGAGCCAGGCTCCGGCGAGCATCCACGGTCCGAACGGGATCCCGCTCCCCCGCTTGGCGCGGCGAGCGGCGAGGAGACCGATGGCGAAGATAGCTCCGAGCGCGAACCCGCCGAAAGCTCCCACTGCGAGGGGTCCCCATCCGAGGTACGCGAGGACGAGGCCGAGCACGCCGGCCAGCTTCACGTCGCCCATCCCCATCCCGCCGGGGACCGCGACGGCGAGAGCGAAGTACACGGCGAGGAGCACGAGCATGCCGATGCCGGCACGTGCCAGCGCCCACCAGTCCCCGGATGCAGCAGACGTGGCCGTGAGGAGCACGGCGAGCACCCCGTACGCGGGGAGCACGATCTTGTCCGGCAGCCGGTGGGTGTCGACGTCGATGAGCGCGAGCGCGACGGTGATCGCCATCAGGTACAGGAGCACGACGAGCATGCCGATGGTCGGGACGAGCGTCGTCCCGCTGCCGGCGGCGCGTGCGAGGACCATGCCGGCGACCACCGAGAAGAGCGCAGCGGTGGCCGCTTCGACGAGGGGGTACCGCGCGGAGATCCGGTTGCCGCAGTCACGGCACGCTCCGCGGAGGACGAGCCAGGACAGCACCGGGACGTTGTCGAACCCTCGGATCTCGTGACCGCACTGCGGGCAGGAACTCGCCGGGCGCACCACCGAGAGGCCTGCCGGGACCCGGTACACCACGACGTTGAGGAACGAGCCGATCAGGAGGCCGAAGACGCCGGCGAGGCCGACGACGACCACCGCGAGCTGCTGGAGCGCGCTCATACGCAGACACCCGCCTTCTTCACGCAGTCACCTGACGTCGCGTACGCCGGCGAGACCTCCGCCATCGTCGTCACGCCGTAGGTGGTGGTCACAGGATTGAGGAAGCTCGGTGGCGCGGAGTGCTTGAGGCGGGCGTCGTAGGCGTACGCCTTGATGTAGCCGTTCGTCCCCGACCGCACGACGCCACGGAACTTCTGCGCGATCGCCCCGTAGACCGTCAGCGTCCCGCGGTCCCCGCCGTACCCGTAGTTCTGCACCTGGAAGGTGTGCGCGGCGGAGATGATGGCGGCGTCGATCTCACGGTCCGTGTCGCCGAGGATCGACGAGTAGCACGTGCTGTTGTAGCCACAGGAAACCGTCTTCACCGGGTTCCAGACCATGACGGCGTTCGTGGCGGTGAGACCGAGCATGTCCGATCCGCGGTCCGCGTACGTCATGTCGCCCGTGACGTAGAGGTAGTTCTCGGCAGCCACGGTCACCTGGCCGTCGAGGACGCCGTGCACGAAGGCGTCTCCGGATCGCGTGCCGTAGCTGCACGGCGAGGTGCTCAGCTGGGTCTCACCGGTCCGCGGGTAGCCGACACCGTTCCCGGTGTTGCAGGAGTCCGCCAGCTTCGCCGTCGTCGTCGCGTTCGCGTCGCCCGACTGCGGCACGTTCTGCACGTAGACGAGGTTGTTGGCGGGGACCGGGACGGTGGCCCCCGCGGCCGAGCCGAGTTGTCCCGCTCCGGTACCGGGGAGACCGCAGGCGGTCGGGGTCTGTCCCTTCGTCGGGTCCGTCGCATCGGTCTGCGTCTTGATCGACCGCGGCGACTTGACCGTCATGGTCCCGTCGGCGTTGAACGTGATGTCCGTCGGACCGGTGTACAGGCAGCCAGGGCTGCGGGTCGCCGTCACGGTGGTGTTGTACTGCGTCGCGGCCTTCTGCTGCGCGTTCGTCGACGGCATGCCGATCGTGGACGTGAAGGCGGGCTGCGTGACGCCTGCCGGGAACTTCTGCCCCGTGCAGCTCGACCCGTTCGAGTCGACCTTGCTGTAGCGCAGTCCGGACGTCGGGTTCGAGGTCGTGATCTGGCTGGTGAACGTCGCCTGGCAGATGCGCATCGTGTCGTTCGAGTGCGCCGGACCGTCGATGGTGTCGCCACCGCTGAACGCGATCTCGCCGCACACGTTGCGCGAGGTCGACGTCGGCCGTCCCTCCCACGCGTGCTTGACACAGGTAGCGGTGTCCACGTTCGTCATCACCGGGTCCTGGATCTCGTAGTCGGTGAAGTAGAGGAAGTCGATGAAGCCCTGCTGGCGGATGCTGGCGACGACGGAGCGCACGGATGATCCGACCTTGCCGGTGGCGCGGATCCGGATGACCCCCGTGTCGTAGTACTTCGAGGAGTCGACCTCGTACCGGTAGAACGACTTGCCGTCGCCGCCGGGCACGGTGGCCCACGTCCCGGTCGTCCCGGTGCCGAACGCGGTGTTCGCGGCGCCACCGGTGGGGAGCGTGAGTCCCGTGCTCGTCGACGAGAACGGCGCCGCCGGGTTGCCGTACTGGGTGTACCCGGTGTCGTTCGACAGACGCGCCTCGTAGTCCTGCACGCCCGCGTACGCAGCGCTCAGGGCGGCGTTCCAGTCGGAGTCGGTGGAGGACTTCTTGATGCCCGCGACGGCGACCGACGTCGCGGTCGCGATCATGAACACCACGACGGTCCCGAAGATCACGGCGATGGCCAGGGCCATGCCCCGATCGTCCCGCAGGGCGTCGAGGTGGAAGAAGCGGCGGAGCCGGATCATGTCGAGTCTCCCGACGGCTGGAGGAGGTTCGGCAGCCCGACGGTGTTCTGCAGGGTGATGCCGTTCTTGAGGGTGCTCGCCGTGGACGAGAAGCGGAGGGTGACCTGGACGAAGGCGATCTGGCCGACCTGGTCCGCGGTCAGCAGGCCGGCTGCGTTCGGCGTCAGCACGGTCTTCCCGACGTCGAGGTACTGGAAGATCGGCGTGGCAGTGGTCGCGGGGACCTCGATCGACGACGCGATCGTCGAGGTCGACCCGGCTCCCGAGAAGGTGTAGTACGCGTTGTCGGTCGTGGATCCGGCGACGATCTTCTCGGTGAGCACTCCGGCAGCACTCACCGAGAACGTGACCTGCTGCGGCACGGAGTCGCGGCCGGTCGACACGAGGGTCGTGAACTGCACCCCAGACGTCCCGGCGGAGATGAACGCCGGCGAGTCACTCGCGCCGACCCGCGGGTTGTCCGCGGCAGCGCGGACCTGACGCACGATCTCGTTCATCGCGTTGGAGGCGTTCCGGCTGTTCTGGTCGCGCGCCGCGGCGAACGTGGTCGCCCGGGTGATCGAGTAGAACGTACCGCCGACGATGGCGAGGAGCACCGCGAACAGACCCATCGCCACGAGCAACTCGATGAGCGTCAGACCGTCTTCACGGCGCTCGCCACGGATGACCGACCTGATGCGTTCGATCACGGCGCCACCCTCGGGTCCAGGGTCACCGAACCGGAGTTCAGGATCACCCCGATCAGCCCCTTCGCCGTCACGTTCACCGCGGCTGAGCTCGAGTTCTTCTGGCTGGTGACCGACCACGTGCCGTAGGGGAGCGCGAGCGTGATGTCGGTGGTCCCCGACGTCCCGGTGGCGGTGCGCGCGAACGAGTAGCTCTGGGTGACCTTGCACCCCGGGTCACCGCCCGTGGCAGCGGCCGTCTTCGCGGTCAGGATCGTGTCGGACTTGTTGATCGTCACGGTCACGAGGCCCATCGCGACGTTGGCGGTGAGCTGGTCCTTCGACACCGGGGGCGTCGGCGTCTTGCCGATCCGACCGTCGCTCGCCTTCGGCCACATCGTGGGATCGGTCGACAGGCAGCTGTTCGGGTTCGTCGTCGTGTCGGCGTTGGTGGCGTTCGAGTCGTAGACGCCCGGGTACACGACGTAGCCGGAACCGATGGGGCTGAGGTACTGCGTCGCACTCGTGCCGGTCGCCTTGTAGGTGCCGTAGGTGCTGACGAACGAGGTCACGAGGTTCGTGGGCAGGAGCGCGCCGGAGCCGTTGCTCGCGTAGTTCATCGACACCGCGATGGCGGGGTCGTAGTTGAACGAGGCTCCGCTCGACTGTCCGGCCTTGACCACGACGGTCTTCGTCGGGGTGGCCGTCTGCTCCTGGTCGCGGTACTGACCCGACGGGGGGCCGAGCGTCACCGTGTAGGTACCGGGGGTGACCTTGATGGCCACGGTGCAGCCGTCCTGGTTCGTGACGTCGGGCTGGGTCGAGAGCGTCTTCGCGGTGTTCGATGCAACGGACGTCGACGGCGCGATCGTGGCGTTCACTCCGCCGACACCACCGCTGCCGGTGATCGACTGCACCTGCACGAGGATCGTGCCGAGCGTCGGGTCGTTGATCTTGGTGGAGGGGGAGAACACGGTCTCCTGCGTGACCGGCGCCGCGGACCCCATGCCGGGCCACGTCACCTTGATGTGCACGTTGAGGAAGAGGAGCTGCGCGGTCGTTCCGCTCGCTGCCGCCGAGCAGCGGTTCGTCGTGCCGTCGGTGTACTGCCAGTCGAGGGTCCGCTTGACGGTGTACGTCCGTCCGTCGACCGTCGGCTGGTCCGTGCTGCCGGCCATCCCGGTGATGTTGTTCTGGGCTTCGATGCGGGCCGTGTCGATGGCTCCGGCAGCGAGGTTCGTCGCCTGGGCACGAGCGGAGTTGTCAGACGTGAGGCGCATCACTGAGACGACGCCGACCAGTGCGCCCGCGATGATGATGCCGAAGACGGTGATCGCGACGATGACCTCGACGAGGGTGAAGCCCTCGTCGGCGCTCCGAAGCCCGCGGCGCTCAACGCCCATCTGAATCACGTCCTCTCGCCTGGCGATACGTCAGGCGAGGGTCAGGAGCGTCGCTCCTGACCCTCGCCACGCGCGTTACGGGGTAGTGGTGACGTTCGCCGAGGAGTAGGCCGCGCCGTTGCAGCTACCGGCCTTGACGCCCTGCGTCTCCGTCGCGGCAAACGACTTGTTCGTGCTGCTGACTCCCATGACACAGAACGTGGTCGGATTCGTTCCGCCAGCAGGCGTGTAGACGAGCCGGGTTTCGGCATCGCTCCACGTGGCACCGGCGGCGAGCCAGGTCTGGCCGCCGGACACGCCGGCCGCACCGAGACCGTTCGTGGTGGCCGTGCCGGACGTCGCCGTGATCGTGGCGGGCAGCGTGTTGCTGTTCTGCGTGGAGATGCTGACCACGGCGGTCTTGAAGTTCGAGACGTCGTTCTGCACGCCCGAGTCCTTCGCGTTGTTCTGCACACCCAGGTACACCGGGATGGCGATCGCGGCGAGGATGCCGATGATGATCACGACGACGAGGAGCTCGATGAGCGTGAAGCCCTTCTCGGAGTCCTTAACGAGTTCGTTGCGGCGAGCGTTCAGCTTGCCCATGAGCGCGAAGTACATGACTTCTTCCATTCTTTCGGGAATGTGATTGGAAATGGTGATGGGGCTGTGCTCTGCCGCCGTCGACAAGCGTATTGACGGCACTTTCTGGGCATAATCCCGAGAACGGGGGGCAACGGGCAAGAAAATGCCCCCAGTAACGGGGGCATTCTCGACCAAACCACCCCCGAGCGCGGGACAGTGTTCTCGGCCGCGAGTTCAGTGGATCAGCGACGTGATCTTGAAGATCGGCAGGTACAGCGCGACGATCATGCCGCCCACGACGACGCCGAGGAACGCGATGAGCAGGGGCTCGATGAGTGATGTCAGCGCTTCCGTGGTCGATTCGACCTCGTTGTCGTAGAACTCGGCGATCTTCTCGAGCATCACTTCGAGTGATCCGGCGTCTTCGCCGACGGCGACCATTTGCGAGACCATTTCCGGGAAGACTTTCTCCGCCGCCAACGGAACCGCGATCGACTCACCTTTTCGTACCGATTCCGCGACTCGCTCGAGAGCGCGTTGCACGACGAAGTTGTTCGACACTTCTCCGACGATCTGCAATGCCTGCAGAATGGGCACACCGGCACCGATCATGTTCGAGAAGTTCCGCGCGAACCGCGCGATGACGATCTTCCGACTCAATTCGCCGAACACCGGCAAACGCAGTCGGATCGGGTCGACGAATCCGCGGACACGATCGGTGTTCTTGTTCGCGCGCCACCAGAACCAGGCGAACGCGATCGCGACGAGCAGGATCGGACCGACCCAGACCATCGCGTGGGACGCGTAGACGAGCAGCATCGTCGGCAACGGCAGCTGCCCGCCGAGCGACGAGAACATCTTCTGGAAGATCGGGACGATGAACACGAGCATGACGACGACGGCCACGAGGGACATGACGAGCACGACCACGGGGTAGGTCATCGCCGACTTGATCGTCGACCGGAGCTTGTGCTCCTTCTCGAAGTTCGTCGCGATGGAGTCCATCGCCTGGTCGAGGAAGCCACCGGTCTCCCCCGCCCGGATCATGTTGATCATGATCGGCGGGAAGTCGACCGGGTACTTCGCCACGGCGTCCGAGAACGAGACACCCCGCTCGACGTCGTCCCGGACCTTGCCGAGGATCTCCTTGAGCTTCTTGTTGTCGGTCTGGTCGGCCAGGATCGACAACGCTCGGAGGAGCGAGAGCCCGGACGACAGCATGGTCGAGGCCTGTCGCGACATGATCGCCAGGTCCTTGAGCCCCACGCCCTTCTCGAACCCGGGGATCTTGATCTCGGTCTGCAGGCCCGTGCCGGCCTTCGCCTCGGTGATGGCGATCGGCGAGACCCCCATCCCCCGGAGTCGCTGGACGACGGCACCCTCGGAGGACGCGTCGAGCCGACCCTTGACGAGCTTGCCGGCGCCGTCGCGCCCCCGGTAGTCGTAGGCGAGCGACATCAGTGGCCTCCTGAGTACTTGTCGCCGAAGTCGATCTCGGATGCGGCGATCGCGGCGGCGGAGGAGTCCGACGGGGACTCGACGCGCTGCACGAGCCGGTCGAAGCCCTCGAGGTCGTGCACCTTCTCGAGCGCGGCCTTCCGCGTGATGGTGCCGACGTTGACGAGTTCGGCGAGGTCCTGGTCCATCGTGTGCATGCCCATGTCACGCCCGGCCTGCATGGCGGAGGTGATCTGGTAGGTCTTGCCCTCGCGCACGAGGTTCCCGATGGCCGGGGTGGTCTTCATGATCTCGGTGGCGACGACGCGACCGGAGCCGTTGGCCTTCGGCACGAGCGTCTGGCAGACGACGCCTTCGAGCGTGGAGGCGAGCTGGGTCCGGATCTGGCCCTGCTGGTGCGGCGGGAAGACGTCGATGACGCGGTCGATCGTGCCGGGTGCGCTCTGCGTGTGCAGGGTGGCGAACACGAGGTGGCCGGTCTCGGCGGCGGTCAGGGCGACGGAGATGGTCTCGAGGTCGCGGAGCTCGCCGATGAGGATGACGTCGGGGTCCTGCCGGAGCACGTG
>Ga0153924_1001241_pt1 | contig 13411 bp, 11 predicted proteins | sample TSNJ008MetaG_FD_104709 | JGI IMG/M metagenome (GOLD analysis project Ga0153924, IMG submission 104709) | Attine ant fungus gardens microbial communities from New Jersey, USA - TSNJ008 MetaG | ecosystem: Host-associated > Fungi > Mycelium > Unclassified | place: USA: New Jersey, Wharton State...
CCGCGCCATGAGCTCGCGTGACCGCGGGCCGGGGACGGCCGTGACGAGCCGTCGCTCCTGGGGCAGCGAGGGGCCGCCGGTGGGCGCACTGATCGAGGGTGCTGCGGTGGAGGACATGCGGCGATCGTAGGAGCCTGCGGCGGTCCGAGCGGCTGTCCATCGTGTACACCGGCACCCGCTTCGATCGCCCTGGTGGATAAGGTGCTCGCATGCCCGCGACGCTGCGTTCCCTGTTGCACCGAGCCGACCTCCGCCTCCGCCTGCTCACCGATGCCGACTCGGGCGCACTCGACGCCCCGCTGTCGTGGCTGCACAGTTCCGACCTCGAGGACCCGACGCGGTTCCTGGCCGACGGGCAGGGACTGCTGACGACCGGCACCCAGTTCGGCACCGAGGCCGAGGTCCCGGAGGACGTCGCAGGCCCCTACGTCCGCCGGCTCGTCGAGCGTGGCGTCGTCGCGCTCGGCTTCGGCACCGAGGTCGTCCGCGCCGGCACCCCGGACGCCCTCGTCGCAGCCTGCGAACAGGACGGACTCCCCTTGTTCGAGGTGCCCTACGAGACCTCCTTCATCGCGGTGGCGCAGGCGAACGCCGAAGCCGTCGCCCGTGACGCGAACGCCCGGAACGCCTGGGCCCTCGCCGCGCAGCGGGCGATCTCGCTCGCGGCGATGCGCCCGGACGGACTCGGCGCCACGATCGCCGAGCTCTCCGGGCAGCTCGACGGCTGGGTCGGACTCTTCGACGTGTCGGGGCGCCTGGACCGTGGGCACCCGGCGGACGGCGTTCCCGACCAGGACCTCGAGCTGCTCCGGACCGAGGCACTGCGCCTGTTGCGTGCGGGACAGCGGGCGAGCCTGCCGGTGACGACCGAGCACCACACCGGGTTCACGCTGCAGACCCTCGGCAGCGGTGGCCACCTGAGCGGCGTGCTCGCGATCGCCAACGGAGGAGCACTCGACCGCGCCGGACGCGAGGTGGTGACCTCCGTCATCGCCCTCGCCGGCCTCGCACTGCAGCAGAACCGCGAGCTGGCCAGGGCACGCGGGCTCCTGCGCACCGGGCTCCTCACCATGCTCTCGGTCGGCGATCCGGAGGTGGTCCAGTCGACGTCGCGCGAGGTGTGGGGGCCGCTGCCGGCCGAACCGGTCCGGATCGCGGCCGTCGACGTCGCGGACCAGGACCTCGACACCGTCGTCGACCTGCTCGAACTGTGGGTGCAGGACCGGCCCGGACAGCTCTTCTTCGCCGTCGACGACGCGCTCTTCCTGTGCGTGAGCGCCGACGACACCGCGATCGTCGAGGAGCTCGTCGGGCGCTTCGACCTGCGCGCCGGCCTGTCGGACGGTGCCGCGTACCGCTCGTTCGGCCGCGCCCGCACCGAGGCCGTGCAGGCCCTCGACCGCCGCCGCGAAGGACGCCCGGGCACGACCGAGTTCGGCGACCTCGCCCGGGAGGGCGTCCTCGCACACCTGGCCCACGTCGACGTGGACGCGGGAGCCGTCGCCCGCGCGTTCCTCGCTCCCCTGCTCGAACACGACCGGTCGGCGGGCACCGAGCTCACCCGCACCGTCCGCGCCTGGCTCGAGCAGAACTGCGAGTACGACCGGGCCGCCCAGGTGCTCGGCATCCACCGCCACACCGCACGCTCCCGGGTCGAGCACGCCGGCCGACTCCTGGACCGCGACCTCTCCGTCTTCGCGACCCGTGCCGACCTGTGGGCGGCGTTCGTCGTCGAGGGCGCGTGACGCCCGGATACGGTGGGGCGATGCCGTCGACACCGGCCCGCCGGCGCCTCAGCCCGGCCGAACGCGAGGCCCAGATCACGGCCGCCGCGGTCGACCTGGCGCGCGCCGAGGGCCTCGCGGCGGTCACCCTCCGCGGGGTCGCCGCGGTGATCGGGGTCGCGCCCTCGCTCGTCGCCCACTACCGCCCGAGCATGGAGGACCTGGTCGGCGAGACCTTCCGCACCGTCGCGGACGCCGAGGTCGCCGAGGTCCGCGCGATCGTCACCGACGCGCCCGACCCCGTCTCCGGCCTCCGCACCCTGCTCGCCTGCATCGCCGACCCCGCACGCGACGACGTCGCCACCCTCTGGGCCGACGCGTGGAGCATCGGCCGCACGAACGCGGCACTGGCGACCGCGGCACGCGACGTCATGGACGACTGGCAGCTCCTCGCGACCACGATCGTCGTCGACGGGGTGCACGCCGGCGCGATGCGCACCGACGACCCGGACGGCGTCGGACGCCTGCTCTTCGCGCTCGTCGACGCCACCAACGGGTACGCGCTCGTCGACTACCTCGACCGCCCGACCCGCGAGGGCCTGGTCCGCACGACGATCGCCCGCGCCGTCGGCCTGGACGCGTCAGCCCTGGCCGGGTGACACCCGCCGCAGTGCTACTGACCGCAGTGCCACCCACTGCAGCAGCATGATCGTCTTGCCGTCGGCGATCCGGCCGTCCTCGACCATCGCGAGCGCCTCGTCGAGCGGCAACTCGAGCACCTCGATGTCCTCACCCTCGTCCTCGACCCCACCGCCGGCCTCGACCCGGTCCGCCGGCGTGTAGGCACCGACGTAGAAGTGGACGCGCTCGGTCACCGAACCGGGGCTCATGAACACGTCCCCCAGGTGCTCGAGCGCGCCGAGCCGGATGCCGAGCTCCTCGGCGGCCTCACGTCGGACGGCGGTCTCGGGGTCGTCCTCGTCGAGCAGTCCCGCCGCTGCCTCGATCAGCATGCCGTCCGGGTGGCCGTTCACGTACGCCGGCCACCGGAACTGCCGGGTGAGCAGGACCGTACGGCGCTCGGCGTCGTACGGCAGCACCGTGGCACCGTTCCCGCGGTCGTAGGTCTCACGCTGCTGCCGGTCCCACCGGCCGTCCCGGCGCCGGACGTCGAGCGTCGTGCGACGGAGCACGTGCCAACCGTCCGACACGACCTCGACGTCCCGCACGACGACGTCGGGGTTGCGGTCGAGGTCACGGCCGACGGCGTCGAGTCCGGTCCGCCCCCGGGCATCGGGGACGTCGACACCGGGGCGGGGGGCTGCTGCACGATCATCGGTCACCCGGTCACGCTAGCGGCGCGGCCGTCCGCACGACCTGGACGCCCGGTACCGTGCAGCCATGACCAGCACCCTGTTCACCCGCCGCCCGGACCGACCGCAGGTGGTCACCGTGTCGTTCGTGCTCTGGCTCGTCTGGGTCGCCGTCTGCCTGGTGGCGACCGTCCTGCAGTTCGTCGCGGGGACTGCGACGACCGGCATCGGCACGGTCCTGACGGTGCTCGTCGCGGTCGTCGTCTGGGGGCTCGTCGGCTGGGCCGTCGTCCGCATGGCCGGCGGGTCGCGGGTGGCACGCATCGTGCTGGTCGTCGTCGCAGCGGCCCGCGCTGCCCTCAGCCTCACGAGCGGCGAACTCGGACTCCTGACGATCGCGCTGTCGGTCGTCGCCGCGGTCCTCTTCTTCCTGCCCAGCGCGCGCCCGTTCTTCGCCCGCAGCGATGCGGGAAGAACCGACCACGGGTTCTCCGGACCCGGCGTGTCGGGGCCGAGCCGTGCCTCCAGGCCGGATCCCGACCATGCGACGGACAGCGACCGGACCTGATCCGCGCCCCGCCGACCGATCCGGGCGGCACAGCCCCGAGAACGAGGAAAGGCCCCGGATTCCTCCGGGGCCTTCCTCGTTTCGCCTGGTGCGCGAGGGGGGACTTGAACCCCCACGCCGTTTCCAGCACACGGACCTGAACCGTGCGCGTCTACCAATTCCGCCACTCGCGCCAGCCCGAGAACACTACCACGCACAGACGGTGCCAGACGCCAACCACTACCATGCGTAAGGTCAGCGACCGAGAACACTGGAGACCCATGGGCCTGTTGGACAGCTTCGAGCGAGGGCTGGAGCGCGCCGTGAACGGCGCGTTCGCGAAGACCTTCCGCTCCGGCGTGCAGCCCGTCGAGATCTCGAGCGCACTCCGCCGAGAGCTCGACACCAAGGCTGCCGTGGTGTCCCGCGAGCGGATCCTCGTGCCGAACGAGTTCACGGTGCGCCTCGCTCCGCCGGACTTCACCCGCATGAACGACGTCGGGCGCCCCCTCATCGACGAACTGTCGCAGATGGTGCAGCAGCACGCCGTGGCGCAGAACTACTCGTTCTCCGGGCCGGTGACGATCCGGCTCCAACAGGACGGCACCCTGTCGACGGGCATCCTGCAGATCGACTCGACGACGGTGCAGCGCGACGTCGCCTGGGTGGCGGTGCTCGACATCGGCTCCCAGCGGCACAAACTGCAGCGCGGACGCACCGTGATCGGCCGTGGGACGGACGCGGACATCACCGTCGCGGACACCGGCACGAGCCGCAAGCACGTCGAGGTGATCTGGGACGGCAAGCACGCCCAGGCCAACGACCTCGGCTCGACGAACGGGTCGAAACTGAACGGCGAACGCTTCCAGCAGGCCATCGTGGAGCCGGATTCGACGATCGAGATCGGTCGTACCCGTATGGTGTTCCGGGTGATCCCCGAGAACGACGGAGGTACCAGGTGACCACAGGGCTGACCCTGCTCGTCCTGCGCTTCGCGTTCCTCGCGGTGCTCTGGCTGTTCGTGTTCGTGATCGTCTTCGCGTTGCGCAGTGACCTCTTCGGTCAGCGCGTGCGCACCATCCCCACCGACCCGAAGGCCGGTGCGTCCGGCCCGACGACACCTGCGGTGTCGGCAGCAGCGGCGCCGGCTCCGGCGTCCAACGGTGCGTTCACGGACCTCATCGGACAGCCTGGAGGCACGCAGCAGCCCGCCACGCCGGTCGCGACCCGCCTCGTGATCACAGAGGGATCCCGCGAGGGCATGGAGATGCCACTGGGCGGAGGCCCGATCACGATCGGCCGGTCGAGCGAGTCCAACGTGGTCATCCGCGACGACTACACCTCGACGAACCACGCCCGTCTCGACCTGCGTGCCGACGGCTGGCTCCTCACCGACCTCGAGTCCACGAACGGCACCTTCGTCAACGGTCAGAAGGTGACCGTTCCCGTGACCATCGCAGAGCGGACGCCGATCACGATCGGGACGACGACGTTCGAGCTGCGGCGGTAACCCGGGATGACGGCTCGCACGCTGAGCGCCGCTGTGTCCCACGTCGGACGCATCCGCGCGAACAACCAGGACTCCGGCTACGCCGGGCAGCACCTGTTCGCGGTCGCGGACGGCATGGGCGGCCACGCCGGCGGTGACGTCGCCTCGGCGATCGCGATCCGTCGCATCAGGGAGGTGGACCGGGAGTTCCCGTCGGCCCACGACGCCGAGTTCGCCCTGCAGTCGGCGCTGATCGCGGCGAACCAACTCATCACCGAGACGGTGTTCGAGCACCAGGAACTCACCGGGATGGGCACCACGGTGTCCGCCATGATCCGCGTCGGCGACCAGATCGCGATCGCGCACATCGGTGACTCCCGCATCTACCTGCACCGCGACGGCGAGCTGCGGCAGATCACCTCGGACCACACCTTCGTGCAGCGTCTCGTGGACAGCGGGCGGATCACCCCGGAAGAGGCAGCGGTCCACCCGCGGCGCTCGGTGCTGATGCGTGTGCTCGGCGACGTCGACGCCGCACCCGAGGTCGACACCGCGATCATGGACATCCAGCCGGGCGACCGCTGGCTGCTCTGCTCGGACGGGCTCTCGTCGTACCTCGCCGAGGAACGCATCCGGCACGCCCTCGCGTCGAACATGGACGCGAACCAGGTCACGCAGCGCCTCGTGAAGGAGACGCTCGACCACGGCGCGCCCGACAACGTCACCGTCGTCGTGATGGACGTCACCGACTCCGAGCCGGGCGACGACGACGACGCGGCGACCACCGTCGGGTCCGCAGCAGCCCCGCTCACGTTCGAGGCGTCGACCGGCCGCAAGCCGATCCGCCTCCCCACGATCCTGCTGCACCCGCTGAAGGTCACGACGGCGCCCGAGGACTCGCACTTCGAGCCCGAGTCCGACCAGTTCTTCGCCGAACTCATCGCCGAGGACCGTCGTCGCCGGATCCGTCGTCGCATCTCGTGGACCATCGCCCTCGTCGTGGCGATCGCCGCCCTCGTCGGCGCCGTGTTCCTCGGCTGGCGCATCATCCAGGACCACTACTACGTGGGCACCGACCGCGGCACCGTCGCGATCTACAAGGGCGTGCAGCAGTCGATCGGACCGATCGCGCTGTCCGACGTCTACGAGGACACCGACATCACCGTGTCGTCGCTCCCCGACTACACGCGGGAGAACGTCCGCTCGACGATCAACGCGCAGTCACTCGACGACGCGCGGGACATCGTGGACCGACTGCGGAAGGCCGCCGAGACCGGGCAGGACCAGGCCGGCACGGGTGGTGACGGCGGCTCGCCGTCGCCCACACCGACCTCCTCGCCCAGCAGCTCCCCGTCCGCGTCCCCCGGGGCGAAGCGATGAGCAACGCCACCGCCCAGTCCTTCACGCAGGCGATCACGATCAAGCTGCGGGAGCCCGCGCGCGCCCGGAACCTCGAGCTCGTGCTGCTCGTCATCGCCTGCGGCATCTGCGCCGGGGCGATGGTCCTCGTGCAGCTCGGCACGAAGGGCAAGCTCTTCGACACCTCGGTGCTCTGGGTCGGCGCGGGCATCCTCGGCCTGGCGCTGATCATGCACGTGGTGCTCCGGGTCGTCGCGAAGAACGCCGATCCGTTCATCCTGCCGGTGGCACTCGTGCTGAACGGCATCGGCATCGCCGAGATCTACCGGATCGACATCCACAACGACCTGTCCGGGTGGTCGGCGATCGGCGTGAAGCAGATCGTGTGGACGATGCTCGCGATGGTCCTGGCGATCATCACGCTGCTGTTGGTCCGGAACCACCGGTTCCTGCAGCGCTACCGCTACATATTCATGTTCCTGACGATCGCGCTGCTGCTGCTGCCGATGCTGCCGGGCATCGGCTACGCACCTGGCGGAGCGCGGGTCTGGATCCGTGTCGGACCGTTCTCGTTCCAGCCCGGCGAGCTCGCGAAGATCACCATGGCGCTCTTCTTCGCCGGGTACCTCGTCACCGCACGCGACTCCCTGTCGATCGTCGGCAAGAAGTTCCTCGGCATGACGTTCCCGCGCGCCCGCGACCTCGGCCCGATCCTGGTGATGTGGGGCGCCGCGATGGCCGTCCTCGTCTTCCAGCGCGACCTCGGCACCGCCTTGCTGTACTTCGGCCTGTTCCTCGTGATGATCTACGTCGCGACCGCACGCATCAGCTGGGTGGCCATCGGCCTCGTGCTGTTCGTCGGAGGCGCCCTCGTCGCGCAGAGCGTCCTCGAGTACGTGCACGGCCGGTTCGAACAGTGGCTCGACCCGTTCAACCAGGAGATCTTCGACCGCCAGACCCAGGGCAGCTACCAACTCGTCCAGGGGCTGTTCGGCTTCGCCAACGGGGGGATCACCGGAACCGGTCTCGGCCAGGGCCGTCCGTACATCACGCCGGTCGCCAACGCGGACTACATCATCGCCTCGCTCGGCGAGGAACTCGGCCTGATCGGCGTCTTCGCGATCCTGGCGCTGTTCATCGTCCTCGCGTCCCGCGGCCTGCGCGTCGCCTTCATGGCGCAGGACGACTTCGGCAAGCTGCTCGGCGTCGGCTTCGGCTTCGTCATCGCCCTGCAGGTGTTCGTCGTCGTCGGTGGCATCACCCGCGTCATCCCGGTGACCGGCCTCACGACCCCGTTCATGGCGGCCGGTGGTTCGTCCCTCATCGCCAACTGGATCATCGCCGCGATGCTGCTGCGACTGACCGACGCCATCCCAGCCGAACAGCGCGTCCAGCAGGGCGCGATCCCCGCCGCGCGTGGCGGGAACGCGCGCGCGACCAGGAAGGAGCGCAGCCGGTGAACCGACAGCTCCGCGGTGTCTCGACCGTCATCGTGCTCATGTTCGTCGCACTCTTCGTGTCGACGACGTCCATCCAGTTCTTCTCGGCGGACTCACTCCGTGCCGACTCCCGCAACTCCCGGACGATCCTCGCCAGCTACTCGACGAAGCGCGGCGCCATCCTCGTGAACGGCAGCCCGATCGCCGAGTCGACCCCGGTGGACGACCAGTACCAGTACCAGCGCAAGTACACGAACGGCGACCTGTACTCGGCCGTCACGGGATACTTCACCATCGGCCAGGGCAACACCGGCATCGAGAGCGCGGAGAACACCGTGCTCTCCGGCAACTCCGACGCGTCGTTCTTCCAGAACCTCAACGCGATCCTCACCGGCCAGGACGTCCAGGGCGACAACGTCAACCTGACGATCGACCCCGACGTCCAGCAGGCCGCCTACGACGCGCTCGGCGACAACACCGGGGCCGTCGTCGCGATCCAGCCGAAGACCGGCAAGATCCTCGCGATGGTGTCGAAGCCGTCCTACGACCCGAACACGCTCACCTCGCACGACACGGCGCAGGTGAAGGCGCAGTACGACGCCCTGCTGAACCAGTCGCGGACGCCGTTGCAGAACCGCGCCATCGGCGGCGACCTGTACACGCCGGGATCGGTCTTCAAGCTCATCGTCGCGTCGGCTGCGCTCGAGGGCGGGAAGTACAACCTCGACTCCGAGTTCCCGAACCCCTCGCGGTTGCAGCTCCCGGGGACGAGCACGTACATCAACAACGCCGAGGGCGGCTCCTGCGGCGGCGGCGACACCGTCAAGCTCCGCACCGCGATCCAGAACTCGTGCAACATCCCGTTCGCGGAACTCGGACAGAAGCTCGGCTACGACGCGATCAAGAGCATGGCGGACAAGTACGGCTTCGGCGACGCGATCGAGGTCCCGATGCGGGCGACGGCGAGCCAGTACCCCGACGTCGACTCCACGGCGCAGCTCATGCTGAGCTCGTTCGGTCAGGCCAGCGTCCGGGTGTCCCCGCTGCAGATGGCGATGGTCTCGGCCGGGATCGCCAACGGCGGCAAGGTGATGCAGCCGTCCCTCGTCGACTCGATCACCACGAGCGATCTGAAGACCGTCGAGTCCTTCTCCCCGAAGCAGTACAGCGACCCGCTCTCGGCCTCCGAGTCCAGCGACCTGACCGAGGCCATGCAGAGCGTCGTCAGCTCCGGGACCGGGACCAATGCCAAGATCGACGGTGTCGACGTCGCAGGGAAGACGGGCACGGCAGAGGGCGGCACGGGCGATCCGTACACGCTGTGGTTCACCGGGTTCGCCCCGGCGAAGGACCCCGAGGTGGCCGTCGCGGTCGTCGTCGGGAACGGCGGCGGGCTCGGGCAGTCCGGTGTCGGCAACACGGTCGCGGCTCCGGTCGCGAAGAAAGTCATGGAGGCGGTGCTGAACAAATGAGACCCACCAGCGGACTCACCTTCGGTGGGCGGTACCAACTCTCGTCCCGCGTCGCGATCGGCGGCATGGGAGAGGTCTGGCAGGCCACCGACCTCGTCATCGGACGGACCGTCGCACTCAAGATCCTCAAGGACGAGTACCTCGGCGACCCGGGGTTCCTCGAGCGCTTCCGCGCCGAGGCCCGTCACGCTGCGCTCGTCAACCACGAGGGCATCGCCAACGTGTTCGACTACGGCGAGGAGGACGGCAGCGCCTACCTCGTGATGGAGCTCGTCCCCGGCGAGGCGCTCTCGACCATGATCGAGCGGGAGCACACGCTGCCGGTCGACAAGGTCCTCGACATCGTGGCGCAGACCGCAAACGCCCTGCAGGCCGCGCACGCGGTCGGCCTGGTGCACCGCGACATCAAGCCCGGCAACCTGCTCATCACGCCGGACGGCCGCGTCAAGATCACCGACTTCGGCATCGCGCGCATCGCCGACCAGGTGCCGCTCACCGCGACCGGCCAGGTCATGGGCACCGTGCAGTACCTCTCGCCGGAACAGGCGAGCGGACACCCGGCGTCGCCCTCCACGGACATCTACTCGCTCGGCATCGTCGCGTACGAGGCCCTTGCGGGTCGTCGACCCTTCACGGGTGAGTCGCAGGTCGCGATCGCGATGGCGCACATCAACGAGCAGCCGCCGGCGCTCCCGGGCGACATCCCGGAGCCCGTCGCCGCGCTCGTGATGTCCTGCATCGCGAAGAAGCCCGCGGACCGCCCCGCCACCGCCGCGAACCTGGCCCGTGCCGCACAGGCGCTGCGCCGTGGTGACGTCGCGGCCGCCACCGTCGCCGTGCCGGCCATCGCCGCCGGGGGCACCGTGGCGTTCAACCCGCCGCAGGGTCAGGGGAACGACGCCGCGACCGCGCTCATCGGCACCCAGGCCGGAGCCGTCACCGGCGGTCCCCGCACGCCTGGCTCGCCGGTCGACGGTGAGGACGAGGAACCGAAGAAGAAGCGCGCCTGGATCTGGTGGCTCGTCGGCGGCATCGCGGTCCTCGTCATCGCGGCGGTGATCGCCGCGTTCGCGATCAACGGCAACGGGACGCCCGAGCCGACGCGCTCGGCGACCACGAAGAGCTCCACGCCGCGTCCGAGCAACACGCCGACGCCGACCCCGACGCAGACACGGGTGCTCGTCAACGCGGCGGACTACGTCGGGCTCTCCGTCACGGACGCCCAGGCGAAGCTGCAGTCGCTCGGCCTCACCCCGCAGGTGGAGGACGGCGACCCGGCCCCGACGGCGGACAAGGCGAACACCGTCCAGTCCATCAGCCCCACCGGGAGCCTGGCAGCGGGCGCGGTCGTCGTGATCCAGCAGTACACGGCGCAGCCGACGGTCAACCAGCCGAACTCCGCGTCCCCGGGCCCGGTGTCGACGGACGGCCAGGTCACCTTCAGCTGGGCGGCGGCGACCTGCCCGACCGGGTACACCGTGGCGTCGTACGCGTACACGATCACCGGCGGCAAGGACACCTCGAGCCAGACCTCGGGAACGCTGGACGCCTCGCACCGCTCGGTCACCGTGCAGATCGACGCGGTGGGCAAGGCCGCGGCACTGACCTACACCGTGACCTGCGGGAACCTCGCCGCATCGGCCGCCTCGGAGTCCGCCACGAGCGACCCCTGGCAGGCCACCGGCGAGCCGACCACCGACCCGACGGACGGCAACAACCCCAGCCAGGGCCCGCAGGACTGACCCTCGGACGGGGACTCGCGACACCGTTGCGTAACGGTTCGGTCGGGGGCCCCGTCCGCAGCGTCTCACCAGCGAGGGCTGCCGTACACTGGCCCGGACGGACATTCGGAGGAGTACGTGCCAGAAGGTGTGACCGCGGGGATCACCCTCCTCGCCAACCGCTACGAGATCGGTGACGTCATCGGTCGGGGCGGCATGGCCACAGTGCATCTGGGCAACGACACCCGCCTCGGACGCAAGGTGGCGGTGAAGCTGCTCAAGCCGAGCCTCGCCAACGACCCCGCGTTCCGAACGCGGTTCCGCCAGGAAGCCCAGGCGGCTGCGCGCATGGCCCACCCCACCATCGTCCGCGTCTACGACGCCGGCGAGGAGACGGTCACCGAGACCTCGGGCGCCGAGGTGCAGGTGCCCTTCATCGTCATGGAGTACGTCGAGGGCCGTCCGCTCTCCGACATCATCGACGACGGTCCGGTCGCCCCGGACGAGGCCGTGCGCATCACCGAGGGCATCCTCACCGCGCTCGAGTACTCGCACCGCGCGGGCGTCGTGCACCGCGACATCAAGCCCGCGAACGTCATGGTGACGCACGCCGGCCAGGTCAAGGTGATGGACTTCGGGATCGCCCGTGCCATCACGGACACGTCGGCCACGGTCGCGCAGACCACCTCGATCCTCGGCACCGCCTCCTACTTCTCGCCGGAGCAGGCACGCGGTGAGACCGTCGACGCTCGCACCGACGTCTACTCGACCGGTGTCGTGCTGTTCGAGCTCCTCACCGGACGGCCCCCGTTCATCGGGGACTCGCCCGTCGCCGTCGCCTACCAGCACGTCAGCGAGCAGCCGGTCGCACCGTCGACCCTGGTGCCCGAGGTGTCACCGGCCCTCGACGCCGTCACCCTCCACGCCCTCGTGAAGGACCGCACGCGTCGGTACCAGAACGCCGCCGAGTTCCGGACCGAGCTGCAGCAGGCCGCAGCCGGGCACGTCCCGGCGTCGACCCGGAAGCTCCAGCAGCAGGTCGCGAACGACGCGTCGACGATGCTCTTCGGCGTCAACCCACGCACGACGTCGAACCCCGCCGTCGCGTTCCGCGAGCTCGAGGACGACACGGCCGAGCACCGCCCGCAGCGCACGCAGAACCGTCCGCCGGTGGCGTGGATCTGGGTCGGCATCATCCTGACCGCAGCCGTGATCGTCGCGGTGGTGTTCTTCGTCGCCAACCTCCAGCCCGGCAAGGGTCCGGTGTCGTCGGTGAGCGTGCCGAACGTCGCCGGCGCGACCTACGACTCCGCCGCGTCGGCGCTCGGCAAGCAGGACCTGGTCGCCGTCAAGGTGGAGGAGAACTCCGACGACGTCGAGAAGGGGACGGTCATCCGGACCGAGCCCCGCGCCGGCACGAAGGTCGGCCGCAGTCAGAACGTTCGTGTCGTCGTCTCGCTCGGCCCGCAGCAGATCGCCATCCCGGACCTCGCCGGTCAGGCGCAGGACGCTGCCGAGAAGACCCTCACGGACGCCGGCTTCACGGTCGGGGCGATCAACTCCGACTACTCGCCCGACGTCCCCGAGGGAACGGTCATGAGCACCGATCCTGCATCCGCGTCGCTGCACGCGAAGGGCACCGTGGTGAACCTGACCGTGTCGAACGGCAAGGTCGAGCTCCCGAACGTCACGCAGCAGCCGTTCGCGACGGCGAACGCGACGCTCGCCGGCCTGGGGCTGACCGTGACCCCGGCGCCCGCGTACTCCTGCACCGGTGGCACCGTGACGCAGCAGAGCGCTCCCGCCGGCGACATCGCGCAGGGCAGCACCGTGGTCCTCACCTACTGCGCCGCCTCGTCACAGCCCACACAGCCGCCCGCGTCGGGCGGCGACAACGGTGGCGACAACGCCGGTGACGGCGGCGGCGACGGTGGCGACGGGCAGTGAACTGACCGCGTCCTGACGGAGGCTGTCCGTCGGGGCCGACCCGTGCCTCCAGGCCGGACGCCCGTCAGGCGCGTTGCGCCGCGATGAGCGGATTCAGTCCGGCAGCTCGGTCGGCCGCGCCCGCCAGACCGGTGGTCTCCAGCCAGTTCCCGACCATCCGGTACCCACCCTCGGTGAGCACCGACTCGGGGTGGAACTGCACGCCGTACACGGGGTGCTCGCGGTGCTGGACGCCCATGATGACTCCGCCGCCGGTCCGGGCCGTGACGGTGAGTTCCTCGGGGACGGTCCCGTCGACGATCGCGAGCGAGTGGTAGCGCGTGGCGGTGAACGGGTGCGGGACGCCGGCGAACAGCGCACTGTCGTCGTGGTCGACCTGCGACGTCTTGCCGTGCATGAG
>Ga0153924_1001242_pt1 | contig 13391 bp, 14 predicted proteins | sample TSNJ008MetaG_FD_104709 | JGI IMG/M metagenome (GOLD analysis project Ga0153924, IMG submission 104709) | Attine ant fungus gardens microbial communities from New Jersey, USA - TSNJ008 MetaG | ecosystem: Host-associated > Fungi > Mycelium > Unclassified | place: USA: New Jersey, Wharton State...
CATCGGCATCCTCAATACTCTCCTTACTTCCATCAGAAATAGGACTTCTGAGATGATCAGATGTGTCATCGGCCGGCGGAGGCACCTCCTGAGAGAGAGTTGAGCGTTTCATTGGAGGGGACAGTGTCCCTGCAGCATGAGGTGACGAATGTACAGCTGTCTCATGGTGTGCCGGTGGAGAGGGAGCATTCGCTGAGACCGCAGACCCCATAAAGTATAATGCTCGAGCCACTCCACGGAATGTGAATTTCTTCCCACTGGGATTGGGATCAGGGTTCGAGATGGACACTTGAGAACCATTACGACCAGATGTTCCGACAAGAGAGCCTGTCTGTGCACCTGACAAGAGCTTCCGCTCTGTCGCATCTCCGGACATCGATTCACTTATCGAGACTTGTCCGGAGGTCAAAACTGGATTGATTGTTGTCGTTGCATGAGCTATGGTCGAGCTACGCCAGCCTCCACTCGCAAAAAAGGACATTTTCTCAATTGACAAAGTTAGAGAGTTCAATGAATGTAAGTTTGACCGTCTTTTCTCTGAGAATCGATTTAAATGGTATCGCGTGGACTTGGCATGTTTCTCCTGAAATGAAAGCTAGGTGGATCATGGCAGTAATAACATCAAAGAACTCACCTGTACAGGACGTTAAACACGCATATGTGACCGGCTTCGAAAGTTGAACCACGCCCATGAGCTGCTGAAACATACTGGGCGAGGCAGTATCATAGGGGCAAAACCTGTTCTTCCTGTAAATCAGACCCCTGCTGTACAAATACCCTCACGATGATGGCAAAGGAATTGAGCAAAGAAATGCTAACCTGCCGATTCAGTGTAACCAGGCACAAACAGACTTTTAGATTACTTTTGAAATAACTAAATAAATATATTCTACTCACAGCATACATTGTAAGTGATTTAGATACACAATTCAGGATTAAACAAAAAGCAACCGGGTTCTCATGACACACCCACGAGGCGTCACAACCCACACCTTACAAGTTCCGAGTGGGGATTGCACCGACAGCCTTGCCGTTTGCCATTCCAGAGAGCCTCTGAATCTCAGAAACAATACCTCTTGCTTCATCGCGCTCTCGGACCATACCTTCCATCGTCTCCTCTAGCCCTTTCCTCGCCGTCTCCTCGATCTTCTTATGTTGTTGAGCATCTCGCAGTTCGAGGTCCACCACCATATCTCTCATCTGAACCTCGAGCTTCGCCATGTCTTTCTTCAGACATTGATTTTCCTTCGCTGTATCCTGCAAAACTGCTTGGTTGTCGTAGAGCTTGCGTTCCAATCGAGCAATCTGCTGTGTTGCCAGAATCAGTTGATGGTGCTTGGCGATATCATCCGGTCCAGCTGGATGAGGGCGCAAAGGTTTGACACGGGTGGGAACAGAGTGAGATCGTTGTCTCGACATATTCGAGTTGCCAACAATAAGAGAATCCAGCATAGTATCCAGCATCCGGTCATTGAATTTCATCCGCAGGTCTGATGTTAGGTGTGGCCAGATTTCCTCAAGATAATTACTCGCTAGCCCAGAAGACCCCGATATCCGATCGAGATTCGGTGGAACTGGTTTTTTGTGACTGGGCACATCAAGGACAAGCGCAGATTCTATTAACGTGAATAAGCGCAATTCACGGAAAATACTCAAATGTACCTGATGTGGGGTTCGAAGTCGCCATCTCAGGTGTGGAGCGACAATTGTTGGGCACCTCTGACTGTATGACGATTGAAGACTCAGGCTGGTGCTCTGAGTTGCTTTTTGTATCCACTTGACCAAAATAACTACTGCTTCGTTGCGTTGTTGAGGTGTCCTTGTCATCAGATTCTCGGGTAGGAGGAACGATATTGATACCAGAGTTCGCTAGTCTACCTTCTTCGTCATAAGGTAATAATCCACGATATATCTGACACCAATGCCTCAAGAACCACTTCATCATGATTTCACCCCGGGCTCGTGGTTTAGTATCTGTCCAAGATACGATGCGCTCTGTAGCACCGCCGAATACGATGACCCCAAACATCGATGCAACGTCATCGATCGCAAGACCATTCTCTTCGTGTACCATGACCACTTGGCTGAAAAATGAAAGGAGGTAGACGACGAGAGAGAAGTTGGGCATCGGTAGCAGGTGAAGGATAATCTGAGCTGCATGAAAATGAACGAAGTCCTCCGACGAATTGCTGCAATTGAGGTGACTCAAAGGTGCCTTTACATGCGATGTCGTGCGATTGGAGTTTGATCGAAAGGCTTCCTGGCGCACGCCACAGCAATTCCAGATAACGTCGAACAGACAAGGAGACAAAATGGGTTCAGGAAGATATTGAAGGTATGTACGGAGTAGAGCACATATGTTTTCTGTTGTTTCCATATGAAGAGATGTTCCAGTGCCAAAAGTGCTTTCTGAGTAGTGGTGTGATCGTTGCCGAGCAATACGGATACTTTGTGGCAGATTGCGATGATCGTAAATTTCGACTAATTCTTCAACACGCGTGAAATTTGGGGTGCGTCTGAACAATTGTGGTTGATAGAGGCCTATGTAAATATATCAGATTCTTGTCGTGTCGGGAAAAAATCAAGCTGACCAGTTCGATAGAGCTCCTCAACACACTTGATCACAAGCGTAGGAACTAAATGTTCGGTGCTGGCTATCAATGTCGGTGAAGAAGCATGCATGAAAACTTCTGATATCGGCTTCCCAATTACACCTAGAACTTGATTAGGCGTGCACGAAAAGATCAGGTATCGACCACACCGTCAATGTTTGGTATCGTCAAAACGACGTCCTTACTTCCCATCTCCACCCGTCTTAATTGACGATCTTGATCCTGCTGGTGAAGGACTGCGATTTCTTCAGTGTTCAGAATGTCTCTCAGTCCATTACCTCGAGAATTCATAAGAGATCGAAACGCGTCCACAAGCATCGGATATTCTATTCGCCATTTACCTGGGGACTTGTCGTACTTTTCTGGAAACATTGAGTAAAGGCCAAACCTCGGTGTATCCGAAGCGAATTCCTGCACAACATTGAAACGCTGCCCACGAAAATTATCTGCCCACTCTGTAAAATCAATGATTGGTGGACTGCCAGTGCCAGAAAATCGGTTTGTATGATTATTGTAGACAGAGGCATGTGCGGAGTGTGATGCTAGGTTGGGTGGCAAAGACACAACTCGAGGTTTCCCAACACTACGATTAAGCCCTGGTTTTCGAGTGACACATTCTTTCTTGTCGTCGATGTACATGGTTTGGAAGAACAACTGCGGTCTCTGCCATCCTAAGAAAAGAGGGGAAGGGGCTAACTTGAAACTTCCCAGATCGACTGGTCTCAATCAAAAATCACGATGACATTGATTGGCGCTGAGCGTTTTTTTTTTTTTAAATTCAACGATTTGTTACACGGGGCTCGGTGGCAGACCGTTTGGCGCTGAGCGTTACATGTTAAAGATGTATTTCCCGCAAAATTGAGCATGTGCAATCAATCGTGCAACCATTTGGAGGTAGTCGCATCAAAACCGTTATTTGCATTCATTATAGCTGTCTGTCATACCTTGACAGCTAAAAGATTGTTAGACAGCCCAGTTCGAAATAAGTTGTTAAGTCTTCTTTTTTTTTATAGTTCAACAATATATAACGCGGTGTACGTACACAGTTCCCGGTAGTCTACTAGAGGCTCAGTGCCTCTGATAAATATACAAATAAAGTCATATGAAAGAGACAAACACAGAAAGAGAAACAGAGAAAGATAGAGGTAGCACAGGGCTGACGGGGTGTGTAGCGGGGGCATAGCCAAGTGAGCCAAGCGAGCATAGATGGGACTCTGTACGTCAGAATTTGTATTCCAAGAGAGGAAACAGAGTGAGGATTGTGTTCCCGGTGTCTTTGACTGGTTTGGGCAGTTAGGGGCTCTCCGAGTGGTGTAAAGGCAAATGCCGTGGAGTTAAATGTAAGAAACTTAATGAGGTCGCCTAAGGACCAGAAGGGAAGTGTCCCTCGGTTTTCTGGGGTCTGGCGACTGGCTCATGAGGGTGAAATCTTTTCCTATACACACTAAAACAAGGACATGCTCGGTTTCGATATCCAGACACCTCTCGGTGAATTCTACATGAGGATGAGTCTGCATTCTGGTGGTGGACAAGTGAGCCTGTTGTTGAATTTAGGTATGGCAAAGGGGGAAGGAGCGAAAGCTCATTGCAGCTGCGTAGCGGGTTACTTCTTTTAGTACATCCTCCCGTCCGAATTTGGCAAATTCTGAGAATGCAGTGCACGTGTGAAAGACTGTATTATGAGGAAATAAAGAGTTCCCGAACGTGATGTCAACCTGTCAACCTGTATCATGTGATAATATCATTTACCTCTGAAGACGAGACATTGTATGAGCTCTTCAAGTACATGATGCTCAGCGACAAGGCCAAAAGCCTCACTGCCTCTATTTATGAATAATGGGGCTGTCTTCATGTTTAAGGGATAGCCAGGGACGCTGTGCATTGCTTCACCAGCATGTAATAGCTCATAAAAATTAGTGTATCCAATCAAGCTCCGTTGGAGCTGACGTCTATATATGGTATGCACTTAACCAAAAGAGGAGAATAGGGAAGTTTGGATTCTCAAGCCACAATACCTGAAATGCCTGAAATCTGAAGTTCATGCTCGGCATCTTGTCACAGACAAATATGAAACATGCGAAACGTCTAATTTTAAAAATATTGAATTTTTGCTAAACGTGGATATCATCCTGGCACTAACCGCTTCAAGTCTTGTTTATCTAGATTCTTTACCCTTACCCCATCAGCGTCAAGAACCATGCCAGATGAAGTATGGTGGGTCAAATTAGGCTCCGCTGCGTAGCTATCGGGACGGTTATAATGAGGCGCAGAGTCAATGAAGGTCTTCCTTGCTTACCGCCATCTTCCTCCACCAAACGCCAGCAGAGGTACAATATGACAACGAATGGGGGTGACCCGGAGAAGATCATGAATGGTCATAATTCTCACTCTACTTATTCTCCGACTGCCATCTCATTCGCACCCTCCGAGTCGGTGACGCTGTCGACCTACAGCAATCCAAATTCCCAAGAAAAGAGGAGTGCGATCGATGTACCGAGTATCACAGTCCCCGCAGAGCACAAGAATAGAACTCTCGTTCTGTGTTTTGATGGCACCGGAGACCAGTGAGTCGCATTGTTCCTCACTGAGGGAGCTCGTATTGATATTTTCTAGATTTGACGCGGATGTAGGTAGACGCTATTTTTCGACGAAAAATGGATCTATCACATCTCCCATCAGAATTCAAACATCGTTGAGTTCTTTAGTATCCTGAGGAAGGATGACCCAGAAAAGCAGCTCGTGTATTATCAGGTGAGTTGGTTTTATCAGTGTCTAAAATAATCACTGGACTCTTGAAAGGCTGGTATCGGGACATATACAGTGCCACAAATAGCTACTCCGGGGTTTGCAAAGCTCTCAAAAGTACTTATGATCTTGGCGTCATTTTGGATACTTGGAGCTCACATAGATCCAGATGATGGACCAGGCTATCGCCTGGAACTTAGATGCGCATATCATGGGTAAATTGGATTCTATTACTCTTGGCATCACTCATAGATCAATCATTAGGAGGTTACGAATTTCTGATGCAGAACTGTGAGCCTGTCATTCTGATAATATCTCATGTTGACGACTCATTGCAAAAAGATAAAGCTGGAGACAAGATCTGTATCCTTGGGTTCTCTCGTGGGGCATACACTGCATGCTGGTACGGTCTCACTGTACTTGACATCTTATTGTTATGTTTCACTAAAATTTGATATCAGCCTTGCAGGTATGATCCACAAAGTTGGCCTCCTGCCAATTTGCAACCATCAACAAGTTCCTTTCGCATACAAGATGTACACCCATAGTAACGATTTGGGGTGGAAGCAGTCCAATGCATTCAAGAACTCATTCTCCATCAACGTTCAAGTCGATTTCCTCGGCGTCTGGTATGTTATCTCATATCTTACTCTGGATTACCCAGCATGACGGAATTCACCAAAGGGACACGGTTAACTCTGTCGGTCTCATCCCTCGTAGACTACCATTTACAATGTCAAACACTAACGTGAGAATATTCCGACATGCGATCTCCTTAGACGAGCGGAGAGCCAAATTCAAGCAGAACCATTGGAATCAACCAAGTGAAAAAGAATCCAAGCTTGCGCATACTGATCGTCCCGGCCATGAACATCATGGAAATCACTCACAGCATAAGCATAGTCAAAAACACCAGCAAAAACATCTAGAAAGGCAATATAGCGTGATACCTGATAGTCCGACCAACGTTGAGGAGGTGGGTATCTTTGATAGGTGCTGGAAGTATTGATAATTGACACTAATCAGGTGTGGTTTGCTGGTTGTCACTGTGGTATGTGTTTGGCATCGGACCCCATAAATTTCTAATTTTATCTCTGAGTAAGACATCGGAGGTGGATCAGGTACGATTTTGTACATTGTACCAGGATCCCATTTTGATCCATTATTTTAGTCGCAAATGGTGTACGACCGAACCTGGCTCGGATACCGCTTCGCTGGATGATCCGCCAGACATTCCTCACCGAAACTGGAATTATGTTCTCCGCCCGAGGCCTGCAAAAGCTAGGACTAGATCTGGACCCAGATACCTATCATCCAGTTTTGAAACGTCCGCCTGCGCTCGAGATTCCCCCAAATACCTATATCCAGCCCATCCCCCGCCCGGAGAAGTTGACCATTCATAGGTATGAAGAAAAAGTCAGAGAACATGCCAATGCAGAGGCAGGGCTATCCGAACAAGAAATAGATCTCAAAGATGCACTATCGCCAAAGTGGGACCAGTTGCGACTGTCCCGATGGTGGTGGATTCTGGAGCTACTTCCTTTGAGGCATCGCTTCCAAAAAGACGACAAATCATGGACCTCGTACCTCGGCTTTAACGTGGGAAAAGGACGACATATCCCAAAACAGAAGAAGCACGGTGTCAAAGTCCATCGTACAGTCAAAACTAGAATGGATGCGAGTTATGCTAGCGGGAAGAAATATTTACCGAAAGCGAACCTAAAACTCGAAAAGGTGATATGGGTGGATTGAGGCCAATACATAAAACTTTCGTAGTGCTCATTCGATAGTTTTACTTTCCTTGGGCTGCTCCAATATGCTATGCTTTACTTCCAAGGGATCTTGTACAGCATCCCATTGAGGGGGCAACCATTCTGAGACAATTGGTGGTTCAATTTCGTTATGAGCATGTAAGTGACCCAGAGGCTGATTTGACGAAGTATGACATCATTCAATTATTTGTCTCATCATCATTCTGCTCATTACTCTCTACTCTGCTTATTTTTCTAACTTACATGCTCACCTGTTGCTCAGTTGTCATTATCACCTTAGCAACATATGTATCCTTCTAGCTTACTAATCCACTGATAACAGCCAGTGATAAGAAAATTAAAAGAGATTTGACAAATAAGGGAAAAACCAATAGTGAGAAACAACAAAGAGCTCATCTTTTTTTCAAAAAAAATCAGAAATTTATAACACAGTTATTGGACAGGACTGATCAACATGACATCGTTTATTCCCTTTCTCTATTATTTTCTTCTTGCATTATAAATCTGAAACAATCAGCATATAAATAGGAATTTCACCATAGGCTCACTCAGTCATCTACCACACCAGGTGGCATCTGAGGTGAGCTATAATTCTCTTGTGTGCAATTTGCATCTCATCGTGTATTATTGTAGTTTATTTTATTCTAGGTGAATACATAGTCATCTACCACACTGAGTTTATTTTATTCTAGTATTTAAGTACAGTGCTCAATTGCAGTCTGCAGTAGTGTACAGAGTACATTACAAAGTCCTATCTACACAAACACAAGTGAAAATCAGACTACTCACAACCAATCCGAACCATTTTTGAAGAAGGGGAGAAAAACCAGGAAGGGAGTCAGAGATTGCTAGTGGAAGAGACAATGCCTCCTAAATTATGTAGTCCAAGCAAAGGATCACCGGACAGAAAAGAATTTATCGCTCCATCTTCAGATTATACATGAAATAGCTACAGCCGTTCAATGGTGTGAGCTTTAGTCTCGAAGTCGCGATGACCGATACAAATTGGGTGTTGCTGATGGTGGAACAACAGCAGGTGAAGTGCTAGCAGGCATGCTGGCAGATTATGTGACACAAAGTTAGGTATGATAGTCCGATCGATCGGAGATGCGATGAAGCGAAGCGAAGTCGACCCTCTTTTCCTCCACCCCCCAGAGCTATGGGAAAAACTAAACCATATGGTGGTTCGAGTTCAGGGAGCGCCTGAGGAAAGGGCTCATTCTAGATCAATTGACTGCCTCTGATATTCAAGGCAGGCTGGGTTTAATTTGATCGAAGATTTTCGGTCCGCCAACTAGTTGTATCACGAGGGCTTCTCAGAATTCGTTCAAACGATCTATCACCGTACAAAAGCATCAAAATGAAGTATTCATGTTACGCTATCGAGTTAACCACACGTCAGAACACATGATGTACACTGGTTTAGATCGAGGCCGGTTTTCTTTCAATCATTAACAAGACTGACTAGAATCTAGGGAACCAGTTGCCAAAGGAGTAAGGGGAGGTCGCAATCATAGAGCGCGCGAGCATCACAATCAATCGATCCATTGCACCTTCGAGAAGTTGATGTCCGGCTTGGGGCTGTAATCGAGCTTATCCATTCTCAACCGAACTGAACGATGAATCTTGACACCGTTAGTCCGCTGTTTGGGGATTATACGGCCACGTCCATAGTTAATTCTAGAGCAAAGGTCAGCTGCCGGAGAAGATAAGAACTACAAGAAGCACACGTACGATATCTTGGACGTCCATGTGTCATCATCTTTTTGGAACTTGATTTTCTGTGGGACCAGTTCCATGATCCACCATGATTTTGCGACATCCAACATATCGTTGATATTGGATGTGGCATCAGCAAGATCTTCCTCTTCTTCGCTGACAAATGAATTATCTTCCACAAGAGCCCCATTGGCACCAGGGAGGGTCAAGAAAGGTCGGGTCTTTGGCGGCGGCTTGCCAGAGAACCGATGGACGGGAGGTGGTCGTGCCTTCACTTTCGGCCAGAGAGATTTGGGATCCATACCAATATGTGTCAACATTGAAGGGTTGAATAGAATACCAGTGTCAATCTTGAAACATTCACGAACCATCCAACGAAGGGAAATCCTCGCCAGGCTGTTTCGCGCTTCGTTTTTTACGGCGCCGCCGCCGACGTCTACAAGGCCATGATCAGTGCTTTTCTGCACGTGTGAATCTCGGAGCTACAATGCGACTTACCACAATGGCACCCGGCAAACCAGACTTCTTCGACATCGGTTGAATGAAGTCCCCGGCTAGCATACTGTGCCTCCCAGGTTCGCCTACTCTTGTGAAGCCGCAGACTTCGCTTCTTCTCACTTTGCTGACCTTGTCCCCATTTGAGACCAAGTTCTAGTTCTTCAGGCGTCGGGCGGTTGAAAAAGTTGGGTTTAAAGCGGACTCGATGCTCGTCGAGTGCCAGGGCTTGACGAAAATGTTTCACGTGAGAGTTGAAGGTTGTAAAAGGAAGGCGCTTCGGGATCACGCCAACAGAGCCCACGGTGTCCCTATAAAATCGTCACGTACGCCTCTTAATTTCATTCCTATTAGCACAAGATCAGAACCGGCGAACCAAACTGCAAGTAGTTGAATGTCAACATCAATCGAAAATGCTTTCTTGAAAGCTGCACTCTGTTTCCACCCGGTTTCATCTTCGCGGGAATACATTTTGTACGCAAACGGGACTTGCTGATGATTTGACTTTGGCAATAAGCCGACCTATCGGATGTCAATGGGCTTGGCACGCTCAGGACCCGGAAGAGACGAACCTTATGAACCCTGATCAAGATGGAAATCGCCAGTAGCTATCAGAGAGAGCCTATTTCGAAGTGACCAGAACTCACATCCCAGCCAATGCACGAGCCGTGTCTGAGATCAAACTCAATTAACGATCCTGTAATGGCACCGGGAACCACTCACATGCTCCTCTTGAGAACCCTTGTACCAATGGAAATATGTCAAAGTAGTTTGGGACGGAGTGCGGACAAACAAACCAAAGAGGGATATCTTATCCCCATACTCGTCTAAAATTATTTGACTTGTCAAATCTTTTGACAACGAAGATGACCGCTCACAGCTTTGCATGAGGAACTCATAACCACCTGTCGTAGCTCTAAGTCGGTGCTCCAAACAGTGTTTAAATGCTCACTCATGACGTGTGCGTTTAAGTGGACACCGATCATGGCGTCAAGAACCTTATGAACCTTGGCCATCATAGGTTTGGCTACTTGGGGGATAGTGTACGTGCCAATTCCGGCCTAAATGCATACAGCATGTCGGCCACAAGTTTGTCAAGATGTCGAACCCATACCTGATAATAAACATGTTGCTTTGAAATGTCATTTTTTTTCAAGAGAGAAACAAAATTGACAATGTTGGAATTCTAGGATGAAACGCGATAAGCTTAAGAACGAGCAAGGACTTGGTGGAGTCTGACATCATCATCAAATTGATCGCCTGAAAGAAAAAAAGGACGTCAGCACTCGGTTTGTCCAGAAGCAATGACTAGAGGATGGGCTGAAAGACAACAAAGGATTTTACCTGTGCCATCGAAGCAAAGAATGAGCGTTCTGTATTTGTGTGTCGGTGGGACACTTTCAGCGTCGTTGATCTCCGAAAAGTCTGACGTGGGGGAAGTTGGATAGAACGCGTCCTGGTCATCTGAAGCAACCGCTGTGGAGATATTTGTATCTCTACGAGCTGGGGAACTGGCAAGGGAAGTCGCCATCTGGGGTGAGAAGGAAAAGGAAGTCTATTTTATGCAGTCGGTCGATGTTACGTATTTCACTTTCTCATGTATACCTTGAGCCGTAGCATCTCTTCACTAACACATGGTGTCCAAAAGAGTCCTAGCCAATTTATTATATATAGGATAGTTTGGTGTATCATTGTCTTTAGTTTCGGTCCGGTACATAATTGCCTGAAACGGAACCCTCATGGACTTCGTGACAGTCAGCGTCTTCAAGTGTTTCTTCGGCGGAAGCAACTTTGATGAAGTTTGTGGCAGGAATAGCGTGAACCACAAGCGCCGAAATTTAACACGATAAACTGAGTTAGGTTCAAGTAGCTGATCTAAAGATAGACTGCCTCCATTTTCTGTTAGAAGTCATCTTACTGTTCCAAAACACTTCTATTCTAGTTATAAAGGTAAGGAGGGAAGCGGTTCCACGCTTCAGGAAGGCCTATTTGATGTATCTAGTTAGATTTTCCAGTCTACATTTCTCATGGGGTGACACCTACCAGTAAGGCATGTGAAACGTCGACTGTGCAGGCAACTGACGGCTAGAAGCCGCGGACACACAACATCCATGCCGCAAGCTGAACAAGGGGTCCTCGCCTAGGGCAGGAACAGTAGTTGATAAGAGGTCTTTTTAGTTATTTCCTACAGACTGTAATCGTGATTTTAAAAAAAGTATTCTGGAGAGCTCCTGGGTCTTATCCTCATTCATCTTCTTTACTACCTCTTCCATCATCTTATCACCTGTCTTTGCTGAGTATTGTCAAGCCCAGAGGGTTTTGACTGGAGAAAGGGTGAACTTAAGTGTAGAATAAAATATATTGTCTGTACCAGAAAGGTTGTAAGCTACATGGGACAATACAGAACGATACAGAGGTGCTTCTTTCAATAACCAGCAAATGAACTGATTAATTTCAGTATCATTCTGGTATACATATAATATATTGAGCAAAAAGTACATATAACATCTGACCTGGTACTGGACCAACACTTACATGTCCAATGTGTTTGATGGATCTCACAGCTTATATTCAAATGGTTGCAGTCCTAGGTGCCAACTGACCTGGTATACAAAATTGATGCTTACTCATAATGAAAATAGATCAATCACTCCCTATATGTGCGAATCTACCCATGTTCTGCTTGGTACAGATCTTTTGGGTACTAGCTTATCGTCATGTACACATCTTTCCCAGCTTTTTACTTCCCTTACACTTATCGTGAGCCATATCTTCCAGTACAGTCAAAAAAGAGGAATCTGGAGACCCCGCTCAAATTCACGACAAGCCTGCCATTACCACAACCCGGTTAGAGCTTTGGAGCTATTATCTCTACTACGTAGGGAACAATGGTCTCTCGGGTTTCAATTTCGGACCGTCCCAATTTCAAAATTTGCTATTCCTTGCCGGGTATGATCCCTCAAATGAACCATTCACTACGCCTTGTGGAACAGGTAGTTGTGTCCTTCCATATCTTGGTCGAGTACGAGACAGTGAGTATTCGATCTCACCAAATAATCTCAACTGGACAAAGCCAAATTCACCAAACTTGTAGTCAACTCGATCGTTCTCCTGACAAATGGCATCAGCTTCGCCTTGCAAGCTGCCATTCTTCTCATTATAGGTGCTTGGGCTGATTATGGCTATTGGAGGTCTGTCCAAATCAAGCTCTATCAGATCAACTTGCCTTAAGCCCAGCAGACCTAATATCACAATTTTTTTCACTGTGGCTGCTGTCGCTGTTTCTTTTGCCTGGCTTGGTGTTAAGGATGCCTCAAAATGGCAAGCTGCAGTAGTGCTCTATATCCTGGGACGTAAGTGGCCTGACCCTTATCTACGCGATGAGTGGGATCTGATTTTGATTCAGTGATAACTTATCAAGTGAGTAATTCCAGTAGGCCCGCTTACTATCTGATCAGTTGACGATATTCCTAGTGTACCCTGACATTTTGGACTGCGGCATTTCCTGGCTCAGCCAGAGACCTTCGAGAAGTCCAAGAATCGCGAAATCTTGTCGTGTCTGGAGAAAAATCGTAAAGTGCAGTTTCTTAGGTCCCACTTATCATACCAACAACCTGATCAGGGAAAAGGAACATGCTCAGCTAGAGTCATTATCACGAAATCGGATTTTTAACATCTCTGCTCTAGTCTCTTTGATCGGCGAGATAGTCATCTTAGCTATAATGATTGGCATCTTGAAAGCTGTCAAAAGCGAGGAGACGACGGAAAACAACACTCGAGCTTTCAGTATTTTACTTGCCTTTTCCGGGGGCATTTGGCGTGAGTCGCTTCACCAATTAGTATAGGAGAATATATATAGCACAGTGTATCACTCAAGATGCTATGCAGCTGAGATCTGAGATCCAGAGACGAAGACTGAGTATATTGAGGAGGTGAAGAATAAAATGCGCACCTGAGATCCAGAGACGAAGACTGAATCTCAGGGATACAGAGTAACTACCTAAATACCAGATTGTAAGTATGCACATATTTGTTGTAGAATGTAAAA
>Ga0153924_1001243_pt1 | contig 13390 bp, 13 predicted proteins | sample TSNJ008MetaG_FD_104709 | JGI IMG/M metagenome (GOLD analysis project Ga0153924, IMG submission 104709) | Attine ant fungus gardens microbial communities from New Jersey, USA - TSNJ008 MetaG | ecosystem: Host-associated > Fungi > Mycelium > Unclassified | place: USA: New Jersey, Wharton State...
GTGTAAAAGAGAGTGCTTCATTGGCAGAACCGTCTTCATTTGTTGCTGTTTTATACACTTGCAAAGGATTGATTTTACCGCTTGTTCCATCGAGAGCAATTACTTTACCGCCTAACTCCCGGGTGATGCCCTCAAACTCCCCTGTGATGTCCAATATGCGTATTTTATGACCTTTACTGGCATTATCAACGGCAACTTTTTTCAGCAGCGTTGATTTACCTGAACCCATTTTTCCAATCATAAGAGAGTTATAGAATTTTCTCTTAGAATCACGATGGAACATATCAAAAATTACATTTCCTCGTGTTTCTGTCGTACCGTAATGTGTACCGTAAGGGTCATTTAAAGAAGTGAAATGAAAAGGGAAACCTGCTGCAAGCGTGGTGGAAGGAATCTCAACGCCTTTTCTCTTGTTCACGTATTTTTGCTGACTTTCATAGCTGTTAAACATGCCGCCCCACTCATATTCCAATTCATTAAGGAAAATGCTTCCCCTGAAGTTAAGCGATTCAAGTGTATTGATTACCTCTTTTGTAAGTAGTTCCAGTTCGTCTATTGTCTTCGAACTTATAAATAAGCGCAAAATGATTCTTTTCATAACTTCGCCTTGTCGTAGATCGTTAAATATTTCTTCCAATTCAGCGTAAGTTTGTGCTGCTTCAATTTCATCCGAAGTATCTTTTGCATTTTGGCTTCGAACCTTTTGCTCGGCCATACTCTTATTGATATTATCAACGATTTCTTTTCTATTAGGTGTCGAAATATCAAGTGTAGCAACAACATTAGGCATGTTCATTATCTGTTCAAGCCAAAAATCTGAAACTACGGACTGGAAGTCATAAATATGGATACAAGTTTCATATCCGTCTCCTTTTTTAATATAAGATTCGTCAAACTTGATACCGCCCTGGCTCTGTATTTCAGACAAAAATTCTGGATTATACCCCATTGAAAGCTTATCTTCTTTATTCGGCTTAATGCGGTCAAACAAATCTGCAAGTGCCATATTAAAACCATCCCTTCTTATTCACTTAGATTTGACTTGTATTTACTATTCAGATTGAACAGCTTATACAGGATATTGATTTTTTTTTCTTCTTCAAGCCGAATGATCGGTAATGCCATTTGCAGCATCCTTTCAACATTCCTGATTCGACTAAGAAGTGTATATTCATCATCTGCATAGATGAACATGTAATACTCCCGGTTTGTCCGTTCATTTTCTATGAATTGCAGTTCCTTCAATCTTTCTTCTAGGAAAGGAATATACTCTGCCTTTGCAACACGTTCCATTTTCCTTTTTAAATACCTTTGTTGCGTACTGGTATCGACAGGGAAATTTAAAGGAACAATTTTTATGTCATTCAGATACCATTGAAAAAACGCAGCTAATGAATAAATGTTTCGGTTTTTCTCATTTTCGTTGAGTGAATAAATATCCTGTGAGCTTAATTGAAGAATCTCCATATAGCCTTTATCACTCATTTCAAAAAAGCCGTTAGCTGTTATGTCCACGATAGGTGAAATCTCTGCAAAACTTGGTTTCACCTTATTTTTTAGCTTTTTCTCTTTTCTTTTCTGAACCTGTATATCTCTTTCATCAAAAAGCACATTAAAATCACGATGCTGTCTTTTCTTTACCTTCTCAGTAAATACAACAGGTTTTTCTTCAGTTTTTGATTTAAATAAAGGCATAGTTTATTTTCCTTTCTCTTTTGCAATTGAATAATCAATAGGCGAATAAGTATCTTTTCTTCGCACAACAGCAAAATAGATGGCTTGATATATCCTTTTTTTAGGGTTACTAGCTGGCCTTATAATGCAAAGAAACGCCAATATAATCATGAAAATATAGAATGGAATTAATAACGATGTATAGATAAAACTCTTTAATACCATCGTAAGGACAAGAAGCCCTATCAACAGAATCAAATCTGTTAGATAAAGGGCTTTATTGATTTTGAGTTCTACTGTTACCTCTTTTGGTATTCTGTAATTCGCCATGAACGCATCAATCCTTTCTAAAAGGCTTTCTCATAGCTTTCCCTGTGTTTTTCCCTACCTGATAGCTTGTTTTTGACCTTTGAATTGTTTGCGAATTATCTATACGAGTTTTCGCTTTATCACGAATCACATGCCCTATATGGCGATTTTCAGGTGCTGACGGACTTGCTTGCTGTCTGTCCGGTACTGAACTTGATCTTGCATCATTGCCTGAAGAAACAGAAGCAGATTCATAGCTAGCACCTGATGAAGATGGGCCTGTTGTCGGTCTACCTGGTACTGAACTTGACCCTGTATCACTGCCTGAAGAAGCAGAAGCAGGATTAATACCACTACCCCCATTTACATTAGAAGATCCAGAGGATGGGGATGGCATCGACTTAACACCTTGCCTTGTTGGTACAGAGTTTGAAGAAGAAGAACCACCACTATATCCTTTCTGTTGCATTTCACTATGAAGGGATGGTGTGCTTCTTTCCGTTCGACCTTCTTTTTGCTTCATTTCATCTGATAAGGACATGTTCTTATCACTGTCTTTATCTTGCTGCATTGCTATTGCTGCATCCTGGCTTTCTGAAGGATGTTCTTTTGTTGCAGCAGCTTCAGTAGCTGCCTTATCCTGCCCTTTGGACGTCCCTTCAGAAGTTGGATTCTTCCCTTTCTCCGAATCTCCACCGTTAGGCTTACCACCCATAGGGCCTCCTGATGGACCAGTACCTTTAGGGCCTCCACTCTTACCCATACTTCCAGCCATTGCGCCTGCTGCACCAGCAGCAGGTAAACCGAGTTTCGCTGTTCCCATAGCAGCTTTTCCAGCCATAGTACCAGCACTTTTACCAAGGCCAGCAGCACCTTTACCAAGCGCATAGGTTCCAGCAAGTGCGCCCCAACCTGATTTAATACCAGCATCAATTCCAAATAACCTTTCCACAATGTTTGGTCCGTCAATTACAGCAAGTGCAAAACCAATCATTGCGACAATATAAGGTAAACCTTCGAAATGGTCATTCAGGAATGATACACCTATTAGGTAAACTTTTAGACTTAAGAAGATACAGACAACGACCAGCAATATGCTAAGGATATTCTGAACAACCATTTTGGTTTTTTGTCCGGAATGAATGTCTGCTGGCGCAACAAAACTCGCAATGAGATAATTGAACACCAATTCAAAGAGAAGTTTTGCTAATTTAACAGATACTGTTACTAGAACAAAACCAACAATCGCAAGTGTTGCCAGCATATTAAACCAATCCACCGTATAACGGTAATAGTATTCTTTTGTAATATCTGTCCAGAAACCACCATCATCCAAATCCACTAGTTTCCGAGAACCATCACCTAGCGTCTCTATTTTCTTGCTTAATATTTTCTCTCCCTTATCAGACAATTTTTTGTCCTTTGTTACATAACTGCCTTCCATGAGCCGGGAATTGATATTAATTTCCGTAGTATACTCCGGTTTAATTTTGTTCTTATCTTCCAATTTAGGCGTTTTCCACTCGTCCAAATCGTAAAGAGAAATATCAGTTATATTATCTCGCATCACTTGTGTAGCTAAAGTTCCTTCTTCCTGATGTGCAGCAATCACGTTAACAGATTCAGTAGCAAATGAAGTTGATTTATCAACAACAGAACCTAACAGCACAATAACACCCAATGCCATAATCAGATTCATGAAAATGCCTTCGCGATTAAATTTCTTTTGAAAGATCAGTAAATACCCGATAAACAGAAGATTAAAGGCGAGTATGACAACCAATATCGGTTTGAGATCGGTTACAAATTGGACAAATTGCTCATCTTTTAACAATCCATTAATCCCGAGCATCTGCACTGAAACATTTTCGAGCGTATCGACGATCCAACCCAAAAAGCGAGCAATAGCCCACAGAGCATTTCGTACAATATCAATGGCAATCCAACCCTGTGAAAGCTCGTCTGCAAATTCAATTAGCTTCTTCAGAATCTCTGAATCTTTCAATGGTTACACCCCATTTCTTAGGAATTCCTCTATCTTGTGATGGGATTTAAGATGGAACTCGTCTACCAGCACATCATATTTGTTCTCTTTATGGTTGAAACGAACCTTGCAAAAGCCATCTTGCAACAGTACAACCAATTCATCATAGGTTCTAATGTGTTCACCATAACGGTGAATGACTTCTAGTAAAGAACTGCAATTATTCTGCTGTGACAGTCTGTGTAGCATGGTTTTCATCCTTCCATATAATAGATTGGCTTTGATATTTGTCTAAAATACTGTTGTAAATATTTGTATTGAGCACTCTATCTTCATGAAGCTCATGGACACAATCTATAAAGTCAGTCGCAGCCATTTTTCCAACATCCTCTTTGGACAGGCTCATATGATCACCAACTGTGTTACATATGAAATGAAAAGCTGCATCTGTTCCAAAAAGGTCTTTCATAGTTGGAACTTGTACATCAGGAACACTATCCTGACTTACATTCGGAATTTCCTCTTCCACAGGCCCCAATGGAAGCATTTCATGATTTTCCTGTTCTTCTTGGTTAGTCATATCTGCAACAATCTCGTTTACTGTTTCATCAATTTTTGCCACAACATCTTCTTCAACTTTTTCCTGTCCCTCTTGTTTGTCTTCTATATGCGCTTCAGATTCTTCGCTATTGAAGAGATTAATATCGCTTAGCTTTCTTAAATCTATATCTGCATGGAGACATGGAATGTCGATTTCATTAATTGACTTTGTGGTATCGAAATCATCAGCAAGGTACTCATAGCGATACTTCATACGAGTTTCTTTTGTATTGAATATTGGGTAAGGAACGATTTTCTTACGCTTGTTGTCCTGTCTTTTTATCCCTCGTACAACAACCATTTCACCCTCCTTAAGCTGGCGAAGTTCGGCAGCTGTAAGAAGTCTTCTGCCTTCCGTGTTCTCTGTTCTGTTCTTATCGAAGGAAATGACAGAACCACTACGACTAGTAGAGTCAATCGTTTTTTCACCTAGCTTTTTAGATATTTCTTCTGCCGTATCATTGCTAGTTGTCAGAATGTAAATCGTATTAGCACAGTTTCCGTCAATCGTTTCCCAAGCCTTGTCATACTTGTCTTTTAATTGAGAATAAGCCTGAATAACAAGATTGAAACGAATGTTACGCCCCAGGCAGACAGTAATGATCGAACCCATATCTTCAATTGCTGGCATGTTTCCAAATTCATCGAGAATGAAGATAACCTCTCTGATTGTTTTTCCACCTTTTGTGTTACTGGCTGTTCTTGCAAGCTCTGTATACAGCTGTTTTACATATAGAGAAGCAATTACATGTAGTGAACTATCATAGTCAGGGGTAATCATAAACAGCGCAGTAGGCTTTGTGAAATGCTCAAACTTCTTAATCTCGATTGCACTATTCTCGAATTGCTGCTGCGAAATCTTATAAGATACAATCCCATCTTCATCAATTGTAGTAACCTCTACTTGAAGTATTGAACTATTGTCGTCTTGTGATATTGTAACTTTATCACCGGGCTTAATATCTTCATTATGATTAATTGTGAATAGCCCCTTATCACTTGTTCTAACGGTTGTATAGCCGTTTTCAAATTGAATGTTTATACGGCTCAAAGGTGTAGCAATACCGGAAATGCTTTTCCCAAATCCAACTTTCTTCATATCAAAAGAATTTCGTGAAGTCATTTTTGCAATAGGTGTCAGTGTGAAAATGTTCAACTTATCAAAAGCATTTGCAAAAATACCAGCAACGGTTTGACCAGCGCCTGAAGCAAATTTGATTGTTGCATATTGTAGTCTTGCCGGGTGCTGGTCTGGCAAGCTTGCGAAAAATTTATCCAGTCCGGTTGTAGTTTCTCCTGTTACTTCATCTATCTCTTTATCACTAGCAAGTGTATTAAGCGTATTTGCTACTGTATACATTGTGATTTTGTCCTTGTTGTGCGGTATGTTCTTTTCACAAAGACCTAAGATCAAGGCGTTACATAATGCACTTGCGCTATCCTGCCAAAACTTATCTTTAGCAGATGGGTCACTATAAAGCATGTTGCTAATTGTTTTTGTATATTGTTCAGCCTTTGCCATATCTCCTTGCTCGTAATAATCAATGACTAACTGCAATATCTGATAGGACATAGACTGTAAAGGATTGTCGAGATTCAACACTTCAACATGATAGCCACGAGCTTCAAGTGTTTCCTTTGAACTGGCATACAGCTCACCTTTAGGGTCATTCAGTACCATAGAAGCTTGTTTCTCAGCCCGTGAATAAATATCAATCATCGGGAACATTCCCATCTCACCTTTACCTGAACGAGTAGTACCAATCCAAAGGTTATTAACGGGAGAATCATCAATAAATATCTTGTTTTTAAAACGAGAAACGGGAACACCGCCCCCACCTTTGTAATGCTGTTTCTTTTCAGGAACTGATTTATACTGCTGTTGAATTTCTTTCAGGGTAGTGAATCGGCTTGTTCCTTTTGAACCAGTTTCTTTCAAGTCCTTCATGTTCATCCGTAACTTGAAATATGCCAGTACACCTAATAATGCAGAAAATCCAAACATCACAAGATATACAGCCAATGGGATGTTTGAAAAAGCAAAAACAGTATTCTTTATTGAGAAATCAAAGTTATCCGGCTTAAGGAAGGAATCGCTTCCCAAGACAGTTTTAATATTAATGATGAACAGATTGATGATGCTGTTTGCTATCATAAAAATAACAGCCGTAATTATTACGGCTGTTAGAAAATGAACCTTTTTACTTTTCATTCAAATCTCTCCTATAACTGTCCTCGTTCTTCAACTTTCTTTTTCTTTTCATCTTCAAGTCTGCTTTTCTCTTTATCTTTAGCACTTTCAATTCGACCGTCTAAATCTCTAATATCACTGGACAGTTGTTCATACTTCTCAACTTTTTCTGTAAGCTCTTTATCATTATTATTTTCCAGTTCCAGCTTCGCTTCATCTATTTGACCAATCTTCATTAAAGCATAAGTTCTTTTCTTACTACGGGTTTGATTCATCATTACATCTTTAATTTCTGTAACTTCTTTATATTTTTTATTTTCAAAGGCTATATCAAATTTCGCTTCATTTGTAGGATACTCTGCACTAAATTCTTCTAATGTTTTTGGTTGTCCATAATTAAAAATGTAAGTCGCAGCCGCACCTTTGCTTTTGAATAGTGCAACCAATTGATCAAAGTCCTTTTTTTCTAAAAGTGACTTCGCATAGACTTCTTTTTCCTTTTGAGAAAGGCTACTCTCATTCTTTTGCAAGAAAGCCGTTAGTTCTTTATTTGAACCAAGCATGGCATCTTGATAAATCTCAATATGCTTTTCTTGTTCTTTATTCTTCTTTTCAAGGGCCTTATATTGATGATTGAAGCTTGCTATTTGACTGAATAAGAAGTAAAAAAGAGCCACCATAACAACAGCAAAAATTCCACTTAACGCATAGAGTGAACGCCTTTGCCACTTTTTAAGATTAGAGATTCTGGAAGGGTCAAGGTTGACCATTTTAGAATCATCAACTTTTTCTTCTTGCTTATATTCTTCTTTCAGACCATCTTCCATTTTGGCCATTAGTATTAGCTTCGCTTTTTGTTGTTCTTTATTTAAGCGCATAGAGTTAAAACTTTTTTTGATGTGAATGTAAAGGTTTGGAGCAAAGTAAGAACCAAATGAGAAATGCCCACTATATATTTCTTCCTGTGGCTGATTTCTGTTTTCATCTTCATCTAGCAAATAAAAATCACTGTCAATTTTAATTTTTTCCTCACGACATTGCATTTCCAGCTTTTGCGTTAACGCTACTGCTTCTGGAAATGGTATCTTCTCAAAAGTTTCAATCATTGAATGGTCAAGACGAGTAAACATTACATAAAGCATGGCTGAACCTCCATATGGCAAAATTAAAAGGCTGCACGTCATGTGCAGCCTTCATAAATCTTTATCTTAGTTACCGAATTTAATGTTATTATCAATGCCTGTTGCAATTCCGTACGCGCCCATGACAATGACCAAACCGACGGCTGCGCCTATGAACCAGCCAACCGCACGACCACGGCCACGATCTCCACCAAACATTAGGAAATATGCACCGACACAGAATGCAATGGCAGCACCGATGATACCAAATCGCTGGAACCACTTAAGTATAGCTTCCCCTGTTTTAATTAATCCATCCATACCATCAGCAGCAAGAAGAATGGAATTATCTCTTAGGAAATCCAACATGTTTCATACCCCGTTTCATTTATTCATTTGTATTTTCAAAGCCCTGGCTTCTATCCGTGTGAGCATCATTTCTTTCCGAATCAGATAAAGTTGCAGCACTGTTTTGAGCTTGCATAAAGCTCATAAGGTTTTCATCAATAAACTCTTGGTGTTTGTTATGCAGCCATTCATTGTAGTTCAATCCATAGAAATTCATCATTGTTTTAGCAATTTCTTTTTTCTCTTTTATTTCCTTAGCGTTTGGTTTTGCCACACGATCACCTCTATTTTTTATGGTCAGCAATGAACTTTTTAAGAGCTTCATAGCCTTCATGTGTCAAAATCTTTTCATCAATTTCAAACACACTCTTTCTATCATCTTTCAGATATACAATTTCATTTATTGGTAAGTACATTTTCACGTCTGCACTATCTCGATTAAATTTGTTGTAGGTTTTTTTATCAGAAGTTTGAGCATTGTAATAAACCAATGAAGATTTTTCTTCTTCAAAAGCCTTCTTAATCTGCACCATATAATCATTATCTTCAGCTTCATAGTCAGTAAGAATATAGGCAAACCCTTCAAAATCTTTGCTAGTTACTTCTTTCTTAAATTCTTTATACTTCAGCTCATTTACCGGCTCTTTACCGCAAGCACTTAAAACAAGCAACATAGTCATACTTAAAAATAGAATTATAGCTTTTTTCATTTAATCTCCCTGCCTTTTTTCAATTTTCAAAACAAAAAGAAGGAAGCATTGCTTTATGGCTGAAAGCACGAACCCTATCGCAACATGCGAATACAAAACATGTATTGCTTGCGAAAGCACAACGTTTTTGGATAACGAAGAACCACCACTCAGGCGCTACATGTATGCGCTTTCCACACATGGGCAGTTTTAGGAATCGAATCTGCCTAACCTTTTCCTGTTGACCGACCAGAATACGCCAGATCTAATCAGCACCCATATTAAATTGTTATATTTTAACAGCTATTCGCTATTAAAAACCTTTTTCTTCCAAGATTGTAATTCATCTTCATCATGTTTTCGTTTCGCAACGATACCATGATCCTCATTGATCGCTGTACGCACACGGTAATATATATCAGCAACCTTTTCAATTTCGCCATTATCCTCGTTGACTGCTAGAGAACCTTTCAGTTTGTATATCTGGTTGTCAAAGGTTTTCACAGTATGCGCTTTAGTCGCCAGTTCCATGTAGGATAATCGCTTTGCCATATAATCACCTCCACATTTTATATACCCATTCTACGCTGCAAGTATACACATTTGATACTTACAGGTATTAATTATGTATATGATAACATGAAAATAATTATGGTACAATGAAAAAGACATACCAGTTTGAAAGGTGCTGTAAATTTAATGGGAAACCAAAGTTCAGAGCCGCAAAAAAAGAGCGAACTCACGAGTATTCACCTAAAATTGACAAAGGATTTTCTGAACGATTTAGATAATTATACCAAAGAATTTAACTTTACAAATCGGACGGAAGCCATGCGATTTCTGCTTTCAGTTGGCTTAAAATATCAAAAGAATTTACTAAAAGAAATAGACTAAAACAGTTAAAAAGCAACATTTTTTGACATGCCAATGGCTGAACATAAGGCCAATGGCATGTTTTTCGTTAAGAACACATTAAATCATACGTTTTTGAGAGATTTCGGGTACTAATGTTCTGTTACTACTTTCATCTCATGTTCAAACTCTTTTTGCATCTCACTTTTTCCTAGTTTACGATTTCTTGTGCTAATGATATCTGTAATGTGATTTAGAATAGCAGCATAAACATAGCCATCAGGGTTCTGTACAATTTGATCTCTCTTAATTTTTCTAATGGCATTTGTGAAAGAAAAGATTATTGCTTGCTCTACTTCTGGATCATCTTCAATCCAAATAAACGTGTCCAAATTTTCAGAGACAGCGTTCTTAGCTTTTAAAATAATTGAGTAATAGCGTTCAGCTTTTTTCTCTGAACCTTCCGAAAAAACGTGAAGCATTTTAGCAATTTTTTCTGATATTTTTTCTGTGTTGTTTACAAAGGATTCTGTGAAATATTTTTCTTGTTCTTTTATATAATCTATTTCAGCATGAATTTCAGTATCTCTCGTATCTTTTGTATCTAACTCTTTATCTTTATAGTAAATCTCTTTAATAGTTAATTTATTATCTGCGGGTTTTGAACTGTTCATTTTGGACTGTTGAAAATCAGCACTCCAATTTCGTTTCATTTTGGACTGCTGATTTTCAGCAGTTGAAGAATTATTCTCTTGACTGGCTTTTGTACTGCTCTTACCATCCCAAATATCACAGTTTTCGATTTCTTGAATTTCTTTTATATCTTCTTCGGAAAAACCTTCTTGTGAATAGTAATAAATATAATCATATTTTTTACCGTTTCTTCTTCTAAGTTGGACAATGTATTTATTTTCGACTAATTCATTCCAAGCGTTTTGAACAGATGTTTTTTTGTTTTTTGCAAATCGTTTATATAATTCTGTTTTGTAGATTGCCCAATCATCAGGCATAGATGTGAGATTAGCCAGCAAACCAATTGCTTGTAGACTTAAATTGTCTACGTCTTGCAGCATATTTCTATTGATAGATTCATAACCTTTATGTTTCGTATACTTTTTAATATTTCCAGACATAAAAAGACCTCCAATATCCCTTAGATAGCACTTACTCTTTCAAAGGATTTTGGAGGTCAATTTTTGGTTTAAACCAGTTTACTTCTTATTCAAAGTAGGGTAAAATAAAGACAAATTCTAAATTGAATAAAGAAATACCTCTCAAAATCCCTGTGAAATTATAAAATGTTGCTTGTCGCCAAACAAATTCAACATTTTATATATGCGTCCAGGGGTTTTGTTTTTTTTCATACTAGCATTACATGCAGAATTTGACAAGGTTGTTGAAAATTTCGACATTCAGAGAAATAAATAGGTTATGCCAACTATAATTAGTCCTATGGCCAATAAGGCTATAAAGAATTTTAATAGAAATATGCCTAATGCAAAGACTATAAGAATAGCTGTTATTGCTGCAATGATTCCAACTACTATTAAAGCAATATCCCAGAAGTGGTTGAATAAAAGATAAGCAGCCATGCCGAGAATATACATAGCTGCAACGCTGAAAACGATCCTCTTAAACCATTGCATCTTAGACGGTGCAGTTGGATTAACCATCGCTTCAATCTCCTTTATATTTTGCTTGCAACAAAGCTGCTGCTTCTTCAATCATCTCCACAACTTTTTTTCGGTTCTCAAAGGCTAATACGCGGAAAATTTCATAAGTTTCAGGATAGACCCGTACCGATTTATATTCTTGCTTTTGTGGTACGGTCTTTTTTGTGATGGGGTTCTCTTTCTTACCTTGACCGATTGTTTTTTCAAGTTGATTTTCCTCAAACGGATTGTAAGCTGTCATTATTTTTTTCCACCTTTTCTAAAAGTTCTTTTACAGCTGCTTCATACATTGCATGGACCTCTTGATCGTGATGATCTTCATTTTGAATCCCGTTTATACGATAGCGTTTTATACGTTCTCTCCGGTAAATATGAGCATCAAAAAGCAACCCTTCAATATTGAATTTTTCATTTTTAGAAGCAGTGATAATGTAATCATCAATCTTACTGCTTTTATTTTGAAGGTATGGCAAAATCCCAATTATTTTTAAGTTTGGATTGAATTGTTTCATTTCTTCAGCATAATTTTTGAAGTCAATTGCTCCGGCAAAACTGTCTGTCTCAGTCATCATGATAATTAACGTGTAATCAGAAGCCACTAGCGCATTGTTAGTGAACTCTGAGATGGTTGGAGGTACATCAATGATAACGTAGTCATAGGAAGCCTTCAGGGGCTTTAAAAGGAAGTCTAGATAGTAGTGTTCATGTTCTTCCTTTTTACTTCTAGCACGTAGTAAACGGTTAAAACCAACCAGATCTACGGCACTAGGAAGGATGTGCAGATTATCGCTGAGTTGTAAAACTGCTTTTGAAAGGTCCTCTTGTTCGATAGCTTCATATACACTTGTGAAGTTGTCTAAGGGAACTTTGTAACTGTTTGAAAGAAATTTAGAGCAATTTGCTTGTGGGTCAAAGTCAATAACAAGCACTTTAGCGCCTTGATTGCTCATGATATGGGCAAACATGCAGGAAGCTGTTGTTTTCCCCACACCGCCTTTGAAATTGCCGAACGTGATAACTTTTGACATAACGCTATCCCCTTCCATATTTTAAGTATACCATAATACTTCAATACCATAAGTGTTTTAAAATACAATACTACAATTTATTGCTAGAAAAGCCGACTTACATTAGATCGGCCAAGCAACAAGATCATTAGTTTTAGAAAACAATCGACAACTATTCTTTGTCTGGTTTTTTAGTGCAATATTCCAAGTTCATTCAAGAAGATCTAGAGGGATACATCAATGAGATTTTTGAATTCCAGTTTTCTTAGGTCTTCTTGATTATCTCTAAATATTTCTGTATTCATGGTTCATTCTCCTTTTTATTTTATAGAGAAATCGTGGGGAGACCATGCTTGGTTGCACTTTTTAAAGTTCTTGAACTAGGTGGAAATGTTAATTATCAGCCTTTCTTATATACTACAATAACACAATAATTCATAAATTCAAGTGTTTTTGTATTATTGTGTTATAATATTCGGAAAATGCAAATGATTTTTTGAGTACCACTTAAATACAAATTTTCTATTATACAATACTACAAAATGTAGATTAATAAGGTTATGATGTACCCCATAAAGAAGAGATGTTGAAGGAAATTGAAAAAACAGAATGAGATTTCCACAAAGATAAAAAGGCAATTATTCCAAAAGAAACAAGAATAATTGCCTTTTTATTATTTCCCTTTTCGATATTAGCTACCTTAAAATAAAGGTCAAAATAAAGAATTTATTGTTTTGAATAAGTTCTCAAAGTTTCCTATTGTTGTGTTTGAAAGAGAACTTTTTTGTATGTTCATTTTTAGAAACTCTTTTGCAGGTAAGTAGTGATTGAATCTGCTTTTATTAATTATGCTATTGATTTGTGGAAGAATTTGTTTTTTCTTTTCAGGAATATCTTTAACTGTTATAGAACTACCAGAAAAAGCAGCATTATAATACTTTA
>Ga0153924_1001244_pt1 | contig 13373 bp, 10 predicted proteins | sample TSNJ008MetaG_FD_104709 | JGI IMG/M metagenome (GOLD analysis project Ga0153924, IMG submission 104709) | Attine ant fungus gardens microbial communities from New Jersey, USA - TSNJ008 MetaG | ecosystem: Host-associated > Fungi > Mycelium > Unclassified | place: USA: New Jersey, Wharton State...
AATCCCTGCCAACTATCTTATGCGAACCGGACTCCTTCGGCGGTCGTTCGGAGCCCCTTAAACCAGTCATCACTCGGGAATGCCCTCGTGACTCCTTGGGTCTCCTCTCTCCCTTACGCTGCTTCGCAAAGCTGCGCAGCTACCCTCATACACCGGATTTTTCGCATAAGATAGTTGGCAGGGATTCTTGGCTGTTTTTTATAAACTTTTAAGTCTCGTTGAATATTTCGCAGCCTTGTCTACTCTTGAGATTTTAAATAATATGAAAGATACAATTGCCTTGGAAAAAAAGCGGGAACCTAACGGCTGCAGAAGGAGCCAGGTTCCCGTAAGAAGTTTGGCGGTGGTTTCCGGCGTCCTCTTTTCACTCAGTATCCCGCAAACGTTCTGTAACGCTTTCCTTCCCTGTACCGGAAAAAGCAGCCAAAGGGATTATGATAGAAATGATGAGCAAAACAGGAAAGCAGACAATCAGCGGCAGGATAATAAACCGGTAGCTAAAAAACCATAAGGTGCCAATCAATCCTTTCACTACAACAAGTGACGCAGCTATTGATAAAATCGCAGACATTATAACCGTCCCTGCCACGTAATAAATGCCCTCAAAACACAGCATCCTTTTTAACTGCTTCCGGGTCATGCCAACACTTTCCAGCATGGCAAATTCCCGACGGCGGGTGATGATACTGGTGAGAATGGAATTGGTGAAATTCAGAATTCCTATAAACCCAATGATACCGCTCAAAATACCGCCTACCATTACGATCAGGTTTTGTAAGCTGCCAAAGTCTTCCTCATATGTCAACTTGGACTCATAATTCATAACCGGCTCAACCGTATCGGTGTAATCCGCCAAAAATGTATCCATATCCTCCGTATATTCTTCTTTCACGTTATAGGCATAACTCATGACACTTTCTTCACCGTATAATAAAAGATAAACCTCAGACGGAAGGTAAAAAACATAATCTGTGCCCCATCTACGGCTATAATTGCCAGCCTTGATTTTCACCTTTGCAATGATTGTATACGCACCAACCGCTTCCTCTGAATTACTGTTGTAGTGATGTAATGTAACCGTATCACCGATAGATAATTCAGAATAGTTATCATAGGGTTCACCATTATCATCACATTGAATGCCTTCAATGATATAGTTTCCTGATTTCAGCTTTTCTATATCCAGATCACCTTCAATCACATCAAGCCGGGATATGGGGAGTGCATCCAGTCCGTAAACATCTGCCGCCGGATTTCCATCCGCATTCAAATTTATATACTTCTCTTCGCTGGCAGCCGCATTCGTTTCAATAGAACTGGCACCATAGGAATAATATATTTTCCCGCCCTCTTCAAAACCCGGCTGAGACTTCACAGCCTCTATATAACTTTCATTTACCGATACGTCAGGACCATAAAAGCTGGTACCCGGATTAAAATATGCGGCATGAGCAATGAGAAAATCCGTGTCTACGAAACGGAACAGATATTTATCCATATCAAATCCGCCGGAAATTGAAAATACGGTGTTCAAAAGCACGAGACTTAAAGAAAGGGAAAGTAAAACTGTCACGGTACGTTTCTTGCTGCGTCCTAAATTGGACAGAGCCATTTTATAGAGTTTGCCGCCGTCCGTAGTACGTTTCACTGCTTTTTTTCCGGAAGTTCCGCGATCTGAATAGCGTACCGCCTCTACAGGGGAAACACCGGCCGCAATTTTACCCGGCTTGCGAACACTGATCCATACCGTTATGATTGCGAACAATGCCGATCCGATAAAAATAATCGGAGAGGCAGAAACCGTAAGCTGCATTCCATCGGCACTGCTTACCCCAACAACCAGTGGGACCAGTTCTTTTCCTGTCAGAAAACCGACCGCAAGCCCTATTGGAACGCCAATCAGTGATAAAATCATGGCCTGCCGCCAAATAATCCGTTTGAGCTGCCGGCCTGTGGTTCCAATTGTTTTTAGCAGACCGTAAAAACGTATATCCCTGATGACGGAAATCTGAAAAATATTATATATGATTAAGTATCCGGTTAATATAATCAGGACACCGCCTGCGCAGAGTCCCAAAATGGTAGGAATATCCGCACTCATACCGCTGGATAAGTATGCCCAGTTTACGTTTCCTTCCACGTAATTTTCTGCCGTTTCATCAGCCATTGTATATCCGCTTTCCCGGACAACCTGCCTTAATTTTTCTTCCATTCCGAAGGAATTCTTAAATTTAATGTAAGGAATCAGGGATCCAACCATGTTCATGTCTTCTTTATAAGTATATTTCAGTTCATTTGAATGGGCATCCACATAGGCACGCGAGGTATAGATCGCACTATAAGCAACGGAATCATCTGCTTCCCACCAGCCGCTGAGCACAAAATCACGTTCTACCGATTTCCCCTGTATATTGAGCCGAAGAGTTACTTTATTACCCAATTCCGGTTCCACGTTCAGCAGCTTGAGCGTCGTTGTATCAACTGCCAATTCGTTTTCCGCTTCCGGCCAATGTCCTGCCGTAAGAGTATTGAGGCTGTGTTTCAATCCAACCTCATCGTGATACCAAAATTCTGCTCTCCGCTTCAGAAACTCCTCATTTTCCACTTCATTCAGTATCATATTATAGGAAATTTCACTGATAAGCTCATGATCCTTCACCGCTTCATAAACCGTATCGTCAATGTATTTAAGAACTGCATGACCATCTCCGCCTGCCTGGCGCATGGTGCTTATCTGTAAAGCATTTATTGTTCCTATTCCTAAAGTAAACAGTATGGTGAAAAGCGCCGTAGTCAGTACAATGGCACAGACGGCCATAATATTACGGGTACGGGCAGCCTTCATCGAACGGCCGGAGAGTCTGGCAATGACTTTTTTGTTTTTCACCTTAAGCACGCTGTCCACCCCCGCTCGTAATCCTTCCGTCCTCAATACGGACAATCCGGTCCCCCATCTGGGCGTATTCATCATTGTGCGTAATCATAACAATCGTCTGTCCGTACTTCTCACCACTCACTTTAAGCAATCCCAGAACATCCAGACTGGTCTTGCTGTCCAGATTGCCTGTAGGCTCATCTGCCAGAACAATGGCAGGCTTTGCCGCCAGTGCCCGGGCAATCGCCACCCGCTGCTGCTGCCCGCCGGAGAGCTGGCTTGGAAGACTGTGACGTTTTTCCTCAAGACCCAGGGTAGATATTACACTTTCCACATAGTCGGTATCAATTGCATTACCATCCAGTTCAATAGGAAGCACAACATTCTCATATACATTCAGTATCGGAACAAGATTATAATTCTGAAAAATAAAACCTACCTTTCTACGGCGGAATATCGTCAGCTCATCATCTTTCAGCGAAAAGATATTCTCACCTTCCACCACTACCGCACCGCTTGTTGGTCTGTCCAATCCTCCAAGCATATGCAGTAAAGTGGACTTACCGCTGCCGGATGTTCCCACTACGGAAACAAATTCCCCCTGTTCCACAATAAAATCCACACCATCCAATGCACGGACTGCCGTTGTACCACTGCCATAATATTTCTTCAGGTTTTTTGTTTCTAATATTTTCATTTTATACCTCCGTTAAATAGTTTATAATAAAACTATAACAGAAACATCTTTCCATAATCTTTCTCAAATCTATCAGTTTTGAAAGAATTTACTTTGCTGATTATGAACAGGATGGTACACTTAGCCGTGTCTGGGCAAAAATACGGAAAAGGCTGTTCCTTCCCCTGGCCTGGATTCTACTTTGACATATCCTCCCTGCCTGGTTACTATTTCCCGGGCCAGATACAATCCAATACCCACCCCTTCTTTTTCAGAAACGCTGGGAGAACGCCAAAAGCGCAGAAATATTTTTGCCTGTTCCTCTTCCGATATCCCAATACCGGTATCCTTTATCACAATTCTCTGAAACATTTCATAAGATGTAACAGATACGGCTACAGTTCCCCCCTCAGGTGTATATTTTACAGCATTATCCAGAATATTGTACAGGGCTTCTGCCGTCCATTTGAAGTCAAAGTAACCCCAAAGCTCTTCCTGCTTATCCCAGATCAATCTAACGCCTTTCTCCTTTGCCTTTGGAGTACACTCCCAAACCACATTCCCGAGCAGCTTTCCAATATTATCTTCTACCGGATGTACGGAGATAATACCACTCTCCAGCCTTGAAGTCTTGATCAGTGACTGTATCAAAAAATTCAATTTATCTGCATGGCTGCTAATCTGCGCAACCATCTCTCCGGCTTCCTTTGAAACACTCTCCTGCTCAGCAAGAAGCGAAGCATAAAGTATAATATTGGCTATCGGAGTTTTGGTCTGATGAGAAATGTCACTGATTAACGTCTTTGTAGAGGATTGGTCCCTTTCCAGTTGCTTCTTTGACAGCCTGTTTAAATCCAAAAAACGCTTTAACTTAGCCTCAATCTGCGAAAACCGCGTCTCATCATACATTCCCCCCTGAAACTTTCCTGCTATTGCCTCATCCAGCATCCCCGAAATACTGTCAAATGTTTTTGCCGCCCTCCGGCGCTGTATCAGGATGCCCACGGCCAATCCACCGATAAACATCATAACAGCCGCTGCCATGTCCAATCTCATACCTGCGCCTCCCACATATACCCGATCCCATATATTGTTTGAATATACACAGGCGCCGAGGGATTATCCTCCAACTTGCTCCGAAGTCTGCGCACCACAACAGAAAGTGCATTTTCATCCACATATTCCGTGCCGTCTTGCCAAACCATCTCTATGAGTCTTTCACGAGTCATAATCTGACCCTGATTTTGCATCAATAAGTAAAGCAGCCGCTGTTCTGTTTTGCTCAATTCAACCGGGATATTGTTTTTTGTAAAAACCATTCGCTTAAAATCAAATACAAAACGGTCAAATTCCATTTGCATTTTTTCTCCTGAAATCTCACTGCGCCTGATAAGGGCAGAAACACGGGCTCGTAAAACGGCAAGGCTAAAAGGCTTTGTAATATAATCATCCCCGCCGCTTTCAAGCCCGGTTACCATATCCATCTCCGTATCATTAGCCGTCAGAAACAGGATCGGCACTTGAGAAAACCTCCGTATTTCCCGGCACAAATCAAGTCCGCTCCCATCCGGCAGATTAATATCTAATATAATCAGGCTCCATTGCTTTGTGTTTAGATGCTTTTTTGCTGTTGCAATATCATAGCACTTCTCAAATGTTCGATTTTCTTCTTTAAGCGTTAAAGCGATTCCGTTGCTTAATGATATATCATCTTCAATGATTAATATTTCTGTCACTTTAGTATCTTCCTTTTAATAATATTTTAAAAAAGTATTGGAAGGGGGACGCCAGGGATTCCTGGCTGGTTTTCAAAAACCTTTAAGTCTCGTCAAATGATTGACTAGACTCAAGAGATTTTCCAAAACGTAAAGCAATATGGCAAATAAATCGCCTTAGAGAAACAGCCGGGAACCACCGCCAAACTTCTTACGCGAACAAATCCGGTGTACGAGGGTAGCTGCGTAGTCTTGCGAAGCAGCGTAAGGGAGAGAGGAGACCCAAGGAGTCACGAGGGCATTCCCGAGTGACGACTGCTTTAAGGGGCTCCGAACGACCGCCGAAGGAGTCCGGTTCGCGTAAGAAGTTTGGCGGTGGTTCCCGGCGTCCTCTTTTCACTCAGCTATCCGTTGATCTTCTTTTTATTAATTTCCCCACTTCCACTACAGGGATGATGATCAAAGCAATTGCTAATGCGGTAAAGAAGTTTCTTACTGAAAGGGCTGCCAACTGAAATACCGTATTAATGCCTGGAATATAGATGACTGAAACAGTCAGCACAAAACATAGCAGCAGTGCTCCCATCAGGTGCTTATTTATCCCTTTCATGGAGAATATAGATTTCACTCTCGACCGCATGTTAACGGAATGTAATATCTCACTCATGGAAAGGGTCAGGAAAGCCATCGTCATTCCAATCAGCTGTGACTGCGAGTTTCCTATCATAAAGGATGCCAGTGTCAATATGGCAATCGTAACACCCTGATAAATCACACCGATACCAAGACCCTCGGAAAATATATTTTCTTTACTATCGCGCGGCGCCTTTTTCATAGAGTCTGATTCCGCATCTTCCATTCCCAATGCCATAGCCGGAAAGGTATCGGTCACCAGATTAATCCAAAGGATATGAATGGGTGCAAATAACTTAAATCCGGCAAGTGTTGCGATAAAAATTGCTACCACTTCAGAAAGATTGGATGATAACAGGAACTGTATGGCCTTACGGATGTTTTCATAAATACGTCTGCCTTCTTCTACTGCATATACAATAGAAGCGAAGTTATCATCGGAAAGTACCATATCGGCCACATTCTTTGTGACATCAGTACCGGTTATACCCATACCTACACCAATGTCTGCGGATTTGATAGAGGGTGCATCATTCACACCGTCACCTGTCATTGCAGTGATTTTGCCTTTCTTTTTCCATGTTTTTACTATACGGACTTTATGTTCCGGCTGAACACGCGCATATACCGAAATGTGATGAATGCGCTTATCAAACTCTGCATCGCTCATTTCGGAAAGCTCTGCTCCGGTTATCGCCTGACTTTCGTCTTTCAGAATTTCCAACTCCCTGGCAATCGCAACCGCGGTGTCCTTGTGGTCTCCGGTAATCATAATCGGCCGTATGCCTGCATCTTTACATTCGGCAATCGCCGCTTTTACTTCCGGACGGATTGGATCGATCATTCCCGTAAGTCCTATGAAGATAAGTCCCTGCTCCAGATTATCCGGTGACAGGTCTGCCGGCATATCCTCATAATCCTCATATGCGCCGGCAAGTACGCGAAGCGCCTTATTTGCCATGCGTTTGTTTTCCGATAATATTTGATCCCGCAGCAGAGGTGTAAGCGGTTTTACTTCCCCATCAATATAAATATTTTCACAATGTTTTAAAATTTCGTCAGGCGCCCCTTTTGTAAATTGGCGGAATTTGGCGTCCGGCAATTTGTGAATGGTAGACATCATCTTGCGCACTGAATCAAACGGGGCTTCTCCCACACGGGGCATAGACGGTATATCTCCACATTTGCGGGCATATTCAACGAGTGCTACTTCCGTAGGATCTCCGATAAACCCGCCGTTTGCATCCTTCTGTACATCACTGCACAGACTCATAGCGGTTGCGAGTAATGTTTCGTCTCCGAAATGATCCACAACGGTCATCTTATTTTGTGTTAAAGTTCCGGTCTTGTCGGAACAAATGATTTGCGTACAGCCAAGCGTTTCAACTGCTGTCAGACGGCGGATGATCGCATTACGGCCGGACATCCGGGTCACACCGATAGAAAGCAGCACTGTTACCACCACAACCAGCCCCTCCGGAATGGCCGCAACCGCCAGACTGATTGCGGTAAGCAGTGATTCAAACACATGATCACCCGTCAGATTGCCTCCGCGAATGGTATTAAATAGAAATATAAATACACAAATACCGAGAACGGCAATACTGAGAACCTTACTAAGTCCCGCCAATTTCCGCTGAAGCGGGGTTTTTTCTTCTTCTGTATCCGAAAGGATATTTGCAATCTTACCCATCTGGGTATTCATTCCGGTAGCGATAACTACTCCCTCACCGCGGCCGTAAGTAACGTTGGTACCCATATAAGCCATATTCACACGATCGCCCAGTGGGACTTCCTTATCCGTTTTATTAAGTGTTTTGCAATTTTTCTCCACCGGTACCGATTCACCGGTAAGCGCCGCTTCCTCTATCTTCATGCTTGCAGCTTCGATTAGACGCAGATCGGCAGGAACTGCATCACCAGCTTCCATCAATACGATATCGCCGGGAACTATTTCATCAGAATTGATCACCACCACTGTGCCGTCACGACGAACACGGCTGTGCGGTGCGGACATTTTCTGTAAAGCTTCAATGGCTTTTTCGGCTTTGTTTTCCTGGAAGATTCCCAGCGCAGCATTCAAAACAACTACAACCAGAATAATTGCCATATCGGCAAATTCTCCAAATGCTCCGGATAATATGGCTGCGCCAATCAGTACAAGTATCATCGGGTCTTTGATTTGCTCCCATATACGCAGTCCCAGAGATTTCTTTTTACCTTCTTCAAGTTCGTTTTTCCCCTGCTTCAATCTTTCTGCGGCTGTGGCGGTGGAAAGACCATCCTTTGTAACGTTCTGCTCACTTAGGACATCCTCCGTTTTAACCAAATATTCTTCCATTGCAATTCCTCCATATATAATATTTTTTCTTATAATATATTTTCTTTTTACTAATTGAACCTTATATTTATAGTATACCCAGATGCTCTATTAAAATCTTGGCTCCCATAAACACTAATATGATACCTCCGGCCAGTTCGGCTTTTGATTTATATCTTGTGCCGAATACATCGCCAATCTTAACACCTGCCATTGATAAAGCGAGCGTAGTTACTCCAATGAACGTTACCGCCGGTACAATTTGGACTTTCAAAAAAGCGAATGATACCCCCATTGCCAGTGCATCAATACTTGTTGCCAAGGCAAGAGGGATCATTTTCTTAGGAGACAGCGGGGTCTCTTCTGTGCTTGTGTCGTATTCTTTAAAACTTCCCTGAATCATTTTTCCCCCGATTAAGGCCAATAGGATAAAAGCAATCCAGTGGTCAAACGCATTAATTTTGTCTGAAAACTGTATGCCCGCAAAATATCCAATCAGCGGCATTGCAGCCTGAAAAACACCAAAGTATAATCCAACTGTCAAAGACTTTTTCAAGCTGACCTTTCGCATCGGCAGACCAATACAGACAGCAACAGCAAATGCATCCATGGAAAGCCCAACAGCAATAAGGAATAGTTCTACTAAATTCATGTTATATCTCCTCTTCACAATAATATTATAATAAGAAAAGGCCCAAGTATAACTTATCATTATACCTGAACCTTACATTTAACGGCTATGGTCATGTATATCTGCTAAGTTATACATGAGTCTCGTTTATTAAGGTAAGCCAGACCATATGGTCAGGATGTTGACTTACCACGCATATAGCGCTAACTACTCCCTCACGAGCATTTTCAATTATGGGATTTAGTGTATCACGGAAAAAATTAAATGTCAACGATTTTTAATTAATTTATACTATAATTATGATTGATTTATACCATAATACTATAATATGATACCAGGGTCAAAAGGTCATGCGTTTCATGCTTGCATGAAAAAGCATGATGTTGGGACCCGCAAACATAAGAAAGCAGCCCGAATAGGGCGGATTTCGAATGTTTTTAGGATTGTGGGAGCACAAAGTGCGGAGCAATCCGTAGGTATCAGGGGTCAGAATACCTTTTGACCCCAACATCATAATATATGATTTTATATAATTTATACTATAAAAGTTGAAATATAATATTGACAATTTATATAGTATGATGTATGCTGTGACTATAAATACAATTTAGTCATAGAGGTGATATAATCATGGCATCTGCTTTTACAAACCAGGAACAGTCCATTATCAAAAAAGCGTTGAAAGACGCTGCAGCTGAATTCGCAGCTACAATCGGAATGAAAAAAACTACCGTTGACCAGCTTGCCAATGAGGCAGGAATTTCAAAGGGGGCCTTTTATAGATTCTATGATTCTAAAGAAAGTCTTTTTTTCGAAGTACTTGAAGATGAACATGCAGAACTTTACAATGCCGCCCTCCAGGTATTGACCACGCAAACTCATTTGCCCGCTCCCAAGCGCGCGGCCAAAGCCATATTAAAGATTTTTACCATTATGGAAAAAAGATCTTTGATGGATTTCTTTGCTAACGACATGCCAAGTATCTTAAGAAAAATACCGCCCGAAATACTACAGGAACATTATCATGGTGATGATGTACACATAAAAGACATTATTACGCAGTCAGGTTTGAAGCTTAATGTTTCATATGAGGTGGCTTCTGCTGCTATAAGAGGTCTTATGCTGACGCTCTTATATCGAAAAGAAATTGGTGAACACTATCATTCTGTGCTCACTATACTGGTGGAAGGTGCCTGTGAAAAGATGGTAAAATCCGACCTTTCATAAAAGAGCCTAAAAAAACCCAAGCAGTTAGTATTTGCTAACCAATCAAAGGAGGTATTTATATAATTATGAAGCAAACAATTATTGAATTCAAAAACGTAGTCAAGGAGTACCATATTGGTACAGGCAAAATGAAAGCCGTTGACAATATTAGTTTTTCTATTGATCAGGGAGAGTTTGTAGTTATTCTTGGCCCTTCCGGTGCCGGAAAATCTACCGTGCTCAACTTACTGGGCGGTATGGATTTTGCCACAAGCGGTGAGATAATCGTAAACGGCAAAAACATTGTGGGATTAATGGATGATGCCCTGACGGAATACAGAGCCGAAAATATAGGTTTTGTATTTCAGTTTTACAACCTCATCCCTACTCTGACGGCAGTGGAAAATATAGCGGTGACCAGGAATATTGTCCGCAATCCTATGGAACCAAAGGAAGTCCTGGCATCCGTCGGGCTTTCCGGACATGAGAACAAGTTTCCCACTCAACTTTCAGGCGGTGAGCAGCAGCGTGTATCCATTGCACGTGCCATTGCCAAAAATCCCACTATGCTTCTTTGCGACGAACCTACCGGTGCTCTGGACTCAGAGACAGGTATCGTGATACTGACCTTATTGCAGAAAATGAGCCGGCAAAACGGGAAAACGATCATTATCGTTACCCATAACAGCGCTTTAGCTGAAGCCGCAGACAAAGTGATTCGCATCAAAAACGGAAAAATCCGGGAAACAATAATAAATGAAAGCCCCAAAAAGATAAGCGAGGTGAATTGGTGATGTTGTTTCGAAAAATGCTCCGGGATATGAGTCGGCACAAGACTCAATTCCTCTCCATATTTATCATGGCATTCCTTGCTGTTTATATTTATTCGGGTGTGGGAGGTGAATGGCTGGGGCTTCGCAAAAGCGCGGATAATTATTATGATAAGACCAATCTGGCAGATGTGTTTCTCTATGGTTCCGGATTTTCGGAAGAAGATTCTGAAGCAGTCAGGAATACAGACCATGTTACCGCAGTGGAAAGAAGGCTTGAAATCGATGCTTCTGCAAAACTTGACGGCACACCCAATATCACTTTATTCTTTGTAGAAAAAAATGAGATATCAAGTTTATATCTGGTTGAAGGTAAAAATTTTGATTTAAACGATACGGAAGGCATATGGATTGACAAACGCTTCGCTGATGCAAGAAAGCTGTCTGTCGGCGACACAATGGAAGCTGTCTATAATGGCTTTACAATCGAGAAAGAGATCCGAGGACTCATTTATTCCGGTGAATATGTATTCGATTCCGGCGGCAGTGAAATGACACCGGATTTTTATACCCATGGCTATGCTGTTCTTTCATATAAAGCCTTTCCTTCTTACGACCTGCCGGTCTACAATACCCTGCTGGTCACGGCAGATGAATCAGATATAACCAGACTTGAAGAGAGCATAGATCATGCGCTTTCGGGAGGTTATTCTGTATTCTTAACGCAAGAAAATCATGCCAGCGTAAACACTTTTAACAGTGAAATACTTCAGCACAAAATGATGGGTGATATTTTTCCTGTTGTGTTCTTTCTTATTGCCCTTCTTACCATGCTGACTACCATGACAAGGATCGTTACAAACCAGCGTACGCAAATTGGGACATTGAAAGCTCTTGGCTTCAAAAAGGGTAAAATTATGCGCCATTACATTTCCTATGGCTTCTGGTTGTCTTTAGCCGGTGCATTGCTGGGCATTATTACAGGTCCCCTTACGCTGCCTCATTTGTTCTATCCATCCATGTCAAGCTTTTATACGCTTCCTGAATGGACTCCTGCATTTGATATTTCATTTGTACTGGCAGCCGCAATCCTGGCAGCCACCTGCACATTTGTTACATATCTTGCCTGCAGAAAGCTGCTGCGTGACATGCCTGCGATAACGCTTCGACCAAAAGCTCCGAAAGTCACAACGCACAGCGCTTTAGAAAAAACCAGGCTTTGGAGTCGGTTTGGATTCAACACCCAATGGAATTTTCGTGACGCCAGAAGAAACAAGATACGTTCCATCATGGCAATCATTGGAGTTTTTGGCTGCACAGCCCTTCTCGTCTGTGCATTCGGCATGAATGATACTATGGGCGATCTGAAAGAGTGGCAATATAATGTTCTGTACCAGTTTGAATCAAAGCTCAGTATTGAAGATACGGCAGATGCTGAACAGATTAATAAATTAACAGAGGAATTAAACGGCGAACTGCTCATGGAGGGTGCTGTTGAGATAAAAGGCAGCGGAGAAAAAAAGACCGGAACGCTTACTGTAACCGATAATGTAACATTGATCAAATTTACAGATGATAACAGGAATTTTATAGAATTGCCGGAAGACGGTGTAATGCTCACTTCTAAAATGGCTGAGATCCTGGATGTTTCACTGGGGGATGAGATCCGGTGGCATATATATGGCAATGAGGAGTGGGTGTCCACCACAATTACGGCCATTAACCGCGATCCCACGTCACAAGGCATCACGCTGACAAAGAACTATTTAGAAGAACTGGGCTTTGACTTCACCCCTACAAGTATCCTCACATCAGAAATGGCATCCGGGAAATATGACGGTGTCACAAGTATCCTGTCAATATCGGAGATCGTTACCGGCTGGGATGATTTTACTGAGGCTATGATGCTCATGGTTTATATTTTAATAGCGGCTGCGACTATTCTATCCGTTGTTGTACTTTATAACCTGGGTCTGTTGTCTTTCACCGAAATGGAGCGGGAAATGGCTACATTAAAAGTAATGGGGCTGAAATCCGGAAAGCTTCGCAGCCTGCTGCTTACCCAAAACATCTGGTTTTCCATTATCGGCTTTGTCCTGGGGATACCGGCAGGTATCTGGCTTGTGGATATTATATGCTCCTCCTCAGGAGAGAGCTATGACTTTCCCATTAAGCTGCACTTGTTAAACCTGCTTATGTCTTTTTGTATAACATTTGGATTATCAGTATTTGTAAACTTATTGTTTTCAAGAAAGATCAAAAGGCTTAATATGGTAGAAGCATTAAAGGACGCAGAATAAATCATGTAGATCGGGGGGAGTATTTTACAGGGGGGACGCGGCAGGAGGGCAAGGGACAGCCTACGTAAACGCAGGCAACGCTAGTGCTGCACAACGTAAATACCCGTACCTATAGCACCCGCTACCCACACCAGAACTGCGCCTGCGAATCTAGCCGTAGGATCCACTACGCCGTCGATTCGCAGACACACTTCTGATGCGGATATCAGGCACTATAGGTACAGGCATTTGCGTTGTGCAGCACTGG
>Ga0153924_1001245_pt1 | contig 13367 bp, 15 predicted proteins | sample TSNJ008MetaG_FD_104709 | JGI IMG/M metagenome (GOLD analysis project Ga0153924, IMG submission 104709) | Attine ant fungus gardens microbial communities from New Jersey, USA - TSNJ008 MetaG | ecosystem: Host-associated > Fungi > Mycelium > Unclassified | place: USA: New Jersey, Wharton State...
GAAATGTGGAAATTTCTCGACGAGGATGCAAAAGCCCGGTTGGGGTAGAAGCGTCTCCTACGGTTCTGCTTATTCCTCACACCGCCTACAGAGACGTTCCTCTGATCTGGCCGGCTCTTACTTTAGGTTCAGAGTAATGCTCTGTTCAGGGTCTTTTCCGCCCGAGCGCGTTTTCGTGCATTTTAAACTCACATGTTTTCCATTACGTACAATTTGCACGCTGTCGTATGTGAGGCTCATTAGGATCAGGAATAGTAAAAGTAACTTTTCAAAGGCAAGATCCTCCAGAATATCGTCTTGAGAACTATCCAGTTTTTTTATTGATGGCCAGTCTATCCAATTTAAAAACTGTTGCAGTGGTTTTTGATTGGGAGTCTCCGCACCATTTTCCGCAGAGGGATCGGCCTCTTTTACCACGGCTTGCAGACTGGTTGCTTTTCAGCTGCTTGCGATAGGAGGGTTTCTGTAATGAGAGGGCTCTGAGTATCTAAATTCCAATCGTTGCGGAGGGTATTAGAACTATGGATCCGGTATTGCTGATGGTTGTAATCATGAGATTATAGATTTAATGTGGAAAATAAGAATACGCCTGCGTTATGTGGTTTCTGAAATATCGTAGCTTCTACTAATTTATGACAGCAGAGCATGTTCCAGGGCAGTCTCTCTTTTGCATGAACGTCACTCCTGACTGTATGATGGAATGACATAATTTTTGTAAAAAAGCTTATGTGTACAGTGCAAGGACACATCCCCTATTTTTTAGTAGTTTATACCACGCAAAGCCGGCAAACTGGCAATGAGGTTAAGGAGCAGTATTTTTTGAAGGAATGATCTCTTTGGATAAAATCATGCTGGCACCAGCCTGTTGCATTTCCAAACATGCTTTTTCCACGTCGTGCACTTCCGAGTTAATTCCTTGTGTGCCATCCAAAATCACGATGGGTTGAAAACCAAGTTCAAGGGCGTCTAAAATTGAGAATTTCACGCAATAATCGGTAGCTACACCCACAACATGAAATTTGGCAACGCCACGCGCCCTAAAATATTCTGTCAATCCGGTGTTTCGGCGCTTTGCGTTGTCAAAAAAAGCACTATAGCTGTCGATGTTGGGATCAGTCCCTTTGGAAAAAACTTTTTCCCATCGATTGCTGTCCAACCCTGCGGCAAATTCGGCTCCGGGCGTATCTTGGACACAATGAGCGGGCCAAAGTTTTTGTAGGCAACCTGCAACTTCAATAAACTCTCCAGGTTTTTTTGCAGCATGATTTTCAACGAAGGAACAGTGGTTAGGAGGATGCCAATCACGGCAAGTTACAATCAGATCGAAGTAGGGTTGCAAGCGATTGATCAAGGGGATCAACGCTCGGCCCCCTTGGATAGGTAAGGCACCGCCTTCCATAAAGTCATTTTGAAGATCAACTATCAGCAGAGTTTGCATCGTATCGGAATAATTTACCATATTTCCGTACGAGAACGTTCCAAGCAGGGAGTGTCTGCTTCATCGTGATGACCGGAGCAAAAAGATCTCCCATTTTTTCAACTCGTTTTAGAACTTCATCGCTCCGGAAATTCAAAACCGATTTTTTCTTTGCGGCTCTTTCCACTTCTTTCCAAGTAATAGGAGTGGAAACCGTGGGCACATCTTGTCCTCGTAAGGAATAGACATTGATCGTTGTCTTTTTTTGGTCGTTTTGACTCCAGTCCACGAATACCTTTCCCGTACGCAAATTTTTCTGCATCCGAGACAGCGTTAGGCTAGGAAACTGCTTTTCCAGCATCTCAGCAATTCCGCGAGCGAAAGCCCTGGTTTTTTCGTATGTAGCTGCTGCCGTATTCAGCGGTATGTAGACTTGGAGACCCTTTGAACCGGAAGTTTTGGGAAATCCTGTGAGGTTCATGAAAGCCAAGATCGCTTTTATGAGAAGAGCAACTTCGCAACACTGGATGATATTCGCTGGGGGACCAGGATCGAGATCAAAGGCAATGGCTGTTGGCCTGGCCAAAGCGGGCGCTTTGTGCAAGAAAGTGTGAAGTTCCAGATCGGCCAGGTTTGCAACCCAAACTAGGGCAGCCAAGCTGTCCATTGAGCAATACTGAATGAAACGCTTTCCCAGTGCTTTCACCCGAATGGTTTTTATCCATTTCGGTCGGTGTGCCGGACACTGCTTCTCATAAAAAAATGAGCCTCCAACGCCCTCAGGATATCTCTTTAAGCTCATTGGACGGTTTTTGAGGTGAGGTAAAAGAACAGGAGAAATTTTGATATAATAATTCATGACATCTCCTTTGGTAAACCCCGTCTTAGGATAAAATATTTTATTTAAATTTGTAACAGGCATTTCCCTTCCAGCGATCTCCAATACAGCCGAACTACATCCCTTTTTTTTAGAAACTTGCATCTGAAAAACGTTTTATTTGCACTCTTGCCCGATCTCAGTCCGGCTTTTCGCGTGTCACTTCCGCTGCATTCTTATCTTCTCGGAGCCCAAGAAACACCGGTTGACGCAGTTGGCCATCACGAGTCCATTCTTTAAATCTCACTTGGCAAACCAACCTAGGTTTTACCCAATGCGAGGATCTCAGTTCTTTTGTGGTGATGCTGGAAGAGCGTCCCTCCTTCAACGGCAAATGAGCAAAGGGACACTTGCTTTGAGCAATGGCTTGAAACCTTTCATACAGAGAACGAAGGAGCTTGGAGCCAAATCCAGTTCCCACTTTCCCAGCAAATATCAGCTTTTTTTCTTGATAATAACCCACCATCACCGAACCAAAAAATGGTCGGCCTCCTCGAGGATTCGTATATCCACCAATCACAAATTCTTGTTCCTCTGTGAGTCTCAATTTAATCCACGCAACGCTTCGAACGCCGGGCAGATAGGTCGATTTGGTTTTTTTTCCGATGAGCCCTTCGATACCAAGCCTTCGCGTTTTTTTTAGAATCAGTTGAGCATCACATCCTAAATTGTTGGACAGTCGAATCTCATCGGGAAAGTTTAGTTTTGCAAGAAGCGCTTTCCGTTCCTCAATGGGTCGCTTTTTGAGATCGATCCCATTGAGCTGAAGGAGATCAAAAACATAATAATAAATCGGTGGTCGTTTTTCGCCCAAATCGTATGCTTGAAGAAGCTGAAAAGAAGACACCCCATTTTTATTGAGTGCTACAATTTCCCCATCGAGTATTGCATCCCGAACTTTTATTTGAGCGACTGCCGCGACGATCTCCGGAAATTTTTCACTCAAGTCGTTTTCGTTTCGAGAAACCAGACGCACCTCATCGTCTCCTTTGAGAGCCAGTGCCCGCCATCCATCAAATTTGATCTCATAAAGCCAGCCGTCGCTTGACGGTGGCGGTGCAGCCTTGAGTTTGGCCATCATTGGGCGCACAAAGTGGACTTCGTTCGGTCCCTTTAGAAGTCGCCGATTGGAAATTACATTTTTTTTTGGCTTACAAGTTTGAGAAAGCTCTTTCATTGTTCGGCCGGAGAGAACGGAAAGATCATCCAAGTTCTTACTCACCGGCTTAACAGATTCTCCTCCCTTAATCAGAAGCCATTGATTGTCGCTTTTTTTAAAGCGGACTAGGTACCATTCCCCATCCAGCTTTTTACCGTGGAGAAGAAAGTGAAACTTCCCCTTCTCCAAATCTTTGAAAGGCGTGAGCGGTTCATAACGTCCCTGATCCCAAACCATCACCGTGCCCCCACCATATTGTTTTTTTGGGATGACACCTTCGAAATCCGCATAGGCTGCCGGATGATCCTCTACCCTAACAGCAAGATGTTTTTCACCCCGGCGATATGGAATCCCTTTGGGACAGGCCCAGGACTTCAGCTTGCCTCTCATCTCGAGTCGAAAATCATAATGGAGATGCGTGGCCCGATGTTTTTGAATTACAAAATGATGGCGAACTATTCGTCGGGCTTGAGCCTTTGGTTCGCGTGTGATTTTAAAATTTCTCTTTCGACTATATTCTTTGAGTGGCACAGGGGGGGGAAAAATACCAACACTAAGCTGCCTTTTTGTGAAATTTGGATCTGGCTGTTTTCGTACGTGTATGCTTGGGGAATTTTTTCGATTGAGTGGTTTGGATGCTTTGTTGAAGGACGGAAACCAGATCAATTACGTTCGTAGTCTTTCGCTTCTTTTGCGCCACGGGTGCCGTCTTGCTTCCATGCCGAACCTTCTCATTGATCAACTTTTCAAGAGCCTTGTGGTACTCGTCTCGATAGAGCTCCGGCTTCCAAGTAGAAGTCATGCTTCTAATGAGCTCCTCAGCCATTCGCATTTCGGCCTTCCCAACCGTCTGCTGATGAGGCTGCTTAAATTTCGAAACATCGAGAAGCTCATCCGGAAAATGCATGAGCTCCAGGATAAGACCATCGTCTTTTTGCGGCTTAATCGCAGCAAGATGTTGACGGATGCGGATCACGACTTTCGCAATAGCAATTTTACCTGTTTTATTAAGGGCTTCCCTTAATAAAACATAGGCCTTTTCTCCCCCTTTGCCGGCTTCCAAATAATAAGGCTTGTGAAAAAGCAAGGGGTTCACCTCCTTAAGACTCACAAAGTTGATAATATTGACCGTTTGAGTCGCTTCCACATCTACTCGTCTAAAATCTTCGTCCCGAAGCACGACGAATTTGCCTTTTTCATATTCGTAGCCTTTCACAACCTCTTCCCAAGGCACTTCCTTTCCGTCTGCCTCCGCTACACGTTTGTAGTTAATGGGACTCTGATCCGAACGTCGAAGCATCCTGAATTTCAGCTCTTCGCGACGCGTTGCGGGATAAAGCGAGACGGGAATACTCACCAAACCGAAACTGATGGAGCCTTTCCAAAGAGTCCTCATCTCTATAGGAATCGGTTGAGCAGGACACTTCGGACGACTTTTTCAGCAAAATCTATTAAGCAACAGGTTGCTTTAGTGGGCTCTTGGAGAGCTCTGTCTCTCTATTTTCAAAGAGAACCTTCGAACGACACAATCTACAAAATGAATTTTGGATTATTTTTCGCGCATTCGCAAGAATAGGCGGTAAAGCGCCAAAAGAACGATGGCACCAACTACTGAAGCGAGGAAGCCAGCTGCATGGCCCTCGTGGTACCACCCTATTGCTCGTCCGAACCAGCTCGCAAGAAAAGAGCCGGCCAAACCGAGAACGATGGTGGCAATCCATCCGCGTCCGGGATCAGGTCCCGGCATAATGAGCTTGGCGACGACGCCTACGAGGAGGCCGATAATGATTGTTCCGATGATTCCCATCATAGCAACAATTGATCGCATCTGAAATCGCTTCTGGATGTCTTTTTTATAAAAGGCATTACGATTTCTGATTCAATTCGAATTTTTTACATCCACGCCCTTGATCTTGCGCAGTCTTTCCTCGCTCTATCATACAAACCTTGCTAGCGTCTCGTATGCGAAAAATCATCCATTTGGATATGGATTGTTTTTACGCCGCTGTGGAAATGCGAGAGCATCCGGAACTGGCAAATCGCCCTATCGCTGTGGGCGGTGGTACTCCTCGCGGCATTGTAACGACTTGTAATTACGAAGCGCGAAAGTTTGGAATCCGTTCCGCAATGCCTGGGTTTATGGCTCGTGAGCGGTGCCCTCATCTCATTTTCCTCCCGTTGAGATTTGACCTTTATCGTACTGTTTCGCAACAAATTCGAGTCATTTTTTTCGAATTTACGGACCTCGTGGAACCCATCTCGCTGGATGAGGCGTTCCTCGACGTCAGTAACGGCGGGCGTTACGCCTGGGAACTTGCCAAGGAGATCCGAGGACGCATTTACAAAGAAACGGGTCTTACAGCCTCGGCCGGCATTGCTCCCAATAAAATGCTGGCTAAAATCGCAAGCGATTGGCGCAAACCGAATGGCCAATTTGCGATTTTACCTCACCAGATCGAGGAATTTATGGCTACCTTACCCGTCAGCAGTCTTTGGGGAATTGGTCCCAAGACCACCAATCGATTCGCCGCACGCGGAATTCAGACGTGCGGGGACCTTCAAAAGCTGACTCTCGCCGAAATGGCTATTGAATTCGGAAAATGGGGAGAGGAACTCTTCCATCTCTGCCGGGGACACGATACTCGTGAGGTCTCTCCTTCTCGTGTTCGAAAATCGCTCAGCAATGAAACAACGTTTAGCAAGAATCTAGAGAATCTGGAAGAATGTGAGGCCGCAGTCACAAAACTCTGTCGAGAAATGCAAGAAGAGATTCAGCTCAAAGCGAGCAAAAGAAAAATCCGAAAGGCATTCGTCACCATAAAATTCTCAGATTTTAGCAGAACCACCAAAGAATGTCTCTGTTCTCAACCCTCCGAAGCAATATACCGAACACTGCTTGGAGACGCTTTTCGTAGAAAAGCGTTGCCTATTCGTCTCCTTGGGACAGGAGTCCGATTTGCAGAGGAAGAAGAGGAACATCATCAACCTGAGCTTTTTCAGTAGAAACGCCCTCTACTTTCTGATCGGAGAAGGCGGAGAAAGGTAAAGATCCAGATACTGTTCCATATAGCGAGTGAGAAGAAACTTTCTCCGTACGGTTTCTCGTCCACGTCTTCCCATTTGCCGACACAGTTGTTCATTTTGCAACAACTCGATGATGCGACAAGCGGTTTCCTCCACTGAAGAGGTCAAAAACCCGTTCACTCCATTTTCTATCTGAAGAGGAATTCCTCCCACGTTGCCTCCAATCACAGCAGTCCCTTTCCACATCGCCTCCGCAACGGTAAGACCAAACCCTTCGCGAAGCGATTTTTGTAATACAACTTGGGCACTTCTTTGTAAGGCGTTGACGAGCGATGTATCGTCTCCTCTAGCAAGGACAAGGATATAGTCAGTTTTGCTCCGGCGCAGTGATTCGAATATTCTACCCCCTTCAGGATCATCAGTGGCAAAATTTCCTAATAGCACTAAACGCGCTTTGTGATGTCCCAGTTGTTTTTGTACAAGCCGAAACGCCTCGATGACTCCCTCCGGATCTTTCCAGGGATCAAAACGGGAAATCTGAGCAACAATTGGTAAATCGGTCGGAATGTCATGCCGGCGCAACCGATTTGCGGTAATGCGTTTGTTCAGAGTTCGATTCTTAGTGTTAAATGGATCGATAGCCGGCATGAATATGAGCTGCAAGGGAGAGATGTCTTGAATATAATCCGAGCAACTGAGGATGACCGCATCATAATGTTCAATCCATTTTCGCAAATAAGACCATACCCGAGGATGAGGCTTGGAAAGATCCAAATGGCATCTCCAAATCCAAGGACAATTTTTTTTATAATGCTCAATGAGGGGAAGAGGTTGAGGATCGTGGACAATGACAAAATCATGTTCGATTTGGTTACGGACTGCATTTTCGAAGACGACCTGTTCGTAGATCTTGCGTTTAAAACCAGAAAAATTAATGCCGCTCCCCTGCAAGGCATTGTGCATTTTTTTTGTCACCGAAAAAAAATCCGGAGTCCCTTGAATGATCCGCCACTCTGACCGCACACCAGCGCTGTTCATCAGCAAGGACATAGACGTGAGTGTTTCCGCTACGCCGCCACCATAGTAAGTTGAGCTAAAGTTTAGCACACGCAAACCGCGAAGCCGAGCGGCCTTTGCACGAATGCGCTCAAAAGCCTCGTCTCCAATTAAGGGACGATAATCTTGTAAGGAAATGAGACGATTAGGAATGAAGCTTTTTTTCATCGGCCACGCCGACTTCTATTAGGAGCCAGAATCTTTTTTCACTACAATTTTATAAATGAAATGAATAAGTCCGCCAACTGCACTCATTTTTCGAAATTTTTTCACCTACAAGTCAGTTTATCTAATAATCGATTCGCAAGGGGCTGAGTGGCCTCATCCAATTGAGCAACCGCCAGTTTTAATGGCTGTAAAGCTTTCGTAAAAAGGGCATCCCGAGCAGCCTGCGCCAGGTGGTCCAGGTGGGTTCGCTCCTCGGTGGAAATTTCTTCGCCTAACTGGACGAAAGCCGATCGCAGAGCCGAAAGAAGCTCTTCGGCTTTTAGCCGGAGCTCGGTAAAGGCTCGCTCTTGCATGTCTTCAAATGCATTCTCGACTGAATCAGCAATCATCGTTTCGACCGCCTCATCCGACACGTCCACCGCATGCTGAATTTTGATGTGGTGATCTTGGTGGGTGGCGATATCCCGAATCAAAACATTCAGAATTCCATTGGCATCGATTTCAAATTGTACCCCCACCCGAGCTTGTCCTTTTTGAGCCGGAGTAAATGGCACCACAAGTTCACCAAGTTTCCAGTTGTCTGCAGCCATTTCTCGTTCTCCTTGAAGGACGGAAATCCGCAAAGAAACCTGATTGCTGACTGCATTTGTAAACATTTCGCCGGATTTACACGGAATAGTAGTATTCCTCGGAATGAGGACGTTCATCAGTCCGCCAAAGGTCTCAATGCCAAGGGAAAGTGGCGTCACATCCAAGAGGGTCAAATTTTGAATCGCACCTTCAAGAATTCCTGCCTGGATAGCTGCTCCCAGGGCAACAGCCTCATCAGGATGTTGCGAAGTATTCGGAACTCGGCCAAATAGATCGGCCACGAGCGCCCGTACCAGAGGCATCCGGGTCGCCCCTCCTACCAAAATCACTTCGTCAAGATCTCCCTGAGTCAAATGAGCATCCTGAAGGGCTCGCATGCAGTGGGCTCTGGTACGTTCCAAGATTGGATGACAGATAGCCTCTAACTCCGCCCGAGTGAAAACTGTGGGATTGCTTGCTTCTCCGTGGTCGAAGGGAAAGAGAATTTCAGTTTTTATCTCTTCAGAAAGCCGCTTTTTCGCTTCTTCGGCGCTTTTAATCAGAGTTCGCGCCGCCACTCCCAATTTTTGGGCCAGAAAATCGGCAATTGCCCGATCCAAGTCGTCGCCTCCCAAAGCAGTGTCTCCACAAGTGGAGAGAACTTCAAACGTACCTTGGTTCAGCTCAATTAGGGAGATATCAAATGTGCCGCCACCCAAATCATAGACGGCAATTCGAGCGCGATCGTGCAGACGGTTTAGGCCATAAGCAAGTGCCGCTGCAGTAGGTTCACTCAAGATTCGCTCCACTGTCAGTCCCGCCAACTCCCCGGCGGTCTTGGTGGCATTTCTCTGGGCATCATTGAAATAGGCAGGAACAGTAATGACCGCACGTTCGATGGGCACTCCCAAAGCGCATTCAGCATCCTTTTTAAGCTTGGATAAAATGTGCGCAGACACCTGTTCCGGAGAAAAGTCACCTACGGACGTCCGAAGTCGAACCGGAAACTGTTGCTGAGAAGAGGAACGCTTTTCATATGCTCCCATCAAACGTTTAACAGAGTGGATGGTATCCGTTGCCGTGAGGTTCTTGCGATGTAAGGCTGGAAAACCCACCAGTGGCGCAGCGTTTGGCTCAAAAGCGACTACTGAGGGCGTCAAATAAGAGCCCGTTTCATCTGCTATGAGGACAGGAAAACCTGCTTCAAATACTCCTATCAGGGAATTCGTTGTTCCGAGATCAATGCCCACGATCATAATTCATTCTTCCTGAGTTTGCAAATCCCGATACCCCAAAGCACATCGCAATTGAAAGCTAGTTTCAGAAATTTGGGTCCTCCGCTTCCGGGCAAACCGAAGAGAGGCGGCTAGCTGCGCTAATTGAGCCAAGGGAATGTCTGGCCAGGTCTGGTCAGCTGTCTCAACTTTCTCATCCAGGCTATTGATGAGTAATTTTATGCGATTTTCCGCTCCTTCCAAGCGATTCAGAAGGTTTCGGGCTGACTGAAGGGATACGGCTCTGGCGAGGGGAGTCAATGCATTGGCTATCTTGGAAATCTCCTGAGTCGCTTCCAACAGAAGCGCGGCAAGATCTATCATTTCAACAATCACCTCGTTGGCAAATGAAGAGCCTGAAACACCTTTTAGCCCTCCCTGAAGCTCAATCAAATGGTTGAGTCGCTCGGCAGGATCCTCCAAGACAGCACGAGCAGTCCCGAGTTCTACAAATGCTCGTGCATCTCCTTGTGCACTATCAGGATGCAGTATAGCAGCCCGCCGCAAATAACGTTCCTGAAGTTCGGCAGCATCCACGGCGGGCCGTCGCTCAAATCCAAACAATGCAAATGCATCTTTCATGCGGAGAAACTCTCCCCACAGGAGCAGTGTGCCACGGCATTAGGATTTGTGACCTTAAATCCGCCCTTCTGAAGATCATCGCTAAAATCGAGTACCGAGCCACTGACAAAAAGTGCGCTTTTAGGATCGATCACAACCCGAACCCCATCCGATTCCACCAGGATATCCTTAGGCCTCGGACCATCCACAAGGTCCATCTTATATTGAAGGCCTGAACAACCTCCACCGATAACGGCTATGCGAAGGGCCCCCGCAGGACGCGACCGTCTCTCTAAAAGAGAAGAAAGCTTGGCTTTTGCCACATCCGATAGACGGATCAATTTCTCATTGCCAATTCTGTATGATAACCTATCTGCCACAGCTACCGTTTCAGCCATTTCAAGAATATACTTTAGACACTTGTAGATAAAAAAGATTTTATTTGCGACCCTAAAGGAAACTGGCAAAGCCGTATTCCATTCTGCTTTGGCACAGATTCTAGCTCAAAAGATGCCATTTACAATTATCGGCTTTTAAAAGAAACTGATGGAGTCAGCAGCAGTATGAAACTTGTGATTGCAGCTACCGGTGCCAGTGGAGCCCCTTACCTCCAACGGTTGCTGGATTATTTGAAGCCTATGAACTCTGGTAGCGGGCAGCAGCACGAAATTCATTTGGTGTTAAGCCCATTTGCTCAACAGGTGATCCATCACGAAATTGGAAAATTGCACCTTTCAGAGGATGTTCTTCAATACAGTAATCAAACCATGAACGCTCCCTTTGCTAGTGGTTCTTCTCAATTTGATGCCATGGTGATTATACCCTGCTCCATGGGCTCCGTAGGCCGTATTGCCACTGGTATCAGCAATTCCCTGATCACACGCGCTGCAGACGTCTTTCTGAAGGAACGCCGCAAACTGATTCTCGTGGCCCGCGAAACTCCCTGGAATTTACTCCACGCAAAGAATGTTACGACCCTCCTGGAAGCCGGGGCGATATTTCTACCCGCAATGCCCTCCTTCTATAGCAAGCCACAAAGTCTTGAGGAACTCGTCGACACTGTGGTCTGGCGGATTTTGGATCAACTCGGCCTTCCCGCTCCAAATGCTTGTCGCTGGCAAGGAAACGAATCGCCGCGATCTTTAAGATCCCATCTTTAAAGCATTATATCTTATATAGTATTACTCGAAATCGAGATATTTGCTAATCTAAGTAAAGATTATAAGTCCGTTTTGATTGGGTACTCCGTACCCCTAATGCAGAGCAAATAATCCCTCCTTTTTCTTCTACATTAGTAAAAACAATTTCGACGATCTTTCGACATGTCCTTACGAAATAAAAACAGTTTTAAATGTCTGGGTCCGCTCACATTGGTTAGGGCTCTGAGGGAATTACGCTCGAAAATCGGCACTCTTTTGAACATCGAGCTTCATTTTTTGTCTAACATGTCGGCCTCTTTAAGTAGTCCAAAACCATCTGTTAACCGAGTATGTGCAAAAATTTACATCCTCGGTTACTGACCGTAGTGCTGCTTGTAGCGTCGATCACATAACCTCAATTATTTTTACGATATGGCAATGGAAGATTCCGAAACAGGATTTCAACAATACCTTCGCGATATTGCACAATTTCCGCTGTTGACCCCCGAACAAGAAGTCGATTTGGCTGGAAAGATCAAGCAAGGCGATCAGCAAGCAAGAGCAATGATGGTACGGGCTAATCTGCGACTCGTCGTTAAGATCGCACGCGACTATGCTAATATTGGACTTCCATTACTTGACTTAATTTCAGAAGGCAACATCGGTTTGATGAAAGCGGTGGAACGTTTTGACCCTACTAAGGGTGGGAAGCTCAGCACCTATGCTGCGTGGTGGATTAAGCAATCTATTAAACGTGCCCTTGCAAATCAAAGTAAAACGATTCGACTACCGGTTCACCTGGTGGATAAAATCTCAAAAATGCGGCGGGTTTCGATGCAAATGACGGAAGAACTAGGACGTGAGCCTACCGATGACGAATTGGCAGATGAAATCGGGTTGCCAGTTTCGAAGGTAACACAGCTTAAGAGCGCAGCGGTACGGCCTGCCTCTCTCGATGCTCCCATTAACGAAGACGATTCCACCGAATTTAGCGAAATTGTCGGTGATACTGAAGGCCTGGATCCTTTTGAACACCTTCGGGACAAAGATTTGCGTGACGAAGTCACTGAGCTGCTTGACGTTTTGGACGAACGCGAACGGCGGATCATCAGTTCACGTTTTGGCCTGGATGGATCCAAACCAAAAACACTGGAAGAAGTGGGTGAAAATTTTGGCGTGACGCGTGAACGCATCCGGCAACTCCAAAATATGGCCCTAATGAAACTGAGAAAAGCCATTCACCAAATCGAGGTTCCTCATAAAGTTGCAGTCTTTTAATGCGGAGCGCCTCCCGGACCGAACTTTTTTACATTCTGCAAAAATTATATTGTGTTGTATAATCACGAGCCATGCTTGACCTTGTCTCGTATGAAAATTAACCGCAGCTCTTTGTTTCGACAGCAATGTCACGTCGACGGTCGGTGGGTGGACGCTTCGGATCAGGAAGTAATTGAGATTGTGAATCCCGCGACTGGGGAGACAATTGGGACTGTGCCACAAATGACGGCGGAAGACGTGCAAGCTGCCGTTGCGGCTGCGGAGAGGGCCTTACCTGCGTGGCGTGCACGAAGTGCCCAGGAGCGCTCCATATTACTTCGACGCTGGCATGAGCTGTGCATGCACTATCAGGAAGATCTGGCCGTGATCATGACGACTGAGCAGGGCAAATCCATACGTGAAGCACGGAACGAAATTGTGTATGGTTCAGCATTTCTCGAATGGTTTGCCGAGGAAGCGAAACGGATCTATGGCGACATTATTCCCGCACCCACCGCGGATCGTCGAATTCTCGTCATCAAGCAACCTGTTGGAGTGGTCGGCATCATTACTCCTTGGAATTTTCCGCATGCTATGATCACACGCAAAGCTGGTGCGGCGTTGGCAGCCGGTTGCTCGGTGGTAATAAAACCTGCTCCAGCAACGCCTTTCTCCGCATTGGCAATGGCTGAACTTGCACGAGAGGCTGGAATTCCATCGGGGGTAGTGAATGTAGTGACAGGTGACGCTCGTGTGATTGGAAACGTTTTTACGTCGAGCCCAACGGTACGTAAATTGTCCTTCACCGGTTCCACCGCGGTAGGAAAAATGCTTATGGAGCGATGCGCGGGTACGGTGAAAAAAC
>Ga0153924_1001246_pt1 | contig 13365 bp, 20 predicted proteins | sample TSNJ008MetaG_FD_104709 | JGI IMG/M metagenome (GOLD analysis project Ga0153924, IMG submission 104709) | Attine ant fungus gardens microbial communities from New Jersey, USA - TSNJ008 MetaG | ecosystem: Host-associated > Fungi > Mycelium > Unclassified | place: USA: New Jersey, Wharton State...
ATGTCAAAAACATAGAATTTATCAACGCTTTTGACATTTAGATATGAAGGAAATTTCTAGTTATGAGAATTACCGGTTTTATATATTTTATTTCTGTTATTAAATCGGCCGTGAATAGTAACAGTGAGTTATATAATGAGAAAATAGTGCTTGACTTTTTGGCTAAATTGATAGTATAATAGCAGAGCAGTTTAAAAGCAACTGCATAACATGGGATCTTAGCTCAGCTGGGAGAGCATCTGCCTTACAAGCAGAGGGTCACAGGTTCGAGCCCTGTAGGTCCCATGATAATTACAATCAAATATGGCGGAATAGCTCAGCTGGCTAGAGCATACGGTTCATACCCGTAGTGTCGCTGGTTCAAGTCCAGTTTCCGCTACTTAGTAAAAGCCCCGTAAAATCAATGTTTACGGGGCTTTTAATATTCAAAATGCATACGGTTTTTCGTTTTGAAAATACTGATTTATGGACTATTTATGGACAGGATTTATTTATGCATTATTACGGTATAATGCAGCTGCAATCGCATCAGAAGCTTTCCGATCGGAATCCTTCATAATGTGCGCATAAATGTTCTGGGTAGTGCTGACCTGCTTATGTCCCAAGCGGTTAGAAATAGTAACTACATCCACGCCGGAGGCATACAAAATACTGGCCTGCGAGTGCCGGAATTTGTGTGGGTAGATATGGGGCAGCTTATTTCGTTTTTTAAAACCTCTCATCCAGAGGTTTAAGGAACTTGGATTCATAACCGTTCCGTTCTCCTGGATGAAAAGATAACCGTCTTTATTATAGTCAGCATCACCGATCGATAGTTTCCATTTGTTCTGCTCTGCTTTATAGGCTTTTAATTCTTTGACGATCTCCGGAGCAATGCTTACGGTCCGTGCCTTACCGCCTTTTGTGGTATCGGCATAAAGACCTTTGCCTTTTGACCACTGGATATTATTTTCAATGCAGATAGTATTGTTTTTGAAATCAACGGACTTCCAGCGGATGCCAAATAATTCACCGCGGCGTATTCCGGTATCGGTCAGCAGATATATCATTATGCGATATTTCAAGGGTTCATGGTCCAGTGCTTCTCTTATGGCTATGATTTCATCTATTTCAAAGAATTCAGCTTCTTTTTTCTTAACTCTCGGCGGCAAGGCCATATCTGCCACATTGTCCCTTACAACACCTTCGCGCTTAGCCTGCTGCAACACGGCATGTATAAAGGTATGATAGTGATTGATAGATTTCGCTGAAAGACCTTTCTGCCCGTCATGTGTGACTATGTCAAAAAGAGAATCCATATTCATATCTAAAGCAGCGGCAATTTTAACCGCAGTTTCTAAAGCGACTCTTTTTTGCTGGCAGGCAATCTTTATGGTATTGCCTGATAAATTAGTCATGGCCTGCAGCCGTACATTGGTAAGCTTGCGTTCCTTTTTTATTTTCAGCAGCATATCTTTTGCAATAGCTTTCTTATCCTTCCTTACGTCTTCCGTCTGCAATTTCAAGTAGAACTTGTTTAGATGTTCGGCCGTAAGTCCGGAAAGGCGTATATGACCTAAATCTACGCTTATCCTGGGCATAAGGCTATTATAAAAATCAACGGATTTACGCTTGGAATCCCGCTGGCTCATTTTGATGAAGTACCTGGCATAATCTTGAAGAGTTCGTTTATCCGTTGTCACCTCGCCACGTTTACATGATGTCTCAAATTCCCCGACGGCTTTTTCAAGGGCTTTTTGTATCGACTTTTTTGTTTTGTATGTTTCAGGCACTTTCCATGACATTGTATAAGGCTTTAATTTTTTCCCGGAAGCATCCCGGCCACGAAAAACTTGTATCTGGTATGAAACTATTTTCCCCTCTTTGTTTTTGTGCGGTACAACAGTTGCCATAGTATCATCCTTTCTGATTTTGGGTATAAAAATGCCCGGCAGGTATTGCAAATTTACCGGGTGAATGATACAATATTTTTGAAGATAGATGCTGTATCATTCGTGGTTAATAGTATCTATAGAGCCGTTCCTGTTTGCAGCAGGGGCGGTTTTTATTTATTTGATAATAACGTTACACTTTGCTTTGGCACCGCTTTTCATTTTCACGGTAATATATGCAGTTCCTTTTTTCTTTGCTTTAATTTTGCCTGTCTTTTTATTTACGGAAACTATCTTAGGATTTGAAGATGTCCATCTAACGAGTTTATCATTTGAGGTTTTCTTTTTTATTCTTAGTGCATAAGCCATCCCCTTTTCAAGTGACAGTTTTGTCTTATTCAAACTGACCTTTGCCGACAGTTTTTTTATGGATTGTTTTTCTGTTATGCTGCATGATGAACACTTTCGTTCTTTAGTCCCTGGATTAAAAATCGTAACCTTTTTGTTAGTCTGCCATCTACTGAAAGAATGTCCCATTTTTGCAATGGTTTGGGTTTCTGATATTTTAAAGCAAGTGACGCATTCCATTGCTTTAGTGCCGGCAATAAGACAGGTTGGTTTTTTAGTTGTTTTCCAATTATAAGAATGCGTAAGTGCTTCGGTATCTTTGTATTCAATAAATCCGCAGTCATCACAAGTACGTTTATCCGATCCGGGAACGCCGCAAAAGGCAGGGAAATCAGTTGTCCAATATCCAAAATTATGAACAATCATTGGTATGCCAGATAGCAAATAATCATCACTACTTGATATTTTTAAAGAAGATTGGTAAGTTCCATTATCGGAATTAAAATATCCGAAATCATAAAGTCCGTTGCTTATTACTAAATTACTTGATGATAAATCATTCGCCGCTGCTGAAGCATTTAAACAAAAAAGTCCACTATTGATTATAGTTCTGCCAGTATTATTTAATTCGCCAAAAATATATACAGGTTTATTAAATGTAACCTTGCTATTTACTGTTACTACTATGCCTTTATTTATATATATATCACAGTCAAATTCAGTATCAGATATTGTTGTTGACTCATTAAATATTATAGCCTTCTGACAACTTCTTGTTTTGACACTAGGTATATTAATACCTGGAATTTCTGTAATAGCTTCTTTAGAATAAGCATTGATTGAAAAAAATAAAATAGCAAGTATAGGCATTAGAAAAGTAAGTGAAACAAATTTTTTACACATAGTCTTTCCCCCTTTTCCTTTTATGCTCATTAAAAACGAGCTGAACGTCTTAATATCGTTCTTATAAAAAATCTTTTTATACACTATAATCATAGATCATTTCCATATAAATAATGATGTTCCATCCGTTCAAACATGTCACAGTTTTCCTCTAAAAATCGTATACGTTCTTCATCTTTTTTCATTTGACGCTGAAGTTTCCTGCGACGCTTTCGTATTCGTTCTAATTCTTCCAAATATTTCACAGCAGGAATTGGCACAGTGTTAGAATTCTCTATGGATTTGTGGGCGTTGTATTCAATTACTTGTACATTTTCCTTAGTGAAATCATCTTGTCTGATATGCTTTACCGCATGTTCATAGGCTTTTAACTGTGCATCATATGAAAGACGGGAATTTATAAAAATGGTAAAGCTGCCGTCTTCATTAGGACATACGGTTTCTTTAGTTTTATCTGGTAAATCTATTAAATGAACAAATATATCTGCCGTTGCTGTATTAGTCAATATCACCACGTTCCTTTCGCTTTAATGCAAGCAGCATGTCATGTACAGTTTTCAAGTCATCAGGATCGGCGTCTTTGGCAGTGTCAAATAAAAGCCGTAATTCCTTGTTTTCAAAAATCTTTTGCGCTGTTTGAGCGGTCTCTTCGTTAAGATAGTATTTTTCACCCCCTTCTTTTTCTTTGCCAGTCATTAGGTATTCAACTGTTACGCCAAAATAATCAGCTATTTTTTGTAGCTTATCTTGTTTTGGTGTGTATTTTCCTTTTTTCCATTCTGTAAGAGTAGAAGTTGAGATACCCGTCTCTTTGGAGATTTTATAAGCAGTTACTCCGTTTTTCTCTAACAATTCTTGAAATATTTCATACATAGCATTCCCTTCCTTACTATATGTGATATAAATAACTTAGAAAATCGAGAAATAAACATTGACAATCTCGGAAAGCTATGGTACAGTATATACATAGCTCGGAAACACGAGTTATAAATGGCAAAATAAAAAAAGATTTCTTAATTAACTAAGGTGGTAATTAGATTATATAAGAAATCTTAGCTAATGTCAAGTGTATTTCCTATATTTAATGATGGGGGGGGGTGGAACAATGTATGAAAGATTTGAAGAACTTTTAAATCAAAGGGCGATTACGGCATATCAAGTGTCAAAAGATACTGGTATTGCTACAGCTACACTTAGTGAATGGAAGCATGGTCGGTACAAACCCAAAGCGGATAAGCTCAAAATTCTAGCGGATTACTTTGGTGTAACAATCGAATATTTCTTAGAAAAAACAGACCAAGACAAAGCGGGATAGGGAGGTGGGAAGGTGTTTGGAAAAAGATTAAGGCGAACAACGGAAGGCGTAGCCTGCAATACGAATAAAATTTTAGAGTTGGAAGGAAGAATCGCTGATCTTGAAGAGCAAGTTCAAGGTCAGCAAGAACTAATAATACATATCGCAAAGTCAGTTAACCAGGATTCGCAGACCCTGCGTTTAACCCTAAAAGAAATAAAAAACAATATGATTTCCTCTATAGAAGCCTTAAAGAATGAAATAGTGGAGGATGTTAAGCAGGAGGTGATTAGAGTGAAAGGCAAATGGAAACCGTACAGCCAAATAATAGGGGAGGAACGTCTGTATATTGCAGGGAGACAGCTCAACATGGACAAACCATTGCACGGCGGAAACGTTGAGTATTCCGGAACGTATACAGGAAACCGTAAAGCGGTAGAGGCTTTGTGCGAAAGTCTTAATCAGGAATAAGTAACAGCAACAAAACAACTCAAGGAGGTGATATACATGCCAACAATCCCGATTATGAAAACAATCGGAGAAATCTCACAGAAGACGGGACTTCCCTATGAATTCATCAGGAAGTTGTGCTTACAAGAAAAGATAGTCTTTATAAAGTCCGGAAAGAAGTACCTGATAAACTTTGAAAAGTTTATTGAATATTTGAATACGGGAGAACAGCATGAAGAACAAAATCCACGCAGTTATTAATACCATTATTTTTATAATCATGTGCCTGGCAGCGGCCACGGAAACCGGCAGTTGGGCAGAAGTAATCGTGCTGTATGCCTGCGCATTATACCTTGTATTATTCGCACTAATCAACATGGATTATTTGAAGCAAGCGAGGGGGTGCTCTGGTGATTGAGATTATTGCAGTTAGAAAAGCGACTCCGGAAGAGATAAAGGAATTTGAAAAGAAAAAGTCCTGCGCCGGCAAGCAAACAGGACAACAGTAACTAACAATAATTACTATAGCCTTATTATAAGGCGGAAAAGGAGATCAGTCAATGGTAAAAGGAATCATTCGTCACGTTGACGATTTGGGCAGGGTCGTAATCCCAAAAGAAATGAGGAGAGATTTAAGGATTAAAGAAGGCGACGCCTTGAACATTTTAGTGGAGGGAAACGGGATCCGCATGAGAAGGGCGGAAAAAAGCTGCATAAGCTGCGGAACCGAAAGTGAAGATCATCTGCGGGAGCATGACGGCATGTACATGTGCGGGGAATGCCTGAAGAACTTTACATAACGGGGGTGAAGAAGTGAAGGATAAAAATACGGAAGAACTGGTCACGGGCAATATGAAATTTGCTTACCATATAGCCTGGAAATTCAATGGCAGCGGGATCCCGATGGACGAGCTAAAGGCAATCGCCCTGCTTGGGCTGGTCAAGGCTGCGAACGCCTATGACGAGGGAAAAGGTTTCAAGTTTTCAACCTTTGCCGGAACGGTCGTTCAGAATGAAATACTCATGGAGCTTAGAAAACTGCGCAGGCATGCGGGGGTCCGCTCTTTGGATGAACCGGTAAATGACGACGGAGAGAATCTAATAACGTTAAAAGACGTCATCCCTGACACGGAGAAGGGCTTTGAAAAAGCGGAACTATCGGATTTCGCCAAAACGATGCTGGACATTTTGCCGTCAAGGCAAAGGCAGGCGGCGGAATTGACCGTCTGCCAGGGGTTAAGGCAAGAGGACGTTGCAAAAGTAATGGGAGTGACCCAGTCCATCGTAAGCAGGTACGCAAAGCGCGCCGTGGAAACGATGAGGAATCAATATTGGGAGGAAAAGGCATGCAGCTGATTAATTATGAAGAGGCCGTGCACCTGGTGATGCATGGTGAAAAGGATGGAATATACGTCATGGTGCCACGCCGGATGGGCGGGATGGCCATGGAGGAGGTCAGGAAGCTGGCAAGGGACGGCGCAATGTTTGGTATACCCATCGTTTCGGAACCAGCGCCAGAACCAGCACCAGAACCGGGACCAGAGCCAGAGCCGGCAGCAGCGCCGGAGCAGGGAGACGACAGCAAGCCCGCTGCGAGGCGGATTGATACCGGCAAGATCCTGGCACTGCGCAAGGCCGGATGGGCGGTGAAGGACATAGCGGAGGACATGGGGCTGTCTACCGCGGCAGTGTCAAATGCAATATGGCGGGAAAAGAAGAAAAGTGAAAGCAAGGAGGATAAGCAGAATGAAATTATATGAGCTGACGGAGCATTACGAGGACATTTTAAACATGCTTTATGACGGGGAAACGGATGAGCAGGTGATCCTTGACACGCTTGAATCCATAGAGGGAGAAATAGAGGACAAAGCGGATAATTACGCAAAGATGATTAAGAACATGCTGAGCGATGCGGAAGCTATAAAGCAAGAGGAGGAGCGCCTGTACGGCAGGAGAAAGGCTCTGGAAAACAGAAGCGCATTATTAAAAAGCACACTGCAGAAAAACCTTGAATTCATCGGCAAGACGAAATTCAAGACGGAGCTGTTCAGCTTTAACGTGCAGACAAATGGCGGAAAGCAGCCTTTGACGATTACGGAGAATTTAGATGAAATACCGGGCAAATACTTAATCCCGCTGCCGCCGGTGCCAAACAATGAGGCCATTCGCGAACTGCTTGGAAACAAGGAAGTTGAATGGGCGCATTTAGAACCAAGGGGAAAAAGTCTGCGGATTAGGTAGGTGGAATGCAATGGATGAAAAAAAAGACATTTCACCCTACAGGATGAATCAGATCATGAAGACGGCGGCCGACGTGACAAATACATTGATTAATAGCAGACACCTGTTTAATCCGACTTACCGGGAATGCGAAATCGTATTGGAATTAGCAGGGAGAGCCATAGAGAGAAGCAAGAATGAATAGGAGGAATTTTGTATGTTTTTAAACAAGACGCAATTTAAGAAATGGATCAAGGAGGCTTATAATCACTCGGGCCTGACAGTCGGAATGGTACATGACGGTCTGGTATTGCAAGGGCATGCATGGATTGTCTGGATAGATGAAGGACATATACCTAACTGGGTAAAAGCCGCGGTGATGGAGCATACGGGGATATTGCCGGATAGCGGCGACATGTTTCGTGCGGTAAAAGACGAACCGATTCAATATGAAATTACAAAAAACATATTTTTTGATTTGCCGGGGACGTTTATTGACGCAAAGGTTCCGTTCACCGTAACGCCGATCATATATGATGCCGGATGGAATACAAACCGTTTATTTCAAGTGAACGAAACTAAGAGCTTAATCCCGGTCAACGAAGCCTTATATGGAATTATTGATTTCAAAGAACTGGAAGGTGAAAATCCTCCCGTGGGACCGTCAGCATTAACATATGACGGGTCACTGCTTATGTGGAAAAATGAGAATTCGGCATTGGCGATCTGCAAAGCAGCGTCTTTGAGCGATACGGGAAATAAGACGATGGAACTGCTTACGAAAATCAATTATGGGGAGGCGTGACCTATGGGAATACCGGTACTGATTATTGGAAAGTCAGGTGCGGGAAAAAGTGCGAGCCTTAGGACTTGCGTGGGGAAAGACTTCAATCTGGTGCGCGTATTGAAAAAGCCGCTGCCATTTAAAGGGGGAATAAACGGATGGGTGACGGACGATTACGCGACCGTAAAAAAAGCCCTGAAATCCGCTCCTGCGAAATCTGTCGTGATTGACGATGCGGGGTACCTGATCACAAATTATTTTATGAGCAACCACAGTACAAAGGGAGCAGGAAATGCAGTATTTTCTTTGTATAACACTTTGGCGGATAACTTCTGGGAAATGATCCAGTTTACGGTAAACGCATTGCCGGAGGATAAGATCGTTTACATAATCATGCATGAGGATTGTAATGACTTTGGGGATATTAAGCCGAAGACGATCGGCAAGCTGCTGGATGAAAAGATATGTCTCGAAGGGCTGTTCACCATTGTTTTAAGGTGCGTCAGCAATTCCACGGATCATAAATTCATCACGCAGTCAGACGGCGGCGCGGTAAGCAAGTCCCCGATCGGAATGTTCGAGGACCTGGAGATTGAGAATGACCTTCTTTATGTCGACCGGAAAATCCGTGAATATTATGAAATCGCAAACCCAAAAAATGAAGAAAGGCAAGGGGTATAAAAATGATAAGCAAACCACAGGGATATGACGAGTCACAGGCGTTCACGGGGGATTCCATGCAACTGCAACCGGGGTGTTATGCGTGCGTAATCAAGCAGATCTCCATGACCCAGACACAATCAGGGCGGCAGCAGATGGCAGTCCTGTTTGATATAGCGGAAGGCGAAAACAAAGAGTTTTATAAAAAGCAATATGAGATAAGCAGGCAACAGGATGCGCAGGCGAAATGGAAAGGCGTGCATAAGCAGATCATTGACGGGACCAGCCTTCCATTCTTCAAAGGCCTTATCACGGCGATAGAGAAATCAAATAACTTTCAATTCCCATGGGGTACTGAGAACAATGAGAAGACCATGGTCGGTAAAAAATTTGGCGCCGTCATGGGAAGGGAAGAATTTTTAACGCGGGACGGACAAAGAAAATTTGCCACAAAAATATTCCAGATCAGAAGCCTGGACGGTCTTAAGGACGCCAAAGTCCCGGAAGACAGGTTACTGCCACAAACCCCTGGTCCGGCAAATGCCGGCATGCCGCAGTTTGGGCCTCCGGATGAGAATGGATTCATGAGCATTCCGGATGGTATCACAGATGAAGAACTTCCATTTATGTAAAGAGGATTACCAGGAGGTTAAGGCAAGCTTAAGCATGAGGCAGGTAGCCGAGCTATATGGATTCCATGTAAATGAAAGGGGCAAATGCCTCTGTCCCTTTCATAACGATGCGCATCCGAGCATGAAAATCTATGCGGATGACAAAGGATATTATTGTTTTTCATGTGGTTCCGGCGGGGATGCAATCAAGTTTGTGGCAGAGCTCTATAGCTTGAGGAATGAAGAGGCATGTTTAAAACTCATAGAAGACTTTTCGCTCCCAATACAGACGGAAGCCCTGTCATACAGGGAAATGCGGGAACGTGAAAAAAGGATAGGGCAAAGAAAAGAGCTGGACTACTTTGTAAAATGCGCATATGCCGCATTGGCGGTTTACAGGCAGCTCCTGTGTGATGCAGCCAGGAATCCGGAAGATGAGCATTTCATTGAAGCCTTGCAGGAATTATCAATTGTTGATTACAGGCTGGAATGCTTAAAAAAATGCCCGGAAAGATATTATGCAGACAAGAAGGCGGTGAGGCGGATTGGAGCAATCAGGAAACGAGTTATTGGCTGGCATGGATGCAATGGAACCGGGGCAGCCATTTCCCGATGAGGTATTCTACAACATTTTTGAGATAGAGGACATCGTGGAGAGGACACAATATATAGAGGCGCTAAAGGCGAAAGCAAGGATGCTGAAACGTGCAAGGGAGTTCGACAACATATATAAGGCATTTATCATGGATTATATACAAAAGATGAAGCAGACCGGTAATGAGACCCAATTCACGGAACAGCCGCTCAAGCTCGTTTGCGGGGAATGGAACGCAAGGGATACCGGAGTGACTAAGCAAAAATGGGATCAAAGAGGAATACCCACGAGAGTAATTGCCAGCCCCCATCCAATCATGCCGATAGAAATACTAAAGAATGTTGATACGAATGAAGAACGAATAACGCTTGCTTTCTTTAAATGCGGCTGTTGGCAGAAAATTACGGTGGATCGTTGTATTTGCGCTAATTCAAGTAAGATAGTGGATGTTTTAAGCCAGCAGGGAATTGAAGTGACATCAGAAAATGCAAAGTATCTTGTTCGGTTTATCAGCGATTGCGTCGGAATGAATCCGGTACAGCTCGCCCCAAAGAAATCCATCAACAGGCTCGGCTGGGTTGGAACGGAATTTACGCCATATGCAAGCGATATCCGATATGAGGGCGATCCGGATTACGAGGCTATATTTAAAAACATTAAAACAGCAGGCAGTTTTGATACATGGAAGGAGCTATGCGGTATATGGAGGAAAAACATACCTCTCCGCATGATGATGGCGGCCAGTCTTGCAAGCGCACTGTTAGAGCCTCTTGGTGTGCTACCCTTTGTGCTGCACGTATGGGGCGCAACCGGAACCTGTAAAACAGTGGCGCTCATGGTGGCTATGTCCGTCTGGGGAAATCCCAGGTTGGGAGGCCTGGTTAAAACCATGAACATGACCAAAAACGCAATCATGAGAAATGCGGCTTTCTTATGCTCCATTCCATTCGCCGGGGATGAATTGCAGACCATAAAGGATAAGTGGAATGGGAATTTCGATCAGTTAATCTATCAGATCACGGAAGGCGTGGATCGCGGACGCGCAAAAGCTTATGGGGGAGTGGAAGAAACCAGGACATGGAAAAACAGTTTCCTGCTTACGGGAGAGGAGCCGATCACCAAGTCAAATTCAGGAGGCGGATCCAAGAACCGGGTAATTGAAATTGCCATAGATGACAAGCTTGTAGATGATGGTCATTACGTAAGCACCATGATGGCCGAAAATTTTGGATTCGCCGGCAAAGAGTTCGTTAAATATATACAGAATACGGAAACAAAAAAGATTGTAGAACGGTATAAAACTTATTTTGATGAAATCTGCAAGTTGGATACTACAGACAAACAAGCCATGGCCATGAGCTGCGTATTACTGGCGGACGACATCGCCACGGAACTTTTCTTTCCGGAAGATGATCTTTTAAAGATTGCCGATATCGAAAGATATCTGCAGGGTTCCAAGGAGATAGACGTAGCGGAAAGGGCTTATACGGGCATTATTAATTGGATTGCAAAGAACCAAGTGCGGTTCGAGGATCCCAAGGAGGATAATTCCATTAATAAGGGGGAAGTCTGGGGAAAGGTGGAAAGTGGGATCGCCATAATCAACAAGGACGTGCTGGTTGATTTCTTAAATAAAAATGGATTTGATTATACCGCCGTAAGTAAAAAATGGGCAGAGCGCGAGCAGATAAGGCGTAATTCCCAAGGAAAATATATCCACAGTACAAAGGTTTTTGGGATCAAGGCAAGCTACATAAAAATAACTTTGGAAACCGACATGGACAATGACGGATTTATGCCGATTGAGGATGAGCAGATGGAACTGCCATTTAACTAAAGTCTAACCTGAAAGCATTAAGGTTAGACCATGGTTAGACCTTTGAAACCGCATGGATAGGGGCTTTATATATAGAGTCTAACCTGTCTAACCAGTCTAACCTGTTTATACATTACGTATAGGAGCTTAAATTTGGGCATGTGCGAAATTTGCAATATAAATATATAGATATGCAAGCGGTTTTTCGGTTAGACGGTTAGACCATCAGTAAAATAGCGGCTTTGAGTATGTTTTTTTGTTAATTTTTGAGTTAGACGGAAACTTAAAAAGGTTAGACTTTCGGATTAGGAGGTAGCGATGAGTAATAAAAGCAATGGAACAGCATTTGAAAAAGAGTTTGCGCAGCAGCTCTACGAACATGGCTTCTGGGCACACTTAATGCAGGATAACCAGAACGGTCAGCCATTTGACGTGATAGCGGCAAGGAATGGGCATGCATATGTATTCGATTGCAAGGATTGCCGGGATGGGGTATTTAAACTAAGCCGGATAGAGGAAAATCAGCACGACGCAATGAAGCTGTGGGCTGAGACGGGGAATAAGCCGGGACTGTTTGCAATCAGGATGAATAATGCCATATACCTGATGCCCCACAGGATGCTTGAAATTATGCATGAAAACGGTGCAAGGCAGGTGAAGGAGGAAGAATTAATGAAATATTCACGGCGAATGGAATCATGGTTGACTGCCAGGGACCGGCTGGATAAAAGGGTGATATGATGAAAATCAAAATCAGTAACGAGATTTCAATCCAGAATCCGACGCCGGAAGTAGTGCACTGGGTGAGAGGGAATTTAAACATTCAGAATCCGGAGTATTTAAAAAAAGTACGCATGGGATTATGGACGGGCAATACGCCGACGCAGCTTAGCCTTTACCATGTGGACGGAGAAACAATCGTAGTGCCTACCGGTACGGGAAAGCAGTTAAGGCAGTTTATAAAGAAGGACACGCTGATAGAGCAGGACCTGGCCGATAACGGTCTTAAAGAATACAAAGGCAGGCTTTCCCTGTACGATTATCAGGAAGCTGCCGTGGAGGCGTTGAAAAAGGCAGGGGCGGGCATACTGCAAAGCCCATGCGGTTCCGGCAAAACGCAGATGGGGATCGCCCTGGCAGCAGAACTCTCAAGGAAGGCTTTATGGGTGACGCATACGCAGGATCTGCTAAATCAGTCGTATGAGAGGGCGGCACTGTATTTCCCTGAAAAAACACTTGGCAGGATTACGGCAGGAAAAGTACACATTGGCAGTCACATAACATTCGCAACGGTGCAGACGTTGTCAAAGACGGATCTGGACAAGTTTAAATACGCATGGGACGTGATCATCGTGGATGAGTGCCACAGGGTGTCAGGAACCCCGACAAGCTTAAAGATGTTCTACAGAGTAATGAGCAGCCTTGCGGCAAAGCATAAATATGGCCTGTCCGCTACCGTGCACAGAGCAGACGGATTGATAAAATGTACATTTGCCATATTGGGGGAAATCGTTCATCAAGTGCCGGATACGGTGGTTGCGTCAAGAACGATGCAGGTAAAAGTTTTAAGGAGAGAGACCGGCATAAAGATAAACCGTGCCTGCCAGGACACTGATGGGACACTGGTCTACAATAAGCTGATCCCGTACCTGACGGGAAACAAGGAGCGAAACCAGACCATAGCAAATGATTTGATAAATAATAAAGACTGTTTCAACCTCATCTTATCTGACCGGCTGGAACACCTTGAAACATTGAGAAATCTTTTGCCGGAGGGGCTACGTTGTACCAGTTCCATGATTGACGGGAAAAT
>Ga0153924_1001247_pt1 | contig 13364 bp, 15 predicted proteins | sample TSNJ008MetaG_FD_104709 | JGI IMG/M metagenome (GOLD analysis project Ga0153924, IMG submission 104709) | Attine ant fungus gardens microbial communities from New Jersey, USA - TSNJ008 MetaG | ecosystem: Host-associated > Fungi > Mycelium > Unclassified | place: USA: New Jersey, Wharton State...
TGGCCTTTATAAAAACAATGTGTTGCATTTTTCACACGGCCAAGAGGCAACCTGTTGCCTATTTGTTTATAACTAATGAGAGTGGCTCAAAAAATAACAACTGGAGGGCAGAGCTCTGCTTTAGCATTTTTTCAAAAAGTAGAAAATTTTAATTTTAGTATATCAAAAATTGAAATTGGAGCCCCCAAGTTGCAAATGGATATTCCATGGATTAAATTTCGTTAATTTACTGCACCACAGCCGATTAACTACATCAAATCAGCAGTAAATCTCAATCATCCAAAAATCCGTATTGTATTCATCATATGTCACCAACTCACAATACCCCTACAAATAATTACAAATGGCACCCTTATCCGGCTCCCATCCCAGGTGAGCAAGGGTGGAAAAATCTCCAAATCGCTTCCCACCCTAAACAAATCCATCTCTCAGATCTAAACGAATTGGTAAACAAACGTTCGGTAAGATCAGTGTCAGAATCAGAAGAGTCTCAGGAAGCCCTTCCTCCATATTCTCACCCCTTTAGTGACTTTATTGCGGATAAAACCAAAGCAGCTCTCTCAATTCCTGGCTATGCTTCCCCTGAAGACTTCTTCCGTAGTAACCCCGAAGAATCTGCAGAGGCTATCGCACAATACCGCCACGCAGATCCCAAACGGGAAGTTATAAAGCTTGTTAATCTTAAAAAGACAAGGATCGATCAAAATATCGACGCTGTTTATCAAAGAATTAAAAACCAAATACAGGCTTCAACTAATTTGGAGGAGAAAAAGAACCTTTCTCAAAGTTTTCTGGATCAAATAAAATCCGGACCCGAAGGAGTCACTACTCTGGAAAGTTATAGTCAACGAGTTATTGATGCCATGAAACGAGAGTTAGATAAAATAACATTTCGGGGAAAAAATAGATGGGTTGAAGCAGGAGCATGGCCGAATACCACCAATGCAGAAAATTGGACCAAGGAGTGGCAGTCCCGTTTAAATGAAGCGAAAGAACAAGTGGAAAATGGCGTTCGTCCACTTCAAACGCGTTTCCGTCAAGAGATCGATGCTAGGGTTTCCAATTTGCAGGCTGACCTCACACGGTTAGCAAACACCTCGGTGATTTCGGAGCCCACACCTATAAGGGAAGTTATTCTTCCTCCTCAAGTCCGTTATGTGCCTGCTCGGCGTTCCGGATCTCTTCCTCCCTATAAAGCGCCATTTAATAATTACAATTCATCCGAACCTGAAAAAAATGGGCTTCAACACATGATGCGTCACATTGGTTACGACGTAGTTGAAGACTTTTATGAGAGCAGACCCGCCGATGCTCAAAAGGCCGCCCGAAGCGGTTATGAAAGTCCAAGGGAAGAAGTAGTCAGGCTTCTCCTAACAGGAGGATATCAAAACATTAATGATCACATCCGTGCAAGATATGAATTTTACAAACAGGAAATACAAAAGCAGTCCTCCGTAGAGGCGAAACAGAAGTTTGCTCAAGCCTTTCTCAATGAAATGAATGTTAATAAGTCGACGTGGAACAGCTATGTTGAGGAGGATAAAAATCAACTAGCCCTATGGATGGAAAAAGCACTCGATACCATTCAATTTAGGAAACCCAATAGATGGTGTCCGCGAGGCACGAAATGGTTTCGCAGCGGCTGGGAGGTTTTCTGGGGAGCACCTTGGCCCTATACCAGCGTCCAAAAAAGATGGAATCGTGAATGGTATACGGAGGGATTCCCTGCGGAAGGGCGTCCACCTCGTCTCAGCGCAGCAAAATCTGCAGTTAGAGAGGGATTGCAGCAAGCTTTTAATGAAGCGTCCAAAACGTTCGACTCTACCATTACTACGTTATTCCACGAATTAGATGCTATTGCACTAATAGAACCTCGCCAAGGGGGACAATAGCCTCATCAATATATTGTGTTCAGATGTCGTTTAGGCTGCCGTTTCAAGTATCACCAATCGGTAACTTGTAATTAAATTGGGGTCAGGGGAGTTTAATACCTCCCCTAGCCCTATCAATTAGGTATGGCAAAAGCATCACACTGATCCGACTCACAGCCGTGGACTTGTTCTCAATATGAAAACAGAAAGTGGAGATCATTCACTTTTTATATTGATACAACAAATTTCAATGTAAAAGACCTTCGCTCAAAATTGCCAGAGGCTCATATAGAGCCGGCGGCATACAATATCGTGGAAATAACATTCATTATGCTATTTACGAAAATTGAAAAATTTTATTCTCCTCGCGTTGAAGAATTCGTCTGTTTACATTTTAAAAAATGTACACCGAGATCATTCCTTATGCCGGTTGGGAAAAGAATCTTCGCATCTTTAATGATGACGTCGAACTCATAATTACTTTGGACGTCGGGCCTCGGATCCTCTCTTATTGTCGTCATGGAGAAGAAAATGTCCTCAAACAATATCCGGAGCAATTGGGAAAATCAGGGGAAGCCGAGTGGCGCATCCGTGGCGGACATCGCCTTTGGACAGCCCCGGAAGATGCGTCCATCACCTACCATATTGACAACGTTCCGGTGGCTTTTTCCCAATCACAAGCAGGCGAAGTTTTGCTCACAAGCTACCAAAAACAACCCATTCAAATTCGCAAGGAAATCGCTCTGACATTAGGGAAATCTTCTCATGTCACCCTGCACCACTCTATTTTTAACGACAGTGCAACCGATCTCACTCTCGCGCCATGGGCTCTTACAGTGATGGCTTCCGGTGGTTTGGTAATCATCCCTCAACCTCCATTGGGTGAACATCCCCGTGATCTTTTACCCAATCGGAAGATGGTACTTTGGCCCTATACAGATCTCAGTGACTCCCGTTGGAAATTTGGAGCTCAATACATTACACTAAAACAAGATGCCAACTCCTTACCGACCAAACTTGGCTTGGCACATCGGCAGAAGTGGATTGCGTATTTGCTGAATTACAATCTATTCATTAAAAGCTTTTCCTTTGAAGAAGGTGCACTATATCCGGATGACGGATGCAATTTCGAAACATTTTCAAATTCAGAGATGACAGAAATTGAGTCTCTAGGCCCCCTAAAAAAGATCCGTCTAGGAGAAGCCGTTCACTTGCGAGAAGATTGGCATCTCTTTAAACTTGAAAAACCTGACCCTTTGCGACGGAGCGCTTTGGAAAATTGGTTGCCAGAGTTCCTCCAAAAATTGGAATTATGATCCTCTCCTCTCAATCCAACCGCCCATTAAGGCTTGTCATCAAAGTATATAGAAAGCCATAGTTCTGTTGGGTTACGTTGGCCACACGCCATAAGAAAAGCTTAGTTCCTGACTATGAATACCAGACTCTTTTTCACTTCGTTGATACTTGCGATTTTGACTGCCTGCCAAATTGTTAATCCGGATGGACCAGCGCGCATCGCTATGCGACAGGCTATCCTTCAAGAACATCCGGGGAATTATTTTATTGGGAGGCGAATGTATAAGGTAGACTACAAGATGTGGGGTTGGATTAGAAAACCAGGCCAACAATGGAGTACTGCTCAGCTAGTAATGCTCAATGAACAAAAGTGTCTTGCACCTGACCGGCAACGGAACAAAATTGGATCCGACAACAATTACGAATATCGCCTCGAAGGTTATTTTTCCGGTCAAACAGTGTATGAGCCCGCCAGCAATGGCTTTTACCCAGAATTTGTTTTATTAAAAGCAACAGTTCTTTCTACTTCGCCAGAAAATATTTATCGATACCAGGAAGAGCTCATGCCCGAATACCGCTTACTCACTCCACCCTCAGGCTAAGCGCATCAGCCTGTATTTCAAAAAAGCGTTATTTGTACTTGCGGCTTCTAAAAGAAGCCAGCAAGCTGTCGACTTGATCGGTTTCTTCTAAGCCGCAAAAACTGCAAATAAACATCTTTTTGAACTACAATTTGCGCTCTTGTAAGTGAAATGGAGAGAGCCTAATTGATTTTTAAAAAATAGAAATTGGATGAGCACCGCTGAAACAGCCGTTTTAACTACTACCTCCAATGAACTTGCAGGCTATCAAGTGATTCACCAATTGGGGATTGTCCAAGGTATTGTGATCCGCTCTCCCATTAATGCCCAGGGATTTTTTGGGGCTCTTAAAATGATGATAGGACGTCGTAACCAAGCTTACATTCGAATTTGCCAAAAGGCTCGTGAAGAAGCTTTAAACGCACTCATTCAACAAGCACAAGAACGTGGGGCTAATGCACTTTTGGCGGTTCACTACGACGCTACCGAATTTTTGCAAGGTGCTACCGAAGTGCTTGCCTATGGAACAGCGGTAGTAGTGCAACCGGTGGCGCTAAATTGATCAATGATTCGTTCAAAAGGCATGAGATCCCCTATACTGTGCGTTATCCCTGTTCATACCGACGGATGTTTGCTGCAACAGCCGCAGCGCTCTTGATTGGAAATAGCGTTCTTGAAGCAATGGCAGCAATGGCCTGTGGCACACCGGTGATATCCCATCGTGTGGGTGGAGCAACGGAAATTTTAAATTAGGAACCTTCTTCGAGCTGCCTTTTTGATACGGAGAATACCGGAGAAGCCACAGCATTAATAGTCCACCTTTTTGGGAATCAAAGTTTTTATGAAGAAATCATCTACTTTGGCAACAACCCAGGCCACGTAAACATTCCGCATTTAAATTCATTGCGTTCTCCATTTCGTGGCAAATAGTTCACTAAACGAAGAGAAATGAAAATTGTCCATATTATCAACGAAATCGGATGTGGTGGGGCTTCTCGCACGACTATCGATTTGCATTTGGGATTGCGCCAATCTGGAGTGGAAAGTTTTTTGCTCACCCGGGGCGGTCTAAAAGAATATACTACCGTCCCTCATTGCGAATACTATCCCTATCTAGAACAACGAGATATTTTCTGGCAGGCTTATTCTCTTTTAGTAAAAATCAAACAGCCAGCGGTCTCTGGTGTCTCTTTCTGCCTGGATTTGTTTGGATGTGATCTTACTCGCCATCCTCTAGTTCGAGAAGCGGATATTCTGCACTTACACTGTCATGCTGGATTCCTTTCAAGCGCTTCCATCGCAAAACTAGGAGCACTCAACAAACCATTTTTCTGGACGGTTCACGATATGCATCCATTGACTGGTGGCTGTCACCAATTGGGCGGATGTGATCGTTTCACGGAAACTTGCGGCGAATGTCCTCAACTAGATGATGAATCGCTAAATTTCACCGCTCAAAATCTCACCGCGCTTTCTTCCGCGGTGGCTGCAGCAAAACCGATCTTTGTTGCTCCGAGTCAAAAGATCCTCCAACTTGTAAGAAAGAGTCGCGTATCCAGGGAATCAATCAGTTATTGCATTCCCAACGGCGTCAATTGCAATATCTTTAAACCATTAGAAAAAAATGCCTGTCGGGACAAACTGAATCTTGAAAAGGACGCATGGTATATTCTTTTTACAGCTCGTGATATTCTGGATCCTAACAAAGGAGCAATACACGCGTTGGAAATATTAGAAGTCATCAGGCAGTATCCGTTAACCGCAAAAGCGGTGGCTTCAGGAAAAATGCGAGTCTTATGTTGTGGCGTAAATGCCAACTATTTTCAGCCGCAAGGCTGGCAAGTCGCTCAATTCGGATATGTCTCAGCGGACAAGATGCCTTTAATTTATAACAGTGCGGACCTTTTTCTCTTTACTTCCCGAGAGGAGGCTTTTGGCAACGTGGTTTCTGAAGCAATGGCCTGCGGGACGCCAGTCGTTGCTCACAAAGTCGGTGGTGCCATTGAGCTCTTGGAGAGCGAACCTCTTTCGAGCTGTCTTGTTAACATAGGAGATACTGATGAGGCGGTAGCGCTTATAGTTCGCTTATTCCAAAATAAGCAATTTTATCAGAAACTCAGTACACTGTCTGTTAACAGGATCAGACAAAATTATTCTCTGGAAAAACAGGCAGCCTCCTATCGGGAGCTTTACGTGAATCGCCTGACTGAACAGTCATCAAGCGCGATTCCCATCCTATCATCTGTATCGCCTATACAGGAAGGCGCCAAAGAAGCACTTTTATATGCTATCGAAAAAATGGAAGCTCAGATTGAGAAAATGCACGCCGCTGCCGAAAAGCTCAAAAATCGGGTTCATCAATCTACGGCAACAACCCAGGACACCTATAGTTAAAATCGTATAAAATAATTATAGCGAAAGGCCTATAAAATGATTACACCTTTGTCGCCCTTTTTCTTCCGGACTTTGTTGCGAAAAACACGTCCGTCCGGCGGCTGCCGGATCATTTTATAGGTGTTTCGCGATGGCTCGCTTATTCCAAACCGAAAGGAGTTATATCACAAAGACTGAGCGCTCGATCTATGAGGATAACGTCACCAATCCTTTTTTGGAAAACAGGGAGTTTCCGATTAGCAGATTTATACGAATTCCCTGACTGAACAGCTATCGGATGCGACGCACTCCAAGATTGTGGAGCCAAGGTTCTTGTAATGGATAAGGAAAGGAGGACATTGGGGTAGCCACGGTAGAACGCCATGAGAGAGAATCTCGGAAATAGAAAGCGGATGGACTTGTTGCACGTTTAGCAGCGAATGAATTCCCGTTACCAAATTGGCCGTATGGATTTTGGCTCCCAAAATCAAAATTTTCCAATGTACTGTTTCTCACAAGCCAGTGAGGGCGTGAACGAGCGGAAGGATTCCTCTGCTGCAATTTACAAGACGAAACGGCGATCGCTCTCTGAAACACATCATCTTCGACGAAACTTGGATAAACAATGGGGCTGGCAATACCGGCAAAAGGAATTAAAAAAGCAGTACTACTCAATACGAGACGGATAACTGTTTGCAACAGAGATTGTATCATCCTGAAAGATAATGCGCGACGGGCTATTTTTCAATGTAGGCGATGATTCTTATTTTCTGCGCGTAGTTTTTCTTGCCAGCATTGTTTATTGTACAGCCAATAAAGATAGATAGAGGAGAATTTTCGAGGATACTCGGCATGCCCGGAAACAATATTTCGGAAATAAAAGGCGGAGGGACGCAAGATACGATCCATGCTGTAGGGGTCTATGGCACAGAGGCCAAATTTCGCCTTGTATCCATAATGCCATTCATAATTATCGGCTAAGGACCATACAAAATACCCGCGCACATCGTAACCATTTTTTTTGGCAAGCTCTACCATTGCTATGTGCTTGCGAATGTAATCTAAGCGCTTGGAATCCCTATCTACTGCAACACCATTTTCGGTAATCATCATCGGTTTTCCATAGCGATTGGCGACAAATTCAATGTTATTATAAAGACCGATGGGGTCGATCCGCCAACCTATGGAGGAATAACAGGGCCCGTCGTGCGCTTTGAATGTTAGCAAGGAAGCTAGGCCAGCTACTTGACTATAATAATAGTTAATACCCATAACATCGCACACATCATACGTTCTATCTAGATGATCGAAATTGAATCTCTGCATCATGTTGTAAAATACGTTGCCCGGATCGAGCCGACTGTGCTGCCACCAAGGCAATGCTTCCACCGAAATAATAACAGCGTCTTTTCGTAGCGAACGAATAATCGCAACGCTTTCGCGAAACTGCCGCACGCTGGCATCTAGTGCACGACGGTAGTTCGAATAATCCAAAATGCGAGCCGGCGGCCACAATCCGGCAATATAAGCAGTGGTCAGTTGACCATTGGGTTCATTTTGCGGGGCATAAAATCGAACATCCGATCCGAACGCGCGAACCATTTTAGTGACAAAGGCTCGCCAATGGGAATCAGCTAACGGATGCAGCCAATTAGATCGAACAGGATGGCGCCTATCATAAAGCCAAATCGGAAATGTAAAATGCCAAAGACAAACAATCGGTTCAATCCCAATAGCTTTTAGCTGGCGTGCACGATTCACGTAATTCCGGATCGCTGACTCGTTATAAACACCCGGCTGGGGTTCAATCCGTGCCCACTCCACGCTAAATCGGTAATGTGTCGGCTTGATCTTCTCGAGAGCTTGAAGATCTTTTTTCCAAAGCGTCCAACTATAATCGGCATTCCCCTTGATTGGAGCGCGACCGCCTTCGATCAACGTCTCCCAATCTGTCTGAAAATACATTCTATCAGACGGCGGGACCCCAGGGTCTTCATATTGATAGCTACTGGCCGCAATCCCCCAGGCAAATTCGCCTGTCCTTGCCTTTTTCCAAGCAACCCGTTGAGCAGTAGTTACGTCAGGCGTAGGCGGCAAGGAAACGCAGCCACTCAAAAGCAATATTATAAAAAGGGGGAGAAGCGCCATCATGAAAGGGCTCTTTTTTATGAGAAAGTGGAGGGCTTGACAACTACGGACTAATCCGGTTCGTTGCCCTGGATGGCAACTTCCTCGTCTCTTTTTATTCCGGGCAAAGTTGATACGGGCTCACGAATCGATGCCACCTTTTCCCGGCTTCGTATTGAGAAAAAAAAAGGCCTCATTACATATATAACCGGTGGTGACCCCTCACTCACAAAAACCTTGGAGATTGCCTTGGCTTTGGAAAACGCAGGAGTGGACATTTTAGAGTTGGGCATCCCTTTTTCTGACCCCGGCGCAGATGGTCCGACGATTCAAGCAGCATCTCAACGCGCCTTAATGGCTGGTGCCAGCGTCGAAAAAATCCTTGAAATTGTGCAGGCTCTCCGACGCCAATCTTCTTTACCTGTGGTTCTTTTTACTTATCTCAATCCCCTTTACTCCTACGGATTTCAAAAATTTCTTACAGATGCGGCTTCTGCCGGAGCGGATGGATTGCTGATCCTCGATTTACCCCCTCAAGAAGCGGCTTTCCATGAAGATCTCAATATGAAAAGCGCCCTCCAGGCTATTCAACTGGTAACTCCTACAACAAGCGAGGCTCGTATCGCATCCATTGTGGAGGCAGCCCAGGGTTTTATATATTATGTTTCCTATGAGGGGGTTACTGGAACACAGACTAAGTTTTCAGAAAATCTGTCCATCCAAATTCAACGAATTCGCCACCAGACTTCTTTGCCCATCGCGGTCGGATTTGGTATTTCCACCCCTGAACAGGTAAAAGCCGCTACAGCTTATGCCGATGCAGCAGTAGTGGGCAGTGCCCTGGTAGCTTGTATCGCGAAGCATTCTTCCTCTTCGGACTTGTTGCAGCGTGTAGAAAGTTTGGTTCGACCACTTGCGGAAGCTGCCCGAGGAGCCTAAAGTTCTCGCACACGAGCTATGAAATTGTTTTTTACAAAAATGAATGGTGCGGGAAATGATTTTGTCATGATGGACAACCGGGAAGGCCGGATTTGTCTCACTGCTGCTCAAATCTCTTGGCTTTGTGATCGACACCGTGGCGTGGGAGCGGATGGGTTACTCCTAGTGGAGCCTGCAACGCAACAAGGGGATTTTCGAATGCGGTACTATAACAGCGATGGTCGCGAGGCAGAAATGTGTGGAAATGGCACGCGCTGTTTTCTTCGCTATGCTCTGCGAATCTCAGGCAGCCAGCAAAAAACGCTTTCTTTTGAAACACCAGCTGGTCTAATTCGCGGAACATTGCTCAATCATAGCGTCGAAATTCACATGAGCGATCCCAGAGATCATCGACCCCCAACTATTCTTCAACTGGAAAACGGACCCGATGAAGTTCATTTTATCAACACGGGCGTTCCCCACGCCGCCGTTTATGTCAAGGATCTCGAAAAAATAGATGTTCACCGCCGTGGCGCCGAACTTCGCCAACATGCCGCGTTTGCGCCATCGGGAACAAATGTCAATTTTATTCAAATTCTTGCGCCTAATCATCTGCGGATTCGAACTTACGAACGCGGAGTCGAAAGTGAAACGCTTGCCTGTGGCACTGGAGTCGTCGCCTCTGCTCTTCTGCATCATTTACATACCGGAGCCCCCTCTCCCATTCGCGTCGCTGTCCAAGGAGGCGACACTATTCAGGTTTCTTTCGAAAATGCCCCTAATTTTCAAAATGTCCGAATGCTAGGTCCTGCGGAATTTGTTTTCGAGGGAGAAGTGGAACTCCCAGATTAATCTCATGAAATTTTTTGGAACTTATACTGCCCTAATCACTCCATTTCGAAATGGAACCTTAGATACCGCCGCATATCGCCAACTGATCGAAACACAAATTGCGAGCGGAATAGCCGGAATCGTTCCCGTCGGAACCACGGGCGAATCTCCCACACTTACGACCGAAGAGCACACAGAAGTTGTGCGCCTGGCGGTCGAGCTTGCGCGGGGTACTGTTCAAGTAATCGCTGGCACTGGTTCCAATTCGACAGCCGAAGCAGTGCATCTCACCCAAGAAGCGGAAAAATTGGGCGCCGATGCTGCACTACTCGTCGCCCCTTATTATAACAAGCCCTCTCAGGAAGGACTCTACCGGCATTACCAAAAAATTGCTCACTCCACCTCCTTACCCTTAATACTTTATAGTATCCCAGGACGATGTGGAGTTGAAATTCAAGCCGAGACAGTCGTACGTCTCGCATCTGATTGTCCTAATATTGTTGCACTGAAAGAGGCAGGAGGTGATGTGGAACGCATGAGCCGATTGCGAACCATGCTGCCTTCCCATTTTTCTCTTTTATCCGGAGATGATTCGTTGACTCTTCCTTTCCTTGCGGTGGGAGCCCGAGGCGTTATTAGTGTTGCTTCCAACATCATTCCCCAAGAAATTTCTCAACTCGTGAAAGCCTGGCATGACGGCCAGCCGGATATAGCCCTCCGATTTCATCTGAAATACTACACCTTTTTTAAAAGCCTCTTTGTAGAATCCAATCCCGTGCCACTCAAATATGCCCTCTCCCTCCTGGGTAAAAGTTCTGCGGAAGTTCGCCTACCGCTTTGTGAGCTTTCTGTCCCCAGTAAAGAAATCGTTCGTCGCGCACTGGAACAGATTGAACTCTTGCCGCTGACCCAATGACACCCTCTATTCGGCTTCTCATCACTGGAATTCACGGGCGTATGGGACAAGCAGTAGCTAACTGCGCACGGGAAGATGGCCGTTTTCAAATTACTGGAGAAATCGGTTCACACGATTCTTTTTCCACCGTTTTGCAAAAAGGAGATGTTACAATCGATTTTACCGCGCCAGATGCCACGCTCACCTTCGTTGAAGCTTCCGCTCAGGTCAATAAACCTATTATCATCGGGACTACCGGCCATAGCGAAACTGTCCGGGCAGCTATTACCCAATACGCTCATAAAATTCCAATTGTCCTTGCACCCAACTTCAGCGTGGGAGTCAATACCCTTTTTTGGCTCACCCGAAAAGCCGCGGAGATTCTGGGTCCTGAATTTGATTTGGAAATTGTGGAAATGCACCATCGTCATAAAAAGGACGCCCCGAGCGGCACCGCCTGCCGATTGGCCGAGATTTTATCGGAGGTACGCACCCTTTCCGTAGCTCGAGCGGTGCGCCACGGTCGCCAAGGAATGGTCGGCGAGCGACCGACCGCCGAAATCGGAATGCATGCCCTTCGGGGAGGGGACGTCGTGGGAGATCACACAGTTCTCTTTGCAAGTGAAGGTGAGCGGGTGGAACTCTCTCACAAAGCGTCTAGCCGGGCAACCTTTGCAAGAGGTTCGTTGCGAGCCGCAGCCTGGATCCTCCAACAACCTCCGGGACTCTATGATATGCAGGACGTGCTTCACCTCCGCTAAAACGATCTTTCATGCCTTCTGTCGATTTTCGTGCAGGCATCGCGCTAGGGTCAAATCAGGGAGATAGCTTATCTCATTTGCGGCAGGCAGCCAGGACTCTTCGGCAACTCTCTTCTTCCCCGGATTCTGTTCGAGCCTCCCATATTTATAGAACCGAACCAGTGGACTGCTTACCAGGTTCTCCTTTTTTCTTGAATGCCGTTGTAGAAATTGAATGGAGAAAAGACGTGCTGACGCTCTGGGAAAAACTGCAAGCACTGGAAACTACTGCGGGACGCCAGCGCTCGCAGCAGCCGCTCCATGCACCGCGTCCCTTGGATCTGGATTTTCTTTACTTCGGCTCTACTGTGCTTACTTCTGGCCCCGTACACCTTCCGCACCCTCGAATCAAAAATCGCCGCTTTGTTTTGGCTCCATTGGCCGATTGTGCGCCTGATCGAGTACTTCCTAATGAAAAACTAACCATTCAGCAGCTTTTGGCTACGCTTCCATTTTTTCCATCCGCGGAAAAAATAGAAGAAACTCTTTTTACTTAAAATACATAATTACTGAATATCCATGAAAATAACCCCCATTTTTTTACGTGAGAGATGGATAAATAAAAAACAACGAGGCCATCGATGGGCTGCGCTTACAGCCACAGACTATCCCAGTGGTCGCATATTGGACGGCACTGGACTGGATTTTATTTTGGTGGGCGATTCCCTGGCAATGGTGGCCTTAGGCCATGCTGATACGACGGAGGTGACTCTGGAAACTATGGCACACCACACAGCAGCTGTCGCACGGGGGGTACAACAGACTCTTTTGGTGGCGGACCTTCCAAAGGGCTCCTATGAAACCGAAGAAATCGCGTTGAAGAGCGCCACTGCTCTCCAGGCAGTTGGTGCTTCTGCAGTAAAACTGGAGGGCGGTCGAGAATGCAGTTCTATCCTTCGTGCCCTGACCTCCCACGAAATTCCTGTCCTGGCCCATATAGGTCTCCTACCCCAGCGTGTCCGAGAGGAAGGTGGTTATCGAAAACGCGGCAAGACCATCGAAGAAGCGGAGCATATCCGTGCGGATGCGATGGCCGTACAAGAGGCGGGAGCCTTTGGCGCGGTATTAGAAATGGTGGATTCTTCGTTGGCCGCCGAAATTACACGCCAACTTCAGATTCCGGTCATTGGTATCGGAAGCGGAGAATGCTGTGATGGGAAAATTTTAGTACTTGCCGATGTGGCTGGATTTTCACCCTGGTACTGGCCAAAATTTGCCGCCTGTTATGGAGATGTCTCAGGAGAAATTCAGCGATCTGCCGAGAAATTTATCCAGGAGGCTCGCCGCATGGATGCCAGAAAACCAAACGGGCCGGCTTTCTCTTAAAAGGGTTTTTTTTGAATTTCTCGTATGAAACTCATTCTGATCCTCTTGATTTCATCGGTCTCAGCCTTTGGTGAACTGGCACCCTCTGTGTATCAAGAGAAACAACGCTTGGCACCGGAACATCTTCAACTACACATTCTCGATGTCACGACCGCTAGTGTATCTGCAGAAACCCGGGTGAGAGTTTTGGCAATTGTGACTCGAGTGATGCGGACAGCCTCTAAAATAAAAAACAATGATCAGTTGGAGATTGAGTATCGGATTACTTTGCATCCCAAACGATGGTGTGGTCCCGGCGAAATTCCATTGCTAAAAAATCAGGAGAATACAGTTGCTTATCTCACAA
>Ga0153924_1001250_pt1 | contig 13335 bp, 15 predicted proteins | sample TSNJ008MetaG_FD_104709 | JGI IMG/M metagenome (GOLD analysis project Ga0153924, IMG submission 104709) | Attine ant fungus gardens microbial communities from New Jersey, USA - TSNJ008 MetaG | ecosystem: Host-associated > Fungi > Mycelium > Unclassified | place: USA: New Jersey, Wharton State...
GGGGGCGTTTTTGCCCTTTTTTGATCTCAATAGATAAAAATATTCCAAATCAGATATTTTAATATAGAAACTTCAAAGACCACTCAATTTAATAATAAAAAGTGGTCTTTTTCAGTGCCCTCTGTTTATGCGGGGTTGAAGCATTTTTTATTGGATCAGAGCTGACTCGTTTTTTCGTTTCAAAGTGTTTCGAATCGGCTGAAATCGTTACTATTTGGGTCAAATTTGGGTCAATATTTGGGTCAAAGTCATATCACGTTTGCGAGCTCAATAGTACGGATTTGCTGGCTTTGGATGACGTGTATCTTATTGAATGCATATCAACCAAAAGACAGGCGGCAACCGTTAATTGATTCAGCGGTTGCCTCTTGTTTATGGAGGATTGTGGTTTATAGAATTAGCAAATACTTCGTTACCATTTTGCCCCATGCAGGAATTCTCACAATAAATCTTTAAGTACTTGATAATTGAATAAGTTTTTGGCATGGATATGGATTAGTGATATGTAATTGTCTAAGAAAAACTTTAATTATATAGGGTAGTTATATGAATTGCGAATATTAAGCACCTAGTCTTAATAGAAACAAAATTAATTAAAAAAATTAAATTGAAAAATGTCGTAATATGTCAAAAATAACGTTTGAATTGTTTTGACGTTTGAGTTGCAACAAGTTATTATCAAACCATAGAATGAAACAAAAGAAAATAATAAATCAAAAACAAAACAAGACGCTTTTTGAGAGTTTTTAGGGGAAGGGAGGTGCCGATAGTTGTAGAATTAACATTATAATGATGAAAGAATCTGAGAATTAATGAAACTAGCAAATTTCTCAAGAAAGGAGAGTATGGTATTCCATACAACATTATTATGAAAAAATTCTTTTTACTATCATGTGTAGCAACATTATTTGTCACTAGCGTAGTATTTGCAGCATCCTCGGCAAAAGTATATTATAATAGTTCTTTGTCAAAAGGAAGGACAGACACTATAAAAAATAGATTGAACTCAATGGGGTATTCTTCGTCAAGATCTTCGGATCCATCAATAAGTACAGTTAAATCAGCATTTGGTTCTAATGCGGTAGTGCATATTTTAACACATGGAGGAGCCGGTGTGTTGGTATGCTCTAATGGAAACCTGACTGCAAATGCAGTATCATCCTATTATGGCTCAAGTGGATTGTCTGGAACTAAGTTGATCTTTTTAGAAGCGTGTGAGGCAGGTAGAAGTTCAAGTACTGATGGGCATTTCCCTTCTGTCTTTTCAAACAAAGGAGCAAAATCGAGTGTTTCTTTTACGACCACTATATCTGCGAGCTCAGATACGAATGGTATTCATTACTTTTCAGAACAAGTGTACTATTATTTGCAGAATTCTTATTCGGTAAGTGACGCTGTGAAATATGCTAAAACTGCCACATATGGTCTATATGGAAAATATTATGGTGCAGAAAGTGTAACAGTATATAGAGGATCAACAAAGATATATTAGGGAAAAAATATTATTCTTGAGGAGGGACATAGTATGAAGAGCAAATATGTAATTACCGGATTTTTAATTGCTACATTGCTTTTTACAAGCTTGGGATTTTCTTATAATGCTAAAATGGAAGTGTTGAATCAGCAGATTGAAGAACTTGAAGCGTTAACTGATAGTGAAAATATAGTTTATGTTGGAACGGTAGAAAAGAGTGATAAATTGTATTCAAATGATCTGATCTTTCAAGATGAGAATTTTGAGTATTATGTGGATCCAATTAACGGTAATGTAGAGAGAATAGATTGTTTGGACTCAAAAGAAATAACTGATGGCTCAGAAGCAATAATCAGTTCGGAACCTAATATAAGCGAATTAGAGGAATCTTCAAAAAATTTGTTTTTAACTCATTTAGGAAACGATGATAATGTTTCTTTGCAAATTGATTTCTACAGTTCTGTGGGAGTTGGATATGATTTTGAGATATGTGAAGTTGATAAGCAAGGAGAAACAGGTAAACGAGCAATTATTTCTTACGATGAATCTGGTGAACTTTCCATAGCTTGTTTTTATAAGAATGAAGTAGATGTAAACAGTTTTTCTTTAACAGAAGATCAAGCGTTTGAAATAGCTCAAAATGAGATTGAAGAAAAGACTATTGGAGGAGACTTGCAGGGTAACGATGGAGTTTCTTCTGTTCAAATCAAATCAAGTTCATCAGAATTAAGAGTCTGGGATGGAAGAGAGTTTTTTGAATTTAGCATAATTGCAGATGTCGAATTTGAGACTAGAGGTAAAATTCAAAAGGAATACACCATAGATGTTGACACAAGTACTGGTGAAATACTTGACTTTGTTTGGACATTGAACTAAACTGAAATAAAAGTGAATAGGCTGGAGTTTAATGCTCCAGCCTATTAAACTCTTGGTGCATATGTTTAAAAGCGAGGGGAATTATGAAAAGAAATGTGAAGAGAATGATATTGCTTATGATGTTTTTAGTATGTATTATGACAGGATGTAATAATACGGCTCAACTAAAGAAACCCGAAAAAATTCAGGTCATAAGTGATGAAAATATTACAGAATATTCAAAAGATACGGTTGAGTACGCTTCGATCTATGAAATCATAAAAGAGGCGTGGAACAAGACTACGATTGACCAAAGTACTCCTTTGGCTATACAAGCAATGTTTATTAACCCAGATTCGGTTGAAAAAATCACTACAGAAATCCGTTTCTATTATCAAAATAGCATTTTGGTTAAGCGCGGCGAATCTAGCTTGACGGTTCAATATTACTCGTTTTTTCCGATGGATGATTTATCTATGGTTGCTTTGACAGAAAAGGGGGACTATGATAGCAATGCAGTTCTTTACTATATTTCATTTACGGATGAACAAAAAGAAGAACTTAAAAAGCTATGCTTAACTAATGAGTGAGTTCAAAGGAGAGGTGTCTAAATTTTGTTTAAAATCGGAAAATTGATGTGGAATTGGCCCGAAATTACATATGCAATGTATTTTTACGTATCATTCCGAAGCCGCTCAGAACGTCTATTGCGTCTTTGATCCCGGCGGCATAACTCAAAGTGGCGTAGTCAGAGGTTATGATTTTGTTTACTCTTCGATTAGGCCGTTGATGGTGTCTCTTTGTGAATCGGTAAGTTTTAGGCCAATATATGCCGATCTGGCATCTTCTTTTAAAGAACTATGCTCCTTATATTCACGGTCACTGTTCATGAAGTAGACAAGGGAGTCCTCTTTGAGTTCCCCTAAAAATCGTTTCACAGTTATATAGGTATTGTCTTCGTGCATAGAATGCGAATGCCCCCCCCTCTGTTATTAAGGATTATTTTTTGTTGATATTTATTAAAAGTCAAATATGTATTGATTGGAAGTTCTGCCTTATATCAGTGTTTCCTGTTTGCACTTCGGGCAGAACAGCGGGGAGTTTTCGAGTATTGTATCTCCGCGTATTCTCTGATACGGGTTTTGCTCTTCCATACGGGACATAGTATCCATCTTTCTTCAAGCATTATTTCACCTTGAATTATTAATAATCCACTCGGAAATATCATTAATCACAATATCTGATACTGGTGTATTCTGTGAATACTCAACCGCTACCAGTTTTGAAAAAGGAACTTCATCACCACTATACTCTCCAAATAGATGATTAAGTTTTGGATAAGATATAAACGTCACATCGTTGTGTGCGGCAAGGCCGTCCTTCCATAATTGGAAATCAACCATTGTCACTTGACGGTCTTTTTCACTTGCTCTCGTACTTAGACTCCATTTCTTTATAATGCTTATAACAATAATATTCGGCCTCTCCCGAAAAACCAAGAACCTTCTCTGTACCTTGATTATAGCACCCATTAACTTCGCAATATTGTCCTATGGAATCATTAACAACGTTCTCCTCATAATATACCTGGGCTTCACTTAAAAGTGCTATATCAGAAACGCCAAGCAGTCTATATGAGTGGCTTACACTTTTACTTTGATCATTAAGAAATGGCCTAATTATATACCCCTCCCCATTAATAACCGGCACTTCAATATAATACGAATCTAATGCCCCTGCTTAAATGCGTAGGATGCCCATTATAGCTGTCTTGAAACTCGCGGGATATTGAAGTCATGCGGAAATGATAAGTATTATATGGACACGACAAAAGTATAAGTATTATCTACCCTTAAATTTAAAACAATTTCGTAAAAATAAACGGCGGCGGATTGTTCAAATTTTTAGTGGCTGCCATGGTAGTAATCTCGAAAAATAAAAGAACAGCTTCTTATATGAAAGTTTGTCCCTTTAGCCAGAAAGCCCAAAGACGAACACTTGTTATTGGCAGTCCAATATTTGTTGGGCTGCCGAGTTTTGTTTATCCTTACCTTGCCTTTCTTTCTGCCCTTCTTTGTTTTCGTACAATTCTTTCTAACCAACAAAAAAATGCTATTTACACCAGCGAGGCGGATATTCTTGTCACCTGATTATAAGGAAAAAAGAAATGAGTCCTGAAAGCGTTGTAGGGTAGCTCCGAACATAAAATTTTCCAATAAATAAAGGAATAATAGTCTGACTTTAATGGGAAATATGGCACGGAAATTGTTTTTACGGACAAAATCATCGAATTGAAAAACATAGAAAATAAAGTTGACCTTCCCCTTAGGGGATACTTTATATTAAAATTGTAGAGTTGTGGTTACATCGGATCCGGTTATTGGCACAGTAGTGAATGATTTGAAAGGAGACGAGATGGAAGAAAAACGAGTAGAACATGTTGGCAATGAAGAGTTTAGCAATCAACGGGTTCCCCTATCGGAGCGGAAGAGCATGATCAGCCTGCTGACCGTTTCTCTTGGTTATGTTTTTGTAGTGACCAGTATGCAGGTGGGCGGTTCCATAGGTGTTGCGATGGATTTTGGCCAGGCAGCGTTGGCAATTTTTCTCAGCAGCATCATTCTGGCCGTACTTGCCTGTGCAATGGGGGTAATTGCGGCGAAAAGTGGTCTGACCCTGGGGCTGCTCAGTAAGTATTCCTTTGGTCAGGCGGGGACCTATGTGCCTATCGCCATTGTGGTGATTACTACCATTGGGTGGTTTTCCATTGATGCCTGGCTGATCGGTCAATCCACGAATGCGCTGTTTAGTTCCATTCCGATTATTCCGGTTGCAATACTGGCCGGCATTGGTATGACGCTAACGGCACTGCGGGGGTTAAAATGGATGACCTATCTAAGCAATCTGGCGGTTCCGCTGATTATTCTCTTTGGTATAATTTCTATGGTGACAGCTATACGCGACAGCGGTGGCATATCCGCTATGCTGGAGATTGTACAAAAAGATGAAATGACCTTTACGAAGGCGGTGTCTTTGGGAGTTGGCTCTTACGCCGTGGGAGCTGTTATGTTTACACCGGATATCATGCGTTTTGCGAAGAAAGCCAGAACAGCTGTGATCGCAATGGTAATTACCATGGTAATCGGCAATACCTTCGTGGTCATGTTCGGCGCTGTGGGTGCTGTGGCCACTGGCAATCCAGATATCGCCTATGTACTGGCGGCACAGGGGCTTCTGGCACCATCCTTCGCCGTTCTTTTGCTGAATATCTGGTCTACGGCGCAGGGCTGCGTGTATTCCGGATCCATGTCCTTAAGCAGTGTAACGCGGATTAAGCGCCCCTGGCTGGTGATTGGATTTGGGGTTATCGGTATTATCTTTGCGGTCATCGGCTTTTATGACTACTTTGGAGCCTATATTAATTTTCTGGCGTCCATGGTTCCGCCGCTGGCCGGTATTTTTTTGGCGGATTTCCTGTTCAGTTACCGGAGCGGCTATCCGGATATCGAGGAGGTAAAGCTTCCGGTGATTAATTTTGCAGGCTTTACTGCCTGGATTGCAGGTTTTTTGATCTCTCAGATTGAATTTGCCCTTCCGGTGGTCAATGCGGTATTGGCCGCTTTTTTGGTGAAGGCAGTCTGGGGAGTAGTCCTGAAAAAGCTGCGTAAAGATAAAGAATGAGGGTTTGATATGAAAAATTTTGCAGAATGTTATGTCGATAGCGGCAGTGGATTTCAGGTGGAAAATGGAGCGATATTAATCGTAGATATGCTGAATGACTTTTGCAAAGAAGGCGGAAGTATGGTATTATATGAGGGAATGGAGGCGGTGGAACCGATCCGGAGCCTGATTGCCAAGGCCCGGGAAAGAGACATGCCGGTGATCTATATTAATGACTGCCACCGGGCGGATAAATATGACCGGGAATTTGAGAAACGGACGCCTCACTGTATCGAAGGAACCTGGGGCGCTCAGGTGATTGAGGAGCTGAGACCTAAAGCGCAGGATTACTGTATTCCGAAACGACGATTCAGCGGTTTTTTTCAGACGGATCTGGATCTGGTGCTACGGGAGCTGGAGGTCAAAACTGTGATCGTCACGGGGGTTGTAACGAATATCTGCGTTCGTTCTACCTGCCATGATGCGTTTTTCCTGGGGTACCAGGTGATTGTGCCGAAGGATTGTGTCCGTGCCACAGCCCCCAGGGAGCAGGAGTCCACCCTCTGGGATATTGAAACCCATTTTGGAATCGTAACGACGAGCGGCAGTTTGTTGGAGAAAATGTAGAAATTTTGACGGGAGAATCTGCCGGAACAGGTAAGGAGCGCAAATGGTTACCGTAAAAGTAGCAGCGGAAATTACCGGAGTGACCATTAAGAGTATCCGGTATTACGAATCGATCGGCCTTTTGAAGCCCTCCCCCCGTACGGAGGGAGGGTATCGGCTGTTTTCGGAGGATGATATTTTTCGGTTACAACAGATCCAGTATTATAAGGCGCTGAAGTTTTCCCTGAAAGAAATCGCAGAGATTCTGGATGCCAGGGCCGGGGATCTGCCGGCGGTGTTTCAGAAGCAGCTGGAGCGGATTGAGCAGGTGCAGGCGGAGTATGAGCGGATTCACCGGATTCTGGAGCGCGCAGTGAGTGCCGACGATTGCGGAGACGTGCTGAATCTGGAAGATTTGCGGAGTCTTCGGAATCCACGGCGGGCAGCGGTAATCGGAATTGATCTGCAGAATGATTTTCTGGAGAACGGAGCTCTTCCCTGCAAGCGCTTTTCTGCGTTGATTCGACCGCTGCAGCAGTTCTATGAGGCGGTCCGGGCGCGGCATATTCCGATCCTGTATATTTGTGACAACCACAGAAAGGAGGATCCGGAGCTGGAAATTTGGGAGGATCACACGATTGAAGGAACCTGGGGAGCGGAGATTGTGCGGGAGTTATGGCCGGGGCCGGGAGATTATGTAATTAAAAAGCGGTATTTTAACGGCTTTATCCAGACCGATTTACAGAAAATTCTGGATCATCTGAATGTAGGAACCATTCTGTTTACCGGATGGCGTACCCACGTATGCATTGCGCAGACGGCTATAGACGCCTTTCAAAGGGGATACCGGACCATGGTGGTCCGTGACGGCGTGAACTCCACTACGAAGGAGGAGCATGAATTTGGTCTGAGTCTGCTACAGGTCAATTACGGTATTGAAATGGTTACCTGTGCGGAGGCATTAGAAGAGGCAGCGAAGGTTTTTTGAGATGAAAGCCTTCGCTGCCACTGGAAGACTGCATGCCCTGGAATCCACTCATCCAGAAAAACTGTCGATAGTCATTTTTCTTAATAATATCAGGAAAATGGCTATTTTCATATCCGCTATCTTATTTAGCGCTTACGTTTTATACATTACTTTAAATGCTTTTTGGAGATTTAATTATTCAGCATATCTTGAATTAATTCTACTAATTCTTGCGAGTAACGATAGTAATATAAGGTGCCAGTGTAATCTTGACTTTTACCCCAGGCGTAATAAATACAATGATCTGAATTGTCAGATCCGAGCGGAAAAAATAATAGAGAATCTATTTCTACGTAAGAGCCAGTTAGATATCGGAATTTGATGGGAGAGTCGTATTGGAGGTATATAAGACCGGGAAAGTGTGAGAAATCTCTTTCTTGCTCAAAGCTGGCCATGGTATAAAGAGGATATTTCATTTCGTCTCCCTTTTCGTCTAGCCACCAATTTTCCAGCAAAAGATTCCATATATCTTGAAATTCTATACTGTTTTTATCAAATGTTAATGTGTTCCCATAATGAGATAGCTGAATTGTGTCAGGTGTCTGTAGATGACGCTGTGGGTAATCGCTGTTTTCTTCTGACGAAGTCAGGGCATGGGAACAGCTAGTTAAAGAAAAAAAAAGTACAATCATGTAAACAAAGCTATATTTCAGAAAAAAATGACGTGAGGAACAGAAAAAAATGAGGTTATAACAAACGTTAATGAATTTTCCTATAATTACACCCATAGTTCTTAATGTTTTTGCTGTTTAATTGTTTTGTCTTATGTTAAGAATAAAATATATTATTCAGAATGTCAATTATTTTACTAAGTTTATATTAACGAATATCAATAAATAATTAATAGTAGCCTTAGCTTATAGTTTAATAGGAGTATCTTTAATGAAAGAACTTAGGAAAGAACCAAAAATCTCTTGATATATCATCAGAATGCTTTTTTGAATTGCGGCGGGTATCTGACGGCTTTAACATGCCCGCGTACAATTCCAATGCGGTAGCGCAGCCGCCCAGCATTGTTAACCGCGCTCCCTTTTCACACCTTTCGGTACAACAGTACCGAGGCCTGGAACACGCCGTCCTTTTGCTCAAATCCCGCCATCCCGCCATACTTCCCGGCAATCGCCCGCACGGACGAAAGGCCCAGCCCCGTGCCGCTCTTGTCTTGCGTTGCAACAGCGTCCATGCTATTGTCTACGGCGATGAGAACCTTGTTCTCTTCAACTTTGGCCTTCACGCGCAGGAATTTTCTTCCCTCCGACTGTAACCGGCAGGCGCGCATGGCGTTCTCGATCAAGTTGCCCAGCACGATGCAAAGGTCGGTATCCGCAATACCGGCTTCCTGAGGCAGTGATAGTAAAAAGCTTGCATCAATACCCTGTTCTTTTGCCATCGCGGCGTAGCGCCGGGCGATGATATCCACCACGAAATTTTGGCAGAGCGGCGATTTGCCCGTTTCCTTGAACGCCTCGGCGTATTCATTTAAATACTCCTTTGCTCTGTCAAATTGCCCGTCCGAAAGCATACCTTGAAGCGCCGCCATATGGTGGCGCATATCATGGCGCAAAAGACGCATCTCTTCAATATGGGTGGTGATTTCCTCAAACCGTTTGGCCTGCATGTTCAGTTGGCCGTCCACCTGCCGCACGCGCTCCGTCTCCCGGGCGCTTTCCTCCGTCTTTTGCAGCATACGCAGCACGATCACGTAGCAGGCGAAGGCGCAGGCGGTGAGCAGGCTCAGCGCAGCCGCGTAGTACCAGTTGGCCAGATAATCCTCCCCGGTGATGTAGTAGGTGATGACGCTGACCAACGTGAAGGTCAGCGGTAGCAGCCACAGCTTTTTCCACTCGCCCTGCGTGAGAGCGCGCATCGTAGGCCATATCTTTTTGCGCATCACATAAGCAACGGGCGGCAGCGTCACAGCGGCCACCGGAAGCTTTGTCCAGATATCCGCCCACAGGTAAAAGTCGGGGTCGGTGATGGGGGCGTGGATCACCCGGGCGATTAAAAGGGCCACAGGTGTGGCGTAGTACATGTAGTTGACGGCCACCAGCATGATGAACACGAGTTTTAACGGTTCTACAGAGGCTGCGCGGCGGTAGTAAAGGAAGGCCACGAAGACGTAGGCCAATATGCTGATATTCCCGGGAATGTCAAGATAGTATTCCAAAAGCGTCGCGCAGGGTGAAAAGACCGCGATGCTGGCAAAAGCCGTCAGCATCGCCTTTATAAGGCTTATCTTCAGCCGTTCCCGCACCGTGAAGAAGCACAGGAACGATGCGGACAGCAGCGTAATCAGGTCCTCCAAAAAGACCACCAGAAAGCGTTCGGTAAGGCCCATTTCTTAGTCCTCCTTCCGCATGCGGGTAAAACAATGGGCAAGGTAGCGTTCCTTTATGCCCTGCATATCCCTAAGCGCAATGGGAACGCGGCTGCCGTCGTCCATCAGAAAGCCGCCCTGCTCCAACCGCGCGACGTGATCCATATTGACGATATAGCTGCGGTAACAGCGCAAAAACGGGCTTCCGCCCAACATATGCTCCAATTCGTTAAGCGGCAACGTGGTGGCGAATGTTTCGGCCATGGTATGCAGCAGCGTCTGGTGGCTGTATACCTCGACGTAGCGTATAACGGATGTCGGAATGCGCGTCTGCGCCCTGTTGACCGGCACGCTTATAAACCGCTCGGGCGGCGCTATGTTCTTTAAAACGCGGCGCATCGCTTCGCAGAACTGTTCGTAAGTAAAGGGTTTTGTCAGGTAGTGCGCGGCCTCCACCTCAAAGCCCTCGGGGTAATACCCGTCGCTGGAGGTGATAAAGACGAGGCTGCCTTTGTAGCCCCCGGCGCGGAACGTTCGCGCCGCATGAACGCCTAAAGGCTCCATGCCCGACTCTCCCCGCATCATAATATCCAGGAAAAGGGCGTCGGCTTTGCGCGCCTTTTCGGACACCAAAAGCGCCCGCGCGTGCGTAAAGCAAAGTGGCGGGGATGGTTCCAGCTCATTCTCCTGTTGGTAACGGACTATAAAGGAAAGAAGCTTCTTCCTGTCCTGTTCGTCGTCCTCACAAACGGCAAGCGCCATTCGTTCCTGATTCATTTCGGCTCATTCTCCATTTCCATGTTCCTTCACATTATACCACACATATGCACAAAAATCGTGCCATTCAGGCAGTTTCGTTGTGTCTTACGCAGTTTCGCTGCGGCTTAGGAAGGTTCACGGTACAAACACGCCTTAAAATGGTACGATGGATGTGAGAAAATCGGCGCTTTATTATGAAATTTAAGCCGAGTGGTATATGAAATTCATTATAGGGGAGGAACACCGGAATGAAAAAAAACCAAGAGACTGATTTGCGCGCTGATAACGTTGGCGCTGTGCTTTTCTAGCCTGGGAATGACGATGGCCGAAGGCAGCACGCCCGAACCTATGCCAAGCGCGACGCAGGCGGGCGAAGAGACACCCACGCCCACGGATGAGGCCGCACCTACGCCAACGGACGAGGTAGCGCCAACACCCACGGGTGAACCGAAACCAACGGCAACAATGGCCTCGGTGTCGAACAATCGCATTGGCGGAACGGTGTGGGTGGACGCGAACGAGGATGGTGCGCGGGACAGCAGCGAGAGCGCACTTTCCGGCTTCACCGTCAGCCTATACAAAGAGGGCAATTTTACTAGCGCCGTTGCCACAGCCAAAACCTATGCGGACGGCGTGTATGCGTTTACAGACATCACGCCGGGCCACTATGTGCTGGGCATATAGGCGGCAGACGATAGGCGGCGTGGAATACCTGCACTTACCTCGACATGCCAACGGCACATACGCGGTGCGGGCGGTGTTTATGGACGGCTACGCGGAGGGTTCGTTCTCCGTGAATGTCCAGGACAATGCGGTTTTCGTCACCGGCGTCAAGCTGGATAAAACAAAGCTCACGCTGGCCGTGGGCAAGAACGTCACGCTGACCGCCACGGTGGACCAAACGGCAAGGTAACGGTTAAAAGGCCGGAACCGCTACGATAACCGTCACTACCGACGACGGCGGCTATACCGCGGCGTGCAAGGTAACGGTCACAGCGACGGGCCTGCCGCAGACTGGCGACAGCAATAACATGATGTTGTGGCTTGTCACGCTGCTGGCTTCTATTCTCAGGATCCTGTGCGTACTGGTGTGGAGGAAGTGGAAAGGATTGAGAGAGATGTAGCTACCCGGCAAGGCTGCGGAAGATAAATCTCAAACGCCGCCGTTTAGTGCGACAGCCCCTTATATTTACAGTTCTGCTCTTATGTTATATAATGCGGTTAATTAGTTTATAGTAGGATAGCGAAGAACCAATATCCACATTGCAAATTTGATGTGGCTGACATTTCAAAGCAAATGCCTTATGACGATAATAGATTTGATTTAGTTTTCTCTAATCTTGTGTTAATGGATATCGAGGAGATCAGCACGACTGTTAAAGAGTTTATAAGGGTACTAAAATAGATGGGAAACTGTTTTTTTCTATTGTGCATCCGGCTTTCTATTTAGGAGACTGGGTAAAAAATGAGGAGGGGATTATTGTTTATAAAAAGGTGAACTCGTACATAACTCCACGCAGCATCGAAATGGTATGGGTTACCCAACCAGTATTGCACTATCACAGACCGGTTTCGTATTATTTTAACCTGTTGACAGAACATGGGTTGGCCTTTTTAAAGATGTATGAACCAATGGTCTATGAGGATACAAAAATCCCTGATATACCACTTTAGCTGTTTGCCAAATTTATTAAACAGTAACCCGACCGAATATGCATTATCTGCATATAGCCAACATTCCCTAAAAACACCGCATTTGTGTGGGTTTTTGTTTTATCGTGTCATATATTGGTTGTTCAATTGCCACTTATTAGGGCTTGATATAGTCCTGTTATCTGCTAGACTTGCGTTTAGCCTCAACCTGGCGCGGGTGGTTTTAACGGCCCAATATTTTTTTATAGTCACGGAATGTTTCTCTTAAAATCTAAAAATTGTATTAGTTTATCTTGTTCTTTGTATGTCAAAACACCGGTTTCATTTTTTAAAACCGAATTATATGTATCAGAACTTACCTTAAATGTTTTTCTGCTGTTGTCAGGCAGCTCAAATGTTAAGTAATATATTGTAATTGTGTGTCTTCCGCGTATCTCGGTGCCCTTAGAAACAAGCTTTGCCGAAGACACTAATTCAGGCAATTTTTGAAGCTTCCTGTCTCTGTAAATAGGGGCATAAATTAATATAATGCCTATAAATAATAGTATTAAGTCAAGGAATACATCAATAATATTGCCTAAAAAATCTGAGGAGCTATTACTATAGGAAAATATGCGAAGACTAGTACTCATTAAATATATTGACAAAACTATGAGTATTACGCCGAACGCACTAAACCTTTTTCTATTATCATTCATCATAATAACTCCTTCGTAATAATTTAATCAAATAATTGTATTCAATAAAATATTGATCTTATGTTTACACTATAGCAAAATACTGTCACAAGATCAATCAAGATTTTATGACAGCATCCTATGTGCCGCTGATGATGGACTTTAATTTTATGTGTCCCCGGATTCCCGAGTTTGCCACTTAGCTAATTATTCAAAATAAAATATTTCCTTTTTTTGCAAGGTTTCCCTTGCTTTTTTTGTGTCTTTATGGTATAATTGCTATGTAGGCGCATGGGCGCATTTAGAC
>Ga0153924_1001252_pt1 | contig 13327 bp, 13 predicted proteins | sample TSNJ008MetaG_FD_104709 | JGI IMG/M metagenome (GOLD analysis project Ga0153924, IMG submission 104709) | Attine ant fungus gardens microbial communities from New Jersey, USA - TSNJ008 MetaG | ecosystem: Host-associated > Fungi > Mycelium > Unclassified | place: USA: New Jersey, Wharton State...
ACATTCATTCTTTACTACTAAATTTACCTCAGAAGAATTTTCAACAAGATCCTGAACATTCTTATCAGAATCGAGAGTTGATCCATCGCGGTGAAATGGCCAGCACTTGTCCTCCACAACTTCCAACGGATTTCCAACCTGGAAAACATTCACGCTTTCAGCCTCTGTCTGACGTGGAATCCTCGTGTCGGCATTTCCTTTATCCAAATCCTGCACCGTGCTATTTCGGTGGGACTCTAGACTCACCGTTGGTCTTGACTCACTCGTTCCTTAATTCCGAAACACCTCTTTCTCCGCCATTGACTCTTCCAAAATCCATAATGTCTTTGCCAATCAATGAAGGCGAGATTGAAGGCTGTTTTTCGCCGCCTCTTAGCCGGACACATGACCCACCTGATCAGGAAGACATATCTAATTCCCCCCCGCTACTCCTTGATGTTTTCACCCCGAGCAGCCAAAGTAGCTTCAGTACTTTAAATTCTCCACCTTCCCTGTCGCCTATCTTTTCCTCATTAAACGAGTGGCTTTCGCTTTCTCCTCCTCGTCTTCCGTCTTCTGGATTTGAATCGCTTAATGAGAAGCTCGGTGATAGCTTGTCGTCTTTGTTCGATAATCCTGACTGCCACTATCTCAATGATGGGGGTTCGGTTATGACTGGACTCACTTCGCTACATGATTTTCCTGCACCACCCCTTTTGAACTTTCATCGGTTGGATGGCTCCAATACTCGTCCCATAATTAATGATCCTCTCATTTCGACTACCATTTGTAATTCTCCAATTTCCCATGATCAAGTGGGCTTAGATCCGATTGAACTAGGGGATGAACCTTCTTATGAACCTTCTTATGACATCCCTGGTTCTGGGCCACTGTCACCTATAGAACGGCCCCACGAGACAGAGCAAACAGCAGATCAGTTAGGAGACCAGTACTCTGGTTCTACTGTGTTTCACCCAACATATTCTCCTTCCGTCCGCAATAGCAGTCTACCGGAGTTGGATGATCTTGGTGATACGGATATTGATTTCCCGAGCTCCTTGGTCAATTTAGCTCCGCCACCCTCGCCCTCCCGTCGTGGTTCTTTTGCTGATCTTCCTGATGATGATCTTGATGTACCATTGACCTTGTCTAAAACAACGCAAGAAACGTTTGATGATACTCTTGTACTCTCACCTCCTGAGTCCCCAGGGTTGACCTTACAATCATTGCCGGGTGCAGATACAGACGAGAGTCTAATTCCTGTTGAGTTGGCGTCGCCTGGTCGAAATTCCGCTCGTCTGCCTCATCTTCAGCCTCATCTTCTGATTGTAGAAGATGGCTCAATACTTCATCCTAGTCAAAGACCACTGAGCCCAGAACCATGCGATTTGTTGGATGCAAATATGCTGGATTCACAGATAGGTGGAGATGACCAGTTAAGAAGAATGTATGGTGTGATGAAACGAACAAAAGAGCGGGAGGGCGCAGCGAAGTCAATGGAGAGCATTCTGGAAGAAGAGGAGCGAGTCATCAGGAGTTTATCCAGAGGTAACAACAGGGATGTAAATGAGGCATGGAATAAGCTCATGATTGCTAGGCGGAAGTCGAGGCGGCTGAGGGAGAAGGTTCGAGAAACCGCCACATTGTTGCGTCTGAAGCTTGCCGAAAAGGGCTGGAAAACAGAAAAAGATGGATTTGGCAAGTCCATCCTCGTCCCGATAACCCCCTCGCTGAATATTGAAGACACAACGGGAGTTGATTCACCAAAGGGACCAACACAGAAGAGGCTACGAATAACCAATCCGCAACAGTTACTAGTGAAGATGTTGATGGATCGGCAAGAGTCCCAATTTAGTCCAAGTGGACGGGCTGCTTCTCCATCGCGCGGAACGATCTCGTCTTTGAGCCGAACATCGATCTCTGCTACCGACCTGGACATGGACGATTGAACAATATCTGATATTGTAGATATACCGGACGTTAATCTCGACATGAATCTGAAGGTTGAGGGTTTCTGATACACACTTTCCTATCTTTGAGACCTCCATTAAAATAGCTATTCAGGTCTGATGTTGAGTCTATTTGTCCATAAAGTGCTGGATTTCATCTGACCATTGAATCTTGTATTATTATACATGTTTTCAACTCTTGTTTTGCTTGTTGCTTACCCCTTCACTCTACAAACCATCAGAGCTGCCATATCTAGGCTGCATGAATCCATTCACTTGTCCGCTGTCATTCAGCGGCGACTCGAATGCGATTAGTTATCAATGAAACCAGCTTGCAACGAGTTTTGCTATTTAGTGTTTCTTCATTCCACTATTTTTTGTATCAAACTAAGAGGTATGATTTCGACTTGAGTCCGCTACCAACTTGTTGGTCTCCTTGATTACCTGATTGAAACATCTGCAGTATATCAGTCCTCTTGGATTCAAAACTACTTCTAATTCTGAAATTATTTACCACCCGCTGCCGCTTATGATTTCTTCGTTACCCATCATCTTCACCGAGAACTTGAGCCCTATGAATAAAAGTCACGTGAAGGCAATCTACGTTCGCGCACAAGTGTTTTGTTCTCTATTCATGTACTGGACCTTACCATCAACACTCTATGCATTGATATCCTCATTCACATCATTACACCCACCAGGAAAGGCCAACCCTCTGACATTTAACCTACAACATGTTTATATGTCTACACCCTCCAATGGTATTCTCTTTGCCAACATCAGAGATCCTAAACACGTACAGGCCCTTGGGCACCATTCCTTCAAAATAGAAATTCCCTTGACTAGGAGGTTAACCATACCTAGGGCATCTTTGGGTCCCTTCCAAACAGCCCGTGAACATTCAAGGGTATATGGTGAGTCTACGGTCTTGGACTGGTTGGAGGATCAAGTAGACGGCCCGGATGTAAGCAGCAAGGATGTGTTGGCAACTCTGGCAAAGATGACCGCGAATGCGTATTTACAAGTAGCAGATCAAGATTGGTATGATCTCTCCCACCAGTGGAACCAGGTACGCAGCTGCTGCTTACTGATCTCCTCTTTCCTAGTTTGATGCTTCACCCAGTCTTTCCCATTCGGTTGGAATCCCTCCGACGACGGTTTTCGTGGCCATGTCTTCGTGTCTGAAGATAACTCAACTGTTGTCCTTTCGGTGAAGGGTACATCTGGACCATGGGTAGCGGGGGGTGGAGGACCCACTGTAAAGAAGGACAAGCTTAATGATAACTTGTTGTTCTCGTGTTGCTGCGCGCGGGTGGGCCCGACATGGAGTACAGTTTGCGATTGCTATGATGGTCATTACCGCTGCGAGGAAAGTTGTGTTCAGACAGCACTGCAAACAGAGAGTTTATTCTATCATGTCGGAATTGTTTGTTTTTCCATCATTTTTGAGGTCGCTACTTGACATCTATTTCACAGAACCTTTACAATAATGTCACTTTCATGTATCCTGAAGCTAACATCTGGATCGTAGGTGTGCCAGTACCACCATCCTGGTCAAGGGCCTTTTCGAAACTTACTGTACAGGACACTCCCTGGGAGGAGCCCTGGCCTCATTGATAGGCCTGACGTTCGGGGCACCGACTGTCGCTTTTGAAGCGCCGGGAGAAGCAATGGCAGCTCGAAGACTGCACCTCCCGTTCCCAGTGAGTTGAAAAGGTCTGTAATTAAGGTGATCGGTGATTTATCTCTCAAATGTCTAGCCATCCCTTCAGCACATAACACACGTATATCATACCGCTGATGTAGGCCCAATCTCCATTGTTACCTGTTTTTTCTCATGCGTTGTGGTAGCCAATTGCAATGGGTACTTGTAATGGGGTCAGCTCCTGGTGCGCGTTGGCTGGATATGCGATGGAATCCAGGTGCCATCTAGGAGAAGTGATACGTTATGATACTGTCGGTCAATTGAAATGGGGAGTCTCCCTGTCGAACCATCCCATCAGAGTGATTATAGACTCGATTCTTGGCGTTGATTGGGGGGAAGGTGATGCTGTACCGAAGCCTCGAAAAGCTGCTGAACTTGAGGGTGAAGATGGTGTTTGTGTCGTAAGTCGCGACACTCCTTCAACCTTTGAGAGCCTCTAACTGATTTAACGTTCCAAGGATTGTTTCAACTGGGAGTTTGGAGAGTACAAAAACACAACCAAGGGTAGATGGAAGTGGTGATGTCAGATCACAGTGCCATGGCCTAGCCACAACTATCATTTTTGAGCTTCTGGTGAGTCATTCTAAGCATGTCAGGAACATTATTTAAGCATCATTTGAAGACCATTTGGGGCTCGGCCATGTTGGAAATTGATATCAATCTCGTTCATTGTTCTAAATTATATCAATGTTCTGCTTGTTATCGCCTGATGAATAATAATCGCAGACAACGAGGTATATCCCCCCTTGTTTTCCTCATGGCCTGCTTGAATACCATTCCACTGAACCGCAAACAGAACAAAGGACAAGCTATCAAAGATCTGCGGAGGAAGTTTTTCAGTCTTAAAGAATATTTGCGCACGCGTGGAGCGAACATTGCTTTTGTTCTTGGACATGCGTACATTTCTATATCCTGCGTCATAGATCGCAGAAAATATCCATTGTTCCTTTTTAAGGACCCTTCCGTCCGAGGATTTAAAGTGTTTGAAGCAACGCAATTTCTCTTCAAACAATCGGTCTCACTGTTCATGTGGGTTGATTGCTTTTGAAATATTACTTGATACTCATCTCGCTTTAGATGGAATACCAACCCCTCATGACTCAACTCCCTGCTGAGCTACTCGAAGAAATCTGTCGTATTAATGCTGATTGCGAATTGGACAAGCGAATCGGATGTTGCAGGCAAGATCATCGAATTTATCATGACATCCTGCCTGCTCCCCTCCAAGATACCGTGAATGCTTCTCAGGTTTGTAAGACCTGGCGTTACGCCCTCATCCAATGTCCTTCGCTTTGGCAACACTTCATTGATCCATCTCATCCTCGTGTGGAGTGGAGACAACTCATGTTAGAGCGATCGAAGCCTCTCGGGATCACTTACAGCCTACTCACTCCCGGTTGGGTCGACGAAACGGAGTTCGAGATGGAAATATGTCATGCTGATCTGCTGATCTCGTATTCGGTAGCCTTGAAAATGAATTGCGATATTTGGAAGCGCGAGCACCTTGTTCCAAAAAGATGGTCTAAACTCGAGTATCTTTGCATCGCTCATCTTTTTTATGAATTGGATTCAGATCAGCAGGCCGATAATGTCCAGGCACAAATGCTTCTTGAGCGTATGCAAATGCCAGATGATTTTCCTTCTGCCGAGTCGACCCCTCTCTTGAAAAAGCTCCATCTTCATACCTGTTTTTTGAAAAGTCCCCCTCAACTCCTGGGACTTACAAGTCTCACAGAACTCCGGGTTATTAGAGCCTTGGATATCCTATCTGGTCTCCATCAAGGTGACTTGAGGTTATTGTTGCATTACCTCATTTACGACGGCTCTCTCTTATTCACTCGATCGCGAGATATGAGCGCTCGGGAGTTGATCATGGCGATAAGGTTTATCCCTTGCATCTCGAAGAATTCTACTTGAAGGACTGTGAAAGAACCGTCTCTTATTTCTTCAGACATCTTGATATCAAAATAACCCAGATTTTTCATCTATTTGTTTACCCATCGACCAATTCGATTGACAGCGTTCAAGAAATTAGACACATACTAACTCATATCTCACCTATTATCCAGTACCCTCTCATTGTCAACCAGCTATTCCGTCAAAACTCAATTCTTTCCATCAAGGAGAATTCTGTCGGATGTTATGGATTTCGTGAATTATTACCGGAAGGTATAATACCCCGACCCCCGAGAGACATTCAGCCAGAAGAAACATTTTTTGAGGCCCTATGTTGAAATCGTATTCGGTTACCCAGCGTTCATGGACCCGCCGATCCCAGATTTCTTTTCTGTTTTCCAGAGCAAACGAGTTATTCCTATGTTCCGACCTGTGTTTCACTGAGTCACGAGCCTTGTTCTCGACCATTGCATTGACCAACTGATGTATGATAACGTGGATCTTCTAAGCGAAATATTGTGGAGGAGTAGCCATCGTTTGCTTGGCTTGTCAGGCGTTGATTTACAGACTTGGCCTGTCATTTATCAAAACATGTTGCTGTCCAATGACTCAGGGTCTACGCTTCCAACATACAACGTTCATGTACCTTTTTTGCGGGTTCTCACTAACCTGGATTTCATCGAGCAGTCTTTACCCTCGGATCATCCATTGGTCATCCAGCTGCTCGAGTTTGACATAATCAGGTATCGTCGAGGAGCTCCTTCACTGATCCTCAGTGGCCTTAGGGTGGAAGGTTAAAGGCGCGATGGCACTTTCAGTGAACCCAGATGATATAGAGATATGGATCAGTAGATAAAGAAGATACCTTGGGAAGCAGTAGCTGAAGTAGACATCTCAAGGGCGATGACACTAGCGAGTTTTCGAATTAGTATAAACGATAGCCTTGATTGATAGACATTGTTGAATACTTTACAATAGCCTCCCTCCCGAATTACACTCCTACCATCTGTTCCCTTACTCATCAAACAATGTGACCCTGAAATCCTCGAACTTGACTTCAAGCTCCTCCGTCTCTCTGCCAGATCCACTGGGAACCTTTGGCCGAGCTGCGTAGAGACCGACAAGGAGAACTTGTGGTGCATAATCTCCACCCTCAATATCATGTCTGAACCACCAGGTCAGTTCCCGAATACCCAGCTTATTTCCTGTTGCAGGGTCAATCAAATAAATCCACAAGCTGGATGTCTTCTGTCCCTTTTCATCGACCTCTCGTTCAGCCTGAATCGTGACTTTGCCGTTCACCGCACCAGGGACGAGAGACCAATCACCCCATCTGCTGGCAGCGACTGTGCCGACTTGGGGCATTCCAAAAGCGAACTCCACGCCCGTCTTGACAAACTTCTTAGTTTCCTCATCAGGAATAAAGAGAACTAGACCTCCTTGATCGTACAGCGTGTTCCAATCAGCCGAAAGAGTTACGCGAGCGGTGTGGAAACGTTGAAGATCAATAGGAGCATTGATCAAGAGAGTTGGAGAGTTATCTATATCGACTGTGGGTGGTTTACGCCAGAGATCTGTTCCAGGCTCTGCACGGATGATGTGTTCTTGGGGGTAATCGAGAGTTGTGGGCAGAGGAATAGGAGGAGCTTGACAGATTGCTAGAGCAGATGAGCCATAATGCAGTACAAGTTTGGGGACACCAGGTGACACTGTGAATTATGGTAAAATTCATCAGGAAAGGAGTGTATCGACTTACTTGCTGTAGACAAACAGTAGATACTACTCTAGGAAAGATATGCCTCGATTGTTTCGTGTTTGTTTGAGGACATCTCTCCGAGGTTACTCCGGGGAATGATTCTTGTCGAATAAGTTGCTCAGGAGACATCGTAGGTTGCAACTACCAGGCTAGCAAATCAAATTCTCCGACAACGTTGTCGTATCCTTAATCGACCACCTTACAGTTCGATTCTTGGGGGAGGGCACTACACAGAGAGACAAAAGTTTTGATACTCAAGCTTCTTTGAACAAATCGACTCGCCTTCCGACGGCCGACCTAGATATTTTCCAAACAACCCCAGTGTCACCAACCTTCAGGGTGCCATGCTCCCTTGACTCTAAGCTCAGTGATCGATTTGAAGAACCCATCGGACTCTCAAATCAAGTAGCTGCGTCCAGGACCAGTATACAAAAATTTTTAATGAATACTGCCTTCTATATGCCAGACTCCTGAATCTGATGTCATCACGACGACGTTTGCGGCAACTAGCGAATAACGAGAAGTCCTACAGAATTGATCGACCGACAGCATTGGTGGATGAGCTGGATTACTATTCAGGAGTACCTGAATGACTCAAGAACGTGTTGCTGGCAGGTCCTCGGCTCTCCATAAGACCAGGGAAATATCTCTTGACACGGCTCAAATTCATGCATTCAGCCAAATTCGGTCCTGTCAAACTCTTTCTCTGTCTCCGATTGGTGTTACAACCTGCCACGTTGATGGCTGAAGTTGCTGGAATCCTGATTTCTTGTATTATGGAAAAAGCCCTACCAGGCCTGCACTAGCATTAGCCCAGATTTTTCTTGTCGCTCCACCCAGTAAATCATTCATTCGTCATACCTTGCGCTACTAAATAAGAATACCTCGCTTAGGATATTAATCTGAAGTCCATACTTGCCAGAAGCATGAGGCAAGAAGCGAAGTATGACTCACCACTTGGTCACTTGCTGCTTGACCCTTCCCCAGTATACGCATACGTTAATGGATTCAAACTGCTCAAAAGAAAAATACTTGAAAGACATTCCAGAGACTCTTTCAGATATGTGATGTTTCTCGAATGGACGGAGTCCTGGGGTCATAACTTCAATTTCAATTAGAAAACTCGTTACCAATTGCAGGAGTGCCTTTGACATCCACATCCAAAACAGCTGTCCATAAACGAGAGTGTGCACCTTGGGCCGGAATTCCAGTTAAAAATAATCGTCTTGGGCGTTGAGGGAACTAGTTTTTTCCTCAATCGGGATTTCGCATCATAACGTCCAAATCAGAACACATGGACGGCGGCAGACTATATCAAGTACAATTGACATGAGATCAAGCAGCATCAAATATCACTCAAGGGCTTGTCACAATCTTAACGGCTCAGGCTGCCAAGATACCCGATTGTAGGTAGACAGATCCCTTTTACGATCCTGTAGGAAGCAACGACTGTCAAGTCTCTGCTTGAACGTCGGTTGAATTGGGGCCGCAGTACCATCAACCGGCGATGCTATAGACAAATCCGAGGTGGCTGGGCTTGAGTTGCACGCAGTGAATTGCTGTCTGACCAAATGAGACTACCTTCAAATTAGCGTCACGTTTGGCTGGACTGCCCCTTTCAGTTCCTCCTCGGGCATTGCATTAGTTGGGGACATCGGTCCCCCTTCATCGAAGCATTTACCGGTACTGCCACCTTCATGATCACAAATCAAAACTTCTCAGGATGGCGGTGATATGTGGTGTCGTACCGGCTTTTGGTCGAGAGTCCTATTTGAGCACGTTTTCCGAGCAACACAGGAAAGTGCAGGAAGGCTTCCGTCTCCCTGCTCTATTTTGGGACGAAAACTTTGATGTTCGTTACTTGATAAGTCAATGTATTGCCTTCGACCACCTCGGACATTATGAAAACGATTCTCTCAATGCAGTGCTTCATTGGGTGCAGCGCATGACTGTGTCGATGGTCTTATGCAGACAATGTTCTTCGATCACCAGAGTGATGACAACATTACAATCAGAGAGTGTGGTAGTGCAACTTGCTTCATTGTTCAGGATATGATGCAAGTGAACACACTGAGAGGCTGGTAGGTAGGTATAATGGTATGAAAACAAGGACCTCAAACAAAAACCTGGGACCCTTGTTACTCAGCCGTATTTAAATGAAGGTTACTACACAAGACTTTCATTGTAAAATGATGGACAAATGAAAGGGATTCATTCAGAAGCTTATCGAACTTGAATGGATCTTGCGTTTGTCTTTGGAAACAATGATTCTCACTCCCATTCGGGATTGATATCAGTGTCATTTGTTGCTGGCAGTTCCCATAACTTTCATTACTGACAGCGAATCTCTCTTAAATTAGTTATAAGGTGCTTGATCAGGCGACCGGACCGTGTTGAAGGGCTTTAAAAAGGAAATGCCGTTAACCGAAGCTTCTCTAGGGTTTCGGTTGTAAAAAGACATGAGCTGTTCATTCTCACGACCATGGCGGTGTATTCCTTATTATACTATCAAGTGGTGAATCATTGACCTTTCTGGCTGTCCTATAATTGTTGAACCGTTCTAGAAGGCGTAAACGTGCTCGCCCAACTTAGTGTCACAGTGGCGGAGAAAGTCTTGTCAGGGAACCGATGGAACATGGAACTCGGCAAGAAGAAGATAAGGTGGGTTTGATCAAGCCTGGACCTTTTGGGGTAGAGCGGAAAACGGATCGGATAACTGTAGACGAAGATCATGAATGTATAGCTTAGACCGGCCCCATGATGATGTTCTTTTCCTTTGTGTGAACCACTTTTCGGATTATATCATGCAAATACATCCGAGAACGCATCTTCGTGGTTTAGAAGTCATTTTGAGGTGACGCCTTATTCTTTTTGTCCGACTCAATAATGAACAAAAGGATGATGCAAGCAGCGTGACAACCGTATCTGTCAACGAGTCCTGCTAGTACAAGTTTTCTGTGTTTGTGGGTCCTCAAATTTGCTTAGATGAATTCCAGTGCCGGTACGATCCCTTGGCCTTGTGATCTTTCGTCTAGATGATGACAGATATGGCTGCAGATTATTTTCTTCATTCGCAAACAACCATTATTTTCTCAAGTCCCTGTGTTATAGGAACTTGAGGAAGGCATATCTATGTTTTAGATGGGTCGTTTCTTTTTTCATGTGGGATCATTGCGCTTGAGCCTTGATCCCAAGAGATCCACACAGGGGTTTGACGTGGCATCCCATAGAAGCGAGTACTCCTCTAAATTTGTATATAATAGCATGGGATAATCCCCAGAACAAGGTTCCGGACAGGGCCTCTTATAGTTGCTCCCTGCTCTCGGATCTGTTAGGGATTTGATTTTCCCGTACAGTAATGGGAGAGGAAAGCAGATCCGGAAGGTTGACACATGAGTGAGCATAGTGATTTTTTCGTAGTTATGGTTCCCTTCTGCTTTTGTGTGTCAATGAGATGAAAGCTATGACGTAGAGAACGGATATCAGATCCTTGTTTTCTGTCACCAAGCCAAGAAACCCTTTTGGGGTGTGATAGGTAGATTTAGCTTGGTCCTCGTGTTCCTTTATGCCTGAGAAGCGGTGTAGCGATGAAAGGGTTGTTTCTTGAGGAAGTGTGAACATTCTCACACTGACATAGCTTTTGTTGAAGCTCGTTATTACAAGCATCAAGGGCCGGCCGAAGAGAGCGCCGTGCCGCGGACGAGGCCACTATGCGGTGACAAAACATTGTACGATGAGAGCGTGACAGAGTGACAGCACGTGGAGGGCAGATCCCATCTGTGGGCGAGATGGATACATAAGGGCGAGAGAGGTGTGTTATTGCAGAAATGGCAGCGTCTCAGTATGTCCGCAGCTTCACTGCTGTCTACCCGTATTCTCTTCCTCCTCCTGCCCGCCCCCGCTCAGCATCTGTTCGCGGCATTCCCTGCACCGTTCAACAGCCGTCCCCCCCTGCCCTCGCTGCAAGGCAAAAGGATGTCCGCTCCAAAATAGTTGCCGGAATTCTTCTCAATAGAGTTCATGCTGTCGGCAAGCCTATCCGTCGCAGGCCCCCTTGCACAAATCAGCCCAGGCCTTACGTCCCCAGTGGACTCTCCACCTGCATTGCCTGCGACGCTTGATTTCATCCCTGCCTTACCACAAACAAATTATTTTATTCAATGCCGTCTTCCATGTCCTCGCTTTGCACTCAAATCTCTTCTCTGCAACTCTCATCAAATGCTGCAATTGTAAAACAAACAAGATACCACAGTTAATCTCTCAACAACACATTTTTTTTTATTGCATGATATTTGGATCCAAATATCTTCTAGACAGCGTTTTCTACTTGATATGTACAGATCACAAAATTACTTCTTCATTCATTCCCTTTTCTGGTGTATGTGTACTTGTACGTACTTGGACTGTGCTTTTAAAAATGAATTCGTTTACCTCGTGGTCTTGACATGACGTAAATACCAGAGTTGGACCTCTAATGAAGTCTCGATCACTCTGGGTCTGAATCGTTCGGAGCGTAACATTATTGACCAACAGCTGGTTGTTCGGCACACTACCCGTTAAGCTATCCCTCGATCTAGTGTCAATGATGTATCCCTCAGCATTATAGCGTTCAACATAAAGAAAACCTGCTGCCGAGTGATGGGATCACCTTTGATCGGCACTCCGTGACACAAATTCCGAGGGTTTGTATCCACCCGTGAATAATTATGGCATAGCAAAAACATTCTTCATGGTTCCCCAACTGGCATTTATGAATTAGTTTGTAAACCCTGATCTTAAGTAGTGATGCGACTTCACCCCCATGCGTGATTTCCATGAAATACATGACCCTAAGAGCATGGCGCAGAAGGTATTATGTCAAAACTCCTGGGACTAGATTTCCGCATGTAGAAATAATGGTTCGTGTAACTTGACATAGACCTACCATCAGCTCGGCCAATATCAGCCGTACCTCCGACTAACGAGGTCGGCAACCGGAAAGCACTAGCTTCCTGCTGTTCTGGGCTTCGGGTGGATTTGATAGTGTTTCAGAAATGAAGATCCATTCGCATTCTAGGTTCAGGGGCCAATGGAGCATATCATAGGTCGGCTCATATCTTATACAAGTATAGTGGTGTCAATTTTTGAACCGATCACGCCACTAAGCTCTAAGCGCCACAAAGTCCGTGAGTTTATTAATAGATCATCGTGGGAACGAATACTAGGTGCTCTTGAAGGCAGTGACTGAACCTCGAATGGTAATTTATCGTTAGTCTCCACCGGACACTCAGGTGCTCAAGAGAAATCATTCAACCACTGACCATGTCATTTCCAAAGTCTGTTTGGGAGCAAATGGAGATCGCAATGATACCTTGGGAGACGGTAAGAGTAGATAGCTTACTTCCACGAGTTCTTGCATTTGAAACAAAAAAACACCCGCTTTTATGGAATATGTATCCGATTTTCTATTCATTGTCACAAACTTATTTTATCGAAATTTGATATAAATTATTTGCGTCGGCTTCCCCTTTTTTCACTTTTTCGAGCAAGATTCGGAGTTCTTTGAATTGTTCAACTTTATGTATTTTCTATATATGAACGTTATCGATGAACAGGATAATGGATTTACTGCGAAAGACTCAACTTGATACATGACCACACGACCTGAAGTGCTTGCGACTGCAAAAAACAACGTTTCCGTTACTCCTTCATCTGATTTTCCCATGTTAGTGGAAAGATGGAGTCAAAAAAGAGGGGCAAATTACTAGATTTGTCATAGCATAGTTTGAAGGGCTGTAAACCGTATCCAGTAACTCGGTTGTCTTTATCCTTTCCCTTTTTATCATGAGGAGGTCTCTTGACACTATATTTAGTATGACCTACAGATAAAACATGAGATTTGACGATCTGAGCTATACCCAACCCGACAAAGCATACAATTCTTGGCTTATGTTTTACAATCTTGGATAGAAGGGGGGCCACCGAAGCAAGTTGTTCCACACGTGATAATTCATTGTGCTAAAATGATCGTAAGTAAGTACATCTTAGCTCTGATAAGAACTA